>Ga0070658_10001371_pt1 | contig 20834 bp, 17 predicted proteins | sample KBSC13metaG_FD_64664 | JGI IMG/M metagenome (GOLD analysis project Ga0070658, IMG submission 64664) | Corn rhizosphere microbial communities from Kellogg Biological Station, Michigan, USA - KBS C1-3 metaG | ecosystem: Host-associated > Plants > Roots > Rhizosphere > Soil ...
CACCGAGAAGGACATCATCCAGAACCCGGCGTTCCGTTGGGAGATGGAGCAGAAGAGCGGACAGCCGCTTAGCCCGTGCGTGGAAGTCAACGGCACCATGGTCGCCGACATCAGCGGCGAGGAGCTCGAGCAGTACCTGCTCCAGCAGGGTCTCGTCGGCAACAGCGACAAGACGACCAACGTTCCGCTCAACGCCCCATGCAGCGATGCCGAGCATGCCGCGATGGCCCAAGGCGCCCCGCTGAAGTTCCAGGCCTAAGCTAAGCCGGAATTCCAAAAACAATCTCGCGATCCCCTCGCGACCCAGAAAGAGCCGCGACTCGGAAACGAGGCGCGGTTTTTTGCGTACCGCGCGCTGCCTCCCAGCCTCGTGAAGCGTAGAGTTGCCAAGGAGCGGCGGCGCGCCCGCCGAGAGACGATGGTCGGCGAGAGCCGCGCCATCACCTTGGGCGTCTCGCGGCGGGCCGCCGCAGTTCTTTGAGGGTTCGCCTTCCCTGCGTCAAAGCAGCTCCATCTGCCGCCCGTCATCGCCGGGATGGCCGTCGGGTCCTGCCAGATCCGGCATCGTGATCGACAGCCCCAAGCGTTCGGCCAGCCGTTGCGCGGTGAGTGGAGCAAAGCCTTCGAAGTGATTGTTCACGGCGACAAAGACCCGCCGGTGCTCGTCCGCCGCCTGTCGAAGCCGCACGCTCCAGCTCTCCAACGCGACATCCCGCGGCCACATCAACTTCCGGTAATGGTGCGCATTTCTTCCATCGGCCCCGTACTTGCGCTCCAGGTCCCCCATGAGTCGGGCATACACCAAATCCGATGTATCCGCCTGAAATTCGAACGCTCCCTCCTCCTGGTGATCCACCGAAGTGAGATCGTTCCAGACCCAGGCCACCTGGTGCTCCTGGAACAAATGCGCGATCCGCGGCTGATGCCATTCCGTGTGGCGGAACTCGAAGGCAAATCGCACGCGGGTGGGCAATCCGTGCAGGAACGCCCGGAGCGCCGATTCATCCCGGCGCGGACGAAATGACGGCGGCATCTGCGCCACCACGCACCACAGTTTCTTGCCCAGCGGTTCCAAAGCGGCCAGGAATTCGTGCAGGGGCTCCGCCGCATCGCGCAGCCGGAGCTGATGCGTGATCTCCTGCGGCAATTTGCACGCGAAGGCGAAATCCTCGGGCGTCGCTTCCGCCCAGTGCGCCACGGCATGCGCGGATGGAACCCCATAGAACGTGGAATCCACCTCCACCGCGGGCAGGAAGCGCGCGTAAAATGCCAGCCGCTCCTCCGCTGGCAGATGCTCCGGATAGAATACACCCCGCCAATCCTCGAAGGCCCAGGCGCAGGTGCCGATTTTGATGGCCGTCGGCAGACGGAAAACTCTAGGCCGCCTTCTCGGCGACGGTCTTGTGCCCGAGAATCCTCAAGGTCTTGTTCAATTGCTCGACGTCGAGCGGCTTCTTCAAGACTGTCACGGGGCCCAGCTTGAGAATGTTGTCGAGCATCTGGCTGTCCGGATAGCCGGTGATGATCACGATCGGCAGTTCCGGGTCGATCTCCTTGGCGTACTTGTAAATCTCGTCACCGGTGATGTCGGGCAGTTGGAGATCGAGAAAGCAAAAGTCGAACTTCTGCTTCTGCAAAGCAGCCAGGGCTTCCTTGCCAGTGCCGACCACGAGCCGGCTGAAATTGGCCTTCTTGAGGAAGAGCTTGAACATGCTCTGGAGCGCCTCATCATCATCCACCACCAGCACCGTCGGCTGCCCCTGCTCCTCGGCACGGAGGACGTCGCGATCGAGCGCATCCTTCTTCACCCGCCAGCGTCCTCCGATCTGGATGGCCGGAAGCTGCCCGCGCTGCACGAGATAATATACGGTCGGAAGAGGAATCCGCAGATATTCGGCGGTTTCCTTGACAGTCATCAGATTGTGGGGCTGAGGAGCTTGTGCCATGGGATCGGTGTTTTTTGTAATTTCCACGTTTATACCGGAATTTCCGCGAAATTGACCATTATTCATGGACGTGTCAATGGTGAATTCGCGATTTTGCGAGAGTCTCCCGTGCCAGATGTCCCGAATATTTTCGAAACGGGATAAATTGTGATCCTCCGGCGACACGGCGTTCCGGGACTTCCTCGTCAAAGCGAGAGGCAAGAAATCGGAGTTCAAAGGTCAGAAAGCGTGCAGGAAATCATTCTGGCATCTGAACGCTGACCTCTGACCGCTTCCAGCGATGAGGGAGAACGCGCACCGTGCGTAAACACTCACATCCCGCTACCCGGAAGTCGCTTTCGCCTCCGAACAGTTCCAAATGCTGGACATTCTTCGGACCGGCACAGATAGTCGCCGCTTCCTTTCCCCAAACGAAAAGGAAGGGGCCGCGAATAATCCGAATAGGAGCTTCTGCATCCGTACCATTTGTGTAAATTCGCGGGCTCAAATCCTCAGTTTCCGATTTACTTCACAGCCGCCAAGGCACCCGAATGAGCGCCATTTTCCTCAAGCGATTCCTGCAACGTCCTTTCCAGGTCGCTTCCATAATACCCAGTTCCCGCACCCTGATCCGCAAGGTGAGCGGGAAGATGGACTTCAGCCAACCGAGGGTCATCATCGAGTATGGACCTGGCGAGGGCTGCCACACCCGGGAGATCGTTCGCCGCATGCACCCGGATTCCCGGGTCATTCTGTTCGAACTCGACCCCGAGTTCGCCGAGCACCTGGAAGGTCAATTCCGTGGCGATTCCCGGATCACGGTGCTCAACCGCGACGCCGCCTCGCTCGCCCAGGAACTCCTCCAGCGCGGCCTCACCCATTGCGACTACGTCGTCTCCGGAATTCCCTTCAGCATCCTGGAGCCGGAAAAAAAGCGCGAGCTGCTGCGCAGCACCTACGATTCCCTCACTCCCCACGACCACGCCGCCTTCATCATCTATCAGGTGACCAATGAACTGGTCGGCCACTGCCGCCATTTTCCCCGAGTCGAGTCCGAATATTGCCTGCAAAACCTGCCGCCGATGTTCGTCACGAAATTCTACAAGACGGCGAACGGGCATGGGAAGAATGGCCACGGGGTGAACGGCAACGGGAAGACGAAGTAAAGCCCAGAGCCAAGGAACGAGAGCCAAGTGGTTCGTGGCGGCATCGACTGATAAAGGCGGATCAGCGATGCTTACGTGCCGTGTTCCCGTACCACCGTGCTTGAACGTTCCGATTCATAAAACGCCTCGCCGCGGCACACTTGGCTCTTGGCTCCTTGGCTCTTGGCACTACAAATTCCCGCCATGTCCTCCACCCGTATCGAAAAAGACTCCATGGGCACGATGGAAGTGCCCAGCGACGCGCTTTACGGCGCCTCGACCCAGCGTGCCGTCCTCAATTTTCCCGTCTCCGGCCAGCGCTTTGGCCGTGAGTTCATCCGCGCCCTCGGCCTGATCAAGCTGGCTTGCGCGGAAGCCAATCGCGAGCTCGGCCGGCTGTCCGAGGACCGCCTGAAGCTCATCGCGCGCGCCGCGCAGGAAGTCATCGAAGGCAAGCTCGACGAGCACTTCCCGGTGGACATCTACCAGACGGGCAGCGGCACCTCGACCAACATGAACGTCAACGAGGTCATCGGCAACCGGTGCTCGCAGCTCGCCGGCGAACCGGTCGGCAGCAAGAAGCCCGTGCACCCGAATGACCACGTGAACATGGGGCAGTCGAGCAACGACATCATCCCCACGGCCATCCACGTCGCCGTCGGCGACCGGATCCGCAAGCACCTCATGCCCGCGCTGGAGAACCTGAACGCCGCGCTCGACAGGAAAGCCGTGGAGTTTTGGGACGTGATCAAGATCGGGCGCACCCATCTCATGGACGCCACCCCGGTGCGGCTCGGCCAGGAATTCGGCGGCTACGCCAAGCAGATCGAGTACTCCCGCCTGCGCGCCGGCAATGCCCTCGCGGCGATCGAGGAGCTGCCCCTCGGCGGCACCGCTGTCGGCACCGGCCTCAATTGCCATCCCGACTTCCCCGGCATCGTCATGCGGCACCTCTGGAACCAGACCGGCATCGCCTTCCGCGAAGCCCGCAACCACTTCGAGGCGCAGGCCGCGAAGGACGGGCTGGTGCAGGCCAGCGGCCAGCTCAAGACCATCGCCGTCTCGATGTTCAAGATCGCCAACGACATCCGCTGGCTGGGCAGCGGCCCACGCTGCGGCATCGGCGAGATCCTGCTCCCCGAAACCCAGCCGGGCAGTTCCATCATGCCCGGCAAGGTGAACCCGGTCATCTGCGAGAGCGTCATGCAAGTCTGCGCCCGCGTGATCGGCAACGACGCCACCGTCACCTGGGCTGCGGCGAATGGAAACTTCGAGCTGAATGTCATGATGCCCGTGCTCGCGCACTCCATCCTCGAGTCGCTCAACCTCCTCGCCAACGTCGCGAATGTCTTCCGCGAAAAGTGCATCGTCGGCATCCAGGCCAATGTCCCGCGGTGCAACGAACTCGTCGAATACTCAATGGCCATGGTCACGAGCCTCGCCCCGATCATCGGCTACGACAAAGCCGCCGAGATCGCCAAGACGAGCGCGAAGACCGGCAAGACCGTGCGCGAGATTTGCCGCGAAATGCAGATCCTGCCCGAGGCGGAACTGGCCAAGGCGCTCGATCCTTACGAGATGACCAAACCCGGCGGCGAAGGCAGTGCGGGCGGGTAGCAAAATCCGGGGATTCGGCCTGTAGGCGACCGCGTACTCTTATCCGTTCTTCTTGAAGCTGGGCTTCGGCTGCCAGCCCTCTGCGCCGGATGCCCACGGCAACGTCTTCTGTCACTGCCACCTGCCACTCAGCTCCACGGTCCAGGCCCAGTGTCAGGCCGCGCTGCGCGCCCGGGTGTCAGGCTTCCAGACGACCTCGCGGTCGCAATCGCACTTTCCCCGCAGGAGGCCCCGATCCCACCGTCCATGGGTGGACGCTTGGAAACATAAACCAGCGCCGGGTTTGGAACACGCGTAGGTGGATCGCGTTCTCTGTAACGCGATGGGAAAAAGAAGCGCGGCTCCGCCGCCCGTTTTTTGCCATCGTCTTCGGAGAAGCCGATCCACCCACGCTATCTGATTTCCAAGTATTTACCGAGGCGCCATGGGCAGCAGAGTTCCATTGAGCCTAGGCGCTTGCTTGCCTGTGTCTTGGGCGAGCCGCGGCGGGATGGAACGGAGTCGAGGAGTCGAGCACAGCGCGACATCGAGGGCGTAGTTGGGAACTCAGGGTTCTCCCAGCCCTTCGGGGTGGGGAGACCGCGTAGCGCAACGTGCAACGTTTGTCCGAATAAACAATCCCGGGGCGGATTGGGGTCTCAGAATGATTCGGAAGCTACAAATGGGAATCGGCGGGCTGAATCAGCCCAGCAACTCCTTCACCATTTCCCGCTCTTCCTTCAACTCATTGATCGTCGCGGTGATCTTCCCCCGGCTGAAGTCGCCGATTGGGACCCACTTGGCGATTTCCCAGGAAAGATCGGCGTTCGTGCGGATAGGGAAGGAGGTGATGAGGCCGGGCTCGATCTCATACGCGCCCTCGGAGTGGACGGCGACGCTGTACCAGTCGCCTTCCTTCGTCGGCGTGGTCAGCGCGCGGACGGTGTCGACCACGGCATTCGCCGCGGAGGCGGCTGAGGACAGGCCGCGCGCCTTGATGATCGCCGCGCCGCGCTGTTGCACGGTGCTGATGAATTCGCCCTGGAGCCATGCGGTGTCGCCGATGACTTCCGCCGCGGGGCGGCCGTCGATGCGGGCGTTGTAGAAATCCGGATACATGGTCGCCGAGTGGTTGCCCCAGATGGCGAGGTTGCTCACGCTCGTCACATCCACGCCGGCCTTGAGGGCGAGCTGCATCTTGGCGCGGTTTTCGTCGAGGCGGGTCATGGCGAACCAGTGGTTCTTCGGCACGCCAGAGGCGTTGCTCATGGCGATAAGGCAGTTCGTGTTGCAGGGGTTGCCGACGACGAGGATACGCACATCGGGCGCGGCATTTTTCTCGATGGCCTTGCCCTGGCCGATGAAGATCTTGCCGTTGATGCCCAGCAGGTCCTTGCGTTCCATGCCGGCCTTGCGCGGCACGGAGCCGACAAGCAGCGCCCAGTTCACGCCGGCGAAGCCTTCATCGAGCGAGGCGGTGGCCACGATGCCCTTGAGCAGCGGGAACGAGCAGTCTTGCAATTCCATGACGACGCCGCCGAGCGCGGGCAGCGCGGGCTCGATCTCGATGAGGTGCAGGATTACCGGCTGGTCCAGCCCGAACATGGAACCGGAGGCGATGCGGAAAAGCAGCGAGTAACCGATCTGGCCGGCAGCTCCGGTGACAGCGACGCGAATGGGAGTCTTCATAAGGGTTGGGATTTGGGATGAGGGAAAAAGGGATGGGAAAAAGCGGGCGTGAGATTCTGCGAAGGGCCGCCGGGCGGCAATGATTTTTCTCAGATCCGTCCCGTCGCCCGCAGGATGTCGCGCACGCGCTCCATCTTCGCCACGAGTGTGCGGTCGCGGTTCCACTCCGCGATGGGGTGCACCATGCGCTGGCTCCAGTTCGAATCGCTGACGGCGCCGGGCACGTTGAACCGCTGGGCCGTAGCGAACAGATCGGTGATCATGTAGAGCGCCATCCACGCGTTGGAAGCGAACAGCCCCCGGATGAGCGCCTCGTGAACCCGGTCGTTGTAGGGCGTGATGCACGGCACTTCAAAACCCGCCCAGCCTGCGAGTTCGCGCACTTCCTTCCATGCCTGGTCGCGCGCGGCGTGCGTCTCGGGGCCGCCCTTTTCGGCGGCCTCGATCCGGGCCATCCAGCCCTCCCACGTGGTGCGCAAGGGTTCGAAATCGTGCGTTGCGTAGGTCGCCACGGAAAGTCGCTGGTAGCGGGCACCCGGCATCATGGGGCCTTGGGGTTCGTCCTTCTCCCAGTACGGAATCTTGAAACCCGCGATGCCGAGCCGGGTGAGGCAGGGCCGCACGTAATCGGGCACCACGCCGAGATCCTCCCCAATGAGCCGGTAGGGGCCGCATTCCTCGACCAGCACCTTCAGGATTTCCTCGCCTTGCGCGCAATTGCCGGCCTTGTGCTCCGGCGTATCGTCCTCATTCGGCATGAAGTGCGGGAGGTCGCCGCCGGTGCGCTCCATGGCTTCCTCCTCGGTGAGCGGGAGGAATTCGGCATTGAACTGCGGCCGCCATGGAAAGCTGTAGATGCGGAAAAAGCCGAGGATGTGATCGATGCGGAAGAGCTGAAAACAGGTGCGCACCTTGCGCACGCGCTGGCGCCACCAGGCGAACCCGTGCTCGCGCTCCACCGCCCAGCGATAGAGCGGGATTCCCCAATTTTGTCCCCACTTGTAGGTGAAAGGGTCGGTGACGAAGACGCGCTCCGGCGGGCAGCCGCCACACCACTTGTGGTCGAACACTTCGGGTTGCGCCCACACATCGGCGCTGTAGTAGCTCACGCCGAAGGGGATATCGCCCATGAGGGCCACGCCCTTGGAGGCGGCGTAATCCTTGATCCCGCGCCACTGCTCCCAGGCCACCCATTGCACGTAGGAAACGAGCCGCATCCACTGCTCCAGGGCACGGCGCTTCGCCGGCGCCTGCGCGGCCACCCAGGCCAGCGCTCCGGCCATGCTGTGCTGATCCTTGGGCCACAAGTCCCAGCGCTCCGTGCCGCCATTCTCATCGATCAGGACGCGAAAGAGCACGTAGCCTTCCAGCCACGGGGCTTCCTCTTTCAGGAAAGCGCGGTAGGCGCGGGCCCGCTTGTCGTTCCGGCGCAGGGCACGGCTGGCGAAATTTTCGTACGCCTTGCCGAGCAGCTTCCACTTGAGCGCCTTGACCATCGGATAAACGACCGGTCCCGTGCGCAAGGCCTCCAGGTCCACTCCCGCCGTAATCTCCGCGATCTCCGGCGGGCTCAGATCCGGCAGCGCGTCCGGCGTGATCTCGATCGTCGTGGGCTCCAGCGCCACGGACGAAATGGCATTGTAGGGTGAGTTGTCATTCCCCGTTTCGTTTACCGGGAGCAGTTGCACCACGCGGAAGCCCTGCTCCGCCGACCAGTCGATGAATTCCCGCAACCCCCCCACATCGCCGATGCCCAGATCGCTCTTCCCGCGCAGGGCGAAAAGCGGCGCGAGCAGGCCGGCGAGTTTTTGGTCAGGTGTCAAATCCATCGTTGGAACCGGGAGGTTCAAACAGCCAACGGCCCTGGCATCAAGCTTGGATGCGGGAAAGTTACGATTTGAGGCCCGACGCGGTCGCCCCAAAATCAAACGAGAGCCTCTTCGCACTGGAAACTCGAAATCCGAATCTCGAACCGAGCGCAGCGAGATAGCCCGAAGGGCAGCGCCGGCGGGCGCTGGCAAATCCGGAACAAATCCGAAAGGAGAGAAAGGAGGAGAAATTCGGGGAAACGTCCGGGCGGGACCGTTTCTTCATTCTACCATTCACACTTTTGGAGTTTGTTTCTGATTTCAAGTTTCGAGTATCGAGTTTCGGACTTCCTGGCCCGCTACCCCTCGGCCGCGACCAACCCCTGGCTCACCGCGTAGCGGGTCAGCCGCGCCACGTCGTGCAGCCCGAGCTTTTGCATCACGTGCGCCCGATAGTGCTCCACGGTCTTGGGCGCGATCGAGAAGCGGGTCGCCATCTCCTTGTTACTCATCCCCTCGGCGATCATCTGGAGCACCGCCCGCTCCCGCTCGTTGAGCGTGGAGTGGGGCGCGGCATGCCGGGCTTCGACCATCAGCTTGGTGGCAAAGGGCGTGAAATAGCTGCACCCGTTGCCGACCGCCCGCAACGCCTCGCAGAAGGTCGAAAGCGGATCGGTCTTGTGGACGAATCCGTGCGGATGGGACTGGAGGGCCTCGATGATCAAGCCCCGGTTCACCGCGCCGGAATACACCATGAATCGCGCTTCGAGTCTCTCCTCGCGCAGACTGCGCAGCACCTCCACTCCGTTCAGTTCGGGCAGGACCAGGTCGAGCACGACCAATTGCGGCTTCGCCCGGCGGCAGACCTTCATCGCCTCGAAGCCCGTCCCGGCTTCACCGACCACCTCGTACGGTCCTTCGCGCGCCAGTACCAGGGCAAGCATCTGCCGAATTGAAGCATGATCATCGACGACTACGACACGGGTTTTCATGGGGGCCATCCTCTTCCAGTTTTCACGGGTTCATTTGAGCAAGCATTGAGACCAGCTGTGGGGAACACATGCTCACCCGCTTTTGACCTCTACCGGCACAAGGGTTTCCAGAAACGTTTGCGAGAGACAAGCCCGAAATGGGTGAAATTGCGGAGGTCATCGGGAAACGGCTCCGGTCCGTCCCGCTCCCGATCCCCACGCTCAACGGGGGATTCGCCCCATTGCTTTCGCGGTATCGACCTCATTGCACTGCCGCTCATCCCGTGTGACTCTCCGCAACCGATGAGGAACGAGGAGCGCCGCACCAAACGATGCGTGGACGAACACCGAAGGCATGGAGGCATGGAAAGCGAACTTCGCGAAGTTTGGCCCGATCGAAAATCTCACAGGCTTCTGAAATCTGTCCCGTCCAGGCAGTGAAACAGCCAATACATCACCCATCATGAGCGATCCCCTTCCTGATCAGATTGAAATCAAGTTTGCCTTCGCCATCGACAGCGACACTGACAGAGCGTTGCAAGCTATCAAGGGCTCCGGGAAGCAGGATCCACCGGAGGAGCGCACCATCTACTTCTTCGATACCGCCGGCGTATCCTTGACTCGAGGGGGCTTGATCACCCGTGTGCGAATCACGGTATCGGGCGGCGATCCGAACGATTCGACACTCAAGATCCGGGGCGGCAACGCTCCCGCCATCGCGCTGAAATTCCCTCCAGGCCCCGATGACGGCTCCAACGAGGAAGTCACGAAATACGAAGGTGATCAGAATGCCAGCGCCCCAAAGGCAGGCGATAACCAAGCCCCCGCGACTACGGACAGCCCCGCATTCTCCGTCACCAAGAAGCTCCCCGACAAAGGCCTGATCGATGAAGCTCTCAAAAATCCAGCCAAGCTCTCGGCCCTCTTCGGCCCCACGGCAGAGAGTCTTTTCACCTCCAATGGCGTCGTCTTGGGAGACTTGAAGGCGTTCGGCCCCATCCACGCCACGATTTGGAAATTCAAACCGCCGGGGTTCGACAAAAAGCTGACGGCGGAATTGTGGGAAGCGGGCGACAAGACGCTCCTGGAAATTTCGGACAAGAAACCTCGCGCGCAGGCGGCTCAGTTTTCCGCGGAGCTCTTTGAATTCATGTCCGAGAAAATCCAGGTGACCCCCCTTAATACTTCGAAAACTCTGTTTGCTATGCAGCAGTTTCAGCCGTCCACCTGACAACTGCAGCCTGCCGCGCAGAGCATCGGCCCTCATCACCCGCCTGCCTTTGATCCGCACACCCGGCACGGCCGCAATAACCCTCACCCAAAACCGCCGGTCGACACTTCTCATCCCAGCCCATTCCACTCCTCAAGAAACGGGACAAACAATCGACTTCGTCGTGTTGCACTGCACGCAGGCGTCCCTGGAAAGCACGATCGAGGAATTCACGGTCGGCAATCGGCAAGTCTCCGCGCATTATGTCGTGGACAGGGACGGAACGATAGACCAGATGGTGAGCGACAGCGAACGTGCCAACCATGCCCGGGGCGCCAATGGCAAGAAACTGAGCGCTTAATCCCAGCCCTCCCCCAACACCTCTTTTATGCGCCAAATCACCCACCTTGCTCTCAGCCTGCTTTGCCTTTCGTTTCTCGCCAGTTGCTCGACGTCACCGCAGATCGGCGCCTACCAGCGCGCCATTCGGGAAGCTGGATTCACCGCCTACAATCAGCCGGTGGGGGATGTTCACAATGTGAATGACTGGAACAAATTCGGACCGGGCGTGGTCCTGCGGACAAAAAACCAAGGCTACTACTATTCCGCCGCCTCCATCATCGGCGCGAGCACAGTACAGAGCGCCATGGACCCAAAAAATGCTTCACCCATCGGCCTCTTCAGCGGGCGCAAAGTCTCGGGTTACGATTTCGACGGCCACGGCGGATGGACGCTCGACGCCGTGAACCAGATTGCGGGCTCGCTAACCTCGAAGCGCGACACCACGGTGGAAATGCAATTCGGCAAATCCTATCTGGCCAATCCCCTGAGCGAAGGCGATATGCACCAGGCGCTGGCCAAGGCGGGTTCCACGATCGACCCGGTCGCCCGCAAGGCCCTCCGGAACGGCCAGTTCGCCCTCGTGCAAAACGCGATCTGGACCGATAGTATTCGCTATACTTTCAAGCAAACGGCCGAGAATGGCGCTTCCGTCACCTACAAGCTCAGCACCCAGGAGATCGCGGCCCTCACGGCCAAAGGCTACAAGACCATCGATGGTGGTGTGCAAGTGGATACTCCCACTTTCATTGCCTACACCCCCCTCCCCAATCCGGCACAGGACGTCACACCGGCGCATTGATCGCCTGGGCCACAAGTGCTCAATTGGAGAGGCCAAGGTATCATCCGCCCTCAACTGCGTCGTTAAGGGCTGGGCCACACGTCACCAACCCACGCCGCCCACCTGCCACTCCTCGAGCAGTTCCTTCGGCACCTCGTTGAGGAAGCGTGAGGGGCGTTGCATCATCTCGCCGTAGCCGGCGTTCAGGCGCATGAGCGGGTACGTGAGATACAGCTCATCCTTGGCCCGCGTGACGGCGACGTAGAAGAGACGACGCTCCTCCTCGATCGCATCGTCGCTCTCCAGGCTGCGGGCGCTGGGGAACATGCCGTCCGTCATCCAGATCACGAAGACAACCTTCCACTCCAGGCCTTTCGCCTGGTGGACGCTGGAGAGCGTGAGCATCTCCGAGTCCTCATTGCCCGCGGTCACTTCGTGGTCGAGGCTGGTCAGGAGCGCGAGCTGGTCGAGGAAGTCGCCGGCGTTCTCATACTGCTTGGAGAAATTCGCGAGGGTGTTGAGGTCTTCGCGGCGCTGGTCGTAGTTCGGGAACTTGACCTTGAGGTAGTCGTCGTAGACCGCCTCGATGACGCTGTGGATCATTTCCCCGGGCGGGTGCGGCTTTCCCGCCGGGGCGATTTCCTCGAGGGTGTGGGCCAGTTGCAGCCACGCCTTGGCCGACTTGGCGGGGACTTTGAGCGGGCTCAGGAGCTTGAGGAAGCTTACTTCGCCCATCCGCGAAAGCGCGTCGCTCGCGCCGGCCCAGAGCTGCTCCGCGGAACGGGAGCCAATGCCCGGCAGGAGCCGCACCATGCGCTTGAAAGCCACCTCGTCCCGCGGATTCACGACGTACTTCATGAAGGCCGCGACGTCCTTCACATGGGCCTGCTCGAAGAAACGCAGCCCGCTCGTGATGCTGAAGGGAATCCCGTGCCGCGTGAGTTCCATCTGCACTTCCATGGAATGATAGTGCGCCCGGTAGAGCACCGCGATCTCGTTCAGCTCGATGCCTTCCTCGCGCAGGTCGAGGATGCGTTGCGCGACGAAAAGCGCCTGCTGGTTGGAGTCGCCCAGCGGGACCAGCGCGGGCTTCGTCGGCGCCGCCGCGCGCGAGGCCACCAGCTCCTTGCGAAACTGGTTCACATTCGTCGCAATCGCCGCGTTCGCCACCTCGAGGATGTCGGGCACGCTGCGATAATTTGTCTCAATCTTGTAGACGGTCGCGCCCGGGTAGCGCTTCGGGAAGTCGAGGATGTTCTTAAAGTTCGCGCCGCGCCACGAGTAGATGGATTGCGCGTCGTCGCCCACGACCATCACGTTGCGCTGCAACTTCGCGAGGATGTCGATGAAGTCGGCCTGGATGCGGTTCGTGTCCTGGTATTCGTCCACCAGGATGAACTGAAACTGCCGCTGGTAGCGCTCGGCGATCTCGGGATGGTTCTGGAGCAGGAGCAGCGTCTTCTCCAGCAGGTCGTCGAAGTCGAGGGAGTTGGCCGCCTTCTTCTTCGCCTCGTACTTCTTCTGCGCCTCCTTGATCTTGTCGTCAAACTCCAGGAAGTGCGGGTATTTCTCCACGAGCACATCCTCGATCGTGCGGCCCGTGTTCAGCGAGTAGCTGAAGACGTCCGCGAGCACTTCGCCCTTGGGAAAGCGCTTGTCTTTGGGATCGATGCCGGAGCCGGCGATCACGGCGTCGAGCAGGTCCTGCTGGTCCTCGCGGTCCATGATCGAGAACCCCGGCGCGAAGCCCGCCGCCTCTGGGTGCTTGCGCAGGAGCCGGTTGCCGACGGAGTGAAAAGTGCCGCCCCAGAGGCCGCTGATGTCGTTCGGCAGGAGGCTGGCCACGCGATCGAGCATCTCGCGCGCAGCCTTGTTGGTGAAGGTGAGGAGGAGGATATTCTGCGGGAGCACGCCATTCTCCAGCAGGTAGGCCACGCGGTAGGTGAGCGTGCGCGTCTTGCCGCTCCCCGCCCCCGCGATCACGAGCGCCGGCCCCGGGGGCGCGGTCACAGCCGCGTGCTGCTGCGCGTTGAGTTCCGCAGCGAAATCGATGCGCGAACCCACCGCCGCGGCGGAGCGTTGAAGCGTGTATTGGCGAGCCATGAGCGGCAGTGTCTGGATGGCGGCGGGGGGTGGCAACTTGTTTCATCATCATCAACGCCACGCTCGACCTAATCCCAACCCACCATTGCGGGTCCTTCTTTCAGATGCCTTAATACACCGGTGGCCGTACCGCCCCTGATCTCCCCCACCCCATGAACCCTCCCAACTCCTCCCAGGACGAATCCGAAATCTCCCGCCGCGGATTTCTCAAGAACTCCGCGACGGCCGCACTCGGTGGCGGCCTCCTTGGCACGCTCTCCGAGAGCGCCCGGGCCGCGGCCCCGCAAAAAGCGCCCGGCAACGCCAGCATCATCGCGCAGGAGAACGCCAAACCCGGCTCGCGCGACTGGCAACTCACCCGTGTTCGCCTGGACAAAACCGCCGGCTTCCGCACCCCGCACATCGAGGGCTACTGCTCGCGGCAATCGGTGAAGGCGGGCGACAAGCTGGACATCTTCGTCAGCGCCTCCCCGGCCGCGCGCTTCCACCTCGAGATCTTTCGCACCGGCTACTATGGCGGACTCGGTGCGCGTTTGATGACCACGCTGGGGCCTTTCGACGGCAAGGTGCAGCCCGTGCCGCCCATCGGCGAGAAGCGCCTGCGCGAGTGCCGCTGGGAGGCCACGACTTCGCTCCAGATTCCCGACGACTGGGTGAGCGGCGTCTATCTCGGCCGGCTCACCACGCTGCCCGACGATCCCAATCAGCCCTACTGGCAGAGCTACATCGTCTTCATCGTGAAGGACGATCGCCCAGCCGACATCCTCGTGCAGTGCAGCGACAATACCTGGCAGGCTTACAATCGCTGGCCGGACGATTTTTCCGTCTACACCGATCCGCGCGGAAACCAGGGTCCGTGGTCCGATGTGAGTTTCGACCGGCCCTACGCCAAGTACGCCCAGATCTACGAGAACCCGCAATCGCTCGGCTCCGGCGAGTGGCTCTGCTTCGAATTCCCCATGGCCTACTGGCTGGAGCAGCACGGCTACGATGTCACGTATTGCTCGAACAGCGACCTGCTCACGCCCGAGCGCGGCCTGAAGTGCAAGGCCCTGCTCAGCGTCGGCCACGATGAATACTGGGACATCCGCCAGTACCACAGCGTGGTGGCCATGCGCGACGCCGGGGTGAGCGTGCTCTTCTTCTCCGGCAATGCCATCTGCTGGGTCACGCCCCTGCGGGCCGGGTCCGATGCGCGCGAGAACCGCATCATGTTCCGCGGCGGACCGTATGGCGCCGATCACCAGTGGGCCGTGCTCCGCGAGACCCAGCACGGCCCCTTCCCCGAGCGCGGTCCGGATGAAGGCTATCTCCTCGGCGCCCGCAATATCGACCCAGTGAACGGCGGCGGCGACTGGATCTGCGACAAGCCCGAGCACTGGATCTTCGAGGGCACCGGGATGAAAAAGGGCGAAGCCATCCCCGGCCTCATCGGCTGGGAATTTCACGGCGATCCGCCGGCCATCGACGGCCTGGAAGTCGTCGCCGCCGGCACCGCCTTTCACGGCGGCACCACCCCGCAGCATTGGACGGCCACGATCTATCCGGGGCCGAAAGGCAACTTCGTCTTCAACGCCTCCACCATCTTCTGGTGCCAGGGCCTCAGCCATCCGCCCGGTCACATGCTCCCGTGGTCCCACTGGTCGCGCCCGCACGGCCCGGACGAACGCGTGCAGCGCATCACCAGCAATTTGCTGAACAAGGCGATCGCGCGCGGGGTGGCTTGATCGGCGATTGGCCATCTGCCACCGCGCAGATTGATCGCGCGGACATCCTCTGCTAAATCAAGGTCATATCGGATTCATCACCACCTACTATTACCGGCGAAGCTGTGCCTGAGCCGGAAGGGCCATTTGTCGGATCCCGATGCCTGGCGAATATGACCGGGTCTTGGCTTCCCGGCACGATTCGGGGACGAAACGACGACGGCACCTTCCAAATCGAGCTCGACAAGAAAGAGATGTCCTTCATGCCGTATTGGTACGGCGTCACGGCCTCCGAGATCTCATTCAATGATCGGAGCCGCTGGGCATCGATTTTTGCTCATCTCTCCGCGGGCAGCCAATTCCTCCAGACCGCGAATATTCAACAAGCTTTTGCTTCCGCTGGGTACCAGGTTCCGGCCGACAAAATCCCTGAGCTCTGGCGGGTCTGCTGCCAGAAGCTCTTCGGCAGTTCCGAGGCCACGGCAGAAAAGCTCGCCTTGGGAGAAGCGGAGTCTTACCGGCTTTTTCTGCACTTCGGAATTTCCGCGGAGGAATGCGCGAGGCATCTCCAAAAAATGCCGCGGGATCCCTACATGAAACTGTACTGGAACCAATCCCGGATGGGCGGGCGCAATCCCACGGATCTGGGCCGAACGGTCAGTCCGGAGGAGATGCTGGTGGCATTGGGAATAGCCGATGCCGATATTGATCAAACACGAGCGGCGGGGTTGCTCCAATTGGAAATCCTTCACCAGGTCCGATTGCCGACCCGCTTGGTCGATTTGCTGCGACGCACCGGCGTCGAAGATGCGGTCACAAACTGCCACCCCAACAATCCCACTCTGCTCGAATTCCCGGAATTCGAGGAGCCGGAATGGGGCCTCCGCCGCGCCATGAGGCAACACAACGTCGACGGCGACTACGCCATCACATTCATGGTCCCGCACCAAGGGGAACACCATTGGGCCGCGGTCTTCGATGAGGGTGACGAAGACGCCCGGGTATACCTGTGGTGGAAATCAGAGGAAGACGAGGAGTGGTTCATCACGGCGCCGGATACGTCCATGTTCTTTTGGGACTTGGCACAGACCGGTGCGGCCAATTGGAAATCCATTCGAGCGGGACAGGAAGAGACCAAAGCCAACCCGAATCGCGCGTCGCGAAGAAAATCATGGTTTGGCAAATTGCTGCGGCCATGATTGGGCATTCTCCATGAAACAGCCCGGAATGAAGCGCAGTCGCACGCCCTGGATGGTGAAAGCGCGATCCGACGCAGCGGGGCCGGAACGGCAAGCGGAACGATTGCTGCAGGAAGGCCACGTTGTGAGTCAGCACCGCTCGAAACTCCAGGTGAATGATTCCCGGCAATCCCTCGCGGCATCCGCCGCTTGACGATCGCGCGGCGCAGCCTCATCCACTTCGTTGCGTGAGCAAGATCGCACACCGCATTCTCCTGGTGCTCGGGGTCCTTTGCCTCGCGGCGGCGCCTCTCATTATCATCGGTGCGGGCGCCTACGCGTATTTTCAACCGCGCCTCTATACGTCTTTCACGGAATTCGATTTGCTCTTCCCGGCGGTGGACGGCCTCGAGCTGGCCGCGGATTTTAAGCAGGCGCAAAAGGACTTCCCCACGAAAATGAAAGAACCGCTCACCGCGCGTGTCCGCTTGCGGCCAGCAGGCCCGCCGGATCGCTTTCAGATCACGGCCACGGACAAGGACCCGCAAAACGCGGCGAACACCGCCAACATGCTGACGATCTCCATCATGGACGCCCAAGTTGCCCGTAGCCACGCCGATGAGCGGCGCGCCCATGTGCTGCTGAAAGGTGTACGCGCTTTGGAGCCTTCGTCTCCGGACGTTCGGCTGATCATGACTTGCGGGATGGTGTCAGCGGCCCTCTGCGGCGTAACCGGAGGCGCCCTCCTCCTGATGGTCTTGTTCCGCCGCGATTCGCGAGTCGCCGTTCCACCCCCGCCGCCTGCTTGAAGCCGCCCATGGGTACTACTCTTTTTTTTGATTATCCCCTTTCCTCGCTTCCTCCTTTCCATACGTTGCCGTGAATGATGAACCTGTTGGCGTAGAAATCAGTTTCTTGGAACGGGCGCAAATGCTCGGCGCGCTGGAAAGGGCGGCTTGGACCGCCATGGCTCTCGCTGTGATTCTCGTGGTCGTCTGGCGCTACTTAATCCCCCGCCCCCGCCGTCATTGGCGTCTTCTGCTTCTCCTTGCCGTCTGTCTCGCGGCGGTCGGCTATGCGGTCTATGACTACGAATACATGTATTTGAATTTCGCCATGCACGACGCACAAACGGTCCGTGACGATTGCACGCGGTTCCTGGAACTGCGTAAGACAACCACCACGCAAAACGACAGCCCGTACCTGTATCTTTCCGCTTCGGAATTGCCCGCGTCGCTTGCTCGCGTCGGGGCCATTGGGGCCGTCGTGGGACCCAGGACCGTCGACATCGTGCTCAGTGCCGGTTTGAACGGCCGCGCATGGGGATTTGTATATGCATCGAAACGAGCGGACCTGGAAAATGGCAATCCCCACCGGCGATGCCGGGCCACCGTGCATCGCAATTTCTACGAATTCCGCCAGCCGAATGACGAATGATTCGCCTTACACCCTACCGGAGCACGTGGTGATTGCCCGGCAGGACAATCAAATGTCCCCGCCGGTCGCCGGGTTGCGGCTGCACGCGCCCCAGCACCACGAATTTGAGCGCACCCTTCTCCATCCGCACCGCCAGCGCGAAGAACACCTCGACACTGAGTCCCCCGAGATGGCCCTCTCCCGAGAAGTTGCACCTGATGATATTCCCCTCGATTCCTCGCGCCTCCAGATAGCGATGATCGACTTCCTCCAGGATCCGCCGTTTCACGGGGAGCTGGCTTTCGATGGCGTCGAGAATTCCGGATGCCTCGTAAATACGATCTTCCTTTTGCACCGCGATCTTGAGGTCGTTCCGATCGCTCCTGATATGCTCGTTGATGATGAGTATCGATGAATCTTCATTGTGCACTCCCTCCAGGACCACCGTTGCGGCGTCCGATACTTCAATCAAGCGGCCCGCCTTCCCAATCTTCGCCCAGTTATTTCTCAAAGGCTTGCCCTCCGGCCGCAACCACACGGTATTGCGTCCGCCCTCCCCGTCTGTTGCTTTGTGAACCGTTCGCATCCATCCATCCCGGTCCTTCAGCAGGCGCAGAAAATAATGACGATCCGGCCACTGGCCATCGTTCTTTTTTTCCGTCAAAACGATCTGCATCCCGGCATGCGATGGAGCCAGGAGCCCACATCCGCCCACCCAGAACCACAGGAACAGCCATCGACGCATGGCGCATGCTTGTCGGTGGCCGCAGGCCGGTAAAGCGGATTCACGGGTGCGAACTCGTCGGTTGCTCACGATATCCGGGACGCTCCGTCAGCACGGGGCGCGTATACGTAGCGGTGAATTTATTCGCCGTACCGACGCGTCGCCGGCAGAGAAACGGTTCCTTATCGCGGACTGCGTCTCCTCGGGAAAACCGGCGCCATTCGTGGCACAGGTTCCGCGAAAAAATTCGCGGCTACGTAGACGAGCCATCTGCTTTCGACGCGCCTCGCAGAGGCAGCCAGGAATTGATACCGCGCGCAAACTGTTGCATTCTGAACACCCTCAACGACGAGTGAGACCACCGCGTGGCCAGCCTGACCCCAGATCCAAAGAAGCGCGATTACCTGCTGCCTCCGGGCTGCAAGGAACTCATCGATGCCTTGAAGCTGGGCGAATCGCGCGACGCTCGGTTTCCAGGGGCCGCCAATAGCGTTGTTCTCTATTTTGGCGGTGCCTATGCGTGGCGAAACGGTGAGCTCGAGGCAAAACGCAAGCACTGACAGTGATCACCCCATACAAAACGTTCGCGGCCCACGAATGAATAACGTCATCTCATTCGACATTTGGTATGGCCTGGCTCTCGCGCTGCTGTGGTTGCCGCCTGCCGCTCTGCTTACTGCGGTCGCGTCGCTGGCACATCCCAGGCTGCGACCTTCTGCGCCACCGTCTGGCTGGCGTCGCTCGGCGCGGCGCTTGCGGGTAGTGGTCCATGGGACCCGCCATGTTTGCGATTGTCACCGAGCCGTACTGGGTCCTGCTTTTTCATGATGCTCTCGGCGTGTTTCCCGCGGGAATTCTCCAGGCTGCGTCCGGAATCATTTCAGGCGCGGGCGCCGGCTGGTGGGTCGCCCGCCGGATCGCGAATCGCGGCCGGGCTCTTCCGTCTGGCGGACTTCCTGTCTGCTGCTCACTTCCGCGGTCGCTCTCTTCGTCAGTTACATCCCGCTGCCGGGTTCGAAGATTGGCTCGGCGGAGGTTCGGGCTACGGTGAAGGCGTTCCCAAGGTGTTCATGCGCTTCTTCGAGACGATCTATCTCCCCGTGTTTCACAGGATGTTCGCCGCCGGGATCAACCTCCGCGTGCCGTTCACCTATGCGCCCGTCGTGCTCTGTTACCGGTCCGGTGGTTGTCATCTGGACCGTCCGGCGCGTCTGGAAGAGGGCTCGCGCCCTGCCGCCGGCAGAAAACGCCGAGAGCGCTTGAGCTAGAAAACGGCGAAGAAGGGGAAACGCGGAGCCGCAACCGAAAGGCATCTAAACGGCAGAGGCGCAGAGGGAAAGAATACAACCCCTACGCCAATCCGTAACTGCCTGTTCTCAGCGTCTCTGCGCCTCTGCGTTTAAATCCCATATCCGTTGGCTTGAGTTCTCCGCGGATGCCGTGCTAATCCAATAACGCTGCCTCCCAAACCACCCTTCACCCATCCACAGCCATGATTATCTGGGGCTCCAAAGCCAAGGAATCTCAAATCGCTTCCGGCACCTTCTTCTGCCCGAACTGCAAATCGGACGCGCCGTACGCGCACATGCGCGTCTCGCGTTATTTTACGCTCTACTTCATCCCGCTCTTCCCCACGAGCACGCTGGGCGCGTATGTGCGGTGCGGCGCCTGCCAGGTCCAATTGCAGGACGTGGTTCTTCAATACACCCGGGAGCAGATCATGGCGTCCGTGCAGCCCTGGACCTGCAAGAACTGCGGCAACCGGAATCCCAGCGCCCAAAACACCTGCCTGGCCTGCGGCAGCGGAAAGTCTTCCGCGCCGCCGCCGCTCCCCAGGACGGGGTCGGCGCCGCCACCGGTGCCGCCGCAATTGCCGCCGCCGTAACGGCGCGTGGGGCGGCCGTGAACTTCCGCGGCTCCGTACGGCGGCAACGCGTTAAATTTCGTGCTGTTCTAGCTAGAACTCTCCGGTCAATCATTTTTGAAAGACAATTTTCGTGCCATGGATATTTTCTTTCCATCCTCGAACGTATTTTGTCCGGACCTCGAAGACGGGTGACATCCCTCCAAGCCCCTTGGCGGCAGGCTTTTCCTTCGATCGCATCCGATGGACCGCCCACCTTTTCATTCGTCCTTGCTCCGGGATACAGGCCCGGACCTTCTCCACCCTGAGAACAAATGGATAGTTGCTGTCCATTTTTACGGTCATCGTCGTGTCGGCGTCCGATTCACGAGGCATGCCC
>Ga0070658_10001373_pt1 | contig 20815 bp, 24 predicted proteins | sample KBSC13metaG_FD_64664 | JGI IMG/M metagenome (GOLD analysis project Ga0070658, IMG submission 64664) | Corn rhizosphere microbial communities from Kellogg Biological Station, Michigan, USA - KBS C1-3 metaG | ecosystem: Host-associated > Plants > Roots > Rhizosphere > Soil ...
TGCATGAGGAGGAAGGACATGAGTGAGGCGGCGACGACAAAGAAGTCCGGCAGCCATTTGCCGCCATTGGCGGATGCGTGGGGAAACACGGCGTGGTGGGCAAACCAGAGGCCCAGATTCAGAATCACTCCCACTACGGCGGCGGTGATGGCGGAGAGCGCGCAGGAGATGCGGACATTGCCACGCAGTTTCTCAATGTACGGCGCACCTAGTAGTATCCAGAGGAAACAGGGAAGGAATGTGACCCAGGTGGTGATGCCCGCTCCCAGAGCTGCGGAGGCAAGTGGGGGCCAGCCCTCTGGTGGATGCTGCCAGCCTCCGGCGAAGCCCACGAACTGGAGGACCATGATGAGCGGCCCTGGGGTGGTCTCCGCCATTCCCAGACCATCCATCATCTGCGAGGTGGTGAGCCAGCCGTAGTGACCGACCGCCTGCTGGGAGACATAGGGCAGGACCGCGTATGCGCCGCCGATGGTGACGAGGGCGGCCTTACTGAAATAAAATCCCTGCTGCGCGTGGGTGCTCCCCCACCCCAGCCATGCGCCCAGCGCGAGGACTGGCAGCCACCATAGCAATAGGCAGGTGACGGTGATCCTCAGCGCCCTGCTCCACGATGGGCGGGTGTGCTCCGCATTCGCGGCAAGATCGCCACTGCAGGCATTCGCAGATGATTTTCCGCCCTCCCGGGAAACGACGAGAAACAGATCTGCCCGGAGATTTCCACCGATCCAACCGATGAGCGCAGCGGCTGCGATGATGAGAGGAAATGGTAACTTGAGGAAAAAGATAGAGATGAAGGATAGCGCGGAAATGGCCCACATGGCAGGATTTTTCAACACCTTCCCCCCGATGCGGATGAGGGCCACCACGACCACGGCGAGCACGGCGGGCTTCAGCCCATAAAATATCGCGCTGATCCACCATACATCCTGCCCTTCCATGTAGAGCCAACTGAGACAGAAGAGGATGAAGGCGGAAGGCAGGACAAACAAGGCACCTGCGACGATGCCTCCCCAAGTGCGATGAAGCAGCCAGCCGATGTAAATGGCCAGCTGCTGGGCCTCCGGGCCGGGCAGCAGCATGCAGTAATTCAAAGCATGGAGGAAGCGCTCCTCACTGATCCACTTTCTTCTCTCCACCAGTTCTTCATGCATGATGGAGATCTGCCCGGTGGGGCCGCCGAAGCTGATGAAGCCGAGCTTCAACCAAAAGCGGAAGGCTTCTCCAAAGGAGGGGTGAGATGGCTCAGCAGGCATGGTAAATCAGTTAGGTAAAACACCCAGAAGGTGGAGGCATTCCTTAGCCAGTGGGATGCGCCGGGAGGCGATCTCTTCCTCCGGCATATCGATATTCAGGGCGAAGGGATAGACTTTTCCATCCTGCTCGATCCAGCCGACAAACCAACCGAGTTTTGGTGACGATGCTGTGGCCCAGCCGGTTTTACCATGCAGGGTGGTGGTGCCGGATTTTTCGAGGAGTGTGATGTTCTTCACTGCATCCACCACGCCGGGGGTGAATGGGAGTTGCCCGGAGGCGAGGCGCTTTAAAAAATCCACCTGTTCGATGGCGGAGATGGCCAGAGGCCCACGCAGCCAGAAGGTATCCACGGTATCGCCTGTCTCCCGGTTTCCATAATCCAGCCGGGCCAGCCCAGCCTGCATCCGCTGAATGCCAATACGGCGGGCCACTTCCTGATAGATGGCTACATTGGAAATTTTGATCGCATCCCGCAGGGACATATCGTGCTCCCACGCGGGATTCGGCTGGGGCTTTCCACCATAAGGCAGGATTTCATCGACGCTTTTCACCGCGCCGCAATCGAGCGCGATGAGGCTGTTTGCGATCTTGAAGGTGGAAGCCGGGATGAAGCGGGTGGCGGCACGCTTGGCATCGTGGACGAAGAGGATGTTTTTCTCCTGATCCAGCAGGACGAAGGTGCCAGTGAGTTTTTCTTTTTCGAAGGCGACAGAAAGCGCAGTGATTTCTTGAATGGATCGGGCATGGGTGACGCCTAACATGGCCATGAAAAAAGCAGCAATGAGGGTGGATTTCATGAACATATCAAAGGCGCGGCTGACTCATGGATGATAGAGTGAATGCGGAGCATTCGAAAGCCTTTAGGTTAAGGGGCTGTCTGAGAATGGAATTTTTCGTAGCGTAGTTCATAAGAACGACGGCAGTGGAAATGAAAAATTCTGATAGAACCATAAAGGTGAAGGGTCCGCAAAATCTGGTGAATTCCCCGCTCGCCACCACCGGACCTCTCGGAGAGAGGTCCCTGCCTTTCCATCCTTTCCGGCAGGCAGGGACGCCTCGGAATACGAGCGAAGCGAAGGATAGCCTGCCAAGCGCAGGCAAAGGCATCCCTGCCTTTTTCAGACAGTCTCTAAGGTGCTCCGGAGAGCGGGTCTCCTTGTCTCCCATCGATGCGGCCTGCTGCGTAGGCGCCGAAGACAGCGGAAATTTCATCGCGCACGCGGCGGAAAACGGCGAGCTGCTCCTCCTCGGTGCCAGTGGCGTGTGCGGGATCATCGAAGGGGAAATGGTGGCGGTTCACTTGGCCGGGAAATATTGGACAGGCTTGATCCGCATTTCCACAGACGGTGATGACGGTTTCGATTTCATCCTGGAGGAATTCATCGAGGTGCTTTGAGCGATGCGCGCTGAGATCGATACCGATCTCCTGCATGACGCGGATAGCCAAGGGGTGGACGTAGCCTGCGGGCTTCGACCCTGCGCTTTCTATACGGAAAGGGCTGCCGAGTTGTTTGCGAAGAATACCTTCTGCCAGATGGGAGCGGCAGGAATTTCCAGTACAGAGGACGAGGATGGTAGGCATGGTTTTGAAATGAAGAGGAAGGGGCACCGCGAATTTTACAAATCAGGCGAATGAAGATTGGGATGATTATTCAAAATCTTATTATTTGATAGATAAGTAAGAATGGCGGTAATTTTATTTTATATTATATTTGGTTAGTGAAAAATCGTCTGCGGAGCCAAAAGGAGACGTGGACGAGACCAATGAGCGCAGGCACTTCGATCAACGGCCCGACGACGGCGGCGAAGGCGACACCGGACTCCAGGCCGAAGACGGCGATGGCGACTGCGATGGCGAGCTCGAAATTATTTCCTGCGGAAGTGAATGCCACACTCGCCGAACGGGGGTAATCCGCGCCAAGGCGGGCGGCCATGCCAAAGCTGAGCAGGAACATGATGGCGAAGTAGATCACCAACGGCAGGGCAATGCGCAGCACATCCAGTGGCAGCCTGACGATTTCCGCCCCCTTATAGGTGAACATGACCGTGATGGTAAATAGTAATGCTGCCAGGGTGATGGGTGAAATTTTCGGAATGAAGATTTTCTCATACCATCCCTCCCCTTTCCACCGCACCAGGAGCACCCGGCTCATGGCTCCTGCAGCGAATGGGATGCCTAGGTAGGTGAGCACGCTGTGAAAGATATCTGCCATGGCCACAGGCACCACCACGCCATGAAGGCCCACGTATGGCGGCAGCACGGTGATGAAGAGCCAGGCGTAGGCGCTGTAAAAAAGGATCTGAGCGATGCTGTTCAGCGCTACGAGGCCGGCAGCGTACTCGCCACTGCCCTTTGCCAGATCGTTCCACACCAGCACCATGGCAATGCAGCGCGCCAGCCCTACGAGGATCAGGCCTACCATATATTCCGGCTGGTCTCTCAGCAACAGAATGGCCAGCAGCCACATGAGGATGGGACCAAGCACCCAATTTTGGAAAAGTGATAGAGCGAGAATTTTTACATTCGAGAACACCTTCGGCAACTCGGCATATCTTACCTTCGCCAGCGGCGGATACATCATGAGGATCAGCCCGATGGCGATCGGCAGATTGGTGGTTCCGATGGTAAACGGAGCGAAAAATTGGCGAGGATCTACAATGACCCAATTTCCCAAAATCACGCCAGTGCCCATGGCAGCGAAGATCCACAGCGTGAGATACCGATCCAGGAAGGACAGGTTTTTTGAAATGGTGGGCATAACCGGAAAATTCAAATATGACGGCGATTGAAAACAGCCGCTACTTTCTGCTAGCAGCAACCACTCGGCCCACAGGAGGTAGCAGTGGATTTCTTGCCAGGCAGCGGCGGCAGCCCGCAGAGTTCGGGAGCCAGACACTCGGTGTGTTTTTGCTTCAACTTGAGGATGACGGCATCTGAAGTAAGATCGTAGCCTGCGATGGTGTATTGCGAAATGACGCGGTCCTCGTATTCGATCTCCACTGGGATACTTTCATTCGTTAGATAAGCCTTTGCTTTTTCTAGGATAGCAGCCATTTTTCCGGTTTCGATGCGATGGAGGTAGTCCTCCCCTACCCAGATCTGGAGCTGGCAGGTGACGCTTTCCCGCAGGGTGCCGCCGCAATCGAGAAAGGTTTTATGCACCCGGCCTACTTCCGTGACGTGGAAGGAGAGCGGCACGGCATTTCCATCTGGCAGGCTGATGCGGAAGTGGAGGTCTGCGTGCGCGGCAAGAAGGGATTTCAGTTGGAAAAGATTCATGAGCAGGTGGTTGTGGATTTTTTTCGAGAACGTGAGGCGAGTTTTTCGGGGCCGGGGCAGCAGCTTCCCTGGCGCTCCCGCAGGCGCGCAGCGGCTTTCTTGGCATCGCCCGCCCATGATTCATCGCCGGTGCCGGAGAAAAATTGATCCATGGTTTTGAGGAGCTTCAGGTAAGGTTTCCCGATGCGGAAATAGGTCCATTTTTCGCACTTCTCACTCTCCAGCAGGCCCGCCTTCCGGATGATCTGCACGTGGCTGGAGATGGTGGATTGCGGCATCTCCAGAATATCCGCCAGCTCACAAACGCACAGCGCCTCATCCAGCACCAGCCGGACAATACGCCAACGGGTGCTATCGGCGAGGGCACGGGAGAACGTAACGGGGTTCGTCATGACGTGAATACTCGTAACGATGTATATCGTTATGTAAAGTGCCATTTCCCGCTCTTTTGCTTGGAGAGTCGGCAGCAGGATCTTTGCGAGAACCTAGGCAAGCACTTGATCCATGATGCGGCATACGCGCTCATGAATGCCAGGCTCGGTGCTTTCCCGGCTGCCCGCCACATTCAGCTTGCGGATGGAATGGGTGGCGATGAAGGATTTTACAGTGTCTGCTATTTCAAAAAGCTCCAAGGTATCCAACTGCAGATGGAGCCAGGGTTTTCCATGAAGGATGGCGTAGTCCTTCGTCCTGGCAGAGCCGCCGCGGAGATCACCAAGGGTGAAAATGATTGTGCCATCACTGATCTGCACGTTTCTCTCCGTGCGGACGAGATAGGAGAAGCTGTAGGTTTCGCGGAGCTGGTAGCGGTCTGGAATGGGGCCGTCCTCGGCCCTGCGGCCCTGTGGGCACCATCCACCATGTGGAACCCCTCGCTGGATGGCAGCATCCAGCCCTGCGCGATCCGCTCCTGTTTGTCCGCCACTGATGATCTGCTCAAGCATGTTCTTGGGAACAGTTTATGAAAGACGAAATGGAGATCAAGCTCTCTTCTGTATTACGAGGAAATTTCATTTTCTGAATGAGTGAAAGGAACATTCGGTGGAGACGAACGATTGCGGAAAGCTGCCTGATGAGATAAAATTGCCCATGGCCGCTGCGAATCCATCCCCTGCTCTCTGCTACGACATCATCGGAGATGTCCATGGGCGGATGGACAAGTTGGCAGCGCTGCTCCTGAAGATGGGCTATCAGCCACAGGGCGATGGATTTTCCGCGCCTGAGAGGCACAAGGCGCTATTTCTGGGAGATATCATCGACCCCAAGCCAGGCTACGAGTATCCGGGTGGCGTGCACGCTACCCTGCGCACCGTAAAGACGATGTGCGATTCCGGAAATGCGCTGTGCCTGATGGGAAATCATGAATTGCATGCGATTTTTTATCACACGCGTGGCGCTGAAGGGCAGTGGCTGCGTAATCACAGCGAGGGCAGCAGACGCACGCATCAAGGGACTCTGGATGATTTTCCTGATCATGAAAATACTGATAGCGAGTGGCAGACGATATGGATGCCATGGCTGAAACAGCTTCCTTTTTATCTGGATCTGGGAGAAATCCGCGCCGTACACGCATGCTGGCATCCACCCAGCATCCTCCTGCTGGAGGGGAAACGTCTGCTGGACGACGATCTTTTACTAACGGTAGCGGATCCTCGCTCCCTGGAGGGCACGGCGCTCAATATCCTGCTGAAAGGCGTGGAAATTCTTTTGCCAGAAGGAGTGTATGCGGTGGACCAGATGGGAGTGAAACGTGGTCGTATCCGTGCGCGATGGTGGCATGAACCGGCTGAGGGGGCGACTTTCCACGAGCTGACATTTCCACCAGATTTGATGATCCCGCATGAGAAAATCCCGCAGGAACAGCAGCAGGCAATTCCAGGATACGGTCATGAGGAACCTCCTGTGTTTTTCGGGCACTACCTGAAACCTGCTGAAGCTCCTTTCCTATCAGAAAAGCATAATGTGGCCTGTCTGGATCACGGAGCCTCCATGGATGGTCTACTGATCTGCTACCGATGGAGGGGTGAGAACCATCTGGTTTCAGAGCACTTTATGCCGCATCTATAAGGGCTGAAGAGGAACTGATCTAGGTTAGGTGAGGGCTGATTGTGCTGCTATCAGGGGTAGGGCATACTGTTTACATGATTATTTCCTCAGCCAATGCACAGCGAGATTTCACTTTGGACGAAGCTCGTGAATACCTGCTAACCATCAAAGGCGTCTGGGATGGTGCGAGCGTAGCACTACAGATATGGAATGAGGAAAAGGCCGCCTATTATGCCGTGGATGGTGGCACTTTCACCGAAAGCACCAAAACTGAGGATCGGATCACCTCACCTTCCACTAAAGTAAGACTAACAGCTACCGTCGCCACCGGAAACACCAATCTCTCCGCCCAATTCCTCCGCATTAAAAGTAAGTAAGGCCATGCCCGGAAACCTTTATAACAAAGGCATGGTGAAAGGGGCTGGCATACTGGGAAGGTCCGGTATCATGGCCTCCCCACTCGCCCAAGCACAAACAGACGCAGCCGCATATCGTGCCCTGCTGGCATCCAATGGGAAGACGATGCAGGATGCAGTTTACTTACAGATTGTATCATTTGCATCACAACTCTACGCCACCGCAGGCCGGGTTGATTTCCTGATGCTCCGCTCTATTCAAAACATGGGTAGCGGCTCCATTGCATACAGCTTTCATGGCAAAGCCTGCACGCTTGTAAATGGCTGTACGTGGGGTGCAGATGGGATCACTATGGGAACCAGTGCTCAAATTTCCACACCCCTACCTATTCCAAATTATCCAAGTGTTGGATTCACGGTGCAGACTTTTACGGGAGCTGTGAACCAACTGCACTATGGCGCGTATGGCAGCACTGGGGACCGACGTATGTCGATCGGAGGAGGAGCGGGATTGCTTATTGCTGGGGGGAACTACGGATCAAATGCCCGTGTCGATTACACGCACGCAGCAGATACCCTGTATGCCACCGCATGGCGCATGCTCGGAAACGTGTCGAGTTCGAGTTGCACAGGCGGAACATCAGGCGGGGAAACAGTTCTTGTTAACGGGATCGACTCTGCCGGACTGGTTAATGATTACATCTGCGGCAACGACTGGAACTCATATCCAGCCGACACGATTACCATCAACAAGGCTTCCAATACCGCGAACAAGACCGCGTTTTTCATGTGGGCTGCAGGAACGGCAGACAAAAGTGTGATTTATTCTGCTTATCGTAGAACAATCGGTTCGAATTTAGCCCTTCCTTCATCAGCTGTTGATGACGCTGAAGCCTATCGCTCCACGCTGGCGTCTGCGGGCAAGGTTCTACTCGATGCCGACTATCAGCAGATCGTTTCCTTCGCTTCGCAGCTGTATGCAGCGGTTGGTCGTCAGGATTTCCTGATGCTACGTTCCTCTCAAAACGTTGGTTCTGGCTCGACAGCCTACACGTTTCACGGGCAGCCCTGCACGTTGGTGAATGGTGCGACATGGGGGTCATCTGGCACCACCATGCCCGTGAATACTAACGCAAAGCTCTCCATCCCATGGGCGATTCCCATCGCGCCTGCTGCTCTATTCTCGGTCACTTCCGGCATGGTGGTATCCGGCAACACCGCTGCCCCTGTATGGCTCGGAGGCGTATGGAACGGCGGTCAACGTGGGTGGCAGTCTATCACCACGGGTGTCATGTTTGCATGCAATGGCACCCGTGTAAACCTCTATGGAGTATCTAATACATTTAATACTCGGCTCTTTCAAGTCATCCAGCCAGCGACCGATTTGGCCAGTTATACTGGATATGACGGCACTACGCTCATCACGGCTAACGATGGCAACGGCACCTGGGATAGCCTTGGAGTAAGCGTATCATCTATTTTTGGCGATGCTCCTACTACCTACCCGCTGGCTCAGGTGTGCTCATTCCTCCTGCCCGTTGGCGTGGATCTCCGTCTACGTTACTCCACCATCCGCACTGCCTATAAATCAACCATCGGCTCTGGCCTTTCTCTCCCATGACCTATATCGATCACATCATTTTCTTTCCGTTAGGACGACTTTCCTCAAACTTCGTGGAAACTTATCTCACCCGCTACACCGATCCCGAGACCGGATGGGCTGCCGCGCATTGGGATGACACCGGGCACACCACGCGGCGAAAGGCGTCGCTTTTTGACGGCACCATCGCGCCCACGCCGCACTACACGGAGCAGGAGCCAGCAGGCGCGGACGACGAATGGCGTGCCGCGCATCTGGACGGCCACACCATTACCGCAGGCTGGCCTGCTGACTTCTTGGACGATCTCTCCCGCGATCCACAGCCGGAGCCGGAGCTATTCGGTGGCATCACGATCCAATGAAAATCACCACGCTCACTCCCCTGTCCTATCGGCAGGACGGGGAGTACCGCTTCCAGCTTACTGCACCTTTTCACGTCCGCGTGGATGCTTTTGCAGGACGCACCTATCAGGATAAACAATCTTTCTCCACCTACACTTCGAGCGAGGCAGGAGAAATTTCATCCCACCCATGGCTTACTCTTGGTGTCTCTGGAGATCTGACAGTCTCTTCCGGCTATGCGTGGGATGGCTGCAGCCCTGCCGCCAAAATGTTTGGCCAGTGGCTGGGAACGCCTACGCCACCCAGCGTCCGCGCCGCCTGTCTGGTTCACGATGCTCTCTATCAATTCCTTGATCAGAACTATTGGACCCGCGCCGAGGCCGATGCCGCATTTCTCGCCCTCATGCAGCAGGCAGGCTTCCGGCTCGCTCCCATCTACTACGGAGCCGTCCGCATCTTCGGCGGTCTCCACCATCTTCTATTTCGCTAAAAAAATGATCTCTCTATCAGAAGCCATCACTCAGGCTGCCGAGTCCAAAGTCGGCGTCCGCGAATCCGGTGGTGCCAATAAAGGTGCCGCCCTCCAGCCCTTCTTCCATGCCGATTCCTACGACCCCAATGGCAGCAAACCGGGCGACGACGGCTACCCTTGGTGCGCCGCCTTCGTCTGCTGGTGCTGTCAGGTCGCCCTGGCTGGGCGTGCCGTTACCTTCGCCCGTCCTACCACACCCGGAGCATGGGATTTCGAGCGCTGGTGCCGTGAGCAGGATGACAGCGTCATGTTGAAAAAGCCTGCCGGAAATGACATCCGCCGGGGCGACATCGTGATCCTAACCATTTCCCACATCACCATCGCCGCCGGCCCTCCGGACGCCGCTGGCTACTTTCCCACCATCGAGGGCAATACCAACTCCGCAGGCTCACGCGAGGGCGATGGAGTTTACAAAAAGCGCCGCCACATCCATCAAGTCCGCTCCCGCATCCGCTTCGCCGCCTGATTCGCCACTGTCATGAATCTCCCCACAGACGCCTTTTCATCCGTTATCGGCTTCCTCGGCGCCGGAGCGTCCACCGCCATCCTCTACATCGCGCAGGCCGCAGACCAGATTCCGCCGCAGGCCAGAGGCTGGATGGAATTGGGCGGCACCTTGGGCCTCATCGGCTTCCTTTCCTACGCCTGCATCACCCTCTGGAAGGAACTCCAGAACCAACGCCGCGAGCACTCCTCACTCAATGAACAGATCCGGGACGATTGGAAAAAGCAGAACGAAAAACTCATCACTGTTCTCGAAAAACTCGATAACGATTCCCAAAAATAACCTCTTTCTCAGGTAAGTGCGTGTTGGTCCAGCCGCCCGGTGATACGTCGCCGGGCGGCATTTTGTTAGTCCCCCGACCCGCAGCCTTTCCCTTTCCTTTCATCAATGGGTAATAAAAAGAGATGCCAAGGTAAGAACCAATGGCACCGTCATCAAAAGCAAACCCAGCTTTAGAAACTGCCAGGCACCCACTGTGATGCCTTCGCGGCGCAGCACGAGTAGCCACAAGATCGTTGCGAGCGAGCCTGTAACGGAAAGATTCGGCCCCAGATCGATCCCGATCAGGACCGCGCTTTTTACGATCTCTGGCGTATTAGAAACTTGCATCACATTGCCAGCCACGAGGCCCGCAGGCAGATTGTTCATCAGATTGCATAAAAAAGCCGTGCAAAGCCCACCCAGCCATACCGCCTCTGTGGCAGATCGGCTCGCAGTCTCTGTAAGGAAATCCGAGAGCACCCGGGTGATCCCAGCCTTACTCAAAGCTTCTACGATCACAAACAATCCCGCAACGAGCGGTAATACGGACCATGAAATATGGCTGAGGATTTCCCGGGCACCCTTCCTTGCTACCAAAACGACCACAAGGTAAGTAAGAATGCCGGTAATCGCAGTAGGCATGCCGAGTTCCACCCCCCACATGGAAGCGGTAATCAAAACGCCCACCGTGATGAAAATGCCGGCCAGCGCCATCCTGCCACCGTGCCCCAAAAAGGGAATTTCCACATCGGAATCAATTCTACCCGTTAATTTTGATTTCTGAGTGATGAAAAGCAGCGCAAAAGTAGAAATAACAGCAACTGCCGATGGCACAATGTATCTGCCCAACCAAACCAGAAGCGTTGGCATGTCCGTGCCGTTGATCACCAGATTCGCTGGATTCGAAATAGGCAGCACAAATGAAGCCGCATTGGCCACGAAGGCACAGATGTAAAGATAAGGAAGCGGATCCTTCACCTTGGCCGCCTTGACAACACAGGCCACTGCCGGAGTTAGCACCACCGCTGTAGCATCGTTCGACAGAAATGTTGTAACGACGATCCCCACCAGATAGATCAATAAAAACAACCGTTTTTCCGATCCATAGGAAAGGCGCGTTGCATGCGCAGCCAGCCAATCGAATAGCTTTTCCTGCCGGGCTGTTTCGGCCAACAGCATCATGCCGATGAGGAAAAGATAAACGTCCAGGCCTTTGCTCACGCCCGAAAATCCCTCCGCGGGAGTCAGCTTCCCAAGCAGGACCAGAAGTATCGCGCCCACTACTGCCCAGATGTATTCCGGCAGCTTCAGGGGACGAATGATGACCAGGGCGATGGAACTGAGCGAGACAATCCAGATAGTGATCGATGTCATGACAGCAGTCTTATGGTCGTTGGTTCATTCGTTCTTTACGGAGCACTTCGCCAGGTTGGCCATTCCGATTAGGTCCCAGTTGCGTACCCAGAATACCATTCTCCGGCCACGCTCCGATGCTGTCCAGATCGCTGCCATTTTTCCTCCGCTGCGATTCCCCTGGCACCGTCACTTCAATCGAGTGGCTGCCTTTACGGTTCCATTCATCCACAGCCAATACAGTTAAACGAAAATCCTTCGCATGATCTGCTTTGACCTGTGCGTTCCACGAACCGTCTTCATGCAAGGACATGGGAACTTCTACTCCATCGTCGAAAAAGCACACCACCTGTTTCAATGATCGGTCGCCAAAAACTTGTGCGCTGACCACCACTGTTTCGTCACCCTGTGGATGGTCATCACGTCGCAAACGTCGATCCACAGGCTTCGTGATCAGCACGAAAGGAAAAGGATCGGCTAGGTTTCTAAAGCGCCAGCTGATCAACCCATCGTGAATGCCCACCAGAGTGTATCCTACCGGCCCTTCTTCGATTTGACCCGTCGAGCGAGTGGCTGCGTAGATAGTCTGTCCATCATTGGAGATCTCATTATAGTGCGTATGACCCATATCTACCAACAGGATTTTATAGCGGGATATGATCTCCAAGAGGGTTCTCTTCTCTGAATCATCTTTCAGATCATCCGGGTAAGTGTGCATGAACAGGATTTTAGACGAAGCCCCATCACCACACAGTTCGCGCTCGAGCCATTCCAGTTGCCCCCTGCCCAGCCGGAAATCCGGGCCTCCTTTGCCTGGACCGCACACATCCAGAAAGTAACAACTTGCGCCATTGATGGATACTTGGAATGGCAATCGCTGGCCTCCTAGAATTTCGTAAAACAAATCCAAGTCTCCACCTTCCATGTCATGGTCACCCGCTACCGAATACACGGGCATGCTCAGCATTTTCAGACCAGCCGCTACCAGCCGGTATTGATTTCTCAACGCATGATCCGCCACATCACCCGGTAGATAGACAAAATCCAGTTTTCCCGCAAACTCCGTTTCCAATTGGGAGGCGATCAATAAAAAATCTGCATAATTTTGGTCTGCTGCATGATCGATGTGAAGATCACCAATGTGCGCATATACAAGTGGTCTGGCCATGATTTCAATTATTTAAGCCGTTAGGCAATCTCCGCTTTTATCGTAAGCCGATCTCAGCGATTTAGCGTAGGTGAGCCACAGGGCAATCGAGATCAGGGCAAAGCAGCCGAGAATCTGGAAGGAATAGGAAAAGCCGAATTCCTGAGCGATCCAGCCACCTATTGCCGGGCTCAGCGCTGCGCCCATGTTCTGAACGGTCATCACCGCTCCTTGGCCCACATTCACGCGCCCGGTCCCATCAAGTATTTTAGCGACCAAGCCCGGCACAGCCACGCTCTGCAGTCCGGCACCGATGCCGTCCAAAATCTGTACCGGGTAGAGACCTGTATGGCTGATCATGCGCGAGGCGATGTATCCCCGCAGCGGAAGTGCGATGAATGAAATCAGCAGCACCATCCAGTAACCGGATTTCTCAGACATCCGCATGGCCACGATTGAGGCCACCACCATGGTCACCTGAGCGATGATGATCGTGAATGCCACAAACATCATCGGATTTCCCTCGGCTTTCGATGCAGCAGCGATTCCGTATAAAGGCAGCATGGCCCCATTTCCCAAGTGAAAAGCTGCTAGAGCCGCAGCCAATACCAGTAGTCCTTTCGACTTGAATACAGATGACATCCCCCTGGCCTCGTCATGCTCTGCAGCATTCTTGCTTAGTCCACGTGCCTCATCGTTATCGATGCTGTCTGCCGGAATGGAAAGGATCGTGACCACCGCCAAGATCGCAAACACTGCTGATAGAACAACGATCGCGTGCATGCCGAATCTCATCCCCAAGTAACCGGACAGTGCTGCCGATATCACGTTGCCCGCGTGGTTGCACGCCTGGTTATAGCCATTTTGGCGGTTGAACCCCCTCTGACCTACGATTCCCAGCGTAATTCCAGTAATGCCCGGCCCTAGTACAGATCCCGCGATTGCAGTTGCCACCTGCGACCCACTCACGATCCAGAAATTCTGGCTGAACAGAATCAGGAAAGCAGCCACCGCCGTGAATATGGATGAAACGACAATCACCATCCGTTTCCGGGAAGTGGCGTCAATCAGTGCTCCAGCAGGAGCCGTCATCACCATCCCGGCTACACCTCCGATGGTCATGATCGTACCGATCCAGCCACTCTGCCACCCGCACGACAGCAAGAAAATCCCCAGAAACGGGCCTACGCCTGCCTGAAGATCAGCCACCCAGAAATTAAGCAGGCCCAAAGATCGACAAGCCTTTTTACTAACAAATTCATTAGCGTTCACGGTAAAGCCAGGTGATATGACAAGTATTTTCGAGACTCTTCACCTCCTGGAAAGCCAGTCGGTCTCCGCCCTCACAGGCAGGATGACCGCCATTTTGCATTTCAGATGCCAGTCGTGCGATTTGAGCTAAATCCAAGCATATGAATGAGTTTTCGGCTCCCATAAACGGCCCGACTTCCATTTAACCGGGCAATATGCCCACTTTCATTGCCTTACATGGCTATTTAATAAGCCTTTTGATCATGTTTTGTCCTAAAAGCTTCTGCCTCTCGGTTGCCCTAGGGTGACAAATATAATAAAAAGCCATCATGATCCTCGATGCCGGAGTGTCATCTGGTATATCCGGATGAGATTTTATAAACTGGAGAACTAACATGGCTACCGTGGACGTATCGGCCCATTCTTCGGGAGGGTAAGTAAGTGGAGCGCAGTCATTGCTCTCATTTGTAATACACATCGAATTTATTCCGGCCAAAAATCCCCCAAACCAATAAACTGTACGCGCGGCTGCCTTGTCTTGCTCTTCTGTTACTTTCCCATCCGATTCGCATACCACAACTGAGGAGCATCCCTTTTCGAGCCACTTTTTATCGAAGCCAGACTTAGTGGTATCATCCTCTGCATATGCAGTTAATAAAAAACCACAAAAAAGCATAGCAGTTATTTGCATTTTAATCATCCCTTTCATCGATTGCTTCTGCTTGGTAATTGTTGTTCGATAAGGGAAATTGCCATGTCTGTTCTTACATCCATATCCTGCGGCCGTCGCGATGTATTTGTAGCAACTCCATTCCAAACTTCTTCTCCTGGCCCTCCTTTAGCGTTTACTTTTTTCAGCCACATTGGGCACCGAGTAACAAAAACCCTGTTTTCAGAAACAGAAAAAATCCCTTCAGTCAAGGCCACAGCGGTGTAACCAATAGGTTTATCATCAAGTGTAAATCCACACATCAGCACATAATCGGAGCCCTTAATCTGCGATGTAGGCTCCCACCCTTTTTCTTTTAAGGCTTCGCCGATGGCTGTTCGCATCTGCTCCTTTGCCTCTTGGTCACTAGAGACGAAGTCGGTTTCGTCGCCTTCCAGCATTACACGAACTTTCGGCTTCGCCTGTGGCGCATAAAAGCTCTGGCGAATCTGTGAATGGGTGTAGGTTTCCGGTGCGCCACACGACGTGAGAAGCGCGAGGCAGGCTAGGGCGGGAATTAGTATCTTTTTCTTCATGGGGGAAAGTATTCTTTCTATTCTTCGATATCTTTCAGGATGCCTTCAAGCTGCTTCGAGTCAGGCCTTCTAGCGCATACCGGATAAGATTCATCAATATGCGCAAACGCTGCGCCAAGCTTCATTCACGTTTGCAGCTGCTGCATTCAACAACCTCAGTCCAACTCGAAACAGTTTCTTAGCCTCTGCAGGAACTGCCTCTGACAGCTTCCCCGCTGCTTGTAGATATTCATGCTTCATGATTTCGATAGTTTGTTATCGCTAAAATTTTTGAGTTGCTGCTCACGCTGTCCCGCCTTCTCGCCTCGTTCAACTTTGCGTGGCCGCCATATGCGTATCAGCGAGCTTTCCGCGCTGCCCCTTTCTCAGGGTCTGCTCACGAATTATCCTCAGCTCGGCGCGACGCATTCTTTCAGCGTTTGCCGCCCGTTTGTCATAGGAGTCCTTGTAAGGCATGCATTTTGTGATTACCTACAAGGCGCATGACCGGCAAGAAATAACAGAAGCCGAAACGTGAGCGCGTAAAAGTCGGTTCGGCATCGCTCGCGCTCTATCCGTGGAGAGATCCTGAGTCCGGAAATATTCTTTGGCGGTGGACGTGGAAAGATTGGGACGGGAAATACTCAATGGCACTCACATCGAGCGCTTAACCCTGTGGAAAGAAGGCAACGGCACCCGTCTGTCAGCAATTGTTAAAAAATGGCATTCAGACAAACTCGCAGAGCTTCATGGTCAGGAGTCCCTGCATCTCCGTATTGTGAAAACAATCGTAAAGATGAAGAAATCAACGGGTGTGATCGATTTGAGAGCCGATCAAAGCAATATGGGAAATGTCTGTTTGATTCCGATTATCCCGGCTTTGGCTGCATGGCTTGATTTATTGATCCTCCTAAAAGCGGCCTGATATGTTTCCGGCTACCTGCCATGCACGCGACTGATAAGCTCGGGGCTCTTCTGCGCGGATAGAAATAAAATGCTCTTCGTCACTCCTATGGCAGTTCCCGCGCGGCAGAGACCAATTTGTCTGCATTGGCAATAGAGATGGGACATCCTATTTGATGATAGAAAATCACTATCGAAAAGTAGTCTCCGCGACAGACTCAACAGCGAAGCAAGGCGCTCACCTCATCGGAAGCTTCTGATTCCTAAACAGCAAAACCCACTGAAAACCAGTGGGTTAAAGTAGCCTTACTAGGACTCGAACCTAGAAATACGGAATCAAAATCCGGTGTGTTACCATTACACTATAAGGCTTTTGGCTTCGGCGCCTGCCGTCGGCGGGCGGAACCTAAACCACCTCCAACGAGTTTGGCAATAGGGAAAATACAGGAATTTCACAAACCCGTGTCATTTTTCGGAAAAATGACGCACTTCATTGATAATAAAAGAACTAGAACATCCATTAGCACGCCATGGTTGTTCACTTCTTCTTCTGAAACCACTTCATCGGCATTTTCACGCCTTCCTTCAGCGCATCGCTGGTGATGCGGCCAGTTTCCTGCAGAGCCTCCACTGCCACACCCACGGTGCCGGAAGCCAGATTCGAGACCAGCTTTACCGGGCCTAGCGGCTTTACCCGGATATTGTCCACCGGGCCTTCCACATTCATTTCCAGCAGGCGGCTCAGCGGGCTGGTTACCAGGCCTGGGATGCCGCCCAGCTTCCCACGGGCGCTGCCTTTTACCCGCTCTGTCTCCAGATAAATGGTGCCCTTGGCGCTTACGGTCAGCGCCCCTCCCTTTGCTTCGAATTTTGTCACCTCCACCTGTCTTCCTTTGCCAGTGAATTCCGCTTGAAACTCACCCGTCTTGGCTCGCTCCACTCCCGGGATCAGTTGGGAGAAAAGATCGTAGGTTTCATCCAGAAGCGGCGTCTCGATCACCGGTGCGTTTTCCAACCGCATCGTTCCCCGGCCATCCATTGCCTTTACATCCAGATCCACGTCACCGCGATATTCCACGTACAGCACGCCGACATTCGTGCTGGCCTCCCCATCCATCCACTGTTGCAGTTCGGACAGCTTCACCCCCTCCATCGTAATCCTGGCATCGCGCAATTCCTTGCCCCGGTAATCACCGTTCACCACCATGGACCCGCCCAGCAGGCGGCCTTCCACTTTTTTCAACTTCCAGGTTTTGCCGTCATACACCACGCCTCCCGAGGGATTTACGATCTCCAGCTTCTGCTGATTTTTCAGGGAAACCAACATCTTCCCCTTCAGCGATACCTCATCCACGCTCCATCTCACGCCTTCCTCATCCTTCACACGTTCCAGATTCCTCACTCTGGCTTCGGGAAAGGTCTGAAAGCCCACCTCTTCTGGTAGAGCCGCCGCCACACGCGGCACCGCCTTGGCCAGTGCCCAGAGATCCGCCGGCCCATCCAGCTTTTCGATGACTAGGGCATGCGACTTTGTGGAATAGTTCCCTTGGAATCCATCCTCACGCCCCTGCCCATCCCTCAGCTTCCCTTGGAAAACAAACGGCGTCCCATCCCAATCCTCCCGCGTGATCGAAAAATCCACGCCACCATGAGGTAATACGAGATTCGCAGTAATAAGGGACTTCCCCTCGGTCAGTCTCGCCTTCGCCGTTGCTTCCTTCAGCGGTATATCCTTCCACACCACATCCTCTCCCCTGCCCTTCAGATCCGCACTCCACTGCACCTTTTCCGGCCGGGCATCCACGTGGAACTTTCCCGTGATTTCGAAATTTCCAGCACCAGCCTGCATTTCCAGCACTTCCATCACCGCACGCACTGCATTCAGCTCCCATTCCATCGGCTGGGCAGGCTTTTCCGGTTCACCCAGATTCATCTGGCCTGCCAGTGTCGCCTTCAGGCCGTCCTTGCGGGCAGAGATGGAATCCACCGTCACCTTATCTCCCTCCACCCGTAGCTCCAGGGAAACATCCTCGAGCTTCACCTCCCCCTCCGCATCGTAGAGCGAGACATCCGCACCGCTGAGCCGCCAATCCGTAATCAATGCAGAGTCCTTGAAAAATTGGCCTAACGGAAAATCAATCGCCACGCCACTCACTGCCATCAATCGCAGTCCATCCACCCGGCACAGCCGGGCACCTTCGAGGTGCAGACCCCGCAGTGGATCCCACGTCACCCACTGGCGTTCCAGCACCAGCCCGCTCTCCGCCAGTTTTCCATCCATTCTTGCCACCACCTGCCTGCCAGCCAGCATCATTCCAGCCCAGATGAGGACACCTCCCAGAATCAGGATGCCAGCTACCCATCGCCAGCGATGCCTGATTTTTTTAGTCCCTGTTTCGTCCGTAGCGCTGCTCATCACTCCATCCCACAGCGGAAAATGTGCCGACGCCCATACAAGATGACATAAGCGTTTTCCACCCCACCCGCGAGCGCATTTCGCATGCTCCCACCTTCACTTCATGCAGATGGCATGGCATCACGTGGGCACCTCTATCATACAACTGATTTTTTGATAGATTCCATCCCGTGGCGGATTGCAAACCCATGCACATGAATGCATTACAAGATGCAACTTTCCCACCCTGACTGAGGAGCAACACTTGCGCGTCAATCCCTTCTCCCATCAGGCATCTTTCCATCATCGGCATGCACGGCATGTCATCTGCGATTGGGATGGCTCACTCTTCTGCATATTGCCATGAAACCATTACCGAAAACTATCGTATTCTCTGTCCTGCCGCTGCTCACCCCATTCGCAGCCATCGCAGCCCCCTCCGACAAGCCGGACGCTGCTCCGATAGAAAACAATCTAACCAACAAGGCCATCGGCTCCTCATGGCGCGCCTCCGAGATCATCGGCACCGATGTGAAGAATGCTGCCGATGAAAAAATCGGTAAGGTGGAGGACATTGCCATCGATTTCCAATCCGGGAAAACCCTCGGCGTCATCATCTCCACCGGGGGCTTCCTCAATATCGCAGACACCCTCAGTGCGGTGCCCACCTCCACCCTAAAGTACGATGTAGAAGCCAAGGCATTCCGCATCTCCCTCACCAAGGAGCAGCTCACCAAAGCTCCACAATTCAAGGCTGACCAATGGAAGGACCAGAACGATGTCAGCTTCGTCGATAAACTCCGTGTTTATCGTGACTCTATCGGTGGGGACATCACAGCACCCGATAACTCCGCCCAAAATGAAAAGGACGCTGACGGGGATACCGTTACTCCTGAAGATCAGGGCAACAGCGAGGCTGACCTCAAAGTTACCAAGGATATCCGCGCCGCGATTGTAGCTGCGGATGTTTCCTTCAGTGCCAAGAACATCAAGATCATCACCCTGAATGGCACCACCACACTGCGCGGTGTGGTAGCCACGCCGGATGAGCACGCCGCCATCCTCAAGATTGCCAAGACCAATGCCGGCTCCGCTACGGTGGTCGATAAACTTGCAGTCAAGTAACCTACCTTCCTTTTTTCCGAATCCTAAACTAACACACTACTACCATGAGTCATAAATCCGTATACGCCATCGCCATTTCCGAAGGCCAAGCCCTGCAAATCGTCGATAGCCTTATCAACTCCGGCTTCACCAACAACGACATCTCCATCCTCTATCCGGACAAGGATTCCACCCACCAGTTCACTCACGAAAAGAATACCAAGGCACCGGAAGGCACGGTAGCGGGAGTCAGTGCAGGCGGCGTTCTCGGCGGAGCCTTCGGCCTCCTCGTCGGCCTCGGCGCACTCGCCATCCCTGGCGTGGGTCCACTCATTGCAGCCGGTCCGCTTCTCGCCGCCCTCAGTGGTGCCGCTGCTGGAGCAGCCGTTGGCGGCGTCGCTGGCGGCCTCATCGGCCTGGGCATTCCAGAGCTGGAAGCGAAGCGCTATGAAAACCGCATCGCTGAAGGAAATTACCTCATCTCTGTCCATGCCAAGGACAGCGATGAAGTGGATCGCGCCAAGAAAATCCTCAAAAATGCCAATGCAGAGGACATCTCCGTCACATCCCTCAGTGAAGCCACCCCGGCTTCCCGATAAAATCGCTAGGAAGTATTGGTTCACTTCAGGCAGCCTCCCATGTGGAGGCTGCCTTTTTCACGAGGCAGGGAACTCTCTCCGAGAGGTCCGGTGGTGGCGAGTTGGAATTATCTAATCGGCTGCCCCTACTAGCATTAACGTAACTTCCCGGAATTACACATTGCCCCAGCCGGACGCCTGCGGAGAGGCGTCCCTGCCATTCTAACTAAAATTCTCAGACAAAAAAGGCCCAGTCTCATGGAATTTTTAGATCGCTTCTTGAGAGATAAAAAAAGTTAGATCATCATGATGTCATGCGTTTGAAACCAAACTCTTTCACACCTGAGATTGACTCCGTCTCCCGAATACGCTTGATAAGTGCTTGTTCACTAAAGCCACAAAAATACCCAAATAGTGCAAAACGCAATTAACGCATCAAAACTGAACCACACTCCTCTCCCCTTACCCAGGCTTGTGGTCCCAGTTGCGCAATATGCGATCTTCACCATGGATTGCAATGGGTATGTGCTGGATTGGAATCAAGGGGGAGAACAAATCATTTTCTATAAGGCGTCTGAAATCATCGGCAGACATTTTTCCTGCTTCTATCCCGAGGAAGCAGCACGAAATGACCGCCCCCGGCAGGAACTGGAAACTGCGGCCAGAGAGGGCAGCTTCAAT
>Ga0070658_10001374_pt1 | contig 20809 bp, 15 predicted proteins | sample KBSC13metaG_FD_64664 | JGI IMG/M metagenome (GOLD analysis project Ga0070658, IMG submission 64664) | Corn rhizosphere microbial communities from Kellogg Biological Station, Michigan, USA - KBS C1-3 metaG | ecosystem: Host-associated > Plants > Roots > Rhizosphere > Soil ...
CTGCGAGAATCGACCACCTTCCGGCACAGGTAAGGGGCGTGTATGGAGCAAGCGACCGAGACCAGGTCCAAGGGCTATTTCCGCTCGTCTCCCTCCACCGCGTTCGACCAGTACCTACACGACATCCAGAAACTTCCTCTGATCAGTGACGCCGCCGAAGAGCGACGTCTGGCCAGGCTGGCCCAGAAAGGTGACGAAGCAGCCGCCGAGCGGCTCGTCACGGCGAACCTCCGGTTCGTCATCTCCTATGTGAAGAAGTACCAGGGGCACGGCCTCGATCTCTCGGAGCTGGTCGCGATCGGCAACGAAGGCCTCCTCAAGGCGGTACGGAAGTTCGATCCGGATCAGGGCGTGAAGTTCATCTCGTACGCCGTCTGGTGGGTGCGTCAGGCCGTGCTGAAGGCCCTCGCCGAGCAGACCCGCAGCGTCCGCATCCCGCTCAATCAGAACTCGCAGCTCATCCGTCTCGCCCGCGCCGAGACGATCCTCGCCCAGGTCCTCAAGCGCGATCCCACCGAGAACGAGATCTCCCGACTCCTCGAGGAGTCGCCCGAGCAGGTCCGCGCGGCGAAGCAGATGAGCTCCACCGAAGTCTCGCTGGACGCCCCGATCGACCGCTCGGATCGTGAAGCCTCCACCCTCGGCGAGCGCTTCGCCGGCGTCGACGGCACCGAGATCGAGGACACGACGGACTACAAGCTCATGAAGGAGTTCATCGAGCGCGTCTTCCGGAAGTACCTCACCCCCCGCGAGCGGAAGATCCTCTTCCTCTACTATGGGCTGGACGAGAGCGGGGAGCCCATGACGCTCGAGAAGATCGGTGCGCTGATGGGTGTCACGCGCGAGCGGATCCGCCAGATCCGCGAGCGGGCATTCGAGAAGCTGCGGGAGTCCCCCGACGGCCGGGCCCTCGCCGGATTCTGGCAGGCGGCCTGACCCTGACGTGCCGCCCGAACAGGCGGCAGACTTCCGGTGTATCATCATGTATGAGGCGGGGCGGGAGACGACTCCCTGCCCCGCCTCGTCCGTGTAGGTACACCCTCCCCACCAATGTCGGATCGGCACAGACCAGTCTTCATCGACCATTCCGGACGGCGCTGGCGGCGCATCCGATTCGCGGCACTCGTCCTCGGAGTCGCCACGACGCTGACGGCGCTCGTGCTCGTGGCGTCCGAGCTGTTCAACCCGCCGATGCCGCCGGAGCTGTCGCTCGCGTCGGTCGATGCGCGCGCCGCGGCTCGCCTGAATCCGCATCATCCGCTCACGCAGATCGACCGGCTCCGCATCGCCTACCGGCGCAAGCTGGCGGCGACGATGAAGAAGTACGGCAGCCCGCATGCGTCACGGCGTCCCGAGATGGTACCGGTGCTCAACGTCGGGACGGGATCGCGTCCCACGCGCACCGACGCGATCGTCGCCGGCTTCTACGTGAACTGGGCCGACAACTCGTTCGCGTCGCTCAAGCGCAACTACGACAAGCTGGACTGGGTGATCGGCGAGTGGGCGTTCGTCCCGAGCAACGCGGACACCCTGCTGCTTCGCGTCAAGCCACAGGTCATCGAGCTGCTGCACGACCGCCCCGCCGAGACGCGGCCGTCGCTGTTCATCATGCTGAGCAACTTCGTCGTCACGGGCTCCGATTCGGCGGCGGGCAAGTTCGACGCGGCGGCGGTGCGTCGGTTCCTCGGCAATCCCGTCGCGCGCGCCAACGCGATCCGCCAGCTCAGGACCGCGGTGATCCAGTACGGCCTGGCCGGCACCACCCTCGACATGGAGAACTTCGATCCGGGTCTCCAGGCGCAGGTGCTCGGCTTCGCGCGCGAGCTCCACGACGCGATGCACTCCATCGGCCGTCTCTCCACGCAGGCGGTAGCCGTCGGCGACGACGACGCGTACATCCGGCGCGCGGCGGCGGTGAACGACAAGATCTTCCCGATGTTGTTCGACGAACATTACGGCAGCGGCGATCCGGGACCGATCTCGAGTCAGCGCTTCTACGTGACCCAGGCGCAGCGGTTCGCGCGTCTCGTCGATCCGTCGAAGCTGATCCTCATGGTCGGGGCGTACGGCTACGACTGGAACGATGCCGAGGCCGTCGTGCGCCATCAGGCCGAGGCCTACGACTTCCAGGAAGTGATGCGCGCCGCGCGCGGACCCAGCCGGCCGCATTCGGCGATGGATCCCGTCTCGCTGAATCCGTACATGCAGTGGAGCGATCCGGATTCCACCGATCACGTCCTCTGGTATCTCGACGCCACCACGGCCTACAACCAGATGAAGGTCGGCCACGCGCTCGGCGTGGCCGGACACGCGATCTGGCACCTCGGCGGCGAGGATCCGTCGATCTGGAGTGCCGTCGGCAAGGATGGATCGCTCCTGAGCGCGGACAGCCTGCGCAACATGCCGCCGGCGTACGACGCGGAGAACGAGGGCGCGGGAGAGATCCTTCAGATCCAGTACGAACCCGCGCCGGGCTATCGGAACATCACGCTCGATTCGCGCGGCTACATCACATCGTCGTCGATCGTCCAGGTGCCGGTTCCGTACGTGGTCGCCCACACGGGAGGGCAGGAGCGCAACAAGCACCGTGTCGCGCTCACCTTCGACGACGGCCCGGACGGACGCTGGACACCGATGATCCTCGACACGCTGCGCTCGCGCGGCGCGAAGGCGACGTTCTTCGTCGTCGGCCAGAACGTCGACACGGACCAGCGCCTGCTCGAGCGCATGTACGCGGAGGGGCACGAGATCGGGAATCACACGTATCGCCACCCGAATCTCGCGCTCGCGAGCCGTGCGCGCGCCGTGCTCGAGATCGACATGACGACGCAGCTCGTCTCGTCGGTGCTCAACCGCCGCATGGCGTTCTTCCGTCCCCCGTACTTCGGGGACGCCGAGCCGACGACGGACGACGAGCTGGTGCCGGTGGGCTACGCCTCGAAGCGACACTACTGGACGATCGGCTTGCACGTGGATTCGGAGGATTGGCGCGAGTCGGACCCGGATTCGATCATCGCCAACGTGCTCCGCGAGCGCGATCACCCACGCGTCAGTGAGGCCACGCGCCAGGACTCGACGCGAAACGTCATCCTGATGCACGACTCGGGAGGGGATCGCAGCGCGACGGTGGCGGCACTCGGCCCGCTCATCGACTCGCTCCGCGCGCGCGGCGACACGCTGGTCCTCGTGAGCGACCTGGCGGGGATCAGCCGCGACGAGGCCATGCCTCCCCTCCCTCCGACGACGGAAGCGACGCGCTTCTTCATGCGCGCCGGCTTCCTCGCGCTCGGCGTGGGCGAGACGCTCATGTTCTGGGTGTTCAGCGCCGCCGTGGCACTCGGCATCGGCCGCCTCGCCGTCATCGGACTGCTCGCGCTGATCGAGCGGCTGCGCGACCACAAGAAGCGCGGCGAGCCCGGCGACTACGCACCCGGCGTGAGCATCATCGTCCCGGCATACAATGAAGAGAAGGTGATCGTCCAGACGATCGCCTCGCTGCTCAACCAGAAGTACGCCGGGCCGATCGAGATCGTCGTCGTCGACGACGGCTCGTCGGACGAGACGATCGACATCGTGCGCGAGGCGTACGGCAGTCACCAGAGCGTCGCCGCCTACCGCAAGGAGAATGGCGGCAAGGCGAGCGCGCTCAACTACGGCATCGCCCGCGCGAAGCACGAGATCGTGATCGGTCTCGACGCCGACACGATCTTCGACGACGACACGGTCGCCGAGCTGGTGCAGCCGCTGAAGGATCCGAAGGTCGGCGCCGTGGCGGGCAACGCGAAGGTCGGCAACCGCATCAACCTCGTGACACGGTGGCAGGCGCTCGAATACGTCACGAGCCAGAACCTCGACCGCCGCGCCTTCTCCCTGCTCGATTGCATCACGGTGGTGCCGGGCGCCGTGGGCGCCTGGCGGCGCTCGGTCGTGCAGCAGGTCGGCGGCTTCCGCGAGGACACGCTCGCCGAGGATCAGGACCTCACCCTCGCCATCCGGCGCTCGGGGCTGTCGGTCGCTTATGCGGACAGCGCGGTCGCGTACACCGAGGCACCCGACACGCTGCGCGGCCTGGCGAAGCAGCGCTTCCGCTGGTCGTTCGGGACGCTCCAGTGCACCTGGAAGCACCGCGACGCCTTCCTGCGACCGAAGTACGGATCGCTCGGATTCGTCGGCCTCCCCAACGTCTTCCTCTTCCAGCTGCTGCTGCCCGCCATCTCGCCGGTGGCGGACCTGATGTTCCTGTGGAGCATCGCGTCGGTGTGGTTCAACGCGCGGGTGCACACCGTGGACGGGCGTCTGGCGTACGCCTTGCCAAACCTCGAGCAGGTCCTGAGCTACTACGCGGTCTTCCTCCTCGTCGACTGGCTCGCGGCGGTCATCGCCTTCCTCATGGAAGGGGACGAGGACAAGAGTCTCACCTGGTCCATCTTCGTGCAGCGATTCGCTTACCGGCAGGTGATGTACTGGGTGGTGGTGCGCTCCTTCGCGGCGGCGCTGAGCGGCCGTCTGCAGGGGTGGGGGAAGCTGGAGCGGAAGGCCACGGTCTCGCTTCCCGAGCGGCGGCGGCGTTTCTGGGCGCGCTTCGGTGAGCTGGTGCTGCGTCGTCGACGCTACACGTGACGGGGCGCATCCCGGCGATCCTGAACGTCAAAGGGGGGTCCGCCGAGGACGCCCGTAAAGCGCTGGAGGCGAGCGACGCGTTCGAGGTGCACGACGTCGAGCCCGACGCGATCGGGTCGACGATCGAGGAGGTCGTCGGCGAGGGCGCCGAGCGCGTGCTCGTGAGCGGCGGCGACGGCACGATCGCGACGGCGGCCACCGCGCTCATGAAGACGCCGGCGGAGCTCGCGATCCTCCCCGGCGGGACGCTCAATCACTTCGCGCGCGATCTCGGTGTGAGCACGGAGCCCGACAAAGCGCTCGAGCTCGCCCTGCAGGGAGCGAGTCGCGGGGTCGACGTCGGCGTCGTGAACGGCCGCGTGTTCCTCAACACGAGCAGCGTGGGCGCATACGTGCGCTTCGTGCGCATTCGCGAGCGGCTCGAGAAGCGATTCGGCTATCGCGTGGCGTCCGCGATCGCGGCACTCCGCCTCCTCTTTCAGTGGAGCATCTACGCCGTCGAGCTGGTGGTCGAGGGCGAGCCGCGTATCTATCGCACCCCGCTGGTCTTCATCGGGGTGGGCGAGCGCGAGATCCAGGTGCCCACCCTCGGCAGCCGCGTGAAGGATGGCAAGCGCGGCCTGCACGTCCTGGTGGTGCGCGGGCGCTCGCGCGCTCGTGCGTTCTCGATCGCCCTCGCCGCGGTGGCGCGCGGTGTGGACGCGGTGGCGAAGACTCCCGAGCTCGACGCGTATCTCGTGGATCGCTGCCGCATCAGCCTGCGTCGGCCGACGCGCGTCGCCCTCGACGGGGAGCTGGAGTCGATGCAGACGACGCTCGAGTACGAGCTGCGGCGCGACGCGCTCCACGTCGTCTGCCCGCCGGCGGAGCACGAGGAGACGGGGAACGAGGCACGGAGCGCCTAGTCGCTCCGCGTCGCGCGCTCTAACTTTCGAGGGTGCCCTCTCCCTCCGACCAGATGACCGCACCGCCGGTCCCTGCCCTCGGCGGGTCCCACGACGAGGGGCTCGCACGAGCGCTGGCCGCCATCGTCGGCGAGCGGCGTGTGCTGGAGCGTCCCGGCGAGCTGCGCGCGTACGAGTCCGACGGGCTGCCCGGCTACCAGCGACGCCCATCGCTCGCCGTCTTTCCCGGCACGCGCGAGGAGACCGTCGCCGTCGTGCGCCTGCTCGCCGAGCGTGGCGTGCGCTACGTGCCGCGTGGGGCGGGCACGGGATTGTCGGGCGGCGCGCTCGCCGACGACGTCGTGCTGCTCGGCCTGCACCGGCTCACCCGCATCATCTCGATCGACGCGGACAACGCCCGCGCCGTGGTCGAGCCGGGCGTCGTGAACTCCACGCTGTCGCGCGCGACGGCGCCCTTCGGCCTGCAGTACGCGCCGGACCCGTCGAGCCAGACGGCGTGCACGATCGGCGGCAACGTGGCGGAGAATGCGGGCGGGCCACACTGCCTGAAGTACGGCGTCACGCTCAACCACGTCCTCGCCGTGACCGCCCTTCTGCCGAGCGGAGAGATCGTCGAGCTGGGAAACGCGGCGGGAGAAGCGGAGGGCTACGACCTGCTCGGTGCCTTCATCGGATCGGAGGGCTGCTTCGGGATCGCACTCGACGTCACGGTGCGGCTCGTGCGCACGCCTCAGGCGGTGCACACCCTGCTCGCGGACTTCTCCAGCGTGACGGCGGCGGCCGAAGCAGTGTCCGCGATCATCGCGTCGGGGATCGTACCGGCCGCGTTGGAGATGATGGACGCGGCGACGATCCAGGCGGTGGAGGCGTCGATCTACGCCGCGGGATATCCGACCGATGCGGCGGCGATCCTCCTCATCGAGATCGATGGAGCGGCGGCAGGGCTCGGCGAGGACGCTGCACGCGTCGCCCGCTTCTGCACCGAAGCCGGCGCCCGTGCCGTCCGCGCGGCGACCGATCCGGCCGATCGCGCTCGGCTCTGGCAGGGCCGCAAGAAAGCGTTCGGCGCCATGGGAAGGCTCGCTCCGCATCTCGCGATTCAGGACGCGGTGGTGCCGCGCACGCGCCTGCCGCAGGTGCTCGCCGAGATCGCGGCCATCGGCCGCAAGCACGGCGTGCAGGTCTGCAACGTCTTCCACGCCGGCGACGGCAACCTGCATCCCAACCTTCCCTACGACGGCAGCGATCCCGTGCAGTCGGAGCACGTCCACCACGCGATGAAGGAGATCATGCAGGCGTGCATCGACGCCGGCGGGACGATCACCGGCGAGCACGGGATCGGGTTGGACAAGCTGCCGTACATGGAGCGGCTGTTCTCCGACGAGACGCTCGGCGCGATGTGCGCGTTGCGCACCGTCTTCGATCCGGACCGGCGTTCGAATCCGGGCAAGGTCGTGCCGGTCCACAGCTGCCGCGAGTGGCACGGCGCACCGTCGGCGCGCCGGCGTTCGGCGTGACGGTCGCGTCGCTGCCCGACAGCGCGGAGGCGGTCGCCGCCCGCGTGCGCGACGCGCGAGCCAACCGGGCGTCGCTTCGCATCACCGGCGCACGGCAGTGGCTCGACGCCGGCCGTCCCTGTGACGCGGTGGACGAGCTCTCACTCGCCGCGCTGCGCGGCGTCACCGAGTACGAGCGCGGCGACTTCACCATCACCGTGCGCGCCGCGACGCCGCTCGCCGAGATCGACGCGGTGACCGCGCGCGAAGGCCAGTGGCTCGCGCTGCAACCATTCGGAAGTACAGACGGGACGATCGGCGCGACGATCGCCACCGCGTCGTGGGGACCGCTCGCCTCCGCCTACGGCACGCCGCGCGACCAGCTGCTCGGCTGCGAGGTGGTGACGGGAGTGGGCGAGGTCGTGCGCGCCGGCGGGCGCGTCGTGAAGAACGTCGCCGGGTTCGATCTCTCTCGGTTGATGACGGGCGCATGGGGCACGCTCGGCGCGATCACCGAGGTCACCATGCGCCTTCGTGCGCGCCCGGAGGTCGATCGCACCCTCGCGATCGTCGCGGAAGGCGGAGCGGATGCATTCTGCGCCGCTGCCTGGCGGTGGCTGCGCGCCAGCCCGTACGCGCCCCTCGCCGCCGAGCTGTGCGGCGCGTCGCTCGCCACGCGCCTCGGTCTCGAGGGGCGGACGCTCCTGCTCGTGCGACTGGGGGGCAACGAGGCGTTCGTCCGCTCCGCGGAAGAGTCGGTGGCCACGCTGGGCACGACGCTGAACGTCGAGACCGATGTGTGGACCCGCCTCCGCACGCTGGAGCCGCGTGGCTCGGCGGTGATCCGCCTCGGCGCGCTTCCCTCCGAGCTCGGCTCCGTCTGGTCCGCGGCGTCGACCGTCGTCGAGCGCGGCGGCGGTTGGGCCCATGCGACGCTCGAGCGCGGTGTGGTGCGCTGCGTCGTGCCGACGAGCGATGGCGCGGAGGCATCCGAGCGCGTCCGGGGTATCATCGACCAGCTGGACGCTCCGGGATCGCGGATCGTCGAGCGTCTGCCCGCGCCGCTGTGGGCCTCGATCGCCTCGTCGGCGGGCGACCCTCTCTCGTCGGCCGTTCGCCGCACCTTCGATCCGGACGGCGTGCTCAACCCCGGGATTCTGGCCCCGCTCTCGTGACTGCTCCGACCCGAAGCGCGACACCCTGCGCGATCCCCGATCTTCCACTCGCGAACGAGATCGCGGGAATCGACGCGTGCGTGCACTGCGGCTTCTGCCTGCAATCGTGCCCGACCTATCTCACCCTCGCCGACGAGAACGACAGTCCGCGCGGGCGCATCGTGTTGATGCGGGCGCTGGTCGAAGGCACGCTTCCCGTCGGCGATCCCGACGTCCGCACGCACATCGACCGCTGCCTCGGCTGCCGCGCCTGCGAGACCGTGTGCCCTTCCGGCGTGCCGTACGGCCAGATGCTCGAGGCGACGCGCGCCACGCTGACGACGAACGAGCGGAACGCGCCCATCGCGCGCGCGATCCTGTTCGCGTTCGCGCGCCCCGCCCTGCTCTCGCTCGCCATGCTCGGCGGCCGCATCGCGCGCGCGCTCCGCATCTCGGCGCTGCTGTCTCGACTGCCGGGCCGATTCGGCTTCGCGATGGCAATGCTCGAGTCGACGCGGGCGCCGCTGCGACGGCGTGAGTACGCGCCGCGCGGCGATGGGAGCCGCGGCACCGCGACGCTGCTCACCGGATGCGTGATGGAAGGGCTCTTCACCGAGACCAATCGCGCGACCGAGCGCACGCTCGCCGCGAACGACTACGCGATGGTGCGGACGGAGGGCCAGGCGTGTTGCGGCGCGCTGCACGCCCACGCGGGTGATCTCGAGACCGCGCGCCGACTCGCGCGCCGGAACATCGCGGCGTTCGAGGCATCGGGGGCGGAGTACGTCGTCGCCAACGCGGCGGGGTGCGGCGCGATGATGAAGGAGTACGAGCACCTGCTCGAGCGCGATCCGGCGTGGCGCGATCGTGCGGCGAAGTTCTCCGAGCACGTTCGCGACGTGAGCGAGCTGCTCGCGCAGGCGGGCCCCCGTTCGGGCGGACCCGTCGAGCGGACGGTGACGTACGACGCGCCCTGCCACCTGCTGCACGCGCAGCGCGTCGCGACGCCGCCGCTGCGTGTGCTCGGCGCCGTGCCGGGCCTCGCGCTCGTACCACTCGAGGGAAGCGAACACTGCTGCGGCAGCGCCGGGATCTACAACCTCATCGAGCCCGACGTCAGCGCGACCGTATTGGCACCCAAGCTGGCGAACATCGCCGACACGCACGCGTCGCTCGTCGCGACGGGGAATCCCGGTTGCCTGATGCAGATCGGCGCGGGGCTGAGGCAGGCGGGGAGTGCCGTGCGCGTCGTGCATCCCGTCGACCTGCTCGATGCGTCGTACGCGGCGGCGGGCGCATCGGGTCCGCGCGACACATCGACGGACGAGCCAGGGCGTCTTCCCTAGGAACAGTGGCGCCTCGCCACGGCCGTCCATTATTTACGGTCATGGCCGATGCCGTGCTGCTGGACTGGGAAGGGTTGCTCACGGACACGACGGCGAGCCGGCGTGCCGCCCTCGTGCTCGCGCTCGCCGCGGAGGGCGTGACCCTCGACGAGGACGCGTACGACGATCGATTCGCCGGTCGCTCGCTGCGCAACATCGTCGCGTCCGCGCTGGAGTGGCGCGCCGGCGACGACACGCTCGTCGAGCTCGTGACGCTTCGTGCGCAGCGCGAGCTCGCGACGCGTCTGGCGCAGGGATTCGTCGTCGCGCCGGAGGTCATGCGCTTCGTGGAGCATGCCCAGCTCCGCGCGCCGGTCGCGATCGTGACGGCGGCGGGGCGGGACGAGACCGACGCGGCGCTCCGGCTGGCGAGTCTTCGCGACTCCTTCTCGGCCATCGTATCGGCTGACGACGCTGCCGGCGACGCGCCGTCGCGCACCCAGTTCGACGCCGCGATGGCGCATCTCGAGCGGCGGCGCGCGAGCCCGCTCTCGCGCGAGCGTGTGATCGCGCTGGCGACCACGCGGCCGGCGATCCTCGCGGCACGCGAGGCCGGCATCAGGACGATCGCCGTCGGCGCTCCCGCGCACGTCGCCCTCGAGGCGGACGGCGCCGTCGCCTCACTCGACGGCGCAACGCTCGAAACGCTGGACGCGCTCGTCGGCATCCCGACGAACCGACTCGCATGAGCACGCGACCGGCGCCCGACATGCATCCCACGCTCGGCGACGTCGGCGGGCGAAGCGTCGTGCTGGCGTACGGCAGCGTGGCGGCGGAGTACGAGGCGCTGCACACCCGCGCGGCCGTGTTCGACCGGAGCCATCGCGGACGGCTTCGCGTGAAGGGACCGCGCGCCGCCGAGATGGTGACCGGGCTCGTGACGAACGACGTCTCCGCGCTCGCGCCCGGCCAGGGGTGCTACGCCGCGGCGCTGACGGCCAAGGGAAAGATCGTCGCCGACGTACGCGTGTTCGTCGAGGAGGACGGCGTGCTCGTCGACGCGCCACCGCGCGCTGCCGAGGCCTGGGCCGCGATGGTGAAGAAGTTCGTGAATCCGCGGATCGCCGCGCACAGCGACGAGAGCCTCACGCTGCGCGATCTCGGGATCTTCGGGGTCAACGCGCGCCACGTGGTCAGTGACCTGACCGGCATCCAGGCGCCCGCGCTCACGGCGCTCGCGCCATACGCGCACGTCAGCGTGCAGCTCGACGGCGCGACCCTGCTCGTCGCAAAGGTCCCCGATCTCGAGATAGAGGGCTTCGAGCTCATCGTGCCGGCCGATGCATTCACCGATCTCTGGACGCGCGCCGTCGCGGCGGGCGCGGCGCCGGCGGGTCTGGAGGCGTGGGACATCGCACGCGTCGAGGCGGGGCGTCCGGAGTGGGGGATCGACATCGACGACAATACCATCCCGCAGGAAGCCAACTTCGACGCGCTGCACGCGATCTCCTACACGAAGGGATGCTACGTCGGCCAGGAGACGGTGGCGCGCGTGCACTTCCGTGGCCACGTGAACAAGCACCTGCGCGGCGTGCGGGCAGCGGGGCTGGATCCGCTGCGCACCGGCGCGACGCTGCACGACGAGACGGGCAACCAGGTGGGCGACGTACGCAGTGCGGTGCGCTCGCCGCGACTCGGCGCCATCGCGCTGGCGATGATCCGTCGCGAGGTGGAGGCCGGCGCCACGCTCGTGGCTCGCTGGACGGATGACGCTGGATCGGAGGGCGAGACCCGCTCGGCGGAGCGGCGCGTCGACGTCGCCGTGCTTCCCTTTCCCCTATAGCCGATGCCGACGGCCCTCGTGACCGGTGCGACGGGCCTCGTGGGAATGCACCTCGTGCCGCGATTGCAGCGCGAGGGGTGGCGCGTGCGCGCCCTCGTTCGCGACGCGGCGCGCGCCGGCCTGCTCAGCCGCGCCGACGTCACCCTCGCCACGGGCGACGTGCTGGAGGCGACGGGCTTCGAGCGCGCGGCGCGGGGCTGCGACGTCGTCTTCCACGCCGCCGCGGTGATCACGCCGCGCGGTGGCTGGGAAGCGTATCGCCGGCCGAACGTGGAGGGGACGCGAAACGCCATCGCCGCCGCCACGAGCGCGAAGGCGCGTCTGGTCCACGTCAGCAGCGTCGCCGTCTACGGCGACAACGATCGCTACTCGGCCGACGGGCGAAAGACCGACGAGAGTGCTCCACTCGGGCACATTCCCGAGACGTCGTTCTACGCACGGTCGAAGCGCGAGTCGGAAGATCTCGTGTTCCAGGCGCAGCGGACGGGGGCGCTGTGGGCCACGGCGGTGCGCCCGTGTGTACTCTACGGGCCATTCGACCGGCAGTTCATTCCGCGTCTCGCTCGCACGCTGCGCCGAGGATTCGCCCCCGTCATCGCCGGTGGGCACAACACACTGGCGATCGTGCACGCGGCCAACGTCGCCGACGGGATGGTGCGCGCCGCACAGTACGACGCGGCGAATGGGCGCGCGTTCAATCTGGCGAACGACTACGACATCACGGCGCGGGAGTTCTTCGAGCGCGCGGCCGAAGGGATGGGCACGCGACTGCGCATCGTGTCGGTCCCATTCGTCGTCGCGCGCGCCGCGTTCGGTGCGTTCCGGATGCTCGCGCCGATGATCGTCGGCGACCGACTCAACGTGGCGGCGAACGCCTCACTGAACTTTCTCGCGCGGGACAATCCCTTCAGCTCGGAGCTGGCGCGACGAGAGCTGGGTTGGGACCCGCCCGTGCATCCGGAGGAAGGTGTGGTGGAAGCATTCCGCTGGTGGGCGGCGCACCATTGATGCGGGGATGAGGGAATGAGGGGAGATGAGGCGATGCGAGACCGCCTCTGTCATCCCGAGCGAGCGTAGCGAGTCGAGGGATCTGCACCTGGTCCGCGCAAAAGCGAAGCGGGGCGGCTCACTGAAGTGAGCCGCCCCGCCCTGCAGTCGTTCCTGAAGATTACGGCTTCTTGGTCGACTCGGCGGCCTTCTTCGCAGCCGTGTCAGCCTTCTTCGCGGCCGTGTCCATCTTGGCGGCGGCGGAGTCCATCTTCATGGACGCCGAATCCATCTTCATACCGGTGTCAGCCGGGGCAGCGGCGGGAGCCGGGGCCATCGCCGGAGCGGCGGTATCGGCCTTCGGGGTCTCCTTCGTGCTGCAGGCCGCGACGACGAGCACAGCGGCGACAAGGGCCAGGCGCTTCATGTGAATCTCCTGAGGTAGGTCTTGGGGGAAGATGACGCGTTGGTCCGCGCACGCATCGGGTGCCCGGTTGGCGGCGTGAAAATTAGATTTCCGACACCGGGTGTCAAGAGCGGACTTTCGCGCCCAAGTGAATGCGTGTCAAGGGGTTTCGACGCCAGCCGCGACAATTCCGGATCGGCTCGTCCGCCCGATTCCGCGCACGAAGCGATTCGGTTGTTTTCAGTATTGCCGTAACGCCCACGCGAGCAATGAGTTACCAGACCGGCTGCTCGCGCGTCAGGGCGCCGCTGAAGGAATCGGGTCGAGCGCGGACGGCCACGCCGCCGGCGCATGATTAGGTTGGAACCACACTCCCTGCGACGATGACCTCCCCGATCGGCCCCGATGCACAGCCCGCGACTCCGCTGAACGGCGTCGTGCGTGGCGCGTGTCCGCACGATTGCCCGGACACCTGTGCGATGCTCGTCACCGTCGAGGATGGGCGAGCGACCCGGGTCGCCGGCGACCCCGAGCATCCCTTCACACGCGGCTTCCTGTGCGCGAAGGTGAATCGATACGTCGAGCGGACGTACCATCACGACCGGCTGCGTACGCCATTGCGCCGCACCGGTCCCAAGGGCAGCGGGCGCTTCGAGCCGATCTCCTGGAGCGATGCGCTGGGCGAGATCGCCGACCGGTTGCACGCCATCGCCGAGTCGAGCGATGGGCCGCAGGCGATCCTGCCGTACTCGTACGCGGGCACGATGGGCCTGCTCCAGGGCTCGTCGATGGATCGACGCTTCTTCCACGAGCTCGGAGCCTCGCGCCTCGATCGTACGATCTGCTCGATGGCGGGAACGGTCGGCATGCGGATGACGGTCGGCGCGAACATCGGCGCCGACGCGGAGGGGATTCCGCAGAGCGATCTCGTGCTGCTGTGGGGGACGAACACGCTGACGGCGAACCCGCATCTGTGGCCGTTCGTCCTCGCGGCGCGCGAGCGCGGCGCGTCGATCATCTGCATCGATCCGATCCGCACGCGCACCGCGGCGCAGTGCGACGAGTGGATCCCGATCCGCCCCGGGACGGATGGCGCGCTGGCGCTCGGGATGATGCACGTGTTGTTCGCCGGCGGCTTCGAGGATCGCGACTACCTCGAGCAGTACACGCTGGGGCACGAGGCGCTGCGGGAGCGGGCCGCCGAGTGGACGCCGGAGCGCACGGCCTCCGTCACCGGGCTGCGGGAAGAGACCATCGTGTCGCTCGGGGTGCGCTACGGCAGCGCGAACGCGGCGTTCATTCGCGTGAACTACGGCTTGCAGCGTCATGCCGGCGGCGGGATGGCGGTGCGCAACATCGCCTGCCTGCCGGCGATCACCGGGCACTGGCGGCGCGCTGGCGGCGGCGTGCAGCTCTCCACGTCGGCAAACTTCACCTTCAACCGAGCGGTGCTCGAGCGGCCGGACCTCGGACCGCCGGCGCGCACGATCAACATGATCCGGCTCGGTGAGGCGCTCACGGAGCCGGACGCTGGTGTGGGCGGCCCGCCGGTGAAGGCGCTGGTGGTCTACAACAGCAATCCGGCGGCGGTCGCGCCCGATCGGAACACGGTGCTGCGCGGTCTGGCGCGCGACGACCTGTTCACGGTCGTGCTCGAGCATTTCCAGACGGACACCTGCGACTGGGCGGACATCGTCCTTCCGGCAACGACGCAGCTCGAGCACTGGGACGTCCACCTCGCCTACGGGCACCACTACGCGTCGCTCAATCGCCCCTCGATTGCCCCGCTGGGTGAGGCGCTGCCGAACACGGAGATCTTCCGCCGGCTGGCCGAACGGATCGGCATGACCGCATCGTGGACGTGGGACGACGACCTGACGCTGATCAGGCAGGCGCTGGACACGAAGTCGCCGAAGCTGCAGGGCGTGACCTTCGACACCTTGCTCGAGCGCGGATGGGTGCGCCTGAACGTGCCGACGCCGTACCTCCCCTACGCGGAAGGGGCCTTTTCCACGCCGAGCGGGAAGTGCGAGTTCTACTCGCAGCGTCTGGCGGACATGGGGCTGGACCCGGTGCCGACCTACATCCCGCCGTACGAGTCGCCGGAGCGCGATCCGGCGCTCGTCGCGCGCTATCCGCTCACGCTCATCTCGTCGCCGGCGCACACCTTCCTGAACTCGACGTTCGTGAACGTCACCTCGTTGCGCCGGCAGGCGCAGGAGCCGGAGGTGCTGCTGCACCCGGCCGACGCGGAGCGGCGCGGGATCACGACGGGGATGCGGGTGACGGTGCACAACGATCGCGGGGCCTTCGCGGCGCAGGCGCGCGTGGAGCCGTCGATCCGCGAGGGGGTGGTGTGGGCGCCGAGCATCTGGTGGGCCAAGCTCACGAGCGACGACGCGAACGCGAATCAGACCACGTCGCAGCGAGAGACGGATCTCGGCCACGGTCCGGTGTTCTACGACAACCAGGTCGAAGTCGACGCGTCGTAGCGCTCTTCGCCCGGCCGTCCCTCTGGTTCGTCGCGCCGGCCGGTCGCGGGCATCCTTTCGTCGTCGCTCCGCGCTTACACGCTGCGAGCCTCGCGCAAACGGCGCGCGAGTCTCTTGCTACGCGCGAGGCTCCTCCTACAGGAACGCCCGCTCCCTTGCCATCGCACGAGGACGAGACGGGGGGCGCCGAGGCTTTGGCGCGCGAGCGCTCGCGGCGTCCGCTGGCGGCCCGGTCTCGTAGCGCTTCCCGGACCGAGCGCGCGATCGTCGACGCACGGGCGCGCGCCGACCATCCGCGCGCGCGCGGGCGCGCCGCGTGCAGCAGCGGGGCAGACTGTGTGGGAGGGAGCGGGAGGGTGTGGAGGCGGCGCCACCGGGCGTAGCAAGAGACTCGCGCGCTGTTTGCGCGAGGCTCGCAGCGTGTAAGCCCGCGGCGCCGGCGGAATACCCTCCCGCGACCGACCCGCGCAGCGATGCTCGGGAAAACCATGCGGCGCGCCGAGCAAGCGGCGTGAACTGGATCACGCGCCTGTGCGTTCGTTTCTTCGCGCGCTGACTCTTGCGGCGCTGCGTGTCGGGCCGCTCTATACACTCGTGGGGCTGAGGTGACGCCCCGACTTTCGTCGTGGAGGCTCAGTGCCGTCGTATCCGGAAACCCTGGGCGCTCTCAAGCGCTCGCCATTCGGCGCTCCCGACCGCGCCACGCGGTCCGTCAAGGACGAGATGCGCCAGAACCTGCTCGCGCGCCTCGCCGGCGGCGGCCCCCTCTTCGCCGGCGTGATCGGGTACGAGGAGACGGTCATGCCGCAGATCGTCAACGCGATCCTCTCGCGGCACAACTTCATCCTGCTCGGCCTGCGCGGTCAGGCGAAGTCGCGCATCCTGCGCGCGCTCGTCGGCCTGCTCGACGAGACGATGCCGATCGTCGCCGGGAGTGAAGTGAACGACAACCCGTTCGCGCCGATCTCGCGCTACGCGCGCAATCTCATTCACGAGGCGGGCGACGACACGCCGATCGCGTGGGTCGGCCGCGACGCGCGCTTCATCGAGAAGCTCGCGACCCCCGACGTGACGATCGCCGACATGATCGGCGACCTCGATCCGATCAAGGCGGCGCGGGGCGGACACATCCTCTCCGACGAGCTGACGATCCACTACGGGATGCTGCCGCGCGCGAACCGCGGGATCTTCGCCCTGAACGAGCTGCCCGACCTCGCCGGCAAGGTGCAGGTCGGCCTGTTCAACGTCATGCAGGAAGGCGACGTCCAGATCAAGGGCTACCCGATCCGCCTCGCGCTCGACGTCCAGCTCTGCTTCACCGCGAACCCCGAGGATTACACGGCGCGCGGCAAGATCATCACGCCGCTCAAGGACCGCATCGGGAGCGAGATCATCACGCACTATCCCGAGACCGTCGAGCTCGGGATGGCGATCACCGAGCAGGAAGCGTGGACGCAACGCGACGCGAAGCCCGTGCGCGTTCCCGATTTCATCTCCGAGGTCGTGGAGCGGGTGGCGTTCGAGGCGCGCGTCGACAAGCGCATCGACAAGCGCTCCGGCGTCTCGCAGCGCATGCCGATCACGGTGATGGAGAACGTGGTCTCCAACGCCGAGCGTCGCACGATCGTCACCGGCGAGCAGGAGATCGTGCCGCGCATCTCCGACGTCTACGCCGCCCAGCCGGCGATCACCGGGAAGATCGAGCTCGAGTACGAGGGTGAGCTCGTCGGCGGCCATGCGATCGCGCGCGAGCTGATCCGGCGCGCGGCCGACGCCACCTTCCAGGAGCGCGCGGGGGGTGCCAACACGGACGACGTGGTGATCTGGTTCGACGAAGGGGGCGCGCTGCAGGTGACGGACGACGAGCGTTCCGACGCAGTGGCCACCGGTTTCGAGGCGGTCCCCGGCCTGCTCGACCTGGTGCATCGGGTCGGCCTGGCGCAGAAGAGCGATGCGCCGCAGACGGTGGCGGCGTGCGAGCTCGTGCTCGAGGCGCTCGTCGCGCGGAAGAAAATCTCGCGCTCGGACGGCGGGATCTACGGACGCGCCGAGCCGGATCGGCGGCGCCGGCCGAAGCAGGACTTCTTCGGCGACGGCCTCTCCGCCTGACGCGATGACCGCTGGCCGCCTCGTCGAGCGCGCGCTGTCCGCGGTGAAGCCCGCCGCGGCGACGCGCGTTCGGCCGGCGACGCCGCGCGATCTCGATGCCGTGGTCGCGCTCCGGCTCGCGCTGCTGCGCGAGCATCCGGATCACCCGATCTACGGCCGGCTCCGCACCGAGATCGATCGACGGGCGCGCGATCTCTTCTCCGCGCAGCTCCGCGCGCGCACGGAGACGATCCTCCTCGCGGAGCTCGCGGGTGAGGTCGTCGGCATCCTGCGTTGCGTCGAGTCGATCGGCTCGCCGCTGCTCGAGCCGGCGCGGTACGCCTACGTCTCCTCCGTCTACGTGCGCCCCGAGGCGCGACGGCGCGGCGTGCTGCGCGCGCTCGTACGCGAGGCGGAGCGCTGGAGCCGCGCGCGAGGGCTCGAGCAGATGCGGCTGCACAACGTGGCTGGGAGCGTCGAGGCGGAACGCGCCTGGGAGGCACTGGGCTTCGCGGTCGTCGAGCAGGTGCGACTTCGCTCGCTGACGCCGGAGCGCTGATGCCGATCGTCACGATCTCCCGACAGTACGGCTCCGGGGGTTCGGAGGTCGCGGAGCGTGTGGCGAATGCGCTGGGCTGGCACCTGTACGACAACGCGATGGTGGACGAGGTCGCGCGCCGGCTCGGGATGAGCACGGAGGAAGTCTCCGCGCGCGAGGAGCGCGTGCCGTCGCTCCCCGAGCGGATCGCGACGGCGATGGCGCTCGGCGTCCCCGAGGTGATGCCGACGGTCGCGGACCTCGCCACGGAGCCGAGCGAGGAGCGCATCGTCGAGGTGACGAAGCGCGTGATCGAGGAAGCGGTGCAGGCCGGACCGGCCGTCCTCGTGGGACGCGGGGCGCAGTGCATGCTGGCCGCGCGCGCGGACGCGCTGCACGTATTCTGCTATGCGCCCGCGGAGGTGCTCGCGAGCTACGTCATCACGAACTTCGGCGTGTCGACGGCGGAGGCGCACCGGATCGTCGCGGAGAAGAACCATCAGCGCGAGCAGTACGTGAAGCGGTACTGGAAGCGCAACTGGCGCGACCTGGCCAACTACCACCTGTGCGTCAACACGGCGTGGCTCGGGCTGGATGGAGCCGCGGACGTGGTCGTGCAGCTCGCGCGCGAGCGCTTCGGCTAGGCGTCGCCCTCCGTCCGCGCGGCGCGCAGCCGGGCGAGGTCCGCATCCACCGATGCGGGGAGGAACATGTCGTCGGCGATCGCCGCGACCTCCTCGGCCTGTTTCCACGCCTCCTCGAGGAGATACAGCTCTCCCTCGAGGGCGCGCCGCTCACTCTCCTCGTGTGTCGCCATCTCGAGGGCGAGGCGCGTGGCGACGGGCATGTGCTTGAGCGAGGAGTACTTCCGCGGATTGCCCCAGCCCGACACACCCTTGTCGCGCTGGTCGCGCGCGGCGCGATTGAACAGCTCAGCCGGTGATCCGGCCTGCTCGACGATGCCGACGGCGCGCTGCACCTGCTCGGCGTTGCCGCCTCCCGAGTTCAACGACGGAAGGAGCGCTGCGGCCGCGCGCACGGCGTCCTCGCCCATCAGCGTCACGGTTTCACGGTGCAGGCCCCAGCGCCAATGCACCTGCTTCGCCGGCACCACGGGCACCCGAAGCGCCATCTCGCCGTCGAGCAGCTCGATCTTCACGCGATCGACGTCGGCGAGCCGCGTGCGCAGCGTGCGGCCGTCCGGACCGGGCACGATGAGCTTCTTGTTCGCGCGATAGAGATTGCCGCCGCTGGTGATCAGGTTGGTCAGCGGACTGATCGCACCCGCCCCGACGATGCCAAGCGCAGGACCGGCCACCATCACCGTGGCGACCGCCACCGCGGCGCCCCCGACCAGGAGATACTTCCGCCGGCGGCGGCGCCCGAACTGATCGCCGTAGCGCCACGCCGCCATCTCGGGGCGCTGCGGGTCGCCGATGCGCACGAGCTCCAGCCCTTCGCGGAGCTTCGCCAGGCCGATCTGATCGGTGGAGACGCGCAGCTTCGTACCGCGGAAGGCCCGCTCACACTCCTCGATCGCCTCCCACCGCTCCTCGAGCGGGGTGAGGTTCCATCGCTCGCACTTCCGGCACACCACCCAGAGCCGGCCCTTCGCGGCATCGAAGGCGAGGCGTCGTCCGACGGGAAAGTGCTCGACCGCCTCGTTGTGGCCGAGGTCGCTGCTGCAGAAGAGGCACGTCCGGTACATGTCACACCGTACGCTCGCGCAGCTCGCGGAGTTCCGGCCGCCGCAGGAAGGCCCACACGCCGTACGCGGCCATCAGCAGCGAGGTGATGAAGATCGCGCCCGCGACGCCGATCGCATGGGCGACGACGCCGCCCGTGAACGCGCCGACGACCTGCGCCAGTCCGACGACGACCAGTCCGTACGCGGCCATGACGCGGCCGCGGAGCTCATTCGGCACGAGCCCCTGGAGAAGTCCGTTGGCGATCGCGCCGTTGAGGATCATCACGATGCCGATCGCGAAGAGGAGGGCATAGCCGACCGAGGGCACGCTCGTCAGGGAGAACGTCAGCAGGAGCGCGGGCCAGAGCATGGAGACCACGGTCAGCAGGCGCGTGCGTGAGATCCGGTTGCCCACCGCGGCGAGGCCGAGGGCGCCGCACAACCCGCCGATGCCGAGGAAGGAGAGGAGCAGCCCGTAGCCGCCGGCGCCGAGGGAGAACATCTCGCGCGCCACCACGGGCATGAGCGCGAGCACCGGCGCGTTGAGGATGGCGTACACCGTCACCATCAGCATCAGCGCGCGGACGTCGCGGGTGTCGCGCATGTAGCGGATCACCTGGACGACGCCCTGCCAGGGGCTCGTCCGATGGCGCGGGGCGACCCACGGCGGGAGCCGCATCATGAGCAGTCCCGCGAGCACGGCGACGAAGCTCACCGCGTTCAGGAAGAAGCACCAGGCGATGCCGAGTCGGGCGATGACCGCCGCGGCGACGGCGGGGCCGACGATGCGGGCGAGATTGAAGCCGCTCGAGTTGAGGGCGATCGCGTCCGGCAGGTCGTCGCGGCCCACGAGGTCGATCATCATCGCCTGGCGCGCCGGAATCTCGATCGACGCGATGAGGCCGCCGAGGAACGCCAGGATGAGCAGCCAGTCGATCGTCATGCGATGCGTCGCGGTGAGGAGCCAGAGCGAGGACGCCTGGACGAGAAACGCGATCTGCGCGGTGCGCACGATACGGAGCTTGTCCGAGCGATCCACGATGGCGCCGGCGGGCATCGTGAAGAGGAGGATGGGGATGGAGGACACCGTCGCGACGAGGCCGACCAGGAAGGCGCTGTTGGTGAGCTCCAGCGCGAGCCATCCCTCGGCCATCGTCTGCATCCACGTGCCGATCAGCGAGAGCGTCTGGCCGATCAGGAACAAGCGGAAATTCCGGTGCCGGAGGACGACGCGGAACGGATTGAGCGTGGTCGGCGCGGGCACGGTC
>Ga0070658_10001375_pt1 | contig 20809 bp, 16 predicted proteins | sample KBSC13metaG_FD_64664 | JGI IMG/M metagenome (GOLD analysis project Ga0070658, IMG submission 64664) | Corn rhizosphere microbial communities from Kellogg Biological Station, Michigan, USA - KBS C1-3 metaG | ecosystem: Host-associated > Plants > Roots > Rhizosphere > Soil ...
AATTAGGCCATTGGTGCTGCCTACCCACGTAATGCCCGATGCATCCCGAGCAGCCGCAAAGTTCCATCCTAAATTTATGTCCCTGTGTTTGACAATACGGCCTGGTATAAGTTCAGATTCTCCATCGGATGAGTATGCCCACAAACGGCCGAGCCCGGGGACCGCGACCGTGAATTGGGTTTTGACAAAGGCACGAGGATAAGCGCCTACGGTGACGGAAACTGGAACATCGGGCGGTGTACGGCCGGGCGGAAGTGTCCACCGCCGCAAATCTGCGAGTGGAACCGTGTAGACGTTTTCGCCGGTCGTCTGGTGGAACCAAATCCAAACAAGTCCGTCTGGTCCAATCGATATTCCGTCGAATGGGCGGTGAAATGGCCCGCCAACCCAGGAGTTGCCGTTTTTGCCGATGTGCGCGATGCCGCGCGCGGAGACGCACCAAACAGATGCGGCTGGTTTAGCGTCCACATTCTGATTGGGGCGTGAGTCCTTTTTTGTTGAGGGACGTAGATCCTCGGCAAGAAATGAGTACCCCGCCATCTCCACACGTTGCTTGCCGATGTAGAGCCCGATAGGCGCAAACTTTGTTGCCGCAAACCGGCAAAGAGCGGTTCCAGCGCCCACCCACAGGTTCCCTTCGTGATCCTCATAGATGGAGCGAACATCCGGGTCCGCGAAGCTCTCCATAGTGGCGAAATCGTCGAATGTGTGGCCGTTCCAGCAGCAGATGCCGCTGGCGGTGCCCAACCAGAGCCGGCCCTCATGGTCGACATAGGCACAACGGACGTCGTCGGACGGCAGTCCCGCCTTGTCGCCATAAACAGACACTTTGTCACGGGATATCCGAATTACCCCCGACCGCTGTGTGCCGATCCATAAGTCCCCATCTCCGGTTTTGCGGGCGCAAGTGTACGTGTCGATCGGAATGTGACCTGGGAGCGGAAAATGTTTGCGACCACCGTCGTTTGTGATCAATACGGGACCGCGGTTGAACTCGATACCGATTAGCGAGCCGTCGCCATTGTCAAGGAGTTGGATGATGGAATCGTTGTAGCCGCCGAATGTCCGCAATCGTCCACCGTCGACTTTGTAGACATTGTTAGTACCCAGGCCGGCGAACCACATCGCGCCGTCTTGAGCCTGATGGATCGCGGCGATGTTGTTCCAGTAATCGAGTTTCGGCTGGACCCGTGTAAACTTATTATCCTTAAAGATCCCAAATCCCGTCCAACTGCCCGCCGCCCAGAGCGTTCCGTCTCTGTCGACGTTCACCGTCGAGATATTGTCGGATGTTAGCCCGGGCGTGTTATTAGGATCGAACTTGGTGAATGTCTCGCCGTCGAATCGCATGAGTCCGCCGGCGGTTGCCAGCCAGACAAAGCCGTCCGGAGTCTGCGTGATTTCGGAAATCACTTGAGGCGGCAGGCCGTCGCGCACGCCCCAGGTGTCGAGACGGCACTGCGCTAGGTTCGCGCCCTTGTCGAGGGCACGTGCCGGACCGATATCGACGCTTGCGAGCAGGAACGTACTGATCGTAGCCAGCCAGATATAAGATAAGGATTGCTTCATTGCCAGGGATCCCGCGCCCGATTGATTTCAGCGATCGCGTCGGGATATAAAGTCGATTATCGGTATCAATGACGGGAACCTTCACCCCCGTCGGCCTCCCCCGTCGGAATCGGCGAGGCGGCTTGTGGAGGTGAGCGGCGTGACGTGAAGGTGTGGATTGTATTGTCTGTAGTCCTAGGTACTAATAATTTGGGTATACGATCTTAATGTTCGGTCGACGCCACAAGTGTGACGCGTTTTCACTTCTTGACACGCATCGGCGGGTTTGCTATACTTGAGGAGGAGGGAAGCAATCATGCCATCCGCGGCAGATTCGTCCCCACAAACGCCGCCCGAGCCGGATGCAAAGCCTGGAATCGAGGGGCAAGTGGAGACGACGGACATCAACATATCGGCGATGCCTTGGCTGCGCGAGGATCTTGAAGATGCGCCTTTCTGGCGCGAAGTCTCCGCCTTCAATCAACTCCCGCAAAGCCTTGTAGACGAGTATTACGGCAAGTACGTGGCCGTCTACCGGGCCAATATCGTCGACTCCGACGAGGACGAAGGGGAGCTCGCACTCCGTTTCTACCGCACATTCGGCTACGTCCCCGTCTACATTCACAAGGTCGGCACGGAAGACGGCCTCATCGACATTTTAGAGTAGGTTGGCTGGCGGTCGTTGCCCCCAGGTTCCGGATATTGTGCCGTGCCCTCTCGGGGGTGGGCGGACGCCGTCGTACGATCGGCCGGATGAAGTGGCCGCCCGCAACCATGGTCGAGGGCAGCCCTTCAGATTTAGCTATTCCAGGTTCGATACTTCTTCAACCACAGTTCGACATACTCCAGTGCGGGATACTTATCGCCCTCTTGCTCGACGATGTACCACTCGGTTTTTCCCTGCGCGTCGCATACTTTCAGCACGTCGTCCCAGCGTACGTCGCCTTCGCCCATCAATCCGTCGGGATATTCCTTGAGGTGAACCGTTCTGGCGCGGCCGGGGTATTTCGCGATGTACTCCGCGGCCTGTCCGCCGCCTTCAAGGGCGTTACCCGTGTCGATTTGCATGACGATGTCGGCGTCGGTGTTGGCGAAGAACACGTCCCAGGGAGTCTCGCCTTGCCCTCCATCGAGTGGGGCGAATTCGAAGTTGTGGTTATGATAGCCTGTGCTCAGGCCGTGCGGTCGCAGCTTGGCAGCGAGGTCGTTGAACATGGCGGCGGCTTTGAGCCAGGATTCGCGTGAGCCACGGTATTCGTTGCCGAGCCACGGGACGATGAGGAATTTGTTGCCGATCTCCTTGTGATAGGCAACGGTGGCATCGAAGTTGTCGCCAAGGAGTTGGTCGAGCGGGACGTGGGCTCCGGCTACTTTTAGCCCTGTGTCGTTCAACATTTTGAGTACATCGGCGGCTGTGTGATCGTGGAAGCCGGCGAACTCGACGCCGTCGTACCCCATATCCGCTACTCGTTTGAGCGTGCCGCCCAGGTTCTGGGCGCAATCATGCCGCACTGCGTATAGCTGCAGCGCTACTGGTATCTGTGTCATTTGTTTTACCTCGGTCAACTTGCCACCGGTTGGTCGCATGTTCTTGATAAATCCGAGTACGACGGGCTGTCTATGAAGTCCTCTGAAATTTTCGTGAAATATTCAGGATATTTCAGCCTGCGGATATTTCTGCCGGCCGGTCGATAATCGGGCTTCGGTGTGATAGACTGATGGCGTGAATCCTGCCAATACTCCAGAGACGTGGCCGCCGCCCCCGGTGGAGCCTGAAAGTGCAGATACCCACATCCGAACCCAAGGGATCGAGATTTCGATCTCGGGCGATGTCCTCACGTTTCGCATGCTCTTCATCCGCGCGTTCGTCGTACGTTTTGCCTTCTTTATGGTTGCGCTTATCCCGGTCCTTTTGATCGTGCCGTATCTTGGCTATGTCAGGATGATGGGGATTTCGGTATTGTCGCAGCTAGTCCCAGCGCTCTGGCAGAGGTTCGTGCAGATCTTGCCGGCGGTGTGGATTGTGGTCGCTAACATCGCGTTTCTCGCGTTGATCTACGAAACGATGCTGCTGCAGGGCCGATTTCGGTTCGACCGGGTGAAGGAGAAGTTTTGGGCCGGGTTGATGCCGCACTCGACGTATGGCTTGCGGTATGTCGCTGTACGTCGACAGGTGAGTAAGACGAAGACATGGACCCGGTGGTGCTTCTATCTGGGCTTCGACCATGATGTCGCGGCCGCCTTCGACCGTTTCAATCCCCTGCATCGACTGGTGGCGATCTACGGCGAGGCCAGTCGATCGGAGTATTACCTTGGCTACATTACCGGCCAGGAGGCCGCTGCACGGGCGGCGGGCATGATCGCGCGGTTTATGGGCGTCGAGGCTCGGGTCGGGGAGTAGGATTGGGAGTAGGGAATGGGGTGTAGGGGGTGGGGCTAGGACGTGACAGGGCGCTTGCACTTCTCACGCAACCGGTCTGAGACATCATGCCCATCCAGGGCTATGGGCATGCCACCCCGACTATCACAGCGCGAGGCGCTTGGGGCTGAGTTTTGGGTCGTTTGCGTAGAGGTTGACGATGGATGGTCGGAATGTGGCCATGAAGTCGTCCAGGGATCGATCGCCCTCGGTGTTGGAGTTGGCGATCAAGCGGACGAAGAGGCACGTGCCTTCCTCGCGGCGTACGACGATGTGCCGGATTTTGTAGAGCTTCTTCTGAAGTGGTGTGGTGGCGTTGTAGGTGGAGGCATAGTCGCCGACGAACCAGTAGACCGTTTTGATGGTGCGTGGGCCGTCGTGGGCCGTCATGCTGGTGACCGGGAATCCGGCAAAGTCGGCGTTCTGCTGCTGTGCGATCGCCCAGCCCTGTGATGGGTAACAGATGGTGGGGTCGTGAAAATCTTCTAGATTGTCCGACGTGAGCAGGAGCAAGTCGACGGTTCCGCCGTGCCCCTTTTTGTAGATGCGCTCGACGATTGTCGCGCCTGCCAGCCGCTGTTTCAGCTCAGGGTCGACGGCGCGGTCCTCGCCGGCGACCCATCCGCCGCCGGAGCGTGGGAACGATGTCACCGGCAACTTCTTACTCGTGCCCACGGCAATACGTGGGACGATCAGCTGGGCGGCGATGACGACGGCGACCATGACAAGGCCGGCAACAATTCCCCGATTTATATTTCGTTCTTGCATAATTACGCGAGCAGACCCGCTACGTTTCTTCTCCGATATGCTGTGCACACCTTGGCATTGATGATGGCCATCCCCATTATATCATGCTTGTATTCGAAGTCGGCAACGGTAGATTTATCGGTCCTCGACTGAATCTGTCGACAAGATCAGGTATTCCGGAAGAGGATTCCGGCGGCGACATCCATAAGGAAAGTGTTATAATAGCTTACGAGAAAGCATATGGATGTGTTCCCGCCTGACGGGGCGCTCCTGACTCGTCCAAAGTTTAGCAAGTCAATCCCAATGACCACAATCTTCCGTGATGCGGATATCTGCTGCGTAGGGTAGTCACGTCGGCGTTCTGATTCGAAATGAAAATAGAAAATCTGGTCATCTCAGGCGAAGGCCTCTTCATCAAGCGTAGATCGATGCTTGTGGAGACGCTGAAGGGCCTCTATCCCAATGTCCACGTTGTGGTCACCGGCAACTACTACGAAACCTCGACGGTGGGCAAGCTGGAGTCCCTGTACTACCAATTGCTTTATCGCCGAAAAGGCAAGGCCGGCGTTTGGGCCGGAATGTTGAAGAAGTCCCCTCAGGCGTTTCGCAACAATTCCCGGGCGGCTGCGGCGACGATTGAGGCCCTGCCGTTCAAGCCGGACATGATACTCCACTTCCACGGCATGTACATCCCGCGCGACACGCCGACGATACCGGGCATCCCATTCTGTGTGTTTACCGACTACACGGCGGCTCAGGCGATACGCAACTGGCAGCCCTGGGCGCCGCAGCGCAGTAGTCAAGGTCAGCAGGCGTGGATGGAAGCCCAGAAGAGCGGCTTTCACCTTGCGGAGCATCTGTTCACTTACGCGTCGGTCACCCGCGATTCGATGATTACGGACTACGGTCTGTCGCCGGCTAAGATTACGGTCGCGGGACATGCGGGCGACACGCTCGAGCCGTACGCCGGTGAAAAGACGCTCGGTTCTCAACAGTTATTGTTCAACGGATCGGACTGGAAGCGAAAAGGGGGCGATATTGCGCTTGCCGCGTTCGCCAAGGTACGTGAGAAATTTCCGAAGGCGCGGCTGCTGATCATCGGCGGCAATCGACAGGAAGCGCAACCGGGTGTCGAGTATGTCGGCAATGTCAGTGACCGAGCCGAACTGCATCGGCTGTTCCTGGGGTCGGATATCCTTCTGTCTCCCGCCAGATGCGACCCACTTCCGACACTCGGGGTAGAGGTGATGAACTTCGGCGTAATCCCAGTCGTCTCGGATAGGGACGGGATGCCGGAGATGGTCGACTTTGGACGTTGCGGTAGTGTGGCGTCGTTGGATGCCCAGTCGGTGGCGGATGAGGTTATCAAGCTGTTCTCGGACCCGGGTTTGCTGAAGCAGAAGTCCGACGCCGCCAGGGAGCGCGTTCGCGATCTCTACAACTGGCCGGAGATAGCGCGCAAGATGTCACGAGTGTGGGAGGAGCTTCCAGAGCCGGCGGGCAAAGCAAAGGCGACGGTGGCTCAGTCACAGGCTTCGGCCCCATAACGCCAAATCGTGACCGACGGTCCTGGACGATGTCATCTACTTAAGTGGGATTGAACATGAGTCCCCTCACACACAGAGGAGGGGACTCAATGCGCTACGGCTAGATAGCGGCGGACCGAGTGGCGTAGATGCTGTGCTGTACGGTGGTTGCTGCCGTGGTTAGCGCCGAGTACGGCGAGTCGGTGATGTCGACGAAGCCGAGATTTCCGTTTTCGCCATCCCAGGTCCTTCCAGTCAGCGGTTGGTCGATGTACTGATACCAGTGGAGTCCGACGAACTGGTGGTTGGTCAGGACGCTGTTGAAGTACTGCTGCATCGATGTGCCGCGGCTGGTCTGCGTGCCGCCGCTAGAGGCGCACCCTGCCCACGGAAGGCCGTGGTCCGTAGCGCCGAAGCCGTACTCACCGACGATCGCGGGTTTGTTCCATCTGGCGAGTTGCGCGCAAACGGTCGGGTCGACAACGCTTGCGTAGCAGTTCACGCTGGTGACGTCGCAGGTTTCCTGGGCGGCCTGGATCGCCTCGGGCGTCCAGTTGGCGAACCGGCATCCGAGATAGAGGTGATGCGTGTCGTACTTGTGCAGCGTCGTGTAGATCGTCGTGAAGTACTTCCTGGCATAGGACAGCAGGAACGCCGACATGTCCGAGGCCATGCCGGAAGAGATCGTTGTGGGGGCCGCGAAGCCGGCGTTCATCGACGACCACGCCGTAAAGTTTGTGCCCCAGGCCGTATTCAGTTTCGTGATGACCGAATACTTCGCTACGAGCTGGGCCAGGAACGCGGCTTTTGCGGGTGAGGTCGTGTTGCTCTGTGACAGCGCGCCGTAGGCCAGACCATAATGGTTCTTGGCGTTGTCTCCCCAACTGAGCTCATTGTCGACGAAGTAGCCGATGCACCAGGGGTCGCCCGCCACGACATAGGCAGCGTCGTGGAGCTTCGTCGAGGCGACGCTCGCGAACCGGGCATCGAAAGGGTCGGGCATCGCGCCCCACCAGTCCTGGCCCGAGGGAACCGTGTTGAATGTCCCGGTGATGGCCGCGTTGAAGACGTACGGCGTTTTGTCCTGTTTGCAGAACGTGGGGTCCGACCAGTTGCCGATGGTGTTGAATCCCCAGGAGGCGAGACGCTTCCTTGTCTGGGATTGCCACGCGGTGAGCCAGCCTGTGCCATACTTTCGTTCGAGGTTGGCCTGATAGAAGTCGTAGGTGACGCCGCTGGCTTCCGGTCCCTTGTAGGCGGTCGCGGTTCCGTAGAAGGCGGCGAGCGGGTCCGAAGTCGCGGGCAGCCATTGGAACATCGATGACCGTTTGTCGACGAATGTTTCGGCGGAAGGTGTCACACTGTCCAAAGCGCTGGAAAAGAACAGGTGTCCGTTCGGTGCGACGAGCCACCATTTGCCGTTGTACTGAGCGGTATGGAAGTATCCGGTGGTGGTGAGTTTCGGGCCTGTCGACCAGGCGCCGTAGCTATCCCGCTCGGTGGGAACCGGATGGGCCGTCAGCCAGGTGTCCTCCGCAGTCTTATTAGCGGCAAGGTCGGCGGTCGTCGATATTTTACCGGCCCAGGTCGATCCGGCGTATTGACCGTAGGCATCGACCATGCCGTTCAGCCAGCTCGCTGAGAATTGCGGAAGCACACGCACATTGTCGACGATGATGGGGGTCGTGGTGGTCACCTGGGGTGTCCACAAGTCGACTTCAGCCATTTGGGTAGGGTCGAAGGCAGAGCTGCCGTAGCACGACAGGTTTACGGCGGAGGATGGGAACTGCGGCAGAAACCGCATACCGTAGGTCATGGGATCGGGAAGCGGGGCAAGCGGCATATACATCGTTACCGTTTGGCCGGAAGTGACGTATCCGGGCGCGGTCGATCGCGTTCGCTTTACGCTTGACGTCGATAGGGCGTCGTAGATCTGCATGTGCATCTCTACAGCGCTCGTTCCAGGGTCGGTTACGTCGAAGGCGATAGCGCCCGCGGCACTAATATCCATCGATTGACCGGGTCGCATGTGTATTCCGGGGAATTGCGTGGGTTGGAGACTTACGCTGAGAGCAGACTTGCCATTTGTCACGCCTGTTGCTGTTTGGGCGATCGTTGATTTATAGGCGGTAACGCTGCTGAGATCAACAGCGCTCTCGAAGGAGTTGTACAACGCCTGCGCCGACGCGGGTCCGGCAGCGGCCAGTTGTATCAGACTCAGTGTTATAATAAGCTTACGCATTGTGTTACTCGGGGTGTAGTTCAGGCGAATTTATCGCCGTTACTTAGTCTATCGGGGAGACCGGGGACGTGCTTTAGTATAAGGCGGCTCGTATAAAGGCCAGAATTTCATAAATAACTTTTCGGAGGGTAGATCTTCAGTGTCGTGCTGAGGGTGGCTGAAGGGTAGTTCCGGAGAGTAAAATCTTACTGTACAGTAAATGTAGCTTCGGCATTATAACACTGGTTTTGTGATCCCAGCAAATGAACTGGCACGATTTTTGCTTGAAATAATGGAGTCGGCCTCGAAGCCGATCCAGCTGCTGAAATGCCGCGAATCACGTGAGGAAGCAGGCAGTCAGCATATGGGGTTTGGGTAATTCATGACGGACATTCTCGTGACCGGTGCGGCCGGTTTTATCGGCTATCATACGAGCAAGACTCTCCTGGCCGCCGGGCATAAAGTTTACGGTCTCGACAATCTCAATTCGTATTACGATGTTAGTCTCAAGCAAGCGCGTCTGGAGCAGCTAACAGCCGACAGTCGATTCGAATTCTTTAAAGCCGACCTAGGCGATCGCCAGGCGATGGAAGCGGCTTTCGCAAAGGCTACGCCGGAGATCGTTATCCATCTTGCCGCTCAGGCCGGTGTGCGGTATTCGATTGAAAACCCTCACGTCTATGTCGACAGCAACATCGTAGGCCATCTCCACGTCCTTGAGGGCTGCCGCGCGCATGGCGTTAAGCACCTGGTGTTTGCTTCGTCCAGTTCCGTGTACGGCGCCAATACGAAGATGCCGTTTTCCATCGACGACCGCGTTGACCACCCCGTCAGCCTCTACGCCGCAACGAAGAAGGCGAATGAGTTGATGGCGCACACCTACAGTCATCTCTACGGAATACCGACAACAGGGTTGAGGTTTTTTACGGTTTACGGTCCGTGGGGACGTCCGGATATGGCGGCCTTCTTGTTCACCAAGGCGATTTTGGAAGGACGACCGATTGACGTCTACAATCGCGGTGAGATGAAGCGAGACTTTACGTACGTAGAAGACATCGTCGACGGAATTGTCAGAGTGATGGCTCTGCCCCCGGCCGCCGGATCGACGGCATCCGCGGACGTTAGCAGCAATGCCGCGTACAGGGTCTACAATATCGGCAACAATAAGCCAGTCGAACTGTCGCGGTTTATCGCTATCCTCGAGGACTGCTTGGGTAAGAAGGCGGTAAAAAACATGCTGCCGATGCAGGCCGGGGACGTGCTGGAAACCTACGCGAATATCGACGACATCGTGCGCGACACCGGCTTCCAGCCGAAGACATCGCTTGCCACCGGTCTGGCCAACTTCGTCAACTGGTATCGCGATTACTACCGCGTTTCTTAATGTGGCGCGGCACATTACAGTTTCCAATAGATGATTTCCGCTAAGGACAATAACCACGGCGTGGATGTGGAGGCCAAGCCCATCGCGTCAACGCCGAATAAGCCTCGTGGCCTTCCACCTCTGTCAGTGAGACAAAATGCTCTCTGGAACACCATTGGCACGTTGATCTATTGCGCCACCAATTGGGGAATGTCGATTGCGCTGGCAAAGCTTGGCACTCCGAGCGTGGTCGGTGAGTACGCGCTTGGTATTGCGGTGGCGATGCCGGTGTTCATGTTTTCACAGCTGAACTTGCGAAACGTCCTCGTGACGGATGTCAAAGGGGAGTTCGGCTATGACGAGTACTTTCGAACGCGATTGGCGCTGTCGACGCTGGCGATCACCATTGTCGCCGGGCTTGCGCTGTTTGGGAAGCACACAGTTGAGGTCGCTTTCGTTATCTTTCTGGCAGGCTTGAGCTTCGCGTTTGACTCCTTTAGCGACGTGGTTTACGGCCTTCTGCAGCAGCGCGAACGTATGGACCGCATCGGCATCTCCATGGCGGTGAAGGGCATCGCGTCGATCGTCCTTTTGACCGGATGTTACGTACTCACTAAAAACGTTGCCGTGGCGGTGGGTGGGTCCGCGCTGGGGTCGCTCATCGTCGTGTTGTTCTACGATTTTCCGAACTGCCGTAAGATTTTGTCCGAGCATCCTGTCCATGGAAACGTGACGACGATTTCAGGCCTCGTCCGGGTCGGATACGGCGTCAAGACACCCGAGGACCGGGCACGTCAACGTCGCCTTCTCAACCTGCTATGGGTTTCGGTACCGCTCGGAATAGTTCTGCTGCTCAATTCGCTTAACCTTAACATCCCTCGCTTCTATGTGGCCAAAGATCTGGGAAACCATGCTCTGGGAATCTTCGCGGCGATGGCACAATTGCTCTTGATCGGACAGGTTCTGACGACTGCGTTGACTCAGCCGTCGGTGTCGAGACTTGCGCGGCTCTTCGCCGACGGCCGGCGTCGCGACTTTGGTCTCCTGCTTCTGAGGATTGTCGGGCTGTCGGTAGTCATCGGAGCGGTAATGCTTGGCGGCAGCATCTTGTTCGGCAAACAGATATTGACGATCATTTACACGTACGAATACTCGACACACTGGAATGCGTTCCTCTGGCTGATGCTCGCCGGTATGTTGTGGTATATGTCACTGGGTACCGGCATGGGACTGACGGCGGCGCGGGCCTTCAAGATCCAGGCCGTATTCATGGCGGTTACCGTAGCCGCGAGCGCAATTGCGAATTGGTATCTCGTCCCTCGATATGGCCTCGACGGCGCTGCGATAGCCCTGGTTATCAGCATGACTGTACGTCTTGTGCTGGGCGCTATCTGCCTTGCTTGGATGATTTTCAATCCTGCGCCAAGGGCCGCGCAACGCGCGTAACGTCGAAGTCTGCCCCCGGCCCAACAAATGCGGGAGCCCCGTAGGCAATGCCGCTAAACGTGGGGAATGTCGATTTGAAATGGTAACTCTGGCGGAGAATATGAAGACAACGGGACAACAGGAACGTCCCAAACTTGCGGTTTACCTGCCGGATCTATCCGGAGGCGGCGCCGAGCGGTCGATCATCAATATCGCAGCCGGGCTGGCAGGTCGCAACTACGATGTAGATCTCGTGGTGGCCACCGGAGTTGGACCTTATCTGGACCAACTGCCGCCCAATGTTCGATTTGTCGATCTCAAGGCCGGCATGCCCCGCAAGAGCGTTTTTTTGTTGGCCCAGTATCTACGGCGGGAGCGGCCGACCGCCTTAATGTCGGCACTCGACAACGCCAATGTCGTGGCGATTATGGCCAGGGCTCTTGCCAGGACGTCGACCCGGATTGTCATCAGCAGTCGCAACCAAACGTCGTCGGACTACCAGCAACCGGGGATGCGCATGAAGCTGCACCTGATCATGGTGCGGCTGACCTACAAGTATGCGGATCATATTGTGGCGGTGTCGCGGGGCGTTGCCGATGATCTTGCGGACTTCATTGGCCTCCCGCGCCAGCGTGTTGGCGTGATCTATAACCCAGTGGTTTCCGAGGAATTGCTTGAGAAGGCGCGGCAGCCGGTCGACCACCCGTGGTTTGCCGCCGGCCAGCCGCCGGTTATTCTGTCCGCCGGCCGATTGACGGTTCAAAAAGATCAGGCCATGCTGCTGCGGGCGTTCGCGAAGGTGCGGGCGTCGATGCCGGCCAGACTCATGATCCTGGGCGAAGGCACGCAGCGGCCGGCTCTGGAAACGCTGGCGCGGGAGCTGAACATCGAAGACGATTTCGCGCTACCAGGGTTTGAAGAGAACCCGTTTGCGTACATGAACAAGGCGGCCGTGTTCGCGTTGTCGTCTAAGTATGAAGGATTGCCGGGTGTGTTGATCCAGGCGATGGCATCGGGATGTTCCGTCGTTTCGACCGATTGTCCAAGCGGCCCGGATGAAATTTTAGAGGGCGGCAAGTTCGGCGCGCTCGTGCCGGTGGGCGATGCCGACGCGTTGGCCGAAGCACTCCTGTGTGTGCTAAAGGGTAACGGGAAGCCGCCTGCTCCACCCGAAGCGCTTGCGCCGTTTCAGACCGAGCATGTGATGGATCAGATCGTGGATACGCTGCTCCACTAACGTCTGTTGGCGAGCAGTTATCCGAAGGGACGTACTACAAGATGTCGAAAGTCGCCGTCGATGGGACGGAGAGCAAAGTGCAGTCCGCGGCCGTGGCGAGCAGTGTCGATTCCGGACGGCCCCTGGCGATCTTTCTGCCGGACCTGCGCGGCGGAGGCGCCGAGCGGGCGATGCTCAATTTGGCGGTGGGGTTTGCCGATGCGGGCCGCAACGTTCATCTCGTGCTGGCGTCGAAACGCGGCGCGTACGTTAAGAACGTGCCGGACAACGTTACGTTGGTCGATCTGGGAGCGACGAAGACGTTGACGTCGCTCGGACCATTGATCGGGTACATGAAGCGCGAGAGACCGTCGATCCTGCTGTCGGCTCTGGAGCACGCGAGTATCGTGTCGTTTTGGGCGCGGGCCGTTTCCGGGAGCCGAACCCGGATAGCGGTGTGCGTTCAGAACAACCTGTCCACCGACTATACGATACAGGCGTCGTTCCTTAAGAAGATTGAGCTCGGTCTGGTTAAGAAGTGGTTCCACCGTGCCGACTGGGTAGTCGCCGTCTCTAAGGGCGTCGCCGACGACCTGTCGGCGTTGATCGACCTTCCGCGTGAGCGGATCGAGGTGATCTTTAACCCGGTGGTTACCGATGATCTGGTGGACCGGTCGAAGCAGGCCGTCGATCATCCATGGTTTGCTGCCGGCGAGCCGCCTGTGATCTTGAACGTCGGCAGGCTCACGGTCCAGAAGGATCAGGAGATGCTTCTTCGCGCGTTCGCGAAGGTGCGGAAATCGGTCGACGCGCGCTTGATGATCCTCGGCGAGGGTGAGGAGCGGCCGGCGTTGGAAGCGTTGGCGAAGGAACTGGACATTGAGAAGGACTTAGCGCTACCGGGATTTGCGGACAATCCGTTCGCCTATATGAACAAGGCCGCCGTATTCGCCCTATCGTCGAAATACGAGGGGTTGCCGACGGTGCTGATCGAGGCCCTTGTCAGCGGTGCGCGTGTCGTTTCGACGGACTGCCCGAGCGGGCCATTCGAGATTCTTGAGAACGGAAAGTACGGCGCCCTCGTCCCCGTCGGCGATGTCGACGCGATGGCAGAGGCGTTGAAGACGGCTCTTGCGGGCGCAGGACCGGAACCTGGAACCGAGAGCTGGATGCCGTATCATCAGCGTTTTACATTGGCAAATTATAGCCGGATATTTGGGTTAGGCTAAATGCTAGAACGAGTCACCAAAATCGCCCTCTACTTGTACATCATCGTTACAATTGGAACGGGCATAGCGATCGAGGGGCCGGCTGGGTCGCTATCGCGACTGCTGGGCATCCCGCTTGTCGTCCTGTGGTTATTGACGCTGAACGGACGGAAGGGCCTTCGAAAGCCGTCACGGTTTTCGATCGCGATCTTCGCGTTCTTCGTCTGGAACGCGGTGACGCTTTTTTGGTCGGTCGATACGGATTCTACTGCCTATGAACTCTATCGCTACGTGCTTACATTCGGTTGTATAACGGTCATCTGGGACATGATTCGCACGCGCGAAGATGCGGATGCGGCCTTACAGGCGTTAGTTGTAGGCGGCTACGTTGTTGCTCTGCAGATGATGTTCAACTACCTGACCGGCCATCAGTTAGACACCTATAAGGGACGGTTTACGGCAGGCGGCTTCAACCCCAATGAACCTGGAAAGATCTTCGCCATTACGATACCTGTTGCCTGGTATCTCGGCATTCTAAAAGAGAAGCAGTCGCCCCTCTTTCGGTTGATAAATGGCGTCTATCCGTTGTTTGGTCTCGTGGGAGTCATGATCAGCGCCTCGCGTGGTGGACTTGTGGCGTGTGCACCCGCTGTGCTATTCATCTTATTCAACATGCGCAAAATGCCGATATTCGGTAAGATCGTAATGGCATTGGTTGTCATTGGCGCTCTCGTCCTGCTGTCGCATGTTGATCTTAGTTTCCAATTGGATCGCCTGAGCACGATGGCGGACTCGTCGTCGGCGGAAGACAAGCTTAACGGGCGTACGGTGTTGTGGCAGGCTGGATGGGACTGCTTTGCTCATAACCCGTTTATCGGCGTTGGTACGGGGGCGTTTCCGGCGGCGGTTTCCGACAATGTCGTCGGTTTTGAGGGACTCCCAGCTCACAATACATTTCTTTCTATTGCGACTGAAACCGGCGTCATTGGGCTGTTAATCTTCCTGACGATTCTGACAATTGTTATAAAATCGGTGATGCGCTCCGACAAGCCAATGCGTTGGATGTGGATCTCCTGCCTGGTATGTCTGCTGCTGTCGATATCGTCGTCGGCCTGGGAGATTCGCCCGCATCCCTGGCTGATGCTGGCATTGATCTTTACCTGGAATCAGGCGTCGCAGTCGATGCGGGATTCGAGGCGTGTCAATAACAGACGACTGGTGGTGACCGGGCGGCCGGACTCGGATGTGGCGCCGAATCCGGCCTGATGTGAGGTTGCGATCCGGCGTTACTTGCCGGATCGAATTGTATAGATGTGGTCGTTCTCTTCGCGAGCTGCGCTGACGAGTTCGGGGTAGGGGGTATCGCCGACGTCGACGAAGCCCATGCCGCCGTTTTCACCGTCCCACACGCGCCCTGTGACCGGCTGGTCGAGGTACTCATACCAGTGGCAGCCGACGAGGGCGGGGTTCAGCGCGACGCTGTCGACGAAACGCTTGTATGCCTCGGCTCGACCGGATTGGGTTTTAGCGTTGTAGATGCCTTCCCAAAAGGTGCCATGGTCGGTGGCAATCGAGTCGAACTCGCCGATTAGGAGCGGTTTCGAGAGATCCTGGAAGAGGGCGAACTGGTCGGGCGAGAGCTTGTCGTTGTAGTAGTTGAAGCTGATGACGTCGCAGTACTTTGAGGCGGCCTCAAATAGCGCAGGCATCGGGCGTTGGTTGGGCAGGATGGCGATCCGGCATCCCAGGTAGAGGTGATCCGGATCGGCTGCGTGCATGTACTGAGAGACCACCTTGAAGTACTGCTCGGCGTAGAGCTCGACGAAGGCGTTGAGGTCGGCGATCTGCTTGCTGTTGACGTCGTCGCCCACGATGACCGGGCGGTCGAGGTCGGCCCAGGAGGCGTAGCGCGTGTTCCAGGCGGCGTTAAGCTTGTCGACCGAACTATAGCGTCCCTTGAGCATTTCGATCATGGCCTGTTTGGCGGGCGATGCGTCAGTGTCTTCGGTCAGGGTTCCGATGGCGAGTGAGTACTCGCCGGTTTTGCCAAATCCGCGCCAGCTCAGTTCGTTGTCGACAAAGTACCCGAGACACCAGGGGTCGTGCTTGACGAGTGCGGCGATTCCTTTGAGGCGAGACCTGGCGGCTTCAGCGAATTTGGGGTCGAAGGGATCGGGCATTTTGCCCCAGTGGTTTTCGCCGCTACTGACCTTGTGGAAGTCACCGGAGACGGTCATATCGGCGGTGTAGGGCATTTTGTCGAGATGCCACAAGCGTCGGTTGGACCAGTCACCCAGCGTGTTGAAACCCCAGGATTTCATTCGACTGAACGCGGTGTCCGGCCAGGTGGCGTCGAAGTCCGAGCCGTACTTTCGTTCGAGGTTCGCTCGGTAGAAGTCATAGGTCTCGCCGTCAGACTTCACGGCGTGGCTGAATGCGTGGGCTTTGTTGTAGTGTCGGCCCAGGCCGCTGGCGTGTTCCGGCAGCGACCCGAATAGCTGTTCCCTGCCAGTGATGAAGGTGGCGGATACGTCGGTGACGGTGTCGACGCCGACGCTGAAGAAGAGGTGACCGGTCGGCGTAACAAGCCACCATTTGCCGTCGACTTTTTCGGTGCGGAAGAAGCCGGTGGATTTCAACTGCGGTCCCTGCGCCCATCCACCGTACTCGTCGCGGTCGGTTGGCCCAGCGTGGGTGGCGAGGTCGCGTCGTTCGATGTCGAGCTGCTTGGCGAGGTCGGCGTCGGAGTGGATTTTGCCGGGCCAATCGGTGTTCGCGTACTGGCCGTACTTGTCGATGATGCCGTTGGCGGACGCGCCCTCCGGAGGCATTGTACGCATCCCAAGGGCGCCACCGTCGGGCTTCTGTCCGGTGGCGGCTTTGACGCTGCTGTAGACCGAAGGGCCGCCGACGTGCAGCAGTATCGACTTGGCCGTGTCGCGGACCCACCCTTGTCGGCCAACGGCCGCGATGGCGACTGCGGAGACGGCGAGCAGGCAGACGACTACGATCATATTTTTGCGAAGCATGACGCGTTTCTCTTCTTTGGGTCGAATGGTGTGAATATACCACGATCAGTCTACAAAGACGGGTTTGACGCTTGTATTCTTCACGCAGCCCCGTCTGGGACCCGCACGCCCGTCCAGGGCATGGCGCCTGCAACTAATTACGAAGATAGAACGAATGAAGTTAGCAATCATCACAGAGGTTTACCATCCGAGCGTTGGCGGGCAGGAAATTCGGTATCAGGAACTCGCCGAAAAGCTTGCGGCTAAGGGCGTCGAGATCACGGTGCTTACCATCGATTACGATGGTAAGCTGCTCCCGAAGGAGCAGATTGGTCCGGTGCAGGTCGAGCGGTTGATCGTCGACGCGGACTACAAAGTTCTTCTTCTCGGCGGCCGCCTCCCTCGAAATCCCGCTACGATTTACAAGTTTACGAAGAAGTGCCGCGAGTACCTGAAGAGGCATCCGCAGGATGTCGTCATCTGCAATCAATGGCCGGTCATGCCTGCGTTCTACGGACGCAAGATGGGCCCTGTCAGCATTGTCGACATCTGCGAGTTCCGTAGCGGGCGCATCTGGGACTACCTTGAGCGGCGCATGATGCACGGCTGCGGCCAGGTGATGACCGTGAGCCGGGCTCTCGAGGCTCAGGCGCGCAGTCGATATCCGGGGCTAATTGTCAAGACGATTCCGTCGGGCATCAATGTTCATAACTATCGCGATTCCGGCAGAAATCATTTCCTGTTTGCCGGCCGATTGGAGCCGCACAAGCATCCCGAGATGGCGATCGAGGCGACGCTGGCTTTCAACCGCAAGTTTGGCGAAAACGCGAAGCTGAAGATCCTGGGAAGCGGCAAGATGAAGGAAGAGCTGATCGCTAAATATGGCGGCGAGCCGGCGATCGAGTTCTGTGGATTTGTCTCCGACGCCGAAAAGATCGACATTCTGGCGAATGCCGAATTGCTGCTATTGCCGTCGGTACGCGAAGGCTTTCCGCGTGTCATTGCCGAATGTATGGCATCGGGCGTGCCGACGTTGACGACAGATGCGCCGGATAACGGCGGCAAGGATGTAGTGAACGATTTCAATGTTGGGCTTGCCGTACCGCTGGGTGTCGACGAGTTTGTCGAGGGCATCCAGGCCATTCGGCAAAACTACGAACAGTATCATCAAAACTGTCTGAAAAACTGCAACGAACTGGACTGGGATTACGTGGTCGACGACTTCCTGTCGTTTGTCAACCAGTCTAAAGAAGAAGAGGTCATTAATGTCTGAGAAGAGGGTAGTCGTAACCGGAGCGTACGGATTCATCGGCTCTTATTTAACCAATACGCTGCTGGCGCAAGGCTACAAGGTCCTCGCCGTCGACAATTTCAGCACTGGGTCGCGCTCCTTCGTTCCGGACCATGCGAACTTGACGACGCTCGAAGCGGACATCACGACGGCGGGACCGTGGATGTCGGAGGTCGAGGCTTTCGACGCCGAGTGTCTTTTCCATCTCGCCGCGATCCATTTCATCCCCTACTGCAACGCGCACCCTAATGAGTGTCTCGACGTCAACGTCGTCGGCGCGCAGAATGCGCTCGACTGTGCGACGAAGATGCGGGGCGTGGTCTTTGTCTCGTCCGCCGCCGTCTACGGTATCCACGACGATCCCCATCCTGAGGTTCAGTCGATGGCGCCGACGGATATCTACGGGTTGTCGAAGAAGGTGGGCGAGGAGATGGCGATTCTGTGGTCGAACGCGCGCCAGGTTCCGGTCCGCGCGGCTCGTCTGTTCAATGTCTATGGCCCGAACGAGACGAGCCCGCACTTAATTCCGGAAGTGATGTATCAGGCCAACCGCGGCTCCGACCTCAAGCTCGGCAATCTCGACCCCAAGCGTGACTACATCTTCGTGGGCGACATTGTCAATGGCTTGATCACACTGTCGACGACGTTTGGCGATGGCCTACTCTTCGACTCATACAATATCGGCACGGGACACGAGTACTCGGCGCGCGAGATTGTCACCCTGCTGGGTGAGATCACCGGTCGCGATTTCGGCCTCGACTCGGTTCCGGAGCGCACGCGTAAGTCGGATCGGATGCATCTGTGCGCGGACAATTCGAAGCTTCGGTCGCGCGGTTGGAAGCCGGAGGTGGAGATCCGCCCGGGCCTCGAACGGACGTGGGAGCATTTCCAGCAGACCGGCGAGTTGAAGGCATATTCCTAGTGACCGCATCGACCGGAAAAGTGGCCCTCTTCATCACCGACCTCACGGGGGGCGGCGCGGAGCGGGTGATGATCAACCTCGCCGACGGGCTGCTGCGCCTGGGTCGCGAAGTCGACATGGTGCTCGTCAAGGCGGAGGGGGCGATGCTCGCGAACGTCCCGAAGGGCGTGAACATCGTCGATCTGAAGGCTCCCCACGCGATGCTGTCCGCGCCGGCGCTGGCGAAGTATATCGACGCCCAGAAGCCTGTGGCGGTCCTCGCCGCCCTCAACCAGCCGAACGTCGCGGCCGTCTGGGCCAAGCGGATGTCGCGCCACAAACCCAAGATCGTCATCAGTATCCACAACACCCTGTCGGTAGAAGCCGGCGAGGCCAGCAACTGGCGTGTCCGGTTGATGCCGGCGTTTGTGAGGCAGTTCTTCGGCTGGGCCGATGCCATCGTGGCGGTGTCGAATGGTGTCGCTGATGACCTTGTCGCGATGACGCGAATCCCCCGCGACCGTGTCGAGGCCATCTACAATCCTGTCGTTTCCGAGGAACTGATTGCGCGTGCTCAGGAGCCCGTCGATGATCCGTGGTTCGCGCCGGGGCAGCCTCCGGTCGTTGTCGCTGTGGGGAAGCTGCATCCGCAGAAGGACTACGTCAATCTGCTGAATGCGTTCCGGGCCGTGCGGCGTCAACGGGAGGCGAGACTCCTGATCCTTGGCGAGGGGCAGGAGCGGACGGCTTTGGAAGGGCTGATCGGGGAACTGGGCTTGACGGACGACGTCCGCATGCCGGGTTTCGTCAGCAATCCTTTTGCCTACATGAACAAGTCGGCGGTGTTCGTACTCTCGTCGCGCTGGGAGGGCCTGCCGACGGTGCTAATCGAGGCGCTTGCCTGCGGGACGCCTGTCGTTTCGACGGACTGCCCGAGCGGCCCGCGCGAGATCCTGGCCGACGGCCGATGGGGCGCGCTGGTGCCGCTCGACAACGCCGTCGCGTTGGCCGATGCGATTTCGTCGACGTTGGATGTCAAAAAGGAAGCGCCCCCGCGCGAGAGCTGGGAGCCCTTCGAGCGGGGACGCGTTGCGGCGTTGTACAATAAGGTGTTGAGTTAGCTCACGACCATGAAGGCGAGCGATCCACCGGGGATGCGGTAGATCTTCCGGCTGTCGGTGGCGTACTCGTGCAGGAAGCGCGAGACGCCGTTAAACCCCGTGCGGCCGTAGTCGTGCCAGGCCACCACCGTGCCCGGCTTGCAGCACTCCACCGTCCTCAATGTGTCACTCTTGACGTAGTCGTAGCTGTGGGCGCCGTCGATGAAGAGCAGGTCGACCTTGCCCTTGTAGGGGGTGAAGTCGAAGGTCGCGCTGTCGCCATAGAGGCATGTAATGCGGTCGGCTTCGGGACGTCCATCGAACTGCATCTTCTTACGGGATGCGTGCTCGGAGACGTATCGCTTATCCATTGTGGTGAGGCCGAGTGACGGCGTACTTTCGTCGGCGAGGTCGAGCGTGTAGATCTGGGCGTCTGGCGCGTTGGCTGCCCAATGGAGCGCCCCGGACCCGTAGAACGTGCCGATTTCGAGAACCACCTTGGGCTTAAGAATCTGGCAAAGCATGCACATTCCCACCAGGTCCGCGGTGTACGAGCCGACGGGCTTGAACCATTCCTTGCCGGCTTCCGTAAACATCAAGAGCGGCACGCTATCGACGCCGAGGACTTCGGCGACCGATTTCTGCGGAAGATCGCCCTTGGGAAACATACATCGAAATAGAAACCGAGTCTCGTTGTGGTACCAGGCCAGCTGCCTGGGATTCTTAATTGCGCGTACAGATTCGACATTCCCAGCGAGCGCGGCATTTCGAAGAACGACCGAGATTTCACTTGCTTTCATCCAATATAACTCCCTGCATAATTCTCACTAGATGGA
>Ga0070658_10001376_pt1 | contig 20803 bp, 16 predicted proteins | sample KBSC13metaG_FD_64664 | JGI IMG/M metagenome (GOLD analysis project Ga0070658, IMG submission 64664) | Corn rhizosphere microbial communities from Kellogg Biological Station, Michigan, USA - KBS C1-3 metaG | ecosystem: Host-associated > Plants > Roots > Rhizosphere > Soil ...
CTGCATAATTCTCACTAGATGGACCCCGACGTTCTTCCTGAAACTGCCAATTAGCATTAGGGGCGTCCAGCGCAATGAGCCGGCGTCGCGTGATCGGGCGAGCGCTGCACTTGCTGGCCTTTCATAGAACCCGCACTTTCGACAAGGTGTCGACCATCTATAATTCCAGCGACATTCTACCATTGCTTGAGAGAAAATGTCGACAAAAGGATGATCGCTTGCAACGCGTCGAATGCATTTGGTGCTTCGTCTGCCATTGACAAATAGTATTGGCCGATGCTATAGTCAAGGGACAATTACACAGAGTAGCACGACGTTCTTATCAAGAGTGGTGGAGGGACACGGCCCGACGAAGCCACAACAACCACCCGGCGGTTTTCCGCGCGGGCAGGTGCTAAATCCGGCGTCTCGAGGATCACAGGATCCGGCGAACGCGAGATAAGATCAAGCGCAGAACCCACTTCCCCGCTTGTTTCGAACTTTCTTGATAATCCGCCGATGCCTCCCAACAGCGCATGCCGTCGACTAGCGTCGACCGCCGCGCGGAAATTAAAGGATGCACACCCATGTCAGATTTCAAACTCTTCACTTCCGAGTCCGTTTCGGAAGGCCATCCCGATAAACTCGCCGACCAGATCAGCGACGCCATCCTCGACGAACTCCTGAAGACGGACCCCAAGAGCCGCGTCGCCGTCGAGACCCTGCTTACCCGTGGTCTTGCGGTCATCGCCGGCGAGGTCACTACGAACGGCTATGTCGAGATCGCGGATGTCGTCCGTGAGGCCATCAACGAGGTCGGGTACACGAAGACCGACTACGGCTTCGACGGCAACACCACCGGCGTCCTCGTGTCGCTTCAGAAGCAGTCCCCCGATATTGCGGTTGGCGTCGACTCGGGTGCGAAGGGCGATAAGCCGCAGGGCGCGGGCGACCAGGGAATGATGTTCGGTTATGCCTGCGACGAAACTCCCGAGCTTATGCCGTTGCCAATCAGCATTGCGCACAAGCTGACCGCCAAGTACACGGCGGTTCGAAAAGCGAGCAACATCGGCCTTCGCCCGGACGCCAAGAGCCAGGTCACCGTTGCCTACGACGCCGCGACCGACAAGCCCCTCCACATCGACACCATCGTCTTTAGCGCCCAGCACGATCCCGAACTCGGCCAGGCCGACGTTCAGGCGCTGGTTCATGAGCATGTGATCAAGCCGGTGCTGGCCGAGTACTCGCAGTTCGTCACGCAGAATATCGTCTACCACGTCAACCCCACGGGCATCTTCGTAATCGGCGGACCGCAGGCCGACACCGGCGTGACCGGCCGCAAGATCATCGTCGACACCTACGGCGGCTATGCCCGTCACGGCGGTGGCGCGTTCTCCGGTAAGGACCCGAGCAAGGTCGACCGCTCGGCCGCCTACGCCGCCCGGTTCATTGCGAAGAACGTGATTGCCGCCGGCCTCGCCACCAAGTGTGAGATCCAGCTTGCCTACGCGATCGGTGTCGCCGAGCCCGTCTCAGTCCTGGTAGAGACCTTCGGTACGAACAAGATCGCGCAGGACGAGATCAGCAAGCGCGTCCGCGCAAGCTTCGACCTCACCCCGCGCGGCATCATCGACCTGCTTCAGCTCACCCGCCCGATCTACCGCCAGACCGCCAAAAACGGTCACTTCGGACACGCGGCCTTCGGCTGGGAGAACACGGACCTCGCCAAGCGCCTCGCCAACTAACCAACTAGCGTTGGGCGTCCAGCGATAGAAGCGGCTTCCGTTTTGACATAGCGGTCGCTGCGCTTGCTGGGCTACAACAATCCTTAAAACGACAAGAACCCCCGCGGAGTACCGTGGGGGTTCTTAGCACTGTTGCCGATGAGGTGAGACTACCAGCGGCTCACGCGGTGCAGTCGAAGGCGCGGAGCGGGCGGGGGCGGGGAGGAGGCGTCGACGGGGGTCGACAGGTCTTCCTCTCGCCGAGTTCGGTGGAGCAGTCGCTGGGTGGTTTCGCGGGTACGCCGGGCTTCGTCCACTGCGCTACGAAGGTCTTCGAGCAGCTTCTTTGTCTCTCTTGACACCCTGTCCATGATTAGCTCTCCCCAGGATCGAATTAAATCGTTTAACTGAATAGTATTGTACAGCAAGTTTTCCATAGTTGCACACATATAATTACCGGGTTTTTTACAGGTAAACGTGAACGCAATTCGTATGCTTCTGGAAAAAGTACCTGGTTCTGGGAGAAAACGATTAAGCAAGCAAGCGCAACTAAATGGACGTCAACTTGCAATCGTTGTACAATATTGCAGTTGAGCGGACTGACGTTGAATATTCGGGGATTCTATGGAATATACTCTGTAGCGGAGAGAGTAGTGGGCGAACTGGAACCGCAGATAGCCGTGAGACGTTTTAATTTTGGAACATTAGTTGGCCGGTATTCGTAGTACAATAAGAGAGCGGAGAGACAAGGCTCGTCGATTTCAGCTTAGAACAGGATTTGCGGATGCGAAGTCAGTTTATGCGGAATGGGGATGGCAGGCGGTTTTTTGGATTAGCGGCGATATTTGCGATAACCCTACTAGGGCTGACAGCGTCGACATCGGCGATTGTCGAGGTCATAGTTGCCGGGCTTATTCTGGCCGGCCTTGCGAAGCTAAAGTACGATCAAGACAAGGCAGCGGCGCGTGTGCCGGTTCGGGTCAAAGTAGATCCGCCGAGCCGCCGTCGATAAGGCGATTGAATTAGGAGCCGTCCCAGGTTAATGGGACGGTTTTTTCGATTTGGGCTTTGGGGCCGTCAGGCCAAAGTTCACGTGATAATGTTTTGCGGTCGCGTCTTTGCGGAGCGCCGACATGGCACGTGCGATGTCGTCGGGGTGGACGTAGAGTTCCAGTTCCGGGATGCCGCGGAATACAGTAGGGATGCTCGCCTTCGCCAGTGCGAGTGTCGCATCGTTCATGTTCACTGACTTTACCGATGCCACCCAGGCCCACGTAGGTTTAACCCGCAGGTCGACATGGCCGACGCTCGTCCCGGGCGGAGTTGGCGTATCCGCTATCGCCGCCATCGTGGTCGCGGCTAACATCAATCCGACAATCGACAGAACTTTCAATCGCATCGAGTATATCGAGTCCTTTCAAACTTTCCAGCACTAATTTCGCCATTTTGTGAATCGAATCCTTGCATTGCCCGTTATACAGGTACATGGACGACGATTGGCTGATGCACAGAACGGCTGCGGGAGATCCGCGCGCATTCGAGGAGATCGTTCGCCGATATGAACGACGGCTCGCGAGGTTTGCCGCCGGGCTGCTCGGCGACGACCTTGCCGTCGACGCGGTTCAGGAAGCGTTCCTTCGTCTCTGGCGCGGTCGCGGTAAGTTTGAGGCTTGCGGCAAGCTTGCGGCGTATCTCTATCGACTAACCCACAACACATGCATCGACATTGCGCGGCGAAAGTGGGACGATGCCGACCTTGCCGACGCCGTCGACACCCACGCCGCCGATAACACAGCCGCCGCTGCTGTCGACAATGCTTTTGTCGAGGCTGTCGCGAAGGCTGTGCTGTCGCTGCCGGATGAGCAGCGTGTGGTGTTTGTGCTGAGTTGTCAGGAGGGGCTGTCATATTCGGAGATTGCCGAGGTCGTGGGCTGCCCGGTCGGCACGGTAGCGTCACGCAAGCGCCTTGCTGTGCACGCACTGCGCCAGGTTCTGGCGGCGTGGGAGGATTAGAATGGACTGCTTAGACGTTCGCAAAAATCTAGCGGCCGCCATCGATGGTGAACTGCGGGACGGCGATTTGGCGGCGATCGACGCCCATCTCTCGACCTGCGCCGACTGCCGCGCCGAGCGAGATGCCGTGCAACGGCTGATGATGGCTACGTCGACGCGGTCTACATGGCGGGTGTCGACCCTGCCCGCTATCCGCGCGGAGATCGATCGGGAGATTATGCTCGGATTGGTCGATCAGGTGTCGGCGCTCACGGCCGAGGTCAAGGCGTTGCGTGCGGAGTTGGCGTCGATGGGTAAGCCTGGCGCGCGCACGATCGACGTGGCCCACGAGGCCTTCGATTCATTGGCGATCACGGACAGTTTGTTGCGGGAACGCGCAGGGCAGCAGCTCTATCAGGCGATGCGAATTGCGCAGGATGCAGAAGGCACGGTCGATTCGGATTTGGTGACCGCGGTTCAGTCGAGCGTTCGGGCGCTTACGACAGCGCTCAATAGCAACGATGCCGCCGACATCAAGACCACACTTGTCGATCTCAACACGAGCCTGCTGGAACTCAGCAAGGCGTTCTACGCGGCGCACAGCAATCGCGACAAAGCGTCGGTCGAAGGCTCGGTGCCGCGGAAGTCGCCGCCGACCTCGACAACGGCGAGTCTGCATGAGCGAAGAACAGGAGTAAGCGACCTTTGGAGCTTGGCGATATCCTAGATCTGATGGTGCGCCGCAACGCAAGCACCGCGCATCTGACCGTAGGTATTCCGGTGATCTTCAAGATCGATGGATACCTCGTTCCTATTGCGGAGCTTAATGATGGGCCACAGGGAAAACCGGTCAGTCTGGTTGCAGATGTGATCGCATCGGTGGTCGACCATCTGCCCAATCAGGACGTGGTTAACGCAAACCTCTTGAGCAAGCGGTGGGCGTCGGCTCGAATCGCTTGGAAAGACTTCAACGTTCAGGCGATGGCGTTTTACGACAACGGCAATCTCGGGCTAACGCTCAAGTTGATTCCAGCGTCGATACCCACTCTTGACGCGCTTGGGCTCCCGCGCATCATCGAGAAGGCGACCTACACGCGTCGCGGCTTGATCGTGGTCGCCGGTCACGTGGACGGTGGTAAGACGACGAGCGGCTATGCGATGGTCGATCATATCAATTTGAACCGGTCGGAGCGGATTACGATCTGCGAAGATGTGATGTCCTATGAGATGCCGTCGAAGATGTCGGTGGTTACGCAGCAATCGATCGGCGTCGACATCCCGTCGTACGAGGAGGCTATCGACATCGCTCGGCGCACGGATGTCGATGTGTTGATGGTGGATGACTTGCCGACGGCTGTATCTGTGTCGAAAGCGCTGCAGCTAGCCGAACAGGGACGGCTGGTGATTGCGTTGCTCCCGGGCGCCACCGTGGAGGCCGCTCTCGAAGTCCTCATCGATCGCACATGTTCGCCTCGAGATGTCGTGTGTCGCCAATTGTCACGCGTTCTTCAAGCCGTCATCGCTCAGCGCCTGATCTGGCGGTCCGAGCCGGGGCCGGCCGAACTAGGCGGCGCATCTGTCGGCAAGCGAGGTCGATTGGCGGTGCATGAAATCCTGGTTATGAACGAGGCGGCCCGCAAGTGCGTTATGAATGGGCAGATGGATCTTCGAGAGGTGATGGAAACGAACATGATGGTCGGGATGCAAACGATGGATCAGTCCATCTTAGCAGCCTATCAACGCGGCGATATCGGCTACGATACCGCCGCGAACCAAATGCGAGATCCTTCCTCTCTGAAAGACTAATGGGCTAGGGCACGTTGTACTCCTTGAGGATCTTCTCGGTCTTGGCCTCGTGAATCCGGTTGACGATCTTCTTCTGCTCGTGTCGATCGCGGACTGTCTTGGTCATGGTGATCGTCGACGATACCAGGAAGAAGAGGCCCATCCCCAAATATCCCTTGATCCACGTCGTGACCGGCAGCAGGTAAACGCCCAAGCACATCATGCCGAGCGAGATCATAAAGGCGAGGTGCACGAAGAATTGCCAGGCGGCACTGTCTTCGCTCAGATTGGGTGGTTCCATGTCGATATTATAGAGCCAAGCGTCCCGTTGGGGCATGGGCCGAAAGTCCTGAATTGCGGGGAATGGGGTGTAGGTTACGAGCCTCTCCCCGGCCATTTTATACCCGGTATTGCCCAAGATACAGATTTTCATAACAATTTTCGAATCCTCATTGACACTCAGCAATATTCATATTACAATGAACCGGCCACAACCGATGGCGCTTCGCGAAACGAAGCCCGTCGGCCTGCCGGGTGTGCCATTGACTACGCGACATACATGTTGATATCACTTGTGGTGTTTACAGCTGTCGCTATCTTTATCCCGGCGTGGCCACTTGCATAACTGAGAGTAGACAAGCAAGGAGACTTACGCTGATGAAGAACCCGATGCTCCTCACGTCTCTTGTCGCCACCACCACGTTGATAGGTGTGATCGCCGCCGTGGCGGTCACTCCGCCCAACTCCTGGCCCCACGATCCGGGGCCGAGGGGCGGTCCTGCCGGGGCCGGTGGCACCTTCCCAGTTCTCGACAATACCAACGCCGCGCTTGATGCGGCTGACAAACAGTTCTTTGCCGACGCGGCGGAGGATTTCCAAGAGGTCGATTCAGTCGCGGGAGGCAATGGTACTGGGCGAGGCCTTGGCCCGACTTTCAACGGGAATAGCTGCGCGCAATGTCACGCCCACCCGGATGTCGGCGGGAGCAGCCCGCCGATCAATCCGCAGGTCGCCGGCAATTTTGCGCATCTGGCTGGGGCTCTGAATCCCGCCGACCTTTCGGGAATACTGCACATCAACGGGCCGGTCCGCGAGGTGCGGTTCATCAATAATCCGGACGGTACGCCCGACGGTGGCGTCCACGACCTGTTCACGATCGCCGGACGTGCCGATGCCCACGGGTCGACGCTTGTTCAGCCGAATTTCGTTCAGGCGCTAGCGAACCACAACGCGATTTTCCGCATTCCGACGCCCACCTTTGGACTGGGGCTCGTGGAGAACACCCCGGATACAACGCTTGAGGCTAACTTGGCGTCGACATCGTTTGCGCGGTCGCAGATGGGGATCGCGGGGCGGTTCAACCGAAGCGGCAACGACGGCACCATCACCCGCTTCGGATGGAAGGCGCAGAATAAGTCACTGCTGATCTTCTCGGGAGAGGCGTATAACGTCGAACAGGGCGTTACCAACGAGGCCTTCCCAAGCGAGCGGTTCCCCGCCGGGACGCCGCCGTCGATCATTGCGAACTCGACGTTCACCGCCACGCCGGAGGATCCGACGAATATCATCAACCCGAATGCGCCATCGACGACGGGCACGGCAGCGGACATGTCGGCGGATATCGTCAACTTCGCCGGGTTCATGCGCCTGACCGCGCCGCCGACACCGGTGACATCGACGGTGTCGGAGGTCAACGGGCAGCATCTGTTTAGCCGAATTGGGTGCAGCCTGTGCCATTCGCCATCGCTGACGGCGGGTAAGTCGAACTTCCCGGCGTTGACGCATATGACCTATCACCCGTACTCCGACTTCGCCATCCACTATATGGGCTGGCGACTGGCGGACGGGATTAGCCAGGGGGCGGCGGGTCCGGCCGACTTCCGCAGCGCTCCTCTGTGGGGCGTTGGCCAGCGGCTCTTCTTCCTGCACGACGGTAGAACGCCGGACCTCTTGCAGGCGATTGAGCAGCACGCCAGTGGCGGCAACATGGATGGTACGCGTACGAAGCCGTCCGAAGCCAATGGCGTCATCCGTCAGTTCAACTCGCTTGGAAGCTCAGGGCAGCAGGATATATTGAACTTCCTGCGTTCGCTGTAGGGATTTCCACCGCCGCCTTTCTGGAGAGGCACCGGCGGGAAAGGGCCGGTGAGGAAGGGTACCCTCACCGGCCCAAGCAAATGAAAAAGGCTCAGGCAATGAGAAAGCGCGGGATCCGAATTTTGCACCGATTACACTACATGCTAGTCTGTATCTTGCGAGACTGACAGCGTATTTCCGTCGACGTCCTTGAACCACGCGACGCGAGCGCCGTCGGGGGCGGTCCAGATGCCGAGGTCGTCGTGGTCGAGCCCGTCGTACGTCTCGAATTCTACGCCCTTCGCCCGCATCGACGTCACCGTTTCCGCGATATCCTCAACCGCCCAGCCGAGGATGGTGAAGCCAAAGGGCGTGAACCGGCCGACGTCGACGATGCGGATGTCGATGCCGTTCGCGTTCATGACGACGGCGAATGTGTCCTCTTCCTGGAACTCAAGCCCCAGCACGTCTTCGTAAAATGCGCGCGCCTTTGCTTTGTTGGCTGTCGGTATGAAACCGATGATGTTATTGCCGCGTAACACAGGCACTGCCTCCTTCTTTCTTCACCAGACGGTTGCGGCGCTTCCGGTCGCCGCCGGCTGGCAGCCAAATGCCGCCAGAAATTCGGGCGTATCGGCGAGGGCGCCGAGCACCCTGTACTCCGCGGGGGAGTGAGGGTCCGTGCCGAGCGAGACCTTGAGTTGTTCCGGCCGCTCCTTGTCTTGCCATATTTGAGCCAGAGCGATAAAGAAACGCTGCTCGGGTGTAAAGCCGTCGATTTTAGCCTGAGGCTTTGTGCGCAGTTCCTTTTCGAGGGCGAGGTAGGCGATCTTAACGCCACCGATATCGGCGATGTTTTCGCCCTGGGTGAGGCCGCCGTTGATGTGGCTTCCGGCGATGGGTTCGTAGGCGCTATACTGGTCGACGATGCTCTGGGATCTGGTCGTGAATGCCTGGGCGTCGGCGGGTGTCCACCAGTCGTGCAGGTGTCCGTTGGCGTCGAACTTGCGCCCCTGGTCGTCGAAGCCGTGCGTCATCTCGTGGCCGATGACGGAGCCGATGGCGCCGTAATTGACGGCATCGTCGGCCTGGGGATCGAAGAAGGGCGGCTGGAGGATGCCGGCGGGAAAGTTGATGTTGTTGTCTGAAGGACTGTAGTACGCGTTGACGGTGGGCGGGGTCATGCCCCATTCCTTGGGATCGGGACGCTTGCCAAGTTTCCCCTTGTCGTATCGATAGTCGAAGGCGGCGGCGGCCATGGCGTTAACCACATAGCTGGGGCTGGAAACGTCGAGCTTGCGATAGTCGCGCCATTTGTCCGGGTAGCCGACTTTGACGCGCATGGCGTCGAGCTTCGCCACGGCTTGCTTGCGTGTCGGCTCCGTCATCCAGGGTAGCGACCCGAGGTCGTCGCGCAGGACGGACTTGAGATTGTTGATCATGGCGAGCGCACGGGCCTTGGCTTCGGGTGGAAAGGTTTTGGCGACGTAAAGTTGTCCGAGCGAATCGCCGAGGGCGTTGTCGGTCGCGCTCACCACTCGCTGCCACCTGGGCTGCATTTCAGGAATGCCGCGCAAGGTGGTGCCGTAGAAATGAAAGCTTTCGTTCTCGATCGGGCTGCTGAGGTAACCGGCTTCCGAGCGGATCAGCCGCCATCGCAAATAGGCTTTCCAAACGGGCATCGGCGTGGATGTCAGGATCGGGCCGAGGGCTTTGAAGAAATCGGGCTGGCCGACATTGAGTGAGCCCGGCCGTTTGACGTCCGCTGCCACAAAGTACGGTTCCCACGTTACGCCCGGCGTCAGCGCGCCGAGGTCGACGAAGGTCATCTTGTGGTAGTTCGCCAGCGGGTCGCGCAGTTCGGCCGGTTTCTTGGACACGCCGGCGAGTTGCGTTTCGAGCGCCAGGATCGCGGCTGCGTCGGCATCCGCTTGATCCGAAGTCTCGCCCGCGAATGTCAGCATCTTCGTCACGTGGGCGACGTAGGCGTCGCGGATTGCCTTGGTGGCGGGGTCGGTCCGCTGGTAGTAGCCCGGCTCCGGAAGACCGAGGCCACCCTGGGAGAGCCGGCAGATAATGGTCGATTTTGGGTCTTTGATGTCGGCGGAGAACCCGAAACCGAAGAGGGCCGACACGCCGGTCTGTTTGAGGTGACCGATCTCATCGAGCAGGCTGGGTACGTCGTGGACGGCGTCGATGCGGGCGAACTCGGGGGCAAGCGGGATGATGCCGTCGGCGTCGATCCGCGCCTGGTCCATGCCGCTTCGATAGAAGGAGGCGACCTTGCCCTCGGCGCTGCCTGGAGTGGCGTGTTTATCGGCGACCGCGTGCTCGGCAATGTCGCGCAGAATTGCCTGGTTACGCTCGTGCAGGATCAAGAAGGCGCCCCAGCCTCCATGGTCGGACGGGATCGTCGCTGTGTCGAGCCAGTGGCCGTTTGCGTAGCGGTAGAAGTCCGTGCAGGGATTGGCAGTGGTGTCCATCGCGCTGAGGTCGATGCCGTGTGTCGATGTCTGTGCGCGCCCCGCCGTGACGCATGTCGATAGGATCGCCGCCGTTGCCAGCCCAGCGGCGATTCTCGCGAAACCAGTATTCAAGTTGCACGCTCCCAGGTTAGTCGTCGACCTATAGGATACCGCTAACGTGCCCGTTATTCAGGCAGCTGGCCGGGAGCCCAGAGCGCTTTCACATCATCGCCGCGTTCGTCCCGCGTTTTGAGATCCTTCAGGAACTGGACGAAGCCGATCTCCGGTTCCCAACTGATCAAACGCTTCGCCTCGGACATGTCGTGCTGCTCGACCGTCGACGGCAGGTAGATCGCGTACTTCTCGAGCAGCTCCTTTGCGCCGGGAACCTGGGCTTCGCACCAGTCCGGGCCAAGGGCGGGAAAGTTCGCCACAACGTCCGCCGGCATTCCGTGACTTGTGTGGACGACCGTGCGGAACAGCCCGATCTTGCGGTCGACAGCAGCCCTCAGCGACGCTACCGTTGACGTGGCGACGTCGCGGCGGTCGACACCGTTGCGCAGGAGCATCGCGCCGAAGTCGAGGTAGGGCTTGGGAACGAAGTCGTGGTAGCGCAGCATGGCGACGCTTGCGCCGGCAGATTCGTGGTACATCCGGCAGAGATCCTCGCCGATGACCTTGGTGACGCCGTAGACGCCGCCCCAGCCAAACGCCATCGACGACGCGAACACGACGGCTTTGATGCCGGCGGCGCGGCAGGCCTCGAAGACGTTGAAGGTACCGTCGACATTCACCGCAAAGATCGTGGCATCGCTGACCGGTGGCCGATGCGCGCAGTGCCATGCGGCAAGATGGATAACGGCGTCGCAACCGTCGACGGCGTGCTGGACATCGGCGACCGTGCGCGTGTCGCAGCGGACGAACTCGACGTCTTTGAGACTGTCGGCGGCAGGCGGGGCGACGTCGGCGCGGCGGATGTCATATCCCTCGACGTGCAGCAATTGACTGACCGCCTGACCTGCATTTCCGGCCGCGCCCGTTACTAAGATCTTCATTGGTAGAACTTCCTTACTGAACTATTTTGGACCCACTGAATGGTACCGTCTGATACCGCTCATGTCAATGTCTGAACTATTCGCTCGGGCGTGCGTCTGTGTGCTCGACTTGATACTGATGAGGTGCACCATGAAGTCTGCCGTTCTTTCCGCTGCCATCTGTTTAGCCCTTGTGCCGGCAGTCGTCCGCGCTCAATCGTGTGACGCTAAGATCCCGCCGATTGCGACAGGTTACGGCGCGGATGGCCCCTACAAAGCCGATGCCGATAGTGTTGACAACCCCACCTTCCGAAAACCCGTGCAGGTCTTCTTGCCGGTAGGCGCTCAGGGCAAACGCCCGGTCGTCTTCTTTTCTCACGGCTACGGCCCGAGTATGTGGGAGATTAACAAGGGCTTGCTGATGCACATCGCCAGCCGCGGTTATATCGTGGTCTACTCCACGTACCCGATGATCGGCGTGACTATGGACGGCCGGTACGGCGCATTGTGGAGCGGATTTCAGGCGGCTGTCGACAAGTTCGGCGGCCGCATGGATCTGACGCGCGTCGCGTTTGTCGGGCATTCGTTCGGAGGGGGAGCGACACCGTCGATGGCTTATCACGGCATTGTCGAAAAGGGGTGGGGGTCGAACGGGGCGTTGCTGTTCGAGCTTGCTCCGTGGTACGTCTACCAGATGGCGAATGACAAACTGGCGCGGCTGCCAAAATCGGTGGTGCAGGCGGTTGAGGTCTACGACAAGGACACCAAGAACGACCACCGCATGGCGATTGACCTGTACGCGAACACGGCGGTCGACCGGAAGTATTACTTCCTCGTGCACTCCGAAAATGTCGACGGCTGCGACGTCATCGCCGACCACGCGACACCCGGCCGCAACCCGTCGGAGCGGCAGCGGGCATATTCCGTCTATCGCCCCTTCGATGCCCTCGCAGCGCTTGCCTTCGACCACTCAGCCGAGGCGAAGGCCGCGCTGTCGACAATGGGGGCGTCGACGTCGGCGTCGCCGTATCAGCCGTTGGAGTTGGTGTCGACACCGTCGCCTGTCGAGCCGGAGAGTTACTACGAGAATCCGTGGTCGAACGATCGGAATCCGCGTAAGTAAGCTATTCAGCCGGCACGACGTAGAGCGCGTTGTGGTAGACGTAGCTGATGTGGCGGCTATCGGGCAGCCATGCCAGCGTCATACGCCAACTCCCCGATTCGTCATCCACGGGATTGACAATGTCTCCGAGCGAGTGTGGGTGATTTCCATCAATGTCCGTAACAATGATCTCTAGAGTCTGGGGCTTGTCTCCTTGAACCGTCCAGGCGATCGACTTGCAGTCGGGCGAGATGTAGATGTCCTCCATCGCATTCTTCGGCGGCATGACTGCCTTGCGGCCAAGTTCCGTGATACGGTTGTCGACGCGATACTTTACGACGTACATTGCCGCGGCAGTCGAATGAGGAATTAACATTGCGTAGAGGAACAGTTGACCGTCGGTTCGGGTCAGGCGGATGTTGTCGTATATGTCGATGGGGCGTGGAAACTTGAGCGTCTTTAATGCACCGGTCCGCATATCGTAGATCGAGGCGCGATTGATGGATGAATCGTTGCCGGACAGGAAGGCCATCCACGAGTCGTCGCCGGGAATGGAAACCGCCGAGAGGTAGCTGAGGTATGGATGTTTGAAGATGCGAGATCCATTGAGCTCGCCACCGTAGACGCCGCCGACGGCTGAGTCTTCGGAGCCGTTGAACCACATCAGCCAGCGCTTGTCCGTGGAGACCGCGAGGTATTCGGTGAGTCCGGCGCCGTCACCGACAAACAATTTCGTCAGTTTTGCCAGAGGCGTTTCCTTACCCGTGGAGACAGTACGCACGACCAGGTAGTTGTCCCAATTGCCGTGTGCCCCATTGTAGCGCGCTAGGACTACCTTGTCGTTGGAGATCCACGCATAAGGGCGGCCGAAATGACGCGATTGCGCTCCGTTGATGGTTGTTACCTTTACGGAGTGGCCGATCAGGGATCCGTCCGCGTTCGCTGGTTGAGATATGGCGAATAGACTGGCAAAAACAGCGGCGACTTTAAGAGCATTGAAATTGATAACCATCGACCTTCCTAACCTCCTGCTGTCATGGTGCGTCGACCGGACACTCACATCGGTTTCATCATACCGGAAGCTGTACGCATTTTCGGTTCGAAACTTCACCGGCCATTAGTCGTACAATGGAATAATTATTCGCCGCCAGGTTGAACAATTGACGACGAGGCGCGTCTACCTTAAAGTCGAGCACCCTGGATGCTTCGCCGTCTGCCCGACCATCCTCAAGTCCATAGGAAAACTGCTATGTTGGACCAAACGTATCTCGACACGGCTCACCTTCTTAGACGGGCCGGATTTGGCGCAAGTCCCGAGACCGTGCAGGCCAGTGCGCGTGCCGGACTTGCCGCTACCACCGATGCTCTCCTGCACCCGGAGCGAGGGCCTCAAGACCCTGACGATTCCGACATGGTCCAGAAGCTCGCCGACATGGTGCAGGACAAGAAGATCAAGCAGACGCCAACACAGTTCGTGAAGATCTGGTGGACGCATCGTCTGTTGACCACTCAGCACCCGCTTGTGGAAAAGATGGTCCTCTTCTGGCATGGCCACTTCACCAGCAAGCTTGGCGACGGCGACGCAATGCTCGCGCAGAATCAGCTTTTCCGCCGCAACGCTCTCGGCAACTTCCGCACGCTCACACTGGCGGTGTCGCAGGACGCCGCGATGCTCAAGTATCTCAATGGTAACCAGAACTTTAAGGCGCATCCCAACGAGAACTATGCCCGCGAGTTGATGGAACTGTTCACGTGTGGTATCGGGCACTATACCGAGGACGACGTCAAGGCGGCGGCCCGCGCGTTTTCGGGCTGGAACCTGCGTCAGGATGAGTTCCGATTCAATCCCCGGCAGCACGACGACACGACGAAGACCTTTCTTGGCAAGACCGGCAACTGGAACGGCAACGACGTTGTCGACATGCTGGTCGCCCATCCGGCGACCGCTAATCGTGTCTGCAAGCAGCTCTTTGAATATTTTGCGTATCCGAATCCCGAGCCGGCCGTCCTTAACGCACTCACGAAGACCTACTACTCCAGCGGATACGACATCCGCGCCATCGTCGGTCAAATCCTGCAGTCGAAGGCTTTCTATTCGGAGAAGGCGCGCAGCGCGATCATCAAGTCGCCGGTGCAGTTCGTCATCGGGTCGATCAAGATGCTGGGACTGGAGCAGGCTTTCGATACGGACCCCGCCGACATCGCCGACACCACCATGGCAATGGCCGATGTGGCTGACAACGCACAGGGCCCAAAGAAGGGCATTGGCGACGCCATGCGCGGCCACAAAGTAGGCCGGCTGGCTGGATTGACCATTTCCATGCGGTCGATGGGGCAGGACATTCTGTCTCCGCCGAGCGTTAAGGGATGGGACGGCGAGGAGGCATGGATCAATTCGGCCACCTTGCTCAACCGGATCAATTTTGCCAACCGGATTTCACAGTCCAGACCGCTCTATCGGTTCCTGGAGCCCATTGTGCAGGACTATGCCGTCAAGAACAACCTGACGGAGCAGGTCGCCTGGGTCGACTATTTGGCCCTTGCCCTTGGGCCGCTGAAGCTTGCGCATTCGGCCCGTGAGACTCTGGTGGCTTTCGCGAATGGCGAAGGTCCGTACTCGGGCCATGCCGACCAGTTTGCGTCGACGGAGGCTACCGATGTGGCTGCTGTCGACACGCCGGGACAGGGCGGCGGAGGGCCGCGTCGACGTCGATTGGGCCCGGCTCAGCTCGTCGGCGGTGACCAGGGACGCATGCTGGCTCTGATACCGCTGATTATGGCGACGCCCGAATATCAGGTTTGCTAGCGACGGTACCGTAGTCTAAGGGTTCCGGCCCCCTAACCCCCAATCCGGGGGGACATGACCGACAGATTGAATGCCTCTCGCAAATGCGAATGGCGTTGTATCGGTGGGAGATAAAGAAATGGCAGTATCGAGAAGAGAGTTCCTGGTAAAGAGCGCTACTACCGTGGCGGTGGGCCTCGCCGTGCCGCCGTGGCTCGCGAAGATGGTTTGGGCGGACGGCAACGCTAGCTTCGGAGCGTCGGGCGGTGTCGGTGGTGACCGCATTCTGGTGGTCGTTCAGCTGACCGGCGGCAACGATGGCCTCAACACCTTCATTCCTTACGCCGACGATGCCTATCGAACGAACCGGCCGACGCTCGCCGTGGCCGATGGCGACGTCCTCAAGATCAACGACAAGCTGGGATTGAACCCCGTGATGACGGGCCTCAAGGGTCTGTACGATCAGGGGCAGGTGGCGATCATTCAGGGCGTCGGTTACCCGAATCCGAACCGCAGCCACTTCCGGTCGATGGAGATCTGGCAGACGGCCGATCCGGACAAGATCGACACCGAGGGCTGGGTCGGCAAGTACCTTGACGCCATCCGTGACGGGCGAGCGTCGGCGCTCACGGGCATCAACATCGGCGACGAAGCCAGTGAGGCGTTCCAGAGTGCACACGCGGCCGTCCCGACGATCCAGGGCCTGGCGAACTTCGGCGTCGTCTTTCCGCATAACGCCGAGGGCGATGTCCGCACCGCCGCCCTGCGCGCTATCCAGACGGGCGATACGAATACGCCGTACGGCACCTTCTTCCAAAAGACCGCGGTGTCGACGTACGACAGTGCGGCGCGCATTCAGAAAGGCATCAAGAACTACCAGTCGACGGTAACTTATCCCAAGGGCAGCTTCGGCGAGGGGCTCAAGGAGATTGCCATGCTGATCTCCGCGAACCTTGGGACGAAGGTATTCTACATCTCGGCCAGCGGTTTCGACACGCACACGAACCAGCTTCGTCGACAGCCGCAGCTCCTGCAGGATATTTCCGATGGCCTGGCCGCCTTCCAGTCGGACCTGGCCCAGATGGGCGCGGCCGACAAGGTCTTGACGCTCGCCTTCTCCGAGTTCGGTCGGCGAGTCCACGAGAACGCCGGCGGCGGCACGGACCATGGAACGGCGTCGGAGATGATCATCGTCGGCAAGCCCGTCAAGGGCGGCCTCTACGGCGAATACCCGAACCTCGCCAACCTCGACCAGGGCGACCTCAAGTTCACCACCGACTTCCGCAGCGTCTACTCGACCGTCCTTGACCGCTGGCTCGGGGCAAACAGCGAACTCGTCCTTGGGAAGTGGTACGAGGATCTGAAGTTCATTTAGGACCAGATTCTAACCGCAGATGACGCAGATGGCCGCAGATGAGGATTTCAAAATCCAATCTGCGGTCATCTGTCGATTTGTCCAGCAGCCCGCTGGACATCTTTGATTCGTGCGATCAGACTGCAACAACGTACCAATAGAAGTTGCGATGGGTATACGTGAACTTCTGCTCGTGGAATAAAGATAATAGATCCGGATTGATGCGACTCTCTACATAGGGGTAGCGATGCTGAGTGAGAAGAGTGTGACGGGGCGCGCCGTGGTGGTTGGCGCCGGGACGATGGGTGGGGGGATTGCGGCGCAGCTCGGGAATGCGGGGTGGCGCGTCGATCTCCTCGACGTCACGGTCGACGCGGCGACGGCCGGTCTCGAACGCGTGCGAAATGCTCGTCCTCCTCTCCTTTTCGTCCCCGACTTTATCGACCGCATCACGCCCGCTGCGCTCGCTGATTCGACGGAGGCCATCGCGGAGGCGGACTGGATCGTCGAGGCGGTCGCGGAAAAGCTGGCGGTGAAGCAGTCGGTGATGGCGATGGTCGAGGAGCATGCGAAGGCGGGCGCCGTTGTCAGCAGCAATACCAGTGGCCTCAGCCTGGCGTTGATGGTCGACGGTCGCTCTTCCGACTTCCAGTGTCGATTTCTTGGCTCCCATTTTCTCAACCCTCCCCGCTATCTCAAGCTCCTTGAGGTCATTCCAACTGCGCACACGAACCCCGAAGTTCTTGCCGGATTTGTCCGATTTGCCGAGGAAGTGCTGGGGCATCGCGTGGTGGTCGCCAGGGACACGCCGGGGTTCATCTCGACGCGCATTGGCATCTGGCACGTCCTGGACACTATTCGGCTCGCGATCGACTACGGGGTCAGTGTCGAGGAGGCGGACCTGTTGACGGGGGCGCTGATCGGCCGGCCCAGGTCGGGGACTTTCCGCATGGCGGACCTGGTTGGCCTCGACATTCTAGCGGCGATCGGCACGGATCAATACGCGCGCTTGCCCGACGATCCGTATCGAGAGAGCTATCGACTGCCGCATGCCATGGGTGACATGATCGCCGCGGGTCGTACCGGGGAGAAAGCGGGAGCGGGATTCTACAAGCGGGAGGGGAAGTCGATTCTGTCATATGACTTCGAGCTTGGCGAATATCGACCACGCCGGGAGCCGAAGCTCTCCGTTGGCGACGCCGTCCTCCGATTGCCGCTTGCCGAACGCTTCGCCGCGCTGCAATCTCACCGCGATGAGCCGGGACTTGCGTTCCTGAATGAGGTGCTGGATTCGATCACGCGCTACGTCAAGTACTGCGGGCCGCGCATCGCCCCGGATGAAGATGCCGTCGACCATGTGATGACCTGGGGATTCGGCTGGCAAATGGGACCACACGCCATGGCACTTGCCAGATCCAACGGCGCAAAGGTCACAAGCCCCTCGCCCATTCCGATGGGAGAGGGCGCCGGGGGTGAGGGTCCGCAGGTCTACGTCACCGTCGCCTCCTACAAGAGCGACGTCGTCCTCGATAGCGCGGAGGCGTCGATGGTCGATATCGGCGACGGGGTCGCTTGCCTCGAGTTCCACACGAAGATGAACACCTTCAGCCCGGCAATGACTGCGCTTGTAGATCAGGCACGGGAGAGGGCGGAGCACGATTTCAAGGCGTTGGTGATTGCGAACGACGCGTCGCATTTCTCGGCGGGCTACAACCTCAACCTCTTTTTGGAGTCGCGGGCAGCGGAGGATTGGGCAGCCATCGACAAGATGCTGCACGACTGCCAGTACGCCTTCCTGCGGCTCAAATACGCGAAGGTCCCGGTGGTCGGCGCGCCGCACGGATATACGCTGGGGGCGGGTTGCGAGTGCTCGCTGCACTGCTCGGCGTTGGTGGCGTCGCCGGAGTTGTATATGGGGCTGCCCGAGGCGAGCGTGGGGGTCGTTCCTGCGGGTGGGGGGACCACGGAGATGCTCGTAAGGTCGAAGTCGACGTGGGACGGCGTCGCCCGTGACCCGTTCGACATCGTCGCGAATCTGTTCGAACGGCTGGCGTTTCCGCGAAACTCTAGTTCTGCTGAGGACGCTCGTCGCCTGGGGTTCCTGCGCGATGTCGACCGTGTGGTCCGCAACGCCGATCGTCAGCTATTCGAGGCGAAGCAACGTGCCCTGGAACTCGCGGACGGATATTCGCCGCCGGCATCGGAAAAGGTGCAAGTGTTGGGAATCGATGGTCACCAGCGGCTGCGCGAGACGATCGATGAGCGGTTGCGGGCAGGGTCGATCACTGAGCACGACGCGTTCATGGCTGATCGCATTGCCTTTATTCTCTGCGGCGGGGGGCTCGACGAGCCGGCGGATGTCGACGAGGACGCGCTGCTGAAGTTGGAGCGCGAGGTGTTTATCGAGGTCGTGCGAACGCAGAAATCGGCGGAACGTCTGGAGCACGTCCTGTCGACGGGGAAGCCGCTGAAGAATTAGACCCCGCACCTCGAGGTCGAGAGTTGGCGTCACCACGATAAACGTCATGCTCAGCCGCCTTCGGCGAAACGTCCGTCCCGGACTAAGGAATGCTGTTCGCTTGCGAGCAACTATATCGGCGGAATGAAGCCCAGATACGGGAACCGAGGTTGATGGCGTTCCGTAGACTAAGGGATGACGTTAGGAACTCGACATCAATCGGTGCCTCTGCGGACTCTGCCGACAGGGATTTGGCCCTATGTTTGGTCGGGTCTGTTGATGCTGGGTGTGAGCGTATTCCTCTGGTTCGGCGACCATTGGACGATACGGTTGGCGCTGCCCTGGGCGATGCTTTCGCTCCTCATGGTGGCGACGTCGGCGGTGCTGTGGGGGATACGTCCGGCGGTCATGGTACTGGTGATCACCGGGATGTTTGGCGACATAGTTGCCCCGGATCTGCACATCTCCTATTTCTACGCCCAGGCGCCTGCGCATGTCCTGTTGACGCGGATGCTGTTGTACATGATCTGCGGCGCGACGATGATTTGGCTCGCACATCAAGCGAGGACGATGCGGGAGACGACGGAGAGGAAGCGTCTCGCGCTACAGACGATGCAGGCGCTGGCGGCTCCGGAGCACCTGGCGAGGGCGCCCGGGTGGGATGTGGCATCGCTCTATCTGCCGGCCCGCGTGGACGAGGAGGTCGGCGGCGACTTCTACGATTTCTTCGCGATCTCGGAGACGTCCTTTGGCATCCTGCTAGGCGATGTCCAGGGAAAGGGCAAAGAGGCTGCGGCCCATACAGCGATGCTCCGGTACACGGTGCGAGCGTTTGCGAGCGAGGGCCATCCGCCCGGACTCATATTGCAACGGTTGAACGATCAGGTGGACGCCGACCCGTTTTCGTCCACAGCGTCTCTGTTCTACGGGGTGCTGGATTCGACAAGCGGGAGAGTCGACTATGCGAGCGCGGGGCATGAGCCGCCGGTGGTCTTCCGGTCGAACGGCTCGACGGATCGGCTTCCGGCGACTGGCCCTTTGATCGGGGTAGGTGGGGGCTTGCCGTACGCTCAGCAGTGCGCTCAGATTGAGCCGGGCGATCGGCTGCTGCTGGTCACCGACGGCGTCACCGAGGCCCGCAATACGCGCGGCGACTTCCTCGACGAGGAGGGCGTCATTCGCCTGTTGTCGCAGTGTCGGGACGCGGACGCATCGGGGCTGGTGAGTGAGTTCGTAGACCGCGTGATGGACTTTGCCGGTGGAAACAATAGGGACGACATCGCGGTCCTGATGCTCAGGCGTAAGTCCAGCGCACAACCGCTATCGAAGAACGTTGCCGAATCTATCGTTGGTGCTACACGGTAGCCTTCTTCACGCAACCGGTCTGGTGTCGGCATGGTCATCGAGGGATCGGGGTATGGCACTCGAAGGAGAGAATCGATGAAGGATGTGGTCATTGTGGCGGCGGCGCGGACGGCGATCGGGCGGTCGCCCAAGGGGACGCTGCGGCAGATGCGTCCGGACGACCTTGCGGCCGTAGCGATCCGGGCTGCCTTGAGCCGAGCGCCGGGTCTGGAAGCAAGCGCCATTGACGACGTCATCCTCGGCTGCGCTACGCCCGAGATGGAGCAGGGCTTCGACGTCGCCCGTATTGCCTCGCTACGGGCGGGACTTCCGAACAGCGTACCGGCCGTCACCCTCAATCGCTTTTGCGCGTCGGGGCTGGAAGCGATCGCCATCGGCGCGGCGAAGATAGCTGCGGGGCAGGCGGACGTGGTGATTGCGGGCGGCACCGAGAGTATGACGATGGTGCCGTTCATGGGCGACAGCCTGCGACCTAATCCCACACTGGCGTCGACGGCGCCGAATACCTATCTGAACATGGGCCTGTCGACGGAACTTGTCGCCAAGGGGCACGGCATCACGCGTGAAGCCGCTGATATGTTCGCGCTCGAAAGCCATCGCAAGGCGGTCGAGGCACGGGAGAGCGGCCGCTTCGACGCCGAGGTCGCGCCGCTGACCGCCACTGTCAGGGACGCGGAGTCCGGA
>Ga0070658_10001377_pt1 | contig 20794 bp, 20 predicted proteins | sample KBSC13metaG_FD_64664 | JGI IMG/M metagenome (GOLD analysis project Ga0070658, IMG submission 64664) | Corn rhizosphere microbial communities from Kellogg Biological Station, Michigan, USA - KBS C1-3 metaG | ecosystem: Host-associated > Plants > Roots > Rhizosphere > Soil ...
AATCCGGCGGACGCCTTGCCGCGGATAAGCGGCGAGCGTCGCGTCGGTCGCGGGCTCCAGCCACTTGGCACGGCCGAACTTGGACTGGAACGCCACGTCCACGTCGCGGCCCAGCGCTTCACCGAGGAGCCGCGCGGTCTTTTGGCAATGGCAATGATAGGGGTCGCCGAGCTGGAGCGTCCGCAGCGGCATTCCGTGGAAGCTAAGCAGCAGCCGCTCCGGCTGGAAGTTGAGGCCAGCAATCTGGCGCAACAGATTGGTTGCAAGCGTGTCGATATAGATCGGGTCGTCGTAATAGGGCGGCAGGGTGCGGATCGCCGGCTGCAGGCGCATCCGCGCAAGCGCAGCAAAGACTGCGTCGTTCGCGGTAGCCGTCGTTGCTGCGCAATATTGCGGGTAGAGCGGCGCAGCGAGGATTCGGCTGCAGCCTTCGTCCGTCATCGCTTCGATCGCCGCGGCGATGCCCGGATGGCCGTAGCGCATCGCATAGTGCACGCTGAGCGCGGGGAGGCGCTTGCGCAGCGCTTCGGCCTGACGGTGCGCGATCACGCGCAGCGGCGAGCCTTCGTTGGTCCAGATCTGGTTGTACGCCTCGGCCGATTTCCTTGGCCGGGTGCGGAGGATCACGCCGTGCAGGATCGGTTTCCACGCGAGCTTGGGGATCTCGATCACGCGCGGATCGCTAAGGAACTCGGCAAGATATCGCCGAACCGCCCGGGCTTCCGGCGCATCGGGAGTTCCGAGGTTGATCAGCAAAACGCCGATCTTCGGGCGCGGAATGCTCGGGTGATCGTCTGGCCGCCTCATTCGGGCGACATAGGGTCGAAGGGAAGCGAGCGCATCCGCTTTCCGGCCGCGGCATGGATTGCATTGGCGACCGCGGGTGCAAGAGCCGTCGTTCCCAATCCTGCGATTCCACCCGGCGAGTCACTGCTCGGGATGATCTCGACGAGGATCTGAGGCGTGTCGGCGAGCCTGGGCAACCCAATGCCGCCGACCGGCCGAGCGCGGGGCATTCCGGCGATCCATTCCGGCGGACGGACGGTCGCCTGCGCGAGTGCCCAGATCAGCCCCGCTTCGATTTGCTGCGCGACTAAGCCGCTGTTGACGACTTGTCCGCAGTCGACCGCCGCGACCAGCTGGGCGACCTTGATCCGCTGGTCGCTTCCGATGCTCGCGCTTGCGACCAGCCCGATGTGCGACCCGAACGCGGAGCAGCCCGCGATCCCCATGATGCTGCCGGGCCCGCCGCCGTCCCAACCGGCGAGGCGCGCCGCTCCCTGAAGGCATCGGGCCAGCCTGCCATTCCCGCCGAGCAGCGACATTCGAAAGGACAGAGGCTCGATTCCCGCAGCGCGCGCGAGCTCGTCGATGAAGCATTCGGTGAAGAATGCGAACTCGCGCTGCGGCGACCCGCGCATGTACCCGCTGGTGAAGGGGAGCGGCGCTTCGACCGCGTCGATCTTAACGTGCGGGATCGAATAAGGTGGCGGCGAGCCGTCGAGGGCCGTCCGTCCGAGCATCTTCGAAGGCCGGCCCTTCTCCAGCCGCCGAAGCGCCGAGCCGAAGCCGTCGGCGGTGGCGATGCGCGCCGCCCAGGCGGCCGTGAAACCGCCTTCTCCGGGAAGAGCCGTCATCCGGGCAAGCGCCCCTGGCGCGACGCGGTCGTGGTTCTGGCTCGACGATTGCGAGGCGATCACCTGCACAGGACGGTTGAGATCGCGCGCAAGCTCGATGGCGATCGGGACGAGATCCGCCTCCATCGCTCGACCCGCGGGCTCGCCCAGCGGCATGGGGTAGAGCGCTTCGTCGGTCAGGTAGCTCGGTGCCTGCGTCGCCGTCCAGACTTCCGTGTTTTCGCCGGACAGGCGAGCGGTCGCGCTCAGCGGCTCGAGGCCGAGATGCAGCGACGGCGCGACATAATAGGTCGCGGCGAGGGGCGTCGAACCGCGGACCGTCGCATCGTAATTGCCGCGCTTGAACCAATTGTGGGCGTCACCCGAAGCCAATGCTTCTTCGCAAATGGGCCGCATGTCGGCCGGCGTCGGAGCGGCGCTGAACCTGGGGTCCGCGGCTCGGACGGCGCGTTCGGCGGCCCACCAGGTCTCCGCGACCACCGCCAGCCAGCCATCGCGCGCGGCGACGTGGCGGATACCCGGAACGCTTGCGATCGCGTCGCGAGCGAAGCCGGTCAGCCGTCCGCCCGGCGGCGCCAGGCGCAACGAAGCAAACAGCATATCGGGCAAGCGGAGGTCCGCCGAGAAGCGCCAGCTGCCGCTCGCCTTTGCCGGCCCATCGAGGCGGGGGAGCGGCTGCCCGATGATCCTTCCCTTGCTTGGCTTGCGAAGGGCGGGGTTGGCCGGCGGCGAGCGGTCCGCGGCTTCTTCCGCAAGCTCGCCGAACGTGAACGTGCGGCCGCGGTTCATCACGAAGCCGTCGCCGGTGTCGCATTCCGCGGGATCGACGTTCCACCGGTCCGCCGCCGCCCCGACGAGCATCGTCCGAGCGACTGCGGCCGCATGGCGCAACACCGGCTCGAACGCCCGCACCGACGTCGAATTCGCTGTGATTCGGCTATGCTCGGGCCAACCCTCTTCTTTCGCTAGCGGATTGGCATAGACGCCGGCGAGAGGCGCCGGCTCGACTGCGATCGAATCCCAGGAGGCGCCGAGCTCGTCGGCAACGATCTGCGGCAGGCCGGTCCAGATCCCCTGTCCGGTTTCGGCTTGCGCGACTGCAACCGTTACTCGGCCGTCCCGCGCGATCTTCATGAAATTCCCGAATGCCTCTTCGCCTTTCTCGGTCACGAGATCGCTGCGCATGTGGCTCGGCCACAAAGCGAAGGCTATCACGAGGCCGATGCCGGCGCCCCCGCCGACCAGAACGGTGCGGCGGTCGAGCTTCAACGCGCGTACTGCGCCTTCAGCGCGCGACGATCGATCTTGCCGGTGCCGAGGCGCGGCAGCGGCGCATCCGCGACAATGATCCGCTCTGGCATCTTGAACTTCGCCAGGCGCCCATCGAGGAAGGTTCGGAGTTGCTCGTCGTTCAGCGGCTCGCCATCCTTGGGAAGGACGATTGCGACCGGCACTTCGCCGAGGCGTTCGTCGGGAGCGGCGAACACGGCGACCTCCGCAACCGCATCGCAGGCATAGAATTCGGCCTCGACCTCCGCCGCCGAGATATTTTCGCCGCCGCGGATGATGATGTCCTTCTTGCGGTCGACGATGAACAGATAGCCGTCCTCGTCGAGATAGCCGACGTCGCCGGTTCGGACGAAGCGGTCGGCAGTGAACAGTTCCTCGGTCGCTTCGGGGTTGCGCCAATAACCGTCGATGCTCGCTGCCGTGCGAAGCGCGATCTCGCCCGTTTCGTTCGCCGGCAGGTCCCGGTCGCCCGGGCCGAGGATGGCGATTTCGACGAAAGGCCTGTGCGCGCGCCCGGTCGAGCCAGGCTTCGCGGCGTAATTGCCCCAGAAATTGTGGCAGCCGACGGCATTGGTCTCCGTAAGGCCATAGCCGAGCGCAGGCTGCGCGGCTGGGAACTCCTTCTGCAGTCGCTCGACGTGGCTGACGGGCCGCGGCGCACCGCCCGCCGCAATGTCCGTAAGTGACGAAAGATCATATTTATGCCGGTCCGGGTGAGTCATCAGCTCGAGGCTCATGGTCGGCACGCCAACGAAATAGCTGATCCTTTCCTTCTCAATCAGCCGCAGCGCCTCGCCGGCGTCCCACTTCGGCATCATCACCATGCAGCGTCCGACGACAAAGCTGTTGAGCAGGACCGGCACTTCGCCCGTGACGTGAAAGAGCGGGACGTTGAGCAGGGTGCGTGGCGGCGAGCCGGGCGCTCGGCCTTCCTCGGTCAGAAGCCCGAGCAGAACCATCAACCCGGTCGCATAAGTATAGACGCCGCTCGTTACGGCGCGGTGGCTCGAAACGGCTCCTTTGGCCGCGCCGGTCGAGCCGGAAGTGAAAAGGATCGTCGCATGATCCTGTGGCGAGATCTCCGGCAGATCGGCCCGCGAATTTTCAAGCAGCTCGGCAAGCGCATGCTCGGCGGGCAGGTCGACCGCAAGGCTGACGATGTCGCGCCCGCTGCATCTCTCGGCGATCCGCTTCGCGCGCGAGGCATCGGCGATGATCAGCTTCGGGTCGGTGAGAAGGACCGCATGCTCCATCTCGGCCGGCTCCCACCAGCCGTTGAGCAGGGTCGCGACGGCTCCGGCCTTCAAGATGCCCATGTAGGCGAGGATCCACGAGACGCAGTTGCGCATCGCGATCCCGACGCGGTCGCCCTTCCCGATGCCGCGTTTCACGAGGCCCGCGGCGACGCGGTCCGAGAGGCGGTCGAGGTCGGCGAACGAAAGGCGCTCCTCGCCTGCAACAACGGCTTCGTTTGCCGCGTTGAGCCCGCAGAAGGTGCGGAAAAAGGACGACAGCGTCGAAGGGAAGTTCTCGACGATGGCGCGACCGAGCTCGTCCCTGCCGATGACGATGCGACCGCCGGGGCCGACCACCCTGGCGAGTTCCTCGTCGAAGCGGCGGTCTAGCTCGCTGGGCATTTGCCTGGTTCCGACTTCCTTTGCCTTTGCCGACACGCGCCTTATGAGGCGCTGACCATCGACGGGGAAGCCCTTGCAAGCCGCGGCAGACAACTCGCCTTTCACGAAATTCACCGACCTCGGCCTTTCGCCAGTGGCGCTGCACATCGGGTCGTTCGACCTCAGATGGTACAGCCTCGCCTATTTGGCCGGGATTTTCATCGGCTATTGGTATCTGCTGAAGCTGCTCAAGGAACCCGGCGCGCCTTTGAGCCGCCGCCATGCCGACGATCTCGTCTTCTACGCCGCGCTGGGTATCATCCTCGGCGGCCGAATCGGCTACGTGCTGTTCTACAATCTCGGCGAATATCTGCGGCACCCGATCGAGATCGTGAAGCTGTGGGACGGCGGAATGTCGTTCCACGGCGGCGTGATCGGCACGTCGCTCGGGATCATCTATTTCGCGCGCAAGGAGAAATTGTCGTGGCTGAGAATCCACGACTATGTCGCCTGCTGCGCGCCGATCGGGCTGTTCTTCGGGCGCCTCGCGAATTTCGTGAACCAGGAGCTGTGGGGCGCGCCTACCACGGTCCCGTGGGCCATCCGGTTCGTCGAAGTGAACCAGTTCGGGCAGCGCTATCTGGGCCCACCGCGCCATCCGAGTCAGCTCTATGAAGCCTTCCTCGAAGGAATCGTCCTCTTCTGCATCCTCGCCTGGATGTTCTGGAAGACGCAGGCGCGGTTCGAGCCGGGGAAGCTCGTTGGCGCCTTCCTATTTTTCTACGGCATCTTCCGCTTCGGCATCGAGTTCATCCGCGAGCCCGACAGCCAGCTTGCGCACTTCGCGCAGGCGACGGGGCTGCACATGGGCCAGTGGCTGTCTCTGCCGATGATCATCGGCGGGCTGTGGCTGATGTGGACCGCGAAAGGCCGCCGGGTGCGCGTCGAATCCACCGTCGGGACAGCGCCGGTCGCGTGACACCGCTCGAGCGCGCGCTCCGCGAGCGGATCCGGGCGGAGGGGCCGATCACCGTCGAAGCGTTCATGGAAGCCTGCAACAGTTACTATTACTCGACGCGCGACCCGCTCGGCGCTGCCGGCGATTTCACCACCGCGCCGGAAATGAGCCAGATGTTCGGCGAAATCGTCGGGGCGGCGCTCGCCGACGTGTGGAAGCGCGCGCGCACGCCTGCCGGCGCAGTCTATGCCGAGCTCGGCCCCGGCCGCGGGACGCTGGCGAGCGATGCGGTTCGGGTGCTTCGCTCGTTCGGCTGGCATGGTGACGTGCATCTCGTCGAAACGAGCCCGGTGCTACGCGACATGCAGAGAAGCGCAATGGGCGAGGTTGAGTGGCACGACAGCCCCGACGAGCTTCCCGATAAGCCGCTGCTGCTCGTCGCAAACGAGTTCCTCGACGCGCTGCCGGTGCGGCAGTTCATCGGTGGAATCGAGCGGCGAGTGATTATTGCGGCGGGCGGTCTGGCATTCGATCGCGACGGCGACATAATCGAGGATTCGCCTTCGCGAGACGAGGCGACAAGAAGCATAGCCAGAAAGCTAGTCGATCGTGGCGGGGTGGCGCTGATCATCGATTATGGGCACGCGCAAGCCGCTCACGGCGACACGTTCCAGGCCATGCGCCGACACCGCTACGCGCCGGTTCTGGACAGCCCGGGCGAGCAGGATTTGACCGCCCATGTCGATTTTGGCGCAGCCGCGCGGGCGGCACGTGGTGCCGGCGCGGCCGTTACGAAGGTCGTCACTCAGGGCGAATGGCTGACGCGGCTTGGCATCGAAGCGCGCGCGCAAGCGCTATCGCGCGCAAATCCCGATCGCGCGGCCGACATTGGCGCGGACCTTCGCCGGCTCACGAGTCCTGACGAAATGGGAAGCCTGTTCAAGGTCATGGCGGTCCATTCGCCGCGATGGCCGGCACCCGCGGGGCTCGAATGAGCTACCGCGATGCGACGGCGGCCGACTTGCCGGCCATCGATTCCGTGTTCCGGCAAAGCTTCTGCGACACCTTCGCCCATCTCTATGAGCCGCATGACCTTGCGGCGTTCCTGGGCAAATTCACGCCCGAGGCGTGGGAGGACGAGTTCAACGATCCGCAATATTCCTTTCGCGTCGCCGAAGCGGACGGGCAGGTGGTCGGCTTCGTCAAGATCGGCCCTTCGACGCTGCCGATCGACAGCGACGGATCAGCGATCGAGCTGCGCCAGCTCTACATCCTGTCCGGCTATCATGGCGTTGGCTTCGCCCACGCGCTGATGGACTGGGCGCTCGACGAATGCCGGCGGCGCGGAGCGCGAGAGGTCTATCTGACGGTCTATACCGAAAACCATCGCGCCAAGCGCTTTTACGACCGCTATGAATTCGAGCAGGTCGGCCGCTACGACTTCATGGTCGGAAACCACGCGGACGAAGACATCATCATGCGGAAGCGCCTATGATCGAGGTGGAGGTCATCCGCGCGGTGTCGCTCGGCTCGTTTCCGCACGGCTTCCTCGGCCGGCGCGGCGGCGTATCGACCGGGGAGCTAGCCGGTCTCAACGTCGGCTATGGAAGCGACGACGTGCGCTCGGCGATCGATGAAAATCGCCGCCGCGCGATTGCCGCGCTGTTGCCGGGCGCCGAGCTTGCGACCGTGCACCAAATCCATTCTGCCGAGGTGGTGCAGGCGGATCGGCCATGGCCGCAATCCGAGCGGCCCCATGCCGATGCGATGGTGACCGACCGTCCGAACCTGCTGATCGGGATTCTCACCGCCGATTGCGCGCCGGTCCTGTTTGCCGACGAGGAAGCCGCCGTCGTCGGCGCTGCTCACGCCGGCTGGCGCGGCGCGGTCGCCGGCGTCACCGATTCGACCATTGCGGCGATGGAGCGGCTCGGCGCCAGGCGCGAGAACATCCACGCCGCGGTGGGGCCGTGCATCGGCCAGGAGTCCTACGAGGTCGACGAGGACTTTCGCGCGCGCTTCGTTCGGGATGACCGCGACAATGAAAGATTTTTCGTCGGCGGTCCCGCCGGAAAGCCGCAATTCGACCTCGAAGCCTATGTGATGCATCGCCTCATCGCCGCCGGGATCGACGAGGTGGAAGCGCTGAACCTCGACACTTACGCCGATGCGGACCGCTTCTACAGCTACCGCCGCGCCAGCCACCGGGGCGAAGCGAGCTATGGGCGGCAGCTGAGCGCGATCGCGATCCGGGGCCTGCCCTAGCGGCGCCGCCGGCCTGTGATTAGGGAGACTCCGAAACGAGGAGACCTGATTTGGCCAGCGAGAATGAGAATGAGATCAGCGGCGCTCCGGCGCATAACCGCCCGCCGCGGCCATCGACGACCACCATCGGCAATCACAAGCTGAAGCCGTCGACCTTGATGATGGGCTATGGATTCGACCCCGAGCTCAGCGAAGGGTCGTTGAAGCCGCCGATCTTCCTCACCTCGACCTTCGTGTTTGAAACTGCGGCGGCCGGAAAGCGCTTCTTCGAAGGCGTGACCGGCAAGCGGCCGGGGGGCGCCGAAGGGCTGATCTACTCGCGCTTCAACGGTCCCAACCAGGAAATCCTAGAAGACCGCCTCAGCCTGTGGGAGGAAGCCGACGACGCGCTGACGTTCTCGAGCGGCATGTCGGCGATTGCAACTCTGCTGCTGACCTTCGTCCGGCCTGGCGACGTGATCGTGCATTCGGGACCGCTCTATGCGGCCACCGAGACGCTGATTGCGAAGATCCTGGGGCAGTTCGGCGTGTCCTGGCTTGACTTTCCCTCGGGCTCGACGCGCGAGGAGATCGACGCCGTGCTCGCCGCGGCGAAGGCCAAGGGCAGGGTTGCGCTCATCTATCTTGAAAGCCCTGCGAACCCGACCAACCAGCTCGTCGACGTTGAGGCGGTGCGTGCTGCGCGCGATGCGGCGTTCGGGACAAGCGAGCGGCCGCCGATCGCGATCGACAACACCTTCCTCGGCCCGCTTTGGGCGAAGCCGCTCGCGAGCGGCGCCGATCTCTCGGTCTACAGCTTGACCAAATATGCCGGCGGCCACAGCGACCTCGTCGCGGGCGGGCTCGTCGGAAACCTGAAGCTGATCGACCAGGTGCGGAGCATGCGCAACACGCTCGGGACGATTTGCGATCCGAACACCGCCTGGATGCTCCTGCGCAGCCTCGAAACGCTGCAGCTGAGGATGGAGAGGGCGGGCGAGAATGCAGCCAAGGTCTGTGAGTTTCTCCGCAACCATCCGAAGGTCGAAAAGGTCGGCTATCTCGGTTTCCTCGATCCGCAGTCGCGCCAGGCCGACATCTTCCGCCGCCATTGCACCGGCGCGGGCTCGACCTTCTCGCTCTACCTGAAGGGCGGAGAGAAGGAGGCGTTCGCGTTCCTCGACGCGTTGCAGATCGCGCATCTCGCGGTCAGCCTCGGCGGGACCGAAACGCTGGCAAGCGCGCCCGCCGCGATGACCCACCTGTCCGTCCCAGAGGCGCGCAAGGCGCAGCTCGGGATCACTCCGAACCTCGTGCGAATCTCGATCGGTGTCGAGGATCCGGACGATCTGATCGCCGATTTCAGCCAGGCGCTGGAAGCAGTTTAATTCGCGGCCTGAACTGCCTCCGGATAAGGTGCGAATCTCGCGCCATATACCGCCCGGCACGACGGTCCGGGTTCCGACGGCCGGGCGAAGCGCGCATCAAGGCAGCGCGCTGTCTTGACCGTCACCGCAATGAAGTTCCGCCATTCTCTCAGGCGATTCATATTCGCCGCATATTCTGGCCTGAGCGCGCCTCGGGCGTCGTAAAAGTGGGCCGGATCGTCCATCCATGGCAGGACCTGGTCCTCAACGAACCGTGCATAATGGCTGTAGCGCAGGCCGATCCCCTGCCGCTCCGAATAAAAGAAGCCCAGGTCGAACAGGAGCTGAGGGTCGATCAAATTGGCCAATCCGGTCTGGAGCGCCGATTCCCATGCCGTGTTGGGCGGTGTGTCCGATCCGGCAATCCGATAGAAATATGGCGCAGGACGTTCGCCTCGCCTGCGCGCGGCGGCGAACGCCGCGAGACCGGCATCGATTTCAGCTCCCGATTCATCCTCAAAGCGGATCCCATCCTGCAGGTCTTGTCGAAGGACGGTAGCGGCTAAGGCGGATCGTCGAGCGGCGTCCCGCGATTCATTCCAGTTGCTGGCTTCGATGCCGAGTAAAACGCCGACAGCCACGATCAGCAGCTCGAAAAACGCCGCCGGCCAGTCGCGCTGGCGCATGAACGAGACAATGCGCCGTCCCCCTGTCATTCAGCCGGCATAGCAGCAGAGGCCCCGCTTCGAAACGCCTATACGGAAGCCCGAAGCGCGATCAGCCCCAATCCTCCACCGCCCAGCCGCGTTGTTCGGCGAGGCGGCGGAGCTTGCCGTGCGGGTTCACGGCGACGGCCTCGTCGGCCCATTCGAAAACCGCTCGATCGGACACGTGGTCGGAATAGAAGCGAACGTGGCCGTGCTTACCGGCGAAGCCGGATTTCTCCACCCAGTCGGCGATCATCCGCATCTTTGCCGGGCCATAACAATTTTCGCCGGCAATCTTTGCATGGACGCGATCGTCTAGGCCAATCACCGATCCGGTGCCGATCACGTCGTCGAAGCCGAGACGCTCGGCGATTGCGGCCGCGTACAACCGGTACGATGCGGTCGCGAGGACGACGCGGCGACCGTCGGCCTTGTCGCGCGCGATCGCGGCACGAGCGCCCGGGCGAATGTTCGTCGCGGCCTGGTCATCCGCAAAACTGTCGACCAAGGGCTTGAGGTCGCGGGGATGGATCTGGCCGCCGATCAGCAGTTGATGATTGATCTCCTTCAGCCGCGCCCGGTCGATGATCCGCAGCCCGTAGGCGGTCATCGAGAGCAGGGCGAGGGGCAGGAACAGCAGCCGCCACGGCGCACGACGCATCGCGCAGTGAAGCAGGAAGCGCGTGTAGGTCGGCCGCTTCGTCACCGTGCGGTCCATGTCGTAGATGGCGAGATCGCTCATGCTTTGCCGGCGAGGATCGCTTCGACGATTGCGTGGTCGATCGGCTTGTCGACGTCGACGGCCGCGAGCGGGTCGCCGAGCACGACGGCGCGCGCGGTCATGCCAAGCTTGCCGGCGATCGCGGATACGCTTTGATGGATCGTGCGCAGGCGGAGGAGGGCGCCGAGGAGCAGCACCGGCCCGAGCGCCGAAAGCACACGCCAGCCCTTCTTTCGGTCCTGCTCAACCGACCGCCATTGCTCGATCGCGGCAAGCGCCTTGATTGACCCGAAGGCGAACAGGTTGGCGCCCGAATAGGCGCCGCCGCGGAACGGTAGCCATGTGCGCTTCGATTGCGGCAGCCGGGCGAGAAGCGTCTGCCGTTCGACCACCCCGATGGCGACGTCGACGCCCTCGGCATAATCGATGAACTCGGCGATCATCTCGGGGTCGAGGAGGGAATGGTCAGCGGTCGTCACCAAAATGGGGAAATCAGCGACATGTTGGAAAATCAAATTCTCGATGGTCTCGGCGATGGTGCCTTGCGATTCCAGGATTTTGATCCGGCGGTTCTTGGGAAGCACGGCGCCAATTCGATCGGGCGCCTGGGTGAGGACGAGGATCTTGCCGATCCCCTTGGTCGCGAGGAGCGCTCGTACGGGCCGGCAGACCATCGGCTCGCCTGCAACCGGGATCAGCGCCTTGAGATCGGTGCCGAACTGTTCGGCGAAGGAATCGCGGCCGGGCCGTGAGCCGGCGAGCACGATTGCGGTCCAGCTCATGCGTCGAGCCACGAAGCAATCGGTTCGCCGCGCCCGGCCTGCTCGGTCGCTTGCGCGAGCCGCACCGCGTGGAAGATCAGGCTCGCGATGGTCCACCAGGCGACCAGCTCGAGTCCGACATCCGGGCGGCGGAAAAGCAGCGACCCGACCAAAAGGATCATGTTCGGATTGCGCCGCGCCGTGATCAGCCGGAACTTGCTGTCGATCGGCCGCCACACATGGATTTCCATCTTCAGCCGCTTGATGAAGATGCCCTCGATGATCCGCTGCGCGACATAGCCGCCGACGATCGCCCAAACGACCATTGTCGCGAAGACCGGTTCGAGCGGGCGGCCGTAAGCGGCAAGCCCGTGCTCCCACGCCCAATACCAGAAGGGCGGATGGATAAGGTCGATGCCGTGATCGAACACCTCGCCCCATTTGGAGGAGGCGCCGGTGACTCGGGCGAGCTTCCCGTCGACCGTATCGAGGACCATGTAGATGAAGCCCGATAGGCTCCCCCACCAATATTCGCCGCGCCAGAATAGGTAAAAAGCAAGGATGCAAAGCAGGGCGCCGACGAGCGTCACCATGTTCGGTGCGAGGCCGGCGCGTGCCGCCCAGCGCGTTAAATAGAAGGCCGGCCTTCGCCAAAGGTACAAGGTCAGCACGTCGGTCACGCCCTTATACGCTGCGTCATAGGCGGCCCGCTCGACCGGCTCGGGATCGCGCTCGTCGAGCGGGATGACGAAGGGGCGCTCGCGCTTCCTCAACTCGGCATAGCTGAGCTCGGCGGTCTCCGCGGGAAGCAGCTCATAGCCTTTGACGACCTGGTGATCCTCCAGGCCGGCCGCGGCCGCCGCGGGATTCGCGTCTGCTGGAACGTGCGCCATCACCGGCTCGCCGGCGAGGGTCAGCATCGTGTTGGGCCGCGCCCGCATCGCCTTCAGCCATGCCGGATCCCAGGCGTAGCGCAGGCTCGCGAGGAGCACGGCGCGGCCCGCCTCGGGCGCCTCGGCGCACTCCAATCCGCCGTTCGTTGCGAGGCGACAGGCGCGCTCGCGCGCGCTCATTCCGAAGGGGCGCGCAGCATTGGTCCCGATGGGCACGAACAGGAGGGGCGCGTCGTTCGCCATGGTCGCGGAATAGAGGCGGCTGTAAGCGCGGGAAAGGGGCGCTAACCGCCGACTTGCCGTTGGTGCGTTAATCGCGCATCACTCTACGCGGATGGCCGATCTCGACGGGCATGACGGGGAGGGCGCGCACGGCTCGGTTTACCGGGTCGCCGGCGCACTGACGATCACGCGCGCCGCGACCACGCAGCGCGAGATCGACGCAATGCCCGATCCGCTGACGATCGACCTTTCGGAAATCAACCGGATGGACACGGTCGGCGCATGGATCGTCTACCGCACCGTCCGCGATCGCGGCGCCAAGGTGATCGGCGCCAGCCGGGACGAAGTGAGCCTCCTCAAGCAGGTCCGCGAATTCGATGTTCCGACGCGCGTCACTCCGGAAGAACGTGGCGGCGTGGTGCGCGTCCTCAGCGAGCTCGGCGAGTGGGTCGCGGAGACCGGCCGCACGCTCGTCGGACTGCTCGGCTTTTTCGGATCGACGCTGATCGCCTTCGCCAATGTGATTCGCCGACCGAAGCGCTTCCGGGTGAATGCCGTCATCCAGCGCTTCGACGTCGTCGGCGTGCGAGCGCTCGGAATCATCGGCCTGATGAGCTTCCTCATCGGCATCGTCATCGCGCAGCAGGGCTCGGTCCAGCTCGCCCAGTTCGGGGCGCAGGTTTACACGATCAACCTGATCGGCCGGATCACGGTGCGCGAACTCGGCACGCTGATGACGGCGATCATGGTGGCCGGCCGGTCCGGCTCAGCCTTCGCGGCTCAGATCGGCACGATGAAGATCACCGAAGAGATCGACGCGATGCGCACCATTGGCGTCTCGCCGATCGAGGCCCTCGTCGTGCCCAGGATCATCTCCGCCGTTGTCATGATGCCGCTGCTTTCCTTCTGGGCGATGCTTCTCGCGCTGATCGGCGGCGGGGTGTTCGTCTGGCTCTCGCTCGAGATTCCGCCGATCACTTACGTCCAGCACCTGCACGACGTGATTCCAACAACCGACCTCTGGGTGGGCCTGATCAAGGCGCCGGTGTTCGGGTTCATCATCGCGCTTGCCGGCTGCTTCCAGGGCATGCTCGTCGAGGGGAACAGCGAAGAGGTCGGTTCACGCACCACGACCGCGGTCGTGCAGTCGATCTTCCTGGTTATCGTCATCGATGCTGTCTTCGCCGTCTTCTTCTCGAATATCGGGTGGATATGAAGGTCCCGGAGAAGCTCGACCCGTCCGCGATACCCAAGGGTTGCGACCCGGTCATCACCGTGCGCGGGCTGCGCAACGCCTTCGGCGAGCAGGTGATCCACGACAATCTCGACCTCACCGTCTGCCGCGGCGAAATCCTCGGCGTCGTCGGCGGGTCGGGCACCGGCAAGTCGGTCCTGCTGCGCTCGATCATCGGGCTTCAGACGCCCGCGGCGGGCGAAATCGAGGTCCTGGGCGAGAATATGATCGGGCGCGACGAGGACGAGGCCAAGAACATCCGCCGCCGCTGGGGAATCCTGTTCCAGAACGGCGCCTTGTTCTCGACCCTCACCGTGGCCGAGAACGTCGAGGTGCCGATCCGCGAATATTTTCCTTACCTGAAGCCGCCGCTCCTCGACGAAATCGCCTCGTACAAGATCGCGATGGGAGGGCTTCCACCGGACGCGGGCCCGAAATTCCCGTCGGAGCTTTCGGGCGGCATGGTCAAGCGCGCGGGCCTTGCACGGGCGCTTGCGCTCGATCCCGAGCTCCTGTTCCTCGACGAGCCGACCGCGGGGCTCGACCCGATCGCCGCGTCGGCCTTCGACGAGCTGATCCGCTCGCTTCAGCAGCGGCTCGACCTAACCGTGTTCCTGATCACCCACGACCTCGACACGCTGCACGCGATCTGCGATCGCATCGCGGTCCTTGCCGACCAGCACGTCGTCGCCGTCGGGACGATCCCGGAACTCTTGGCTTTGGATCATCCTTGGATACAAGAGTATTTCAATGGGCCGCGGGGGCGCGCTGCTGCCGCTAGCTACGAGCACGAGGTGGTAGCCTAGATGGAAACGCGGTCGAACTATGTGATGGTCGGCGCTGTGACCGTGGCGCTGCTCATCGGCACGTTGCTCTTCATCGTCTGGCTCGCCGGCCTCTCCGGCAAGACGAGCAAGTGCTACGACGTCTATTTCCCCGCCGTCGGAGGCATCGACAAGGGCTCGAATGTCAGTTTCTCCGGCGTCCACGTCGGCCAGGTCGACAAGGTCTCGCTGCTCCCGAACCGACCCGAGTTCGTCTGGGTGCGGATTAGCATCGACCCGCAGACGCCGGTGCTCGAAGGCACGACCGCCGAGATCCACAGCGTGAGCCTCGCCGGCGCGAACGAGATCCAACTCAACGGCGCGCAGCGCGGGCGTCCGCCGATCACGCAGGTCGGACCGCAGGGCTGTCCTGTCATTCCGGCAAGCGCGAGCGGATTGAGCGCGCTGCTCAACAGCGCTCCGGAGCTCCTTGCGCGGATCCAGACTCTGACCGAACGGCTGACCGAGCTGCTCAGCGACAAGAACCAGAACTCGATCTCCGACATCCTCGAGAATATCGACGCGACAACCGCTACCTTGCGCCGCCAGGCTCCGGCGATGGCCGACACGATTGCCGAATTGCGCGTCACTGCGCACAACGCAGGCGTAGCCGCGAACAACATTGCCGCTTTGTCGAATAATGCCAATCAGCTGGTCAACGGCCAGGGTCGCGAGGCGGTCACCAACCTCAACCAGGCCATTATCTCCGCCAAACAGGCGGCGGACAATCTCAACGCGATGATCGGCGATGCCCGCCCAGGTGTGCAGACGTTCAGCAAGTCGACGCTGCCGGAGGCGAATCGGCTGGTGCACGATTTGCGCGAACTATCCCAGTCGCTCGAGCAGGTTTCCAATCGGGCGAGCCAGCAGGGCATCGGCGGCGCGCTCGGGCCGGAGAAGCTGCCGGACTACAAGCCAGGAAAATCGAAATGAGGCTCATGACCAGGACTCTTGCGCCGATTGCACTGGCGGCGGCGCTCGCCGGCTGCTCGCTCGGCGGGCTGTTGGGTGGCGGGGCAAAGGCGCCGCCGACACTCGCGACGCTGACGCCCGAAGCGCCCGATCCGGGACCGATCGCCCGCACGTCCAACGCCGGCCAGGCGGTCACCATCGAGGTTCCAATCGTCCCGAAAGAGTTGCGACAGGTCCGCGTGCCCGTCCAGATCACGCCGACCGACGTCCAATATGTGACGGACCTGCAGTGGGTGGATACGCCCGATCGCCTGTTCCAGAATTTGCTGGAGGAGACGGTCCGGCGGACGACCAATCGGGTGGTGCTCGATCCCAATCAATCGGGCCTCGACCCAGGCGTCGTCCTCCACGGCCAGCTGCAGCGCTTCGGCTACGACGCGCAAAGCCGACAAGCCGTGGTCGTGTTCGACGGCTCGCTCGCGACTGGCGGCGGGAATCAGGTCGAAACGCGCCGCTTCACCGCATCGGCACCGGCGGATGGCACCGGCGCGAGCCTCGGTCCGGCGCTCAACCGAGCCGCGAACCAGGTCGCGCTCGAAGTCGCCAAGTGGATTGGCGGCTAGCCCTCAAGCGAGCGACTTGGTGACCTGCTCGTAGACGTCCTTCGACAGGCCCGGCGTCGCTGCGATCCGTTCGAGCGCCTGACGCATCATAGCCGAGCGCTTCGGTTCGAAGCGGCGCCACCGGCCAAGCGGCGGGACCATCCGTGCAGCGACCTGCGGATTGAGCTTGTCGGCGGCGATGATCATCTCCGCGAGGAACGCATAGCCCCGGCCGTCTGGCGTATGGAATGCCCAGTGATTGCCGCCGAAGGTGCCGGCGAGCGAACGGAGCCGGTTCGGATTGCCGATCGTGAAATCCGGATGTTGAGCGAGCTTGAGCACCTGGTCGATCGTGTCGCGCCGCTGCGCTGCCGCCTGAAGCGCGAACCATTTGTCGAGCACCAGCGGATCGTCGTGGAAACGCTCGTAAAAAGCGTCGAGCGCCGCTTGGCGCTCGGGCGCCGACAGCGACACGAGGATTCCGAGCGCGCCCTGGCGATCGGTCATGTTGTCGGCGCGGTCGAACTGGGCCTTGGCAAGCGCCGCCGCCTGCGCCTCGTCGGCGGCTGCGAGCAGCCCGAGCGCGACGGTCCTCAAACGCCGAACGCCTTTCGCCTCAGGCGACAGGTCGCCGCCGCTGACGCCGTCGCTGTGGTGTGCGGCGAGCAACTCGCAGCCGAGCGCGGACCCGATACTTTCCCGCAGGCGATCGCGGGCCGCGTGGATCGCGTCCGGATCGACGACATCCATTCGCTCGGCGATCAAAGTGTCGCTGGGAACGAGGATCGCCTCGGCCTTGAACGCGGGGTCGAGCGCATTCGACTTCAGCGTCGCGGCGATCGCTCGGATCACGGGCTCGCAATCCATCTCCTCTTCGCGCGCGCCCTCGAGGACGGAGCGCATCATGAGCTCCTGCATCGCTTCGTAGCGGGCGAACGGATCGGCGTCGGTCTGCGCCAGCCGCTCGAGCTCGCCCTCGGCGCGCTCGACGTCCATCATCACCGGTGCAGAAAAATTGCGGTTGATCGACAGCAGCGGCGTCTCGGTCACCTTCTCGAACGTGACGCTCTGCCGCTCCTGGTCGAGGACGATCAGCCGCTCGGGGCAGATCTCATGGCCGCTCTGCTCGCCGATCAGAGCCGTGCGCAGCGGGATCGGCATGGGCTGCTTCACGGGCTGGCCAGGGGTTGGATCTTCATGCTGCTCGAGGTGGAGCGTCGCGGTCTTCGCCTGCGCGTCATGGTCGAGCCGTGCGCGGACCTTCGGCGTGCCGGCTTGCGAATACCAGATCTTGAAGGGCTCGAGATCGATCCCGCTGCCATCCTCGAGCGCCGCGACAAAATCGTCGCAGGTCGCCGCCTTGCCGTCGTTGCGCTCGAAATAGAGGTCCGTTCCTGCGCGAAACTTCTCGGCGCCAACCACCGTGTGGAACATGCGGATGACTTCGGCGCCCTTGTTGTAGACGGTCGCCGTGTAGAAGTTGGAGATCTCGATATAGCTGTCGGGACGCACCGGGTGCGCCAGCGGTCCCTGGTCCTCAGGGAACTGCGCCGCTCGGAGGATCCTGACATCCTCGATCCGTTTGACCGGCGGGCTGCCGATGTCTGCGGAGAAGCTCTGGTCGCGGAAGACGGTGAAGCCTTCCTTGAGGCTCAGCTGGAACCAGTCGCGGCAGGTGACCCGGTCGCCCGACCAGTTGTGGAAATATTCGTGGGCGACGACGCGGGCGATATTGTCGAAATCCGCATCGGTCGCGGTTTCCTGGTCGGCGAGCACGTATGCGGAGTTGAAGATGTTGAGGCTCTTGTTCTCCATCGCCCCCATGTTGAAGTCGCTCACCGCCACGATGTTGAACTGGTCGAGATCGTATTCGCGGCCGTAGACCTTCTCGTCCCAGGCCATGGCGAGCTTGAGGCTGTCCATCGCATGCTGCGTCTTCGGCAGGTCCGCCTCGCGCACCCAGATGGCAAGATCGACCTTGCGACCGCTCATCGTCGTGAAGGTGTCGCGGTTGGCCTCGAGGTCGCCGGCGACCAGCGCGAAGAGGTAGCTCGGCTTCGGGAACGGATCCTCCCACTGGGCCCAGTGGCGGCCGTCGCCGCTTTCGCCGGAATCGATGCGGTTGCCGTTCGACAGCAGCACCGGGAACCGCGCCGCGTCGCCTTCCATCCGAACACGGTATTTCGACAGTACGTCAGGCCGATCGGGGAAGAAGGTGATCCGGCGGAAGCCCTCCGCTTCGCACTGGGTGCACAGCATGCCGCCCGAGGCATAGAGTCCCATCAGCTTGGTGTTGGCCGAGGGGCGGATCTCAACTTCGGTCTCGACCATGGCCCGAACGCCGTTGATCTCGATCACCAGCTGCGGGCCTTCCATCCGGAAACGAGCGGCCTCGCCGTCGACCTTCACCGAGACGGGCTCGAGATCATCGCCGTCCAGGCGGAGCGGGCGGTCGTGATCGCCGTTGCGTTCGACCTTCAGCGTCGCCCGAACGCGTGTCCGCTCGGTATCGAGATCGAAATCAAGGCTGACGGCAGGAACCAGCCAGTCCGGCGGCCGGTAATCCTCCCGCCTGATCGAGACATGGGTGGGAGAAGGCGGAGCTTCGGGCGCCGTGTTGGCGTCGGGAAGCGTGGTGGTACGGACATCGGCCATACGGGCGACTTAGGGCGGCACCGGCAGGCTCACAAGCGGCCACGCCGATGACTCGTGGCCGAAACAAGCGTAGTTCGGCAGAGCCGCGTGCATCGAATGCGGCGGGCGAAGCGTTGGGACCACGAGCAAAGGAGGCTTGAACCCATGAGCGGCTTCGAAAACATTCGCGAGCATATGGAAGTTATCGGCGCCGACGGCGCGCACATTGGCACGGTGGACCGCGTCGAAGGCAACCGGATCAAGCTGATCAGGAGCGACAGCGGCATCGGCCACGAACAGCATCACCATTTCATCCCCGAGGGGCTGGTGGCCGAAGTCGAGGGCGACAAGGTTCGCCTGACGGCTCGCGGCGACGTTGTCGCCGACCTGTTCGAGCAGGAACAAAGCGGCCAGCCGCTCGACGAAACGCATCAGTAACTTGATCCTTCCGCTGCCTTTGGCTCCAATGGAGGCGAAGGGAGGGATGAATGTGCAAATCCATCATCGTCGCCGCGACCGCGGCGATTCTCGCCGGTTGCGGGCAGTCGAACGACAATGCTTCCGCCGACAATACGGAAGCGAACGCGTCTGCGGCTGAAGCGCCGAAACCCGCTTACTGCTTCTTCAAGGATTCGGAGACGAAAGGCTGGGCGGCCAAGGTCGACAAGAACGGCAACGTGGTTGTCAGCGGCAAGGCCTACCGCGAGGACTCGCGCTACAAGGCGCTGCTCTCGCCGGCGACGGTCAACGGCAGCATGGCCGAAGTCGCGCCGACCATCGGCCAGAACGACACCGGCTTTGGAGCGCCCGACAATTGGTGGTCGGTGAGCGAGACGATACCGGATAGCCAGACGGTCGAAACGGTCGCGGTCAAGTGCGGGGACAAAGTGCTGGCGAGCCTCGCGGTACCCCGCAAGAAATGAGCGGCAGCCGCCTCGGAGGTTGTTGAGAAAGAGCGAAAAAACGCGCACCTTCAAGCGATGAAGCGCGAGGGGCTCACGGAGTCGCCGGCGGACCGCTGGACCCGTCCCGAGGATTATCTCGGCGCCCTGGCACGCAAGCGCAGCTTCCGCCACCGCTGGCGCCGAAGCGACCGCGGCGAACGCGAAGCCGCGCGGCTGATGCTGTCCACCGTCCCTTTCGTCGCGCTTCTGTCGCTTCTCGGCATCCTCGCCGTCGCGATCATGGTGACGGCGTTCCCCGGGAGCCAGCCGCAGGTGAAGGCCCCCGATTTGCCGCAGCACGAGCAGGGCGTCGCCCAGAAGGGCTGGTTCCAGGAAGCGCAGCGGGAATTCCACCGCTGAGCCGCGTTCATTGACCGGTAAGTGGGTAAAGCGGAAGGTGGCTTCATGCTGATCGCGACCCCTGTTGCGCTTGCGGTCCTCGCCCAGGCTGGCCCGCAAGCGCCAGCAACAAAGCCGCCGGCGCCGCCGACGAGCAGCACGGCCAAACCCGATTGCTCCGATCGGACGGTCAGCTCGACGAATAGCGATGGGACGACGATCATCATCTGCGCGCAGCGGCCCCAGGGCTACCGCCTCGATCCCGACGTGATGGAGGCGAAGCGCGAGATGCGCAGCGGCGGCCGGCCGCCGCGCCAGGCGACCGAAGCGCCGCCGCCCGATTGCGCGACCGTGGGCCCTGCGCCGTGCGTCAGTGCCGGGATCAACATCCTTGCCGCCGCGGCGGTCGCCGCCGAGATGGCGAAGCGCCTGGCGACCGGGCAGGAAATCGGCAGCATGTTCGTCACGGACCCGCACCCGGACGAATACCATCTCTACCTGATGGCCAAGGCGCGGCGCGAAGCTGCCGAGGCTGAGAAGGCCGCCGAAACGCGACGGCGCGCCGCTGCCGCCGAACAGGCCGCGCAGACTCCTCCGAAGCGAGCGGCCGAGTAAATCGCCAGCAACTAAGCTCTTCAATCCACAGAAATCTTTGCCATCGTAACTCCCCGGTGACCATCGGCCGGTTATGCTGGAGGACATGACCCCTTCGTCGATCTTCACTTACGTCAGCCCCTGGGTGCTGGGCAGGGACAAGAAGCTTCAGCAGAAGCTGGCGGCGCTGAGGGAGCGCGACGGCGACAATTGCCGCCGCTGCCGCCGGCCGATCCGCTTCGACCTGCCGCGCGGCCACGACAAGGGACCGCAGATCGAGCGCATCGCCCCGGAC
>Ga0070658_10001379_pt1 | contig 20741 bp, 16 predicted proteins | sample KBSC13metaG_FD_64664 | JGI IMG/M metagenome (GOLD analysis project Ga0070658, IMG submission 64664) | Corn rhizosphere microbial communities from Kellogg Biological Station, Michigan, USA - KBS C1-3 metaG | ecosystem: Host-associated > Plants > Roots > Rhizosphere > Soil ...
TGTGGGGGTTCCCCATCCACACCAACTCGGTTCCCCTGCTGCTGCCCGGGACGGCCGCCGTTCCGCATGTGCCGGCCGCCGATCAGGTGCTGGTCGGCGTGCAGGGCCCCGTCGATCCGGCGACCGTGTCGGCGTTCGCGGTACGGGTTCACAACGGCCCGGTGGTGGCGATGGATCTGACGGCGGCGGCCGCCGGCGATCTGAACGCCGGCTTTCCGTCCGTGGCGGCCGCGTACGTTCCCACCGTGGGCGCCATCGCGATCCAGTTCAGCGCGCCCATTCCCGCCGGTCACCAGCTGGGCCTGTTCTTCACGAACGGAATCCATTCGCCCGACGGCGCCCCCCTGGTCGCCTCGCCGGTGTCGGTGCTGTTGACGCTGACGGCGCCGCTGGTGGACGGCACCGGTCACAGCACCGTCTCCGGCGTCGCTGACGCGGACGCCGCGGCGCTGGAGGCCGGCCGCCAGGCGCTGCAGCCGCTGCTGGACAACCCGATCTTCACGCCGCTGACAGGGATCACGCGCGCGAACCTGGTCTACTGCTACGCCTTCGTCCCGACGGTGACGCCATGACAAAGACACGCGTTTCCCGGCCGGTTTTCACTGGGGCCTTCGCCACCGTGCTGGCCGCGCTGGCGGTCCTGCTGGCGCCGCGTCCCTGCCGCGCCAACGGGTTCCTGATCTACGACATCTCGGGCTCGGGCATGGCGCGGGCGTCCGCCGTCACGGCCGACGACGAGGAGCCCGCCGCCGTCTGGTACAACCCCGCGAACCTGGCGTACATGAAAGGCGTCAGCGCCTCGGCGGGGGGCGTGTTCCTGACCAGCAAGTCCAGCTTCTCGCCATCCGGCGGCGGCGCCGACACCAGCACCAACCGCGGCAACTTCTTCCTGCCCGAGTTCTTCGCGACCGCCCGCATCGCCGATCGGGTGGCGGTGGGGATGGGGGCCTTCTCGACGTTCGGGATCGGGATCAGCTGGCCCGAGGACTGGGTGGGGCGGCAGAGCGCGATCAAGGCGTCGCTGCAGACGCTGACGCTGAACCCGACCGTCGCCGTGATGGTGCACCCGCAGGTCTCCCTGGCGGCCGGCTTCGATGCGGTCCGCAGCGTGGTCGACTTCACGAATGGCCTGCCGACGATCGTGGGCGGCGACGTGCGGCTGGCCGGCGGCACCTGGGGCTACGGCTTCAACGTGGGCGCGCTGTACAAGATCTGCCCGGACCGCCTACACGTGGCGCTGACCTACCGTAGCCGGGTCAAGCTGGCGTTCGACGACGGGCGGGCGCACTTCAGCCCCGCCAACCCGGACTTCGCACCCACGCTGCCCGACCAGGGCGGCACGGCAGCGCTCACGCTGCCCGACGTGATCACCGTCGGTGTGATGGGCCGCCCGCGCAACGATCTGGCCCTCAGCTTCGACGCGAACGTGGTCCTGTGGAGCACGTACGATCGCATCGACATCCGCTTCAACAGCGCGCCCGCGCGCGCCATCGTGCCGAACGGCCACGACAGCTTCACGCTGCGCGGGGGCGCCGACTGGACGTTCCCCGAACGCTGGCCGGGGCTGCACCTGCGCGGCGGCCTCATCTACGACCACACGGCGATGCCGTCCAGCAACCTGGGCCCCGGCCTGCCCGACGGCGACCGCATCGACGTGGGGCTGGGCGCCGGGTACGGCCACGGTCATTTCCGCGGCGACCTGGGGTACCTGCTGGTCGTGTTCCTGCCGGCCGATGCGACCGGCGGCGTGGAAGGGCCGGTCGGCACGTACCGGACGACGGCCCACCTGCTGGGCCTGACCCTCACCGCCACCTGGCCGTAGCCGCAATCGCCCGCAGGCCCGCGCGCGGCGCGGCTGCTACCAGCCGCGGGAGAGCTCCGGGCGGGCTACTGCGGCAGGTATCCCTTGATGGCGCCGTACCAGATGGTCGCCATGTCGGCGTAGCCCTGATCGGTGGGATGCACGTTGCCGCTGCCGTGGATGTCGGAGTTAGGTAGCGTGCTCATGTCGACCATGATCACGTGCTTGTCGGCGAACATCTTCACGACGTCGGGGATCTTCGCAATGTAGCTGGTGTAGCTGCTGTTGCTGTAACCGAGCGGAACGATCTTCGCCACGACGATGAGGGCATCGGGCGCCGCCGTGACCAGGTTCATCAGCAAGGTTTTCAAGTTATTCGCCGTGGTCGTGGCATCGAGGTTCATCGTCATGTCGTTGGTGCCGATGTGCAGCAGCACGATGTGGGGCGTGGTGGAGAACGACTTGGCCGGCGGGACGTAGCCCGTGATGCCGGTGACCGTGATCCCGTCGTGACCCTCGTGGTTCTTGGGGAACGTCTTGCCCGAGACCGTGCTGGGACCGTTGCTGAGCGAACCGATGAACGTGACGTTCTGGTTCGCGGCGACGATCAGCTTGAACAGCGGCGAGCGGTAGCCGGCGTCGTCGGTCGACGAGAAACCGTGCGTGATGGAATCGCCCAGGGGCAAGATGACGCAAGGGCTGGCCTTGCACGGGTTGTATCCGCTGCTGCCCCCGGGGCCGCTGCCGCCCGTGGCGGTCGTCCCCGCCGTGCCGCCGGCCTGCCCGCCGGTGCCGGGCCTGCCGCCCGACGCTTCGCCCCCCCGGCCGCCGCCAGCTCCGCCGGCGTGGCCACCCGAACCCACGCCCCCCGAGCCGGTCGCGCCCCCGCTCCCCACGGCGCCGCCGGTGGCGGCACCGCTGGAACCGCCCGTCGCGACGGAGGTCCCGCCGGTGGCCGAGCTGCCCCCGGTCGCCGAGACGCCACCGGTGCCCGCGGCCTTGCCGCCCGAACCCGATGTCGACCCTCCGGTTCCGCTGCTCGTCGTGCCGCCCGAGCCCACACCGCCGCTGCCGCTGTTCCCGCCGCTCGACGACGTTCCCCCTGTGCCCTGGCCGCCACTGCCGCTCTCGGTCGCTCCGTCGGACGAACAGGCGACCGCGCCAACCGACAGCATGAGAGAAAATAACCAGTAGATCAGGACGCTTCGAGTCACGAGAGGCCTCCGCAGCGCTGGTTTGGGGCGTTCACCGAAGGACAGTCGCCGCGCGGCCGTCTTTCGGCTCACCTTCGAGCACCTTCTCGTCGGCGATGACTGGTCAGCCTATGGCGGAGCGGCGTGCCTGTCTAGCCAGGCATTCGGGGGCTCGCCGCCGCGCCGGTGGGCGGCCCTGCGGGCGGCACCCTCGACCGACGCGCGCCTGAGCCGAGCCGCCGGGCCCCTTTGCCGCTTCGAGCTCCCGCCGAACTCGTGACACCGGCGGTACCGCTAGAAAGAAGCCCCTGCGCTGGCGCCGCCTCCCGTCACCCGCCGCTGCGGGCAGCGGCCGGGGTCTGCGGGGGACAGGGCCCGGAGGTCGCCCCGGCGCCCGGCGGGGCCGTGTAGACGATGCAGTTCGCCTGCACGTTGCGCGGGCGGTTCCGGCCGGCGATCATGTCGATCGAGGTGACCAGGATGGCCTCGCACCCCATCCTGGCGGCGGTCGCGCGCGCCAACTGGACCGTGTCGTCCATCGACCGGTCGGGGGAAAACGTCCCCCGCGCCACCTGCAGGACGCCCAGGTTCCGGTGGGGACGGGTCGGGGGCGTGCCCAGGAACACCTCCACGGATTCCACGGGACGGGCCACCAGCTCGGGGCTGGGGGCGCCGATGTGCGCATACGAAATCGAGTCTTCGCAGCCGGCGGCCGCGCAGCCCAGCGCGGCGACCAGCGTGAGCTGGCAGCAACGACGGGAAAGCTGATGACGGAACGGATTCGAAGCATCTCGCATGTGAACGTCTCCAAGCAGCGACGCCGCGCCGCAAGCGGCGCGAGGCGTCGGGTTGAATGCCGATTGCGCTGGGGGCGCGAGCGCACCCCGGCAGATCACTCACGGGGTGAACGGTCGCGCTCGACGCGCGGACCACTGGCCGCGCGCGTTGCTCTTTCGAACAGGCTCAGCCAGCGCGCGGAGGCGAGGTCTTGGGCGCCGCCGCCAGCAGGAGGGCGCGGCTGAAGCGAGGCGCCTGCGCCTGGTCGCGCATCCGCGGCGAAGCAAGCGCGACGCGCACGCCGGTCTGGCGCGCGCCGGCGCCTTGCGCGGCCAGGCATTCCGACAGCTCGGCGCAATGTTCGTGGGCGGCGGCGGACCGAGCCTCTGGCCCCACCGCGCGCGTGTCCGTCGCTGATTTGCCGGCCGGGGCCGGCAGCGCTGCCGCCGCTGGCGCCAGGTGCAGCAGCTCGCCGTGCTCGGCGCAGCGCACGTGTTGCACCGTCGTCTCGTGCCGCGCCAGCGACAGGCTGGCCAGCACGGGCAGGACGGCGGCCAGCGCTGCCAGCGCCTGCACCAGCGCCATTCGCCGCAGCTCGCGAATCAAACCGTGATTGCGAACACCCTCACGCATCAAGCGCCTCTTTCGCAGGTAGCAGCGCGGCGCGAAAAGATCAACCGGTCGCGCGCGCGCCCCCGCCGGCGGCCGCAGGTTTCACGTCGTCAAGCGCTCGATCGCTGCATTCCGTCTGGAGAGTACGAGGAGCGACACCCTGCGATCGAATATCTCCGCTGGAGCGGGTCATCGACCTCGCTGGGCGGTGTCCGTTTCGGTCCATCTCGACAGGGCCGTTACCATGGCCGATAAACTTCCCGACCGATGACGGACCTGCCATCGAGCGACGACGGGCTGCCCTTGCCCTACCTCCGCTCCTATCCCCTTTACCTCTGCCACGGCATCGCGCTCGCCGGTCCGTTCTTCGTGCCGTTCTCGTGGGGCTACGTCGGCCTGGCGCTTTTTCTTTACGCGGTGCGCATGTGTGGCCTGTCGGCGGGCTATCACCGCTACTTCGCGCACCGGAGCTTCGCCACCAGCCGCGGGTTCCAGCTGGTGCTGGCGTTCCTGGGTGGCATCTGCACCCAGCGGGGCGCGCTGTGGTGGGCGGCCAACCACCGCCAGCACCACGCGTGCTCGGATCGACCAGGCGACGTTCATTCTCCCGTGCGGGACGGCTTCTTCTGGAGCCACCTGGGCTGGATCCTGTCGAAGCGCCACGAGACCACGCGCCTCGACCGCATCCGTGACTTCGCCCGCTTCCCCGAGCTGCGCTGGCTGGATCGTCATCACTTCGTGCCGTCGCTGATCTACGCCGGTGCGCTGCTGCTGCTGGGCGGCTGGTCGGCGCTGATCTGGGGCTGCTTCGTCTCGACGGTGTTGCTGTGGCACGCCACCTTCTGCATCAACTCGCTGGCCCACGTGGTGGGGCGCCGTCGCTATCCAACGAACGATCAATCGCGCAACAACTCGCTGCTGGCCATCCTGATGATGGGGGAGGGGTGGCACAACAATCACCACCACTTTCGCGCGTCGGCGGCGCTGGGGTTCTACTGGTGGGAGGTGGACGTCACCTATTACCTGTTGCGGGCGCTGGCGGTCCTGGGGCTGATCTGGGATGTGCGTACGCCGCCGCTGGCGGTGCGGGACAGCTGGCGGACGGAGCCCGGGACATGATCGCCTCGGCGCCGCAGGCGGTGCGGCAGGTGTGGCGGCGCGCCCGACCGCGCGTCGAGCCGCGCCTCGAGTGGCTGTGCGGGGGCGCGCTGCGGCTGCGGCGGGACGTGCTGGCGTTCTATCGAAGCTGCGAGCAGCAGGAGGGCTTCGTGCGGACGCATGTCTGGCGGCTGCCCCTGTGCGTGATCACGGCGCCCGACCTGATCGAGGAGGTGCTGGTGCGCAAGCAGCGCTGCTTCATCAAGTCGGGCGCGCTGCGCTCGACCCAGCTGGCGTTCGGGCAGGGCCTGCTGACGTCCGATCGCGAGCTATGGCGCCAGCAGCGGCGCACCATTCAGCCCGCTTTTCATTCGGCCCGGATCGAGCGCTACCGCGCGCTGATGAAGGCCGCGACGCTGCGGCTGGTGGGCTCCTTCGGCGACGGGCAGGTCCGCAACATCCACCACGACATGACCGAGCTGTGCTTCGAGGTGCTGGCGCAGTCGCTGTTCGGCGAGGAGATGACCGAGGCGCGACCGCTGGTGGCGGCGGCGGCGGAGGCGCTGCACGCGTTTCACCACCTGCACGCGCAGTGGATCGGGGCGTTCGGCGGCCTGGCCTTCGCCGGCGTGCGGGCCGTGTCGACCGCGCTGGGCCGGCCCGACTTCGTCGTCGATCCGACCTTGCTGCCGACGCCGTACGGGCGGCAGTTCCGGGAGGCGGTGGCGGCGCTCGACCGGTACGTCAGCCGGCTGATCCGGCGGCGGCGAGGGGAGAGGCCTGGCGAAGACTTCCTGTCGTTGCTCCTCGGGGCGCGGGATCAGGCAGGGGCGCCGCTAGACGAGCGCCTGATCCGCGACGAGGTGGTGACCATGTTCCTGGCGGGCCACGAGACGGCGGCCGCCTCGTTGACCTGGGCGCTGTACTTGCTGGCGACCCACCCAGCCGCGGCCGACCACCTGGTCGACGCGATGACGTCGGGAGAGGAGGCCGGGGGCGCCGCCGTCGATCAGGTGATGCGCGAGGGGCTGCGCCTGTATCCGCCCGCCTACCGCATCAGCCGGACGGCGGTCGAGAGCTGTGACGTGGGGGGCTTTTCGGTGAAGGCCGGGACCGAGATCATGATCCCGCAATGGGCCGTTCACCGCTCGGCGCGCTTCTTTGTCGAGCCCGACGCGTTCCGGCCCGAGCGCTGGACCCCCGCGTTCACGGCCCGGCTGCCGAAGTTTGCGTTCTTCCCGTTCGGCGGCGGTTCGCGCACCTGCATCGGCAACGCGTTCGCCGAGGTCGAGGGGCGCGAGGTGCTGGGCAACATCAGCCGCCGCTTCCACCTGCGCGTACCCCCCGGCGCCGACATCGCGCCGTTCCTGGGGGTCACCTTGCTGCCCCGCGGAAACGTCCTTCCCCTGGAAGTGCGCCGTCGCGCCGGGTAGTCGGCCCTCCCTGGAGCAGCAGCGATGGCCCCGAGACGCGCGCCGCCTCAGGTCTCGTCGCCTTGCATCGTTCGTTCGATGCGCGAGTCGGGGACCAGCCAGGTCAGGGCCACGCATACGTAAAGGGCGATGGAGACCCAGCGGTTCACGAAGGCGAGGGGGACGGCGACCGCGCAGCCGACCACCGACAGCTTGCCCTTCCAGTCGTGGCCCAGCGCCTTCGCCAGGGGCGAATCTGGCGCGTGAATGGCCAGCAGCACCCGGGTGAGGATGAAGTAGGCAACGCCCGCCAGCAGCAGCACCACACCGTAGGCAGCGACGGTCAGCGCGGCGGCGTGCTGGTCCCCCAACCAGGCCGTCACGCCCGGCACCAGCGACAGCCAGAACAGCAGGTGCATGTTGGCCCACAGCGCCTTGCCGTTGATGCGCTGGACGACGTGCATCAGATGGTGATGGTTGTTCCAGTAGATGCCCACGAACACGAAGCTCAGCACGTAGCTGCACAGCTTCGGCGCCAGCGGGCGAACGGCCTCGAACGAGACACCGTCCGGGGGGCGCAGCTCCAGCACCATGATGGTGATGATGATGGCGATGACACCATCGCTGAACGCCTCGAGTCGACCGCGGGTCATGGCGCCATCATAGCGGCCGGCGCCGTCCCCGCAGAGAAGGCGGCCCGTCAGCCCGCCGCGCGCAGGAAGGCCGCGGAAGCGCAGCGGGCGGACGCCATCAGGTCTTCCAGAGGGCAGGGCCTGCTGAGGTAGTAGCCCTGCGCCTTGTCGACGCCGATGGCGCGCAGGGCGGCCAGCTCGGACTCGGTCTCGACGCCCTCGGCGGTGATGCGGCTGCCGACCTCGCGCGCGAACGCGATCAGCCCCTTGGCCAGGGCGCGGCGGCTGGGGTCGCTGTCGATGTCGCGGGTCAGGCTCATGTCCAGCTTGATGACGTCCGCCTTCAGGCTCAGGATGTGGCGCATGCTGGCGTAGCCGGCGCCCGCGTCGTCGATGGCCAGCTGGGCCCCACGCTGCCGGAACGGCGCCAGCGCGTCCAGCACCGCGTGGTAGTCGGGCACGCTGGCGTGCTCCGTGATCTCGAGGACCACGCGGGACAGGTCGACCCGTTCCAGGACGGGGTGCAGGCGGCCCGAGAGGATCACCTCGGGCGAGCAATTGACGGCCAGCCACAGCGGGTGGGGCACCTTCTCCAGCGCGCCCAGCGCCTTCTCGATGGCCAGGAGCTCCAGGTCCAGCCCGACGTCGGCCTCGTGCGCCAGGTCGAACCAGACGTCCGGGGTGCGGCGGGGCTCGACGTCGAAGCGCGACAGGCACTCGGCGCCGACCAGGGCGCCGTCGGCCAGCGAATAGATGGGCTGATAAACGATGCGCGGCGCGCCCAGGTCGACGGCCTGGCGGATCTCGAGCCGGGCCCGCCGTTTCAGCCGCTCCACCTCTTGTTCCTCGTCGATGCGCGCGGCCAGGACCTCGCCCAGCGCCCGCATCAGCCGCAGGTCGCGTTCACCCAGGGTCAGGTTCGGTTCGCGGCTGAAGCAACAGAGCGTGCCGTACACGCTGCCGTCGGACAGCTCGATGGGGACGCCCAGATGGGCGCCGATGGGGATGGCGCGCGTGGCCGGCAACGCCATGGCCTCGGGCACGGCCGAGGTGTCGGGGATCAGCGCGGGCAGCTCGCCGCGGACCACCTTCAGGCAGTAACCGTCTTGCAGCGGGATGGTCTGTCCCTGCTGGATGGGGGCCACGCCGTCGGCGTCGACGTGCTCCAGCACGCGATCGGTCTCGCGGAAGTGGCTGACGAACGCGACGTCCATCCCCAGGTGCTTGCGCACCGTGCGCAGCACCTGGGCGATCCCGCTGTTACCTACCCCTTGCGCCAGCAATTTGGCGATGGGGCCTGACTTGAGCCGATGTGCACCCATGTCCCCCCCGTTCCTTCCCTTCTCGGACGTAACCAGGAAAAAATTGAGCGGCGTCACGACCCGAACCTCAGCGCGCGCGGGGCAGACGATCAGATCGGCGCAGCACGGGCCGGGGACGCGAGCGCCGCGCGTGATACTGTTCGCCCACCTCCGCGCCGGCGCGGCGGGATGGTTACCCGAGAGCCCAACCCATGGCGGTGCTGCTGTCCCTCATCTTCTTCCTGTCGGGGGCGGCCGGCGTCCTGTTCGAGACGGTCTGGTTTCGCGTGCTGGGCCTGACGCTGGGCAACAGCGTGTGGGCCGCCAACATCGTGCTGGCCGCCTTCATGGCCGGGCTGGCCGCCGGCAACGCCCTGGCCGCCCGACACGGGCGGCGGGCGCGCCGGCCGCTGCGGCTGTACGCCGCCATCGAGCTGGTCGTCGGCGTGACCGGGGCGGCCGTCGTGGTGTTGCTGCCTCCGCTGACGCCGCTACTGTCGCGGCTCCTCGCCCACGCGGCGGCGCAGGGCTGGCTGGTGAACGTCGTCCGTCTGACCGTCTCGTCCGTGGTGCTGGCGGTGCCGGCGGCCGCGATGGGGCTGACGTTGCCGCTGCTGGCCCGCGCCGCCACGCAGTTCGACGCCAACTTCGGCCGCGTCCTGGGGCGCCTGTATGGCTGGAACACGCTGGGCGGCATGGCCGGGGCCTGGGTGGGCGAGTGGTGGCTGATCGGCGCGCTGGGCGTTCGCGGGACGGGCCTGGCGGCCGGGGCGCTGAACGTCCTGGCGGCAGGCGCCGCGTTGCTGCTGGCGCGGCGTCCGGCGCTGGCCGCGCCCCTGGCCGTCGAACCCGCCCCCTCCGGCGACGCGCGCCCGACCGGGCGAGCGGTGCGCCTGCTGGCGGCGGCGTTCCTGTCGGGGGCGTTGCTGCTGGCGCTGGAGGCGGTCTGGTTTCGCTTCCTGCAGCTGTTCGTCTTCGGTACCAGCTTCATCTTCGCGGCGATGCTGGCCACCGTGCTGCTGGGGATCGGCGCCGGCGGCGCGCTGGCCGGCTTCTGGCTGGGGCGCGATCGCCGGGCACACCGCTTCGCTCCGCTGGTGGCGCTGGCCGCGGGGATCTCCGTCGAGCTGTGCTACCGACTGTTCGATCCGCGCGTCGACGACGCCGTCTACACGACGACCGATCTGGTGGGGGCGCTGTGGCTGTTCGGGCGGCTGATGCTGCCCGCGTCGCTGGCGTCGGGCGCGCTGTTCGCGCTGGTGGGCGCCGCCGCGCGCGAGGAGTGCGGCGGCGCGGCCGAGACGGCTGGCAAGCTGACGCTGGCGAACACGGCGGGGGCGGCCCTGGGCGCGTTGCTGGCGGGCTTCCTGCTGGTGCCGCGCCTGGGGCTAGAGAAGGTGCTGTTCGGGGCCCTGCTTGGCTATGGCGCGATAGCGTGGCTGTCCCGCGCGGCCCCCGACGCTCGTTCCCCTCGGCGGTGGCGGCGCGCCGGGTGGGCCCTGCTGGGAATCCTGGTGGTGGCCTGCGCGCTCTACCCGTTCGGTCTGCTGCGCCGGCGCTTCGTTCCCCTGGTGCTGGAGCGCTACGCGACGCCGAAGCCCGAGCTGATCGAGCTGCGCGAGGGAATGACCGAGACGGCGATGTACCTGCGGGACACGTTTCACGGGGTCCCGCTGCACTACCGGCTGATGACGAACGGCCATTCGATGTCGGCGACGACCTACCGCGGCCGCCGTTACATGAAGCTGTACGCGTACTGGGCGCTGGCGGTGAACCCGTCGGCGCGCGACGCGTTGCTGATCAGCTACGGGATCGGCAACACGGCCAAGGCGCTGACGGACACGCGTCAGCTCGCCTCGATCGACGTGGTCGACATCTCGCGCGACGTGCTGCAGATGGGAGCCCTGGCGTATCCCGGCGGCGGCGCGCCGCTGGACGATCCGCGCGTCCACGTGCACGTGGAGGACGGCCGCTTCTTCTTGCAGACGACCGACCGCCAGTTCGACGTCATCACCGCCGAGCCGCCCCCGCCCCGCGGCGCCGGTATCACCAACCTGTACTCGCGCGAGTACTTCCAGCTGGTCCACGATCACCTGCGGCAGGGCGGCGTCGTCACGCACTGGCTGCCCGTCAATCTGCTGTGGCCGTCGGAGAGCAAGGCCATCATCCGCGCCTTCTGCGACGTGTTCGACGACTGCACCCTGTGGACCGGCGCCGGGCTGCAATGGATGCTGGCGGGAACGCGCGGGGCGCGCGCCGTATCCGAGCAGCAGTTCGGCGCGCAATGGCGCGATCCGGTCGCGGCGCCCGAGTTGATCGCGCTCGGCTTCGAGCGACCCGAGTCCCTGGGGGCAACGTTCCTGGCCGATGCCGTGACCCTGGCCACCTGGACCGAAGGCGCCTTGCCGCTGGACGACGACCACCCGGGCCGCATCCTGGCCCGCTATCCGGAGGACGGGGACGCGGGCGATCCGCTCTATCGCGACTGGATGGACGCCCGGGGGGCGCGCGAGCGGTTTCAGAGCAGCCGCTTCATCGGCGAGCTGTGGCCGCCCAGCTTTCGGCAAAGCACCGTGGCGTTCTTCGGCCCGCAGGCGGTGTGGAACGACGTCTGCGTGGGCGTCCGCCTGAACACGATGCAGACGCTGCACATGGTGCTGGCGCACGCGCCGCTGAACACGCTGCCGCTGCTGATGATGGGCAGCGAGCCGGGCCAGCAGGCGATCGCGACGCGCCTGTACGACCAGGGACGGCGAGACGTGGAGCTGGAGTTCGAGCTGGGCGTCGGGGCGATGAGCCGGCGGGACTACGAGACGGCGGTCGCCCATCTGGGACAGGTGACGGCGGGCGGGCGCGTGGCCGAGGCGGCGCTGTTGCGCACGCTGGCGCTGGCCGAGCAGGGAAGGATCGAGGAGGCGCGGCAGTCCCTGGCGCAGGCCACGGCGAGCCCGCTGTCGGTCGTCAAGGTCGAGTCTGCCCGCTGGCTCGCCCACTTCCTCGACTGGAAGGGCCGGGCCGCGCAGGCCGGCGGGGCAGGCGAGGCGGCGTCGCCTGCGGTTGCGCGCTGAGCGCCGCCGTCACCTTGCGGGCGTCAGGGCGACGTCCACCACCTCGAGCTCCAGGAAGTTACCGCTGTAGGGCTGCTTGATCTGCGTGTTCTTCACGTTGGGCACGGTCATGGTGGTGTTGGCGACCTGATGGTGGTCGCCGTCGATCACGTAGAAGTCGATCTTCGCCTGGCCGGCGATGGGGATGGTGACCGTGTAGTCGGTCTTGTAGACGGCGTGGGGCTGGCGGTCGACGCCGTCGTAGTCGGTCGTGTAGTTCAGGAAATACGTCTGCTTCGGCGAGGAGATCGTCATCGCGAAGATGTTGAACCCGTTGTAGCAGTTGTCGGCCGGGGCGACCTCCGGGGGGACGGTGAACGGGATGGGATAGCTGGCGTCCGTCTGCGGTGGGTGGATCTTGCAGGCGCCCTGGCCGGGGCCCAGGTTCGAGTTGGGGGCCTGCGCGCTGTGAATGGTCGGCCAGCCGCCCGTGTAGAAGACCTTGCCGGCCGCGTCCAGCATCCCGCCCGTGTACCAGTACCGCTCCGCGACGCCCACCACCCGCAGCTTCACGTCGTACGTCATGGCGGCGTCGCCCCCGAACTGCTTGCTGAGGTGCTGATTCTCCGGCGCCACCCCGCTGTTCAGGATGTTCGACGCGTTCTCGTCGCAGGTGCAACCGGCACAGCTTCCCGGGGCCGAGAAGCACGGCTTCAGCAGCGCGAACCCGTCCAGGACCTGGGCGGCCGCCAGGGGATCGGCTGAACCGCCCTGGCCGCCCCCGGCCGCCCCGCCGCTGCCGGCCGGGGGAGCACCCGCGGCGCCGGCAGCGCCATGACCGCCAACCCCCGTCACGCCAGCCGCGCCGGTGCTGCCTCCGGTCGTGGAACCACCCGTGGCGGTCTGCGCAGGCATTCCCCCGCTGCCCGGCGCCCCGCCGCTGGTCGTGGTGCCCCCACTGCCCGTCACGCCCCCGCTCGACACGCCGCCGCTCGAAGAGACACCGCCGCTGCCGGGCCTCCCCCCGCTGCCCGGCGTGCCACCGCCCGCCGTGACACCGCTGCCGCCAGAGGCGGCCTGACCGCTCGCGCCTCCGCTCGCCGATCCGTTGCCACCGCCGCTGGCCGCGACGCCGCCCGTGCCCGGCGCCCCGGTCGAACCCGCCGAGGAGCAGCCAGCCACGCCCAGCGCGGCCAGCAAAAGGAACCGCCGCCTGTAGGTCGTCACGATCGGCTCAGGCGATCCGCAGCCCGGTGAGCTCGCTGGTCGTCTGGCCGTTCCCCTTGCCGATCGTCTTCAGACCGGCGCCGAAGATGTTCGCGATGGTCAGCAACGCGGACGAAAGGTTGCCGTTGGCGGCGCGGAAGTGCTGATCGCCCTTCAGCGCGCCGGCCGCCTTGCCCAGCATCAACACCGGCCACTCCGACGTGTCGTGCACCTTGCCCCACCCGGTGCACGACGTGACGTAGATCAGCGTGTTGTCGAGGACGCTGCCCGTCCCCTCGGTCATGGTCGACAGCTGGCTGGCGAAGGTGTTCAGCGCCGTCATCGCGTAGATGACCCCCGTGTGATAGCGGGTCTGGTAGCCCGTGGTGGCGTTGTTGCCGGCGTCGGTGTGGGCGATGGTGTCGTGGAAGTCGGCGTTCATGTCGCTGCTGATCGACCGGTAGTACACGTGCGCGGCCGGCAGCGTGAACATGAAGGTGGCGTTGTTGGTGATACCGGAGGCCAGCGCCACCGCCAGCATCTGCGCCATCACGTCGTTCACCTTCATGGGCGCCTCGGACTTCGTGTCCCTGGTGATGCCCGACGTCTGCGGATCGGCGGGGATGGGGATGGTGGACGTCGTCGTGCCCATGGCGGCCAGCCGCGTCTCGATCTGGCGAATGGCGTCCAGGTGATCCGACAGGCGCGCCCTGTCCTGCGCGCCCAGCAGGGCGTTCACGTCGGCACCGTCGGCCAGCACCGCGTCCAGGATGCTCTTCTTGCTCTGGTTCACCTTCATCATCTGGGCGGCGTTGCCGTTGGTCGTGGTGCCCATGAACATGCGGGTGAAGGCGGCGTGCGGATCGAACTCCGGATAGTTGGGGGCGTTCGGGCCGCGGTGCGAGCAGGTGTGCAGCGTGTTCTCGGGACCGTTCGGCGTGGCGTCGCTGCAGCCGAGCTCCAGCGACGGGAAGCTGCCGCCCGGGTTCACGCCCGCGACGATCTGATCGATCGACGCCAGCTCGGCCGAGTTGTTCGACACGCTGCCGCCGGTCGTCGAGGCGGCCGACCCCATGGGGTGGGGCGAGGCGTTGCCGATCATGTTCTTGAGGCCGCTCACCACCGTCAACCAGGGCTTGACCGACATCAGCGGCGCCAGCTCGGGGCTGAGGCTCCAGGCCGAGCCGGTCCCCGTCGCCGTCGGGTTCCACAGCGCCGGGATGATCCCGTTGCCGAAGAACCAGGTGCAGTACCGCCTGGGCAGGGCGCCACCCTGGGCGAAGGCCGTCCCTTTCTCGTTCAGCATGATGTCGAGGATGGGCAGGGGAACGGCCAGCGCCGCCCCGGAGGCGAGCGCTCCTCGGAGAACAGTCCGTCGGCTCAGACGCGTGGTGGGCATGCTCATTCTCCTGCTCAGGGCGAGGGGGGCGCGACGAAGCGGAAGCCGTCGCTGGACACGATGTCGCGCACGAGATCGCGCAGGTGATAGCCGCCGGCCCGGAACGTCGACTTCAGGCCGTCGAGCACCGGCTGCTCGGTGTCGGTCTCCACGTGGCCCGTCCCGTAGCGGTACATGTTCTGGACCAGGCAATCCGACACCGCCGGCTGGCTGGCCAGCACCTGTCCCAGCTCGACGGGTCCATTGAACGTCGTGCTGTCCAGCGCCCCCGACACGTCGATCGGCTGGCCCTGGTCGGTCGACCGGTACTCGCCGATGGCGTCGAAGTTCTCCAGCGTCAGCCCCAGCGGGTCCATCAGCTTGTGACAGGCGGCGCAGCTGGCGACCGCCTCGTGCATCATCAGCTTCTCGCGCTTCGTGTAGACGACGCCGGCCGGCGGATCGGGCAGCACGGTGTTCACGTTGGGCGGCGGCAGCGGGATGTTCTGGCACAGGATCGTCTGACGGATGAATTTCCCGCGCTGCGTTGGCGAGCCCTCTTCCTGATTGGCGTACAGCGACAGGAAGGCCGGCGTGGTCAGCAGGCCGGCGCGCAGGCCGTCGGACGGCAGCGTCACCGGGCTCAGCGTGGTGGACGACAGCCCCGTCGTCGGCAGCCCGTACAGCTTGGCCAGCTCCTTCGTCACGAACGTGCTGCGGGTGGTCAGCAGCTCCAGGGCGCTGGCGTTCCGGTCGAACACGATCGCCTCGAACATCGCCGGGATCTCCTGCATCATCGCCGTCTGCGCCGCGGGGGTGTAGTCGGCGAACTTGGGATCCTTCGCCCGCGACGCGATCAGCTGTAGCTGGTACAGCTCGGTGGCGAAGTTCCCCACCGACTCGCGCCCGGCGGTGGTGGCCAGCAGGCGATCCGCCTGCGCCAGGACAGCGTCCTTGGTCTGCAGCGCGTTCTGGTCGGCCAGATCCAGCAGCGTGGGGTCCGGCGTCGAGTTCGTCAGGAAGTAAGCCAGCCGGGTGGCGATCTCGCTGCTGGTGTACTGCCAGAAGCCGTTGCCCGCGGCGGTGGACGGGGCCCCGCGCTCCAGCCGGTAGAGAAAAGAGGGCGACAGCAGCAGGCCCTGCATTCCGGCGCGCATCCCCTCGTAGACGTCGCCCATGGTGGCGGCGACGTTCGCGATCAGGGTGGTGTAGCGCGTGACCTGCGCCGACGTCAGGGGCTGGCGCCAGGCCAGCCGGCCGAACTTCGTCACGAAGGACTGGAAGCACGCCGTGTCGGTGGCGCTCTTCGGCGTGCAGCCGAGCAGCTTGGCGCGCCGGGTGGTGTCGGCGAACGCGGCGGCGGTGGCCGTGTCGATGGCGGCCTGATACTCCTCGACGCCGGTCGACGAGATCGAGACGGTGGCGGCGCTGACGCTGGGGAAGCCACCGATCGACCACGAGTCGGGCTCGAGATCGCCGATCGTCACCGCACCCTGCAGCAGATCGCGCAGCGAGTTGCGAAAGGCGCTGGTGGTCAGGCGCCGGTAGGCCCCCGGCGCGGGCGCGAAGGCCACGGAGGTACCGCCGGTGCCGGAGTCGGCTCCGCCCGTGCCTGTGCCGCCGGAGCCGCTGCCCGTTCCCGAGCCGCCGCTGCCGCTGGCCGCGCCGCCGCTACCCGTGCTGGTGCTGCCCGAGCCACCGCTGCCGGTCCCGCCGACCGTACCCCCGCTGCCGCTGCTTCCAGAGCGGCCGCCGCTGCCCGCGCCGGTCTGGTTCGCGCCGCCCGTCGCGCCCGCGTTGCCGGCGTCGGCAGCTCCACTGCCGGAGGTCGAGGTGTTGCCAATGGTCCCCTGGCACCCCGCCGCGCCGGCGAGCAAGCCCGCGGCCAGCACCGCGTGAAGGGGGCCACGGATCGGGTGAAACCAGCCGAGGTCACGGCGCTGCATCTCGCGCTCCTTTTGTGCAGATCGACCGCTCACCAGCGGGTGCTCCCCGGGCCCAGCAGGACGCCGGCGAGCACCGCGGAGCCTGCCGGGGGCCGGCAGCTGAGCAGGGGCGAACTCATTCGTACCGGGACAATGACCACGACCCGCGGAATCGGCTCACGGCGCGCGTGCGATCTTCACCGGGCGCGCCCGATGGCTGTCGGTGCCACCGCGATGTGGGCATACCTGCCACCGATCGCCCGGTTTGTTGAGCCGGATCCGCGTGACTGGGTCATTGTGAATCAGTAGATGTCGCCGAAGCCGTACCTCCGCGTCACCGAGCCGCTGCCGGACCTGGTCCCGGGCGGCCCGGTCGAGTTCGACGAGCTGTTCGCACGCTATGGGCGATACGTGGCCCGGCTGGCGGCGCGGTTGCTCGGCGCCGGCGACAGGGAGGTCGACGACGTCGTGCAGGACGTGTTCTGGCTGGCGTCGCGGCGGCTCTCCACCATCGCCGACATGATCCAGGCGCGGGGCTGGCTGGCCACTGTGACGACGCGCGCGGTGGCGCGGCGGCTGCGTCGCCGTCGCTTCCGCAGGCTGTTTCACGCCGGTCCTCTGGTGCACGACGTGCCGGCGGCGGGCGCCACCGCCGAACAGCGCGCGCTGCTGGCGCGTCTTTACGAGGTGCTGGAGACCTTGCCGACCGAGCAGCGGCTGGCCTGGTCGCTTCGCTATATCGAGGGGGAACCGCTGGACCAGGTGGCTGCTGCCTGCCGGTGCAGCCTGGCCACGGCCAAACGGCGCGTCAGCGCCGCCAAGAACGTCATAGACGAGGTATTCGGGGATGAGTAAGAGGAACGTGGGGATGAATCAACTGGACGAGGCAGGGTTCGACAAGATCGAACCCGTCTGGGGACCGGAGCGCGAGCGGGCGGTGCGCGCCGCCATCGCGCAGAGGGCGGCGCGACGGCAAGGAACCGTGCGCACCGCGGCCGCGGTCACCGCGACGGCACTGCTGGCCGTCGGTGGATTCGCCGTGTGGACGCATCGGCCCACGCCCGTTGCCGTCGCTGTGCCGGCGCCGATCGCCGGGCCGACGCCCGCCGTCGTCGCGGCCAGCGAGACCGTCTCGGTGACGGAGCTGTCGCCGGACACGGTGCTGGCGCCGCTGCCGCAGCGTGGGGGACGCGGGTTCGTCCTGCGCGCCGGCGGGGCCCGCTTCTCGGTTCCCCACGACGAAGGACGCCCGTTCGTGGTGACGGCGGGCGCCGTGACCATCGAGGATCTGGGCACGACCTTCACGGTGCGCTTCACGGCCGCCGATCGGGTGAAGGTCGCCGTGGAGGAGGGACGGGTGCGGGTGCGAGCGGGCGAGACCGACACCGAGGTCTCGGCCGGCGCCGCGCTGGAGGTGCCGGCGGGGCCGGTGGCCGGCGCGGCGAAGCAGCAACGGCCGGCGCGCGCGGTGGCGGCGTCGTGGCGACCGCTCGCCGAGCGTGGCCAGTACGAAGAGGCGCGCTCGGCGCTGCGCAACGCCGGCCCCAGCGCCGTCCGCAACGACACGCCGGATCTGCTGCTGGCGGCCGACGCCGCCCGGCTGAGCGGTCATCCCGCCGAGGCGGTGCCGTACCTCGAGCGGGTCGTCCACGGGCACAGCCACGACCCGCGCGCCGGTCTGGCGGCGTTCACGCTGGGGCGCGTGCTGCTGGATGAGCTGGGCCGACCCAACGAGGCCGCGGACGCCTTCGCGCTGGCCCGGTCTTTCGGCGGCCCGCTGGCAGAGGACGCCCTGGCCCGCGAGGTGGAGGCCGCCTCGCGCGGCGGCGACGTCACGCGCAGCCGTGACCTGGCGCTGCTGTACCGGCGCCTCTACGCGAACGGACGGCGCGCCAAGGCCGTGTCGAGATTCGGCGGGCTCGACTGACGGTACGGGGGCTCGGGGCGGCCCTGGTGGCCGCGGTGATGTGTGCCGCCCCCGCGCAGGGCGCGGGCGGGATCGAGCGGCCCCGCGTCTCCATCGACTTCGTCGACTGCGACGCGGCGCTGGCGCGCGAGGCGCAGCGGATCGCCGCCATCGAGCTGCGCGCCACGCTGGTCAACGCCGCACCCGACGACACCGTGACCAGGGTGACCGCCGCCTGTCGCGGCACGCTGGCGGAGCTGGCCGTCGCCGATCCGACGACCGGCAAGTCGGTGGAGAGAACGGTGGCGCTGACCGAGGCGGCGCCCAACGGGCGCGCCCGGCTGCTGGCGCTGGCCGTCGCCGAGCTGGTGGCAGCCAGCTGGTCCGAGCTGCAGACCAACCCGCACCCACGCGCGCCCGCGGCCACACCACTGGCGCCGTACGCGGCGCGGGAGTCGGCGCGCGCCGCCATGGCCGATCGGTCGCTCGAGCTGGCGGTCGCGTTCGATATGCACCGTCTGGGGGGCGGCGACTACCTGTTCGGCGGCGGGGTGGGGGCGGTCGTCTGGTTGTCCCCGCTGCTGCTGGCCCGCCTGGACGCGCTGGCGGATTACGGCGAGCTGGAGCGCGGCGCCGGGCGCGTGGCGGTGATCATGCCCAGCATCTCGGCGGCGATCGGCGTGTCGCGGTGGCTGGGGGCACACCTGCGGCCCGCCCTGACGCTGGGCCTTCGCGGCGGCTACGTCAGGATGAACGGCATCGCCGATGATCAGAACGCCACCGCCGCGCGCCAGCAAGGGGCGTGGCTGGGGCCAGAGCTGGCGCTGCAGGTCAGCGTCTGGCCGCGCGGGCGGGTGCATCCCATCGTCGGATTGGCCGTGGGCACGCATCTGCTGGGCGTTCGCGGCACCGTCGACGGTGGCCGTGATGTCGAGGCGGTGGGATTCTGGGGGGGAGTCAGCGCGGCTCTGGCCGTACGTTGACGGCCGGACGAGGCAAGGCGAGCGGCATGCGGCGACACCTGACCAGCTACGCTCTGCTGGCGACCGTGGTCGCGGCGCCCGCTTGCTATGAGAAGACCGGGCCGGTGCTGGGACCCCCTTCCAGCGTGCCGTTGCCCGAGGCCGTGGCGCCCGTCCCCTCGGCCGCTCAGGTGGCCTGGCAGGCGCAGGAGCTGGCGGCGTTTCTGCACTTCGGGATGAACACGTTCACGAACAAGGAGCAGGGGGACGGCACCGACAGCCCCGCGCTGTTCAATCCCACGGCGTTCGACGCCCGCCAGTGGATCACCGCCTTGCGCAGCGCCGGTCTACAGGAGGCGCTGCTGACGGCGAAGCACCACGACGGCTTCTGTCTGTGGCCGACGACGTGCACGTCGTACTCCGTGCAGGCCAGCCCGTTCCGGGGCGGCACCGGCGACGTGGTGCGCGAGTTCGTCGACGCCGCCCACGAAGGGAACGTGCGCGTGGCCCTGGCGCTGTCGCCCCTGGATCGCCACGATCCCAGCTACGGTACGCCCGCCTATCTATCCGTGTTCGAGTGTCAGCTGAGGGAGCTGCTGACGAACTACGGCAGCGTCGACGAGCTGTGGTTGTGGCAGGCCCCGGGGACGCCCGCGTTCGACTGGACCGCCATCCGCGACTTCGTGCGCGCGCTGCAACCGCAGACGCTGGTCGAGTTCTCGAACGCCGCCCCCATGCCGCCCAGCGACCTGCGCAGCGTCGGGCAGTCCAGCCCCGGCCCCGGCACGACCCCCGCGCCGACGGATCAGTCCAGCGTCCAGCTGTCCGGGGGCGCCGCGGGCCCCAGCTACATCCCCGCCGAGGCGGTGTACTCCATTCGACCCAACTGGTTCTGGCACGCCGCGGACGACGCTCAGGTGAAGACGGGGGACCAGCTGCTGGGCCTGTACCTCGACAGCGTGGGGCGGAACAGCCTGCTGCGCATCAACGTTCCCCCCGACACGCGCGGCTTGCTGGCGGATCCCGACGTGGCGGCGCTGAACCAGCTGGGCGGCGCGGTGCGTGCGCTCTACCGCACCAACGTGGCGGCTGGCCGCCCCGCCACCGCCGATTCCGTGTTCGAGGATCTGTCGGCGTACGCGCCCCCGGCCGCCGTCGACGGCAGGGCCGACACCTTCTGGGCGGCGGCCGCAGGCCAGACCAGCGCCCGGCTCGAGATCGCGCTGGAGGGTGCGCCCCTGTTCGATCTGATCAGCCTGCAGGAGCCGATCGCGCTCGGCGAACGGACGACCGACTTCCATGTCGACGCGCGCGTGAACGGCGCCTGGACGACCGTCGCCAGCGGCACCTTCATCGGCGAGCGGAAGCTGTTCCAGATCTCCCCCGTCAGCGCCGACCGCGTCGCCCTGGTGATCACGGGCGCGCGCGGCGCCCCGGCGCTCTCCGAGCTGGGGCTGTACGATTCGACGCAGGCCGCGGCCGGGCCCTAGT
>Ga0070658_10001382_pt1 | contig 20733 bp, 20 predicted proteins | sample KBSC13metaG_FD_64664 | JGI IMG/M metagenome (GOLD analysis project Ga0070658, IMG submission 64664) | Corn rhizosphere microbial communities from Kellogg Biological Station, Michigan, USA - KBS C1-3 metaG | ecosystem: Host-associated > Plants > Roots > Rhizosphere > Soil ...
GAGTCCATCTCGGCGGGCATCGGCTGGCCCAGATATTTCTGGAAGACCATGCCGATCGCGCGGCGCGCTTCGGGCCAGGCAGCGGCGCTGTCGGGCGCGAAACGATCGGCAAGTGCGGGGCCGTTGGCGACGATATAGGCGTTCGGCGGCAGTACCTCGCCGCAGCGGCTGCCGAGCTTCTCGGCCAGCGTGGGCAAGGCGAAGGTGACGAGCGCGGCTGCCTGGCGCTGCGGCATGCAATCCGCGGTCTGCGCCATCGCCATCGACGGCATCGCCGCCAGCATGAGTCCCAAAGCGAGTGTCTTCATTGGTCGGTCTCCGGCAGCCGCACCGTGGCGAGCGCCTGGGCGGCGATGCCTTCACGGCGGCCGGTGAAGCCCAGACGTTCGGTGGTGGTGGCCTTGATGCTGATCTTCGCCTCCGCGAGCCCGAGCAGTTCGGCCACGCGCGCCCGGATCGCGGCGCGGTGGGGACCGACTTTGGGCTCCTCGCAGATAATGGTTAAATCCACATGATCGATCCGCCCGCCTTTTGCGACGACCAGTTCGCGAGCGTGGGTGAGGAACAGATGCGAGGCGGCGCCGCGCCATTTTGGGTCGCTCGGCGGGAAATGCGTGCCGATATCGCCCTCACCGATCGTGCCGAGCAAGGCATCGGTCAGCGCATGTAGGCCAACATCGGCATCGGAATGGCCCGCGAGCGACCGGCCGTGCGGGATACGAATGCCGCCGATCCAGAGATGATTGCCTTCGGTGAAGCCGTGCACGTCGAACCCGAGCGCGGTGCGCGAAACCATATTGGCCGCAAGCCTTTGCTCGGCGGCGGCGAAATCGGCGGGGAAGGTGAGCTTGTCGAGCGAGGGTGAGCCTTCGACTGTCTTCACGAAAAGCCCGGCCGCGCGCGCGATCTGTGCGTCATCGGTCGCTTCCAGCGCCGCGTCCCAAGCGGCATGCGCGGCGCGGATGGCCTGCGTGTGGAAGGCTTGCGGGGTCTGTACGCGCGCAAGCCTATCGCGGGCGACGGTCGGCCCGAGCGATTCGCCGATCTCGGCAAGCGTGTCCGCCACCGGCAATACCGGCACGGCCGCAGACGCCTGTTCCAGCGCATCCAGCAGCCGGTCGATCACCGCGCCGGGCAGGAAAGGGCGGGCGGCATCGTGGATCAGCACGAGGTCTGTGGCGGTCGCCGCAAGCCCGTTGGCGACCGACTCGCGCCGCGTCGCGCCGCCGATGATCGGGTCCGCCAGTTTGCGGCCGCCGATCGCATCGGCGTAAAGCCGCTCCTGGCCCACACCGATCACCACGCGCACCTCGTCGATCCCGTCATGCGCCTGAAGCGCGTCGATCGCATGCGCCAGCACCGCCTTGCCGGCGATGGATGCATATTGCTTGGGAAGATCACCGCCTGCGCGCGTGCCGGAGCCGGCCGCGACGATCAGCGCTGAGGTGCGTGGACGCATGGGCGCGCGCCCTAACGCTTTCGGAAGCGCAATGCCATAGATGTTCGCAGGTGCGGTAATCCGCCTAAGCGGCTGCCTGATGCGCTTCCTGCAGCGCCTTGGCGAACAAACGGAACTCCTTCTCGCGAGGAGAGCCGCTGCGCCATACCAAGGCGATCCGCCGCGAGGGGTGCTGGGCATCCAGCGGGCGTGCGACCACGTGCGTATGGTCGAGGATGCCCGCCTGCAGCGCCATTTCCGGCAGCATCGTCATTCCTAGGCCATTGTCGACCATCTGGACGAGCGTGTGCAGCGACGTGCCCATCATCGTCGCTCCCGCGCGCAATTCGGGCCGGTTGCAGGCGGCAAGCGCGTGATCCTTCAAGCAATGCCCGTCCTCGAGAAGCAGCAATTGGCGTTCGTCGATCGCATCGGCAGGAAGGGGGTCGGGCATCGACGCGGCCTGATCCGCCGGAAAAGCGACGAACAACCGGTCGTCGAACAAAGCTTCATGCTCGATGTCGCCACAGGCGTAAGGCAGCGCCAACAACACGCAATCGACATGGCCGCGATGCAGCGATTCGCACGCGGCCGCCGAGGGCTCTTCGCGCAAATAGAGTTTCAGCTCCGGCCAGGATTCGCGCAGCTTGCCGAGGATGCGCGGCAGCAGGAACGGCGCGATCGTGGGGATCACGCCCATCCGCATCTCACCCGACAATGGCTTGCCCGCCGCACGTGCGAGCGCAGCCAGTTCCTCGGCCTCGCGCAGCACCCGTTCGCCTTTATCCGCGATCTTGAGGCCCAGTGGCGTGAAGCGGACCACGCGCCGGGTGCGCTCGACCAGCATCACCCCCAGCAACGATTCCAGCTCCCGCAGCCCCGCCGACAGCGTCGATTGGGTGACGAAGCAGGCGTCCGCGGCCCGCCCGAAATGGCCAGTGTCGCGCAACGCCACCAGATATTGGAGCTGTTTCAGGGTGGGAAGATAAACCGCCATTATCGCTTCACTCGATCAATAGGTGCTAAATAATCAATTGGATTGAAGATTGCCAGCGCCCCAGATAGCGGCTCCTAGCTTTTCGCAACCGCAGCAAATTGGAGATTCGGTTCATGCTCACCGTTGGTGACAAATTCCCGTCGCTTAAGCTTCCCGTTCAGGAAGGCGTCTCGGCGCTGCCTGCGGGCGAAACGATCGACACCGGCGATACCGGCGGCAAGTGGAAGGTCGTCTTCTTCTGGCCGAAGGACTTCACCTTCATCTGCCCGACCGAGATCATCGGTTATGGCGAGCTGAAGCAGGATCTGGCCGACCGCGACGCAGTGCTGATCGGCGCCTCGACCGACACCGATTTCGTCCACTTCGCGTGGCGCAAGTCGGACGAGCGTCTCGCCGCCTGCGATTTCCCCTGGATCGCGGACAACAAGAAGGAACTCGCGAACGCGCTTGGCATCGTGCACGAGGAAGCGGGCGTTGCGCTGCGCGCCACCTTCATCGTCGATCCGCACAATGTGATCCAGCATGTGACCGTGAACGGCCTCAATCAGGGGCGCAACCCGGCCGAGGCGATCCGCGTGCTCGACGCGCTCCAGACCGACGAGCTTTGCCCCTGCAACTGGCAGCAGGGCGAAGAGGTGCTGAAGCCCGCCGCCTGATCCCTTCATCGGGACAATGATCGGGGCGCGGGTGGCTGCCGCCGCTCGCGCCCTTTTCATGCCCGCTTTCCAGGAGTTTCGCTCATGTCCCTGCGTGAATTCGCAGAAGCCTTGCCTGACTATGCCAAGGATATCCGCCTCAACCTCAACTCGCTCAGCGGCGACCAGACCCTGGGCGACCAGCGCAAATACGGCCTGCTGCTCGCGACCGCGCATGGCTCGGGCTACAAGCCTTTGGTCGAAGCAGCCGAGGCGGAATGCGCGCCCAAGCTTTCTCCCGAGGCGGTCAATGCCGCACGCGCCGCCGCAGCGGTAATGGCGATGAACAACGTCTATTACCGCTTCACGCACCTTGCCTCGAACAAGGAATATTCGACCTTGCCGGCCAAGTTGCGCATGAACGTGATCGGCTCGCCCGGGATCGACAAGGCCGATTTCGAGCTCTTTTGCCTGGCCGTGTCGGCGCAGAATGGCTGCGGCATGTGCATCGACAGCCATGAGAAGGTCTTGAAGGGACATGGTGTTTCCGCCGACGTGATCCAGGCTGCCGGCCGCTATGCTGCGGTGATGACGGCAGCCGCGACGGTTCACGCGACGCGGGTCTAAGCCTCTTCCTCGACATCCCCGAGCCGCCGTCCAAGCAGCGGCGGCTCGCGGGACATTTCCGCCATCTCCATGATCTTGGCCCGAAGCTGCGCGCGCTTGTCGTGGATCGAGGCAATCACCGGCCCCATCGCCAGCCCCAGGTCGACCAAAACCGCTTCGGACAATTGAAGCGAGGATTCGACCGTCTCCGGCACCGCATCGGTCGCGCCGGCACGATAGAGCTGGGCGGCATGGTTGGGATCGCGGGCGCGGGCGATGATGGTGAGATCAGGGAACTGGCCGCGCAGCTTCTTGGTAATCCGGACTTCCTGGACGGGGTCGTCCATCGTCAGCACGACCGCGCTCGCTTTCTCGACCTGCAGAAGGTCGATCATGCCCGGCCGGGCAATATCGCCGAAGGTCGCGTTGTAGCCGCGTTCGCGCGCCGCCTTGATCGTGTCGGCATCCGCGTCGATGGCAAGATAGGGACGGCTGTGCGCCTCCAGCATCTGCGCGACCAGGCGCCCGACGCGTCCGAAGCCGACGATCAGCACGCGTGCTTTGCCGTCGGTGGGCGGGGGCGGGGTCTCATTCTGGCCGCTGCGCCGCTCGATCAGCTTGGCAAGCCAATTACCCGCTTCGGCAAGCAGGGGTGTTACGGTTAGCCCGAGCGCGGTGACGATCTGCCAGAAAGAGGCGGTGTCGCGCGCGATCAGTCCCGCTGTCGCAGAAGTGCCAAGCACGATCAGGGTAGTTTCTGCCGGGGCGGACATCAGCAGGCCGGTTTCGAGGCTGACGCTGCGCTTGGCGCCGCCGACGCGGAGCAGAAGGCTTGTCACCAACGCCTTGAGCAGGATCACCCCGACCACCGCCAGCAGGAGATCGAGCCAGTGCGCCGCGATCACGGTGAGGTCGAGCGACATGCCGACCGTGATCAGGAACACGCCAAGCGCGAGCCCCTTGAAGGGGGCCGTCATCAGCTCCACCTCGGAGTGATAGTCCGTCTCGGCGATCAGGATGCCCGCGATCAGCGCGCCAACGATCGGAGACAGGCCCGCGGCGGCGGTCGCCACGCTTGCCAGGATCACAACCAGCAGGCTCGCGGCGAGGAACAGCTCGGGGCTCTTGGTGCGCGCCGCTTGCGCGAACAAGCGGGGCAAAGCGAGGCGCCCGATGATCAGCATTCCACCAATTGTCGCGGCGCCGATCGCGAGCGTACCGAACAATGCGGACGCGCCTTCGCCGCCATGCGGCGCCATCGCGCCCAGCGTGAAGATGATCGGCACCAGCGCCAGATCCTCGAACAGCAGCATCGCGAAGGCGCGCGCGCCGACCGGGCCGCTCGTGCCCGCGATCGGCAACACCAAAGCGGTCGAGGACAAGGCCAGTGCGATGCCTAAACCGAAAGCGGTGCCCGGGGTCTCCCCGAAGCTCATGAACGCCGCGGCGAGCAGCAAGGTACAGCCTGCCAGCTCGGCGGCCCCCAGCCCGAATACCTCGCGCCGCATCGCCCATAATCGCCCGAACGAAAGTTCCAGCCCGATCGAGAAGAGCAAGAGCACGATGCCGAACTCGGCGAAGGGCTCAATGGCATGTGCGTCGGTGATGGTTGCGTAGAACAGCCAGGGCGCCTGGGGCACGAACCGGCCGAGCCCGGCGGGACCGACCGCGATTCCGACCAGGATGAAGCCGATCACCGGGTTGATCCGCAGCCGCGCGAAGGCGGGAATGACCAGACCCGCCGCGCCCAGGATCACGAGCGCGTCGCTGAAACCGGTGGATTCGATCGGTAGCGGCATGGTGCGACTTTTGCCCGGCTCGCGTTGAAAGGCTAGATTGGAACGGGAGGAAATGCCGATGGCCGACAGCGAAACAGACCTTTGCGTGGTCGGCGGCGGACCGGCCGGCATGATGTGCGGCTATCTGTTCGCGCGCGCCGGGGTGAAGACGCTGGTGCTGGAGAAGCATGCCGACTTCCTGCGCGATTTCCGCGGCGACACGGTGCATCCCTCGACGCTTGACCTTTTCGATGAGCTGGGACTGCTCGATGCCTTGCTCAAGCGGCCGCACGACAAGCTCACCCACGTTGGCGCGGTGGTCGGCGGCAGGGAAGTCCGGATCGGGGACTTCACGCACCTGCCCAAACCCGGGAACTTCACCGCGCTGATGCCGCAATGGGAATTTCTCAATTTCCTGTCGGGCGAGGCGAAGAAGCTGCCCGCTTTCGCACTGCGGATGGAGTGCGAGGCGGTTGATCTGGAGCGTTCGGATGGGCGTGTGACCGGCGTCCGTGCGCGCGACGGCGACCTGATCCGCGCGAAATTGGTAATCGCAGCCGATGGGCGCGGCTCGGTTCTGCGCGAGGCTGCGGGTCTACCGCTCCACGATCTCGGCGCGCCGATCGACGTCTTCTGGTTCCGCGTGCCCAAGGATCGCACGTCCGACAACCGCACGCAGGGCTATATCGATCATGGCCAGATGGTCGTGCTGATCGATCGCGGCGACTATTATCAATGCGCGCGCGTCATAACCAAGGGCGGCGCCGAGGGGATCAAGGCGCAGGGCATCGCGCGTTTCCGCGAAGAGGTGTCCGCGGTCGCGCCTTTGCTGGAGGGCCGGATCGACGCGGTCACGTCCTTCGACGATGTCAAATTGCTGAGCGTCTCGCTAGACCGGCTGACGCGCTGGCACACGCCGGGCCTGCTCGCGATCGGCGATGCCGCGCACGCCATGTCGCCGGTGGGCGGGGTAGGAATCAATCTCGCGATCCAGGATGCGGTCGCGGCGGCCAACATATTAGCGGCGCCGATGGCGCGCGGCGAGGATCTGGATCGGCTTACGCCCCAGGTCCAGGAAAGGCGGATGCTGCCGGTCAAGGTAATCCAGAGTCTTCAACGCACAGTGCACAAGCGCGTGATCGGGGCGGCCTTCCGCAATGAGGCGCCAAAGCTCGGCTTCCTGCCGAAACTGGTGGACGCCGTGCCTGTGCTTCAGCGCATTCCGGCCCGGATATTGGGGCTAGGCGTCCGACGCGAACATATCCGCTCGCCGAAAGCCTAGCCCTCAATCAAGCTGGGCTTAGGCCCAGGTGGCCATCTTCTTCTCAAGGTTGAGGCGGACAGCTTCGAAGAACTGCTCGGTCGTCATCCACGCCTGATCCGGGCCAACCAGCAAGGCCAGGTCCTTGGTCATCGCGCCGCTCTCGACCGTTTCGATGCAGACCTTTTCCAGATCCTCGGCGAAGCGGGTCACGTCGGGCGTATTGTCGAACTTGCCGCGGAACTTGAGGCCGCCGGTCCAGGCGAAGATTGAGGCGATCGGGTTGGTCGAGGTCGCCTTGCCCTGCTGATGCATGCGGTAATGGCGGGTGACGGTGCCGTGTGCGGCCTCCGCCTCGATCGTCTTGCCGTCGGGCGTCATCAGCACCGAGGTCATCAGACCCAAGCTGCCGAAACCCTGCGCGACTTGGTCCGACTGGACGTCGCCGTCGTAATTCTTGCAGGCCCAGACGAACTCGCCGTGCCACTTGAGCGCGCTGGCAACCATGTCGTCGATCAGGCGATGCTCGTAAACGATATCCGCCTGCTTGAACAATTCCTTGAATTCGCTTTCGAAAACATCGGCGAAGATGTCCTTGAAGCGGCCGTCATAGGCTTTCAGGATCGTGTTCTTGGTCGACAGATAGAGCGGCCACTTGCGATTGAGCGCATAGTTCATGCTCGCATGCGCGAAATCGCGGATCGAGGCATCGAGATTGTACATGCCCATCGCGACGCCGGCGTCGGGGAAATCGAACACGTCATGTTCGATAACCTGACCGTCCTCTCCCTGCCACTTCATGGTGAGCTTGCCCTTGCCCGGCACCTTGAAGTCGGTCGCCTTATACTGGTCGCCAAAGGCGTGACGGCCGACCACGATCGGCTTGGTCCAGCCCGGGATCAGGCGGGGCACGTTCTGGATCACGATCGGCTCGCGGAAGATCACGCCGCCCAGGATGTTGCGGATGGTGCCGTTGGGCGACTTCCACATCTTCTTGAGGCCGAATTCCTCGACGCGCGCTTCATCGGGGGTGATCGTGGCGCACTTCACGCCGACGCCATATTTCTGGATCGCATGCGCGCTGTCGATTGTGACCTGGTCGTCGGTCGCGTCGCGATGCTCGACGCCGAGGTCGTAATAATCGAGCTCGATGTCGAGATAGGGCTTGATCAGGCGTTCGCGGATCCATTCCCAGATGATGCGGGTCATCTCGTCGCCGTCGATTTCGACGACCGGGGTTTTCACCTTGATCTTCGCCATGTGCGCAATTCCTGATTTGGAGAGGTTTGCGAGGCCTCTAGGGACAGGAGGCGGAGCGCACAAGATTGTCAGGCGTTACGGTGCCGCTTAGAAGGCCGCTCCATGAGTTCGATCGATAACAGACCGGGGACCACCCCGACCGTCCAATGGCGCTTCCCCGCGGTGCACCCGGAAGGGCGCAAGTTCGTGGTGATCGCCGCCGTCATCACCGGGGCGATGTTCCTGCTCCATCTGCATGTGCTGGATTGGCTGATGGTGGGCGTGACCGCCTGGACGGCAGCCTTCTTCCGCGATCCAATCCGGAGCGTGCCGCAGGGGCAGGGGCTGATCGTTGCGCCCGCCGACGGCCTGATCACCCTGATCCAGGAAGTCGAGCCACCGTTCGAACTGCAAGGCGAGGGCGGCCTGTCGTCCGAGCGCTGCGTGCGCGTCTCGATCTTCATGTCAGTGTTCGATGTGCACATCAATCGCGCGCCGATCTCGGGCACGATCAGCCGCGTTGTCTACATTGCAGGCAAGTTCCTCAACGCCAGCCTCGATAAGGCTAGTGAGGACAATGAGCGTCAGCATTTCCTGGTAACCGGGCATGATGGCACCAAGATCGGCTTCACCCAGATTGCCGGCCTGGTCGCGCGCCGGATCGTGCCCTTCGTCAAGACCGGCGACACGGTTGCGGTCGGCACGCGCGTCGGCCTGATCCGCTTCGGCAGCCGCGTCGACGTCTATCTGCCCGCGGGCACCGCGCCCAAGGTGGCATTGGGGCAGCGCTCGATTGCGGGCGAAACGATCCTCGGCCGGATTGGCGACAACGAGCCTGCCGCCGGCGCGCCGCAATGAGGACGCGCGCTTGATCCGTCCTCGCGGAACGCGGCGCGGTATCCCGCTCCGCGCGGTGATGCCGAACGCGGTGACGGCGCTCGCGCTCTGCTTCGGTTTGACCGGCATGCGCTTCGCGATCGCGGGCGAATGGGACAAAGCCGTCGGCGCGATCGTGGTCGCGGGCGTGCTCGACGGGCTGGATGGGCGCGTGGCGCGTCTGCTCAAGGCCGAGAGTAAATTCGGCGCGGAGCTCGATTCGCTATCCGACGTGATCGCCTTCGGTGTTTCGCCAGCGGTGATCCTGTTCCTGTGGACGCTGCAATATATCCCCAAATATGGCTGGGTCATCGCGCTGGCGCATGCGGTATGCTGCGCGCTTCGGCTCGCGCGGTTCAATTCGCAGATGGATGTGGAATTTCAGCCGCGCAAGTCGGCAGGCTTCCTGACCGGTATTCCAGCGCCTGCCGGCGCGGGCATGGCCTTGCTGCCCCTGATCCTGTGGATGGCTTTGGGCGACGCCGACCTTCCGGCGGTACAGAACATCTTCCAGCGGACCTATGTGGTCGCGCCTTGGACCTTGTTTACCGCATTCCTGATGATTTCCGATCTGGCGACCTACGGCTGGGGTTCTTTCCGCCTGCGCCGCAGCTTCCGCTTGCCGGCCTTGCTGTTGATCGGACTGATTGGAACCGCGCTCTTCACCGCACCCTGGGCGACGCTTGGCGTAATCGTAATCCTCTATGCCGCCGCAATCCCGTTCGCGATCCGCTCTTACGCCAAGGTCAAGCGGCGGCGCGCTGCGGAACAGATTGCGAGCGAACGCTGATCACGCGAGCGCGGCGGTCATGCAATGTGACGCGCGCCTGGACCGGAAGCGGCAGCGGATGGAATTGGCGGTCGTTGCGGAGTGCCCGCACGATCATCCGCCAATCCTGCATGAGGAGGCTGACGATCAGCGCGAGGCCACCCAGCGCGATCATCGAAGAAACAAAAGTCGCAACACCTTGCAGCATCGAACATCTCCACCCGTTCGGCCGCCCCAAAACCTGCGACCGTAACCTGATTGCAACGACGGCGTTCCCTATGTTCCTGATTTGTTCTAACGTCAAGCGCCAAAACTGGGGTGATGCAGGGTTGCATCCTGGGCGATCCGCGACTAAGTGCGCCCGCATTCCACATGTGGGGCATCCATACCGGTGCTGCGGAGCGATCCGTGGTTCCTGCCCCACAGAGGTTCAACCGGGTTAGGAGAATTATCATGGCGGCACCTGCCGTTTCCATGCAGTCGTTGCTCGATGCGGGCGCGCATTTTGGTCACCAGACGCACCGTTGGAATCCGAAGATGAAGCCTTATATTTTCGGTGAGCGCAACGGCGTCCACATTATCGATCTGTCGCAGACCGTCCCGCTGTTCGCGCGCGCTCTCGATTTCGTGAACTCGACCGTTGCCGCCGGCGGCAAGGTGCTGTTCGTCGGCACCAAGCGCCAGGCGCAGGAGCCGATTGCCGACGCCGCGCGTCAGGCTGGCCAGCATTTCGTCAACCATCGCTGGCTGGGCGGCATGCTCACCAACTGGAAGACGATCTCGGGTTCGATCAAGCGCTTCAAGACGCTCGAAGAGCAGCTTTCGGGCGACACGCACGGCCTCACCAAGAAGGAAGTGCTGCAGCTCACCCGCGAGCGTGACAAGCTCGAGCAGTCGCTCGGCGGCATCCGCGACATGGGCGGCATTCCGGACGTGATGTTCGTGATCGACGCCAACAAGGAAGAGCTGGCGATCAAGGAAGCCAACACGCTGGGTATCCCGGTCGTCGCGATCCTCGATTCGAACGTCAGCCCGGACGGTATCGCTTTCCCGATCCCGGCCAATGACGATGCGAGCCGCGCGATCCGCCTCTATTGCGATCTGATCGCGACCGCCGCGACCCGCGGCAACACCGAGAGCCGTCGCCAGCAGGGCGAGGATCTGGGCGCTTCCGAAGCGCCGCCGGCCGAGGAAGCGCTGGCGTAATATTTCTGGCGCACCCGCGGCCTAAGCGGGTGCCTGTTTGCGTGCCTCCGCCTCGGCGGGGGCGCCAATCTGCATTTTGAAAGGAACGGAATAATGGCGGAGATTACCGCTGCTGCCGTGAAGGACCTGCGCGAGCGCTCGGGCGCCGGCATGATGGACTGCAAGAAGGCGCTGACCGAGAACAATGGCGACATGGAAGCCGCCATCGACTGGTTGCGCACCAAGGGCCTCGCCACCGCTGCCAAGAAGTCTGGCCGCACCGCGGCCGAAGGCCTGGTCGGCGTTGCGGTCGAGGGCAAGAAGGGCGCCGCTGTCGAAGTGAACAGCGAGACCGACTTCGTCGCCAAGAACGACCAGTTCCAGGATTTCGTCCGCACCGTCTCGAAGCTCGCGCTTCAGACCGGCGACAGCATCGACGCGCTTGCGGCGGCTGCCTATCCGGGCGGTGGCACGGTTCAGGAAAAGCTGACCTCGAACGTCGCCACGATCGGCGAGAACCAGCAGTTGCGCCGCGCCAAGGTGGTGTCGGTCAACGAGGGCGCCGTGGTCTCCTACGTCCATAACGCCGCCGCTGCCGGCATCGGCAAGATCGGCGTGCTGGTCGCGCTCGAAGGCTCGGCTCCGGTCGACAAGATCGAAGCACTCGGCAAGAGCCTGGCGATGCACATCGCCGCTGCCAACCCGCTTTCGCTGCACGAAGAGGGCCTCGATGAGGCGCTGGTCGAGCGTGAGCGCGCGATTGCGATGGAAAAGGCCGCCGGATCGGGCAAGCCGCAGAACATCATCGAGAAGATGGTGGAAGGCGCGATCGCCAAGTTCCGCAAGGAAAATGCGCTGACCTCGCAGCTGTTCGTGATGGACAACAAGACGCCGATCAAGGACGTCATCGCCGCGGCCGCCAAAGACGCCGGTGGCTCGATCGCGCTGACCGATTATGTCCGCTTCCAGCTCGGTGAAGGCATCGAGAAGGAAACCAGCGACTTCGCCGCGGAAGTCGCGGCGGCAGCCGGCATTTAACAATGTGACCGCCCTCCGGGCCCGGAGGGTTTTCAGGAGCGGCGCGCGCCTCGGGTTCAAACCCGACCGCGGCAATGGTCGGGACGGAGCGAATTTTTGCTCACGGCGAGGAGCAAGGAGGGAGCGATGAAAATTCATCGTGACCGACGAGCGACACTGCCGTGGGCAAAAAGGCGCCCGCCGCTTCGCGGTCGGCCATAGAAGGCCGCCGACTACGTTGCTTGCTTGCGCGTAGTTTCAACTACGCGACTGCGCTACGCGCCTTGTCGGCGGCCTTCTATGGCCGATCACGACCGTTGCCGCGACCGGGTTTGAACCCTAAGGTGCGCGCCGTTTCCTTGTCTGACTGGATTTTTTTCGCGCATGTCGCAGCCCCCCTTCAAACGCATCCTCCTCAAACTGTCGGGTGAGGTGCTGATGGGCGGGGAGGGGCTCGCCATCGATCCCGGCATGACTTCGCGCGTCGCCGGCGAGATCGCCAACGCGCGTGAGCAGGGCTTCGAGCTCTGCGTCGTGGTCGGCGGCGGCAACATCTTTCGCGGGCTTTCGGCCGCGGCCAAGGGGATCGAGCGCGCCACTGCCGATTATATGGGCATGCTCGCGACCGTGATGAACGCGCTCGCGGTGCAGAATGCGCTCGAGCAGATCGGCGTCGAGACGCGCGTCCAGTCGGCGATCCCGATGTCGTCGGTGTGCGAACCGTTCATCCGCCGCCGCGCCGAGCGTCACCTCGAAAAGGGGCGCGTGGTGATCTTCGCGGCGGGCGTCGGCAGCCCCTTCTTCACCACCGATACCGGCGCTGCACTGCGTGCCGCCGAAATGCGCTGCGACGCGCTCTTCAAGGGCACGTCGGTGGATGGCGTCTATGATGCCGATCCCAAGAAGGTTGCGACTGCGAAGCGTTATGAAACGGTGACTTACGACAAGGTCCTCGCGGACAATCTGAAAGTCATGGATGCAAGCGCGGTAGCACTTTGCCGCGATAATGCTATTCCGATCGTCGTGTTCAACATTCGCGAGCAGGGCAATCTTGCCAAGGTGCTCGCGGGCAACGGGACGGCAACGATCGTCCAGAAATCAGGGGAGTGACCCATGGCCGCTTATGACAAGGCCGATCTCGACCGCCGCATGCATGGTGCCGTCGAGGCATTGAAGCATGATCTGCAGGGCCTCCGCACCGGCCGCGCCTCGGTTACCTTGCTCGATCCGGTAACGGTCGAGGTTTATGGTTCGCACATGCCGCTCAATCAGGCCGCGACCGTGTCCGCGCCCGAGCCGCGGATGCTGTCGGTGCAGGTTTGGGACAAGTCGAACGTCGGCCCGGTCGACAAGGCGATCCGCTCGGCCGGCCTTGGTCTCAATCCGATCGTCGACGGGCAGACGCTTCGTATCCCGATCCCGGATCTGACCGAAGAGCGCCGCAAGGAACTCGCCAAGCTCTGCAGCCAATATGCGGAGAAAGCGCGTATCGCCGCGCGCAACGTGCGCCGCGACGGTATGGACAATCTCAAGACCGACGAAAAGAAGGGCGCGATCAGCGAGGATGAGCGCAAGCGCCATGAGACTGAGGTCCAGAAGCTGACCGACAGCACGGTTGCCGACATCGACGCCGCCGCCGCCGCCAAGGAAAAGGAAATCCTGGGCAAGTGAGCTCGGCTTCGGCCTCTCCGATCGAGACCAGCGGGGACGGGAACGCCGTTCCCCGCCATGTCGCGATCATCATGGACGGCAATGGCCGCTGGGCGAAGAAGAAGCTCTTGCCGCGCGTCGCCGGACATCGTGCGGGCATGGAGGCTGTGCGCCGCACGATCAAGGCGGCGGGCGAGATCGGCATCGAGGCGCTGACGCTCTACGCTTTCTCGTCCGAGAATTGGCGCCGTCCGGCAGCTGAGATCGCCGATTTGATGGGGCTGCTGCGCTTCTATCTGCGTCGCGAGATTGCCGAGCTTGATCGGTCGAACGTCCGGCTTGAACTGATCGGCGACTGGCGCGCGCTGGATGCTGATATCGTCGCCGATCTCGACGCCGCCCGGCAGACTTTGGCCAAGAATCACGGGCTCACGTTGGTGTTGGCGCTCAATTACGGCGCGCAGGATGAATTGGTGCGTGCAGTGCGGGCACTTGCGACCGAGGCCAAAGTGGGCACGCTTGATCCCGAAACGATCGATCCGGCGATGATTGACGCGCGGCTCGACACCGCGGACCTGCCGCCGCTCGACCTGGTCATTCGCACCTCGGGCGAGCAGAGGCTCTCCAATTTCCTGCTGTGGCAGGCGGCTTATGCCGAGTTGCTGTTCGTCGATACGCTCTGGCCCGATTTCGACCGGGCGGCGCTGGAGGCGGCGATTGCGAGCTTTGGCAGGCGCGAACGGCGTTATGGCGGTCGATAAGCCCAAATCCGACCTCGCGACGCGGAGCCTGATCGGCGCCTTGCTCGCGGTCGCAGCGATCGGCGTGCTGTGGGCGGGCGGGGCAGTCCTATGGATATTGCTAACCCTAATGGCCTGCGTCGCTCTGGTCGAATGGGCGGGGCTGGTCAGCGCGCATCGCGCGCGCCTTGGCATCGGCTTGCTCGTGCTGTTGGTAGGAATGAGTTACGCGCTGCCGATGCTATGGGGCACTGAGCGCGCCACGCTCGCTTTGCTGCTGATCGGCGCGATGGGGATGGCGATGTTCCCCAAGGCGTGGAAAACCGCCGTGGGCGTGGGCTATATCGGCACCGCCGCGATCGCGATCCTGTTCCTACGCGAACAGCCGCTGGGCTTCGCGCTTGCTCTGTGGACGCTGGCGATCGTGTGGGCGACCGATATCGGCGCGTATTTCGCCGGCCGTGCGATCGGCGGGCCCAAGCTTGCGCCCAGCCTCAGCCCGAACAAGACCTGGGCCGGGCTGATCGGTGGCATGATCGCGGCGGGCGTCGTCGGAACCCTGATCGCGAAGTTCGGCCATCTGCCGACCCGGACGCTCTGGCTTGCGCCTTTGTTCGCGGTCGTCGCGCAGATCGGCGACCTCGGCGAAAGTGCGATGAAGCGGCATGTCGGCGTCAAGGATTCAGGCAAGATACTGCCCGGCCATGGCGGCCTGCTCGACCGGATCGACGGCATGCTGCCGGTCGCGATCCTGGTGGCGGCTCTGGTGGCCAACGGTAGCCTTTGATGGCGCGCACCGTTTCGATTCTGGGGGCAACCGGTTCGATCGGACGCTCCACGCTCGATCTGATCGAGCGGGACAGCGATGCTTTCGAGGTGTTGGCGCTGACCGCGCGCAGCGATGTCGCCGGCCTTGCGGCCGCTGCGCGCCGTACCCGCGCTCGCCAGGCGGTGATCGGAGACGAGGCTTTGTACCCGGCGCTAAAGGAAGCGCTGGCCGGAACCGAAACCGAGGTCGCCGCCGGCTGCGACGCGATCTGCGACGCGGCCGCGATGGGCGCGGATTGGACCATGGCGGCGATCGTGGGGACGGCCGGCCTCAAGCCCGTCATGGCCGCGCTTCGGCGGGGCAAGACGGTCGCGCTCGCCAACAAGGAATCGCTGGTACTGGCGGGCGAACTGATGACGCGCGCGGCACAGGGGGCGGGGGCAATGCTCCTGCCGGTCGATTCCGAGCATAATGCGGTTTTCCAATGCTTTCCGCACGACGATCCGTCGCGCGTGCGCCGCATCATCCTGACCGCAAGCGGCGGCCCTTTCCGGACGATGAGCCGCGAGGAAATGGCGCGCGTCACGCCCGCACAAGCGGTCAAGCATCCCAATTGGTCGATGGGCGCCAAGATATCGGTCGATTCGGCGACCTTGATGAACAAGGGCCTTGAGCTGATCGAGGCGCATCATCTCTTCCCGGTGGGGAATGAGAAGCTCTCCGTGCTGGTCCATCCCCAGTCCGTGGTTCATTCGCTGGTGGAATATGTCGACGGTTCGATGCTCGCTCAATTGGGACCGGCCGACATGCGCACCCCGATCGCGCATACGCTCGCCTGGCCGGAACGGATGAAGACGCCGGTGAAGCCGCTCAATCTGGCGCAGATCGGCCGGCTCGACTTCGAGGAGCCCGATTTCGACCGCTTCCCCGCGCTGGCGCTCGCCCTGCAGGCTATGCAGGCTGGCGGCGCGCGTCCGGGTGTGCTCAACGCGGCCAATGAAGAGGCGGTCGCGGCCTTCCTCGCGGGCCGGATCGGATTTCTCGACATCGCTTTAATCGTTGATAAAGTCTTGGCAGTTTACAATCCGGGCTCACCCGAGACGATCGACGAGGCTCTGATGCTTGATGCAGAGACGCGCCGAGTAGCGGCACTTGCGTTAGAGCGGCAGGCGGCATGAACCATCTGCTTTCGATAATCATCACGGTCGCGGCCTTCATCGCCTTGATCGGGCCACTCGTGTTTGTGCACGAGATGGGCCATTATCTTGCCGGTCGCCTCTTCGGTGTCCAGGCGGACATGTTTTCCATTGGAATGGGACGCGAACTGTTCGGCTGGACCGATCGACGCGGCACGCGCTGGAAGGTGTCGGCGCTTCCGATCGGCGGCTACGTCAAGTTCCGCGGCGACATGGGCCCCGCCAGCGAGCCCGATCCGGCATGGCTCGCGCTGCCGGAAGAGGAAAAAGCTAAGACGCTGCAGGGCAAGCCGGTATGGCAGCGCTTCATTGTCGTTGCGGCAGGTCCAATCACGAATTTCCTATTGGCTATCATCGTTTATGCGGCCTTCTTCACGGCCTTCGGCGTCCCCGAAACCCCGCCGGTCGTCGCGGCGGTAGAGGCCGGTTCGGCCGCGGATAAGGGCGGAATGCAGCCCGGCGACCGGGTCGTCTCGATCGATGGCCGGCATATGAATACGTTCGAAGATGTTCAGATGATGCTGATCATCCGCCCGCATCAGCATCTAAACATGGTGGTCGAACGCGCGGGCAAGACCGTCCTGCTGGGCGTATTCAGCGACACCGTCACGGAAGCGGATTCCCACGGGAACAAGATCGAGCGCGGTCGTCTGGGTATCGCGACCGCGGGTGTGGTCCAGAGGCCGGGTAATGTGGTAGAAATCTTCGACGCATCGGTTTCGGCGGTGCGCGATCGGGTTCGCATGATCTTCGATGTCGTCAGCCAGATCGCCACTGGTCAGCGCTCTGCCAGGGAATTGGGCGGTCCGCTCAAAATCGCGGACTTCGCGCGCCAGCGTGTTGTCATGGGCCCGCTCGATTTCGTTGACCTCATGGCCCTGGTTTCGATTAATCTGGGCTTCATCAACCTTCTGCCAATCCCCCTCCTGGATGGCGGCCACCTCTTCTTTTATCTGATTGAAGGTGTCCGTCGGCGACCGTTGCCTGCTCAGGCTCAAGAATGGGCGTTTCGGTCGGGGCTTGCTTTGTTGCTGGGTTTCATGCTGTTCGTAACCATCAACGATCTCGCTTCCTTCGGCCTCTGGTCGAAGCTGGGCGGCTTGATCGGCTGACAGGGATAGGGCAGGGCGTAACCCGCCGGCCAAACAGGCCCTGGCTTCAAAGCAAATCCAAGTGAAGGGCGGGGTTGCGTGCAGGAATTCATGACCAGTGACGGGCGACGTGCATCCAGCCGGCTGGCGAGCGCATTATTGATTTGCACCGCGCTGACGGCTGTACCGGCCGCCGCGCAGACCCCCGCGCCGCCGCCTGCCGCCGCTGCTCCCGCCCCGGCAGCACCCGCGCCGCAGGCGCCCAAGCTGATCCATTCGATCGACGTTTCAGGCAATCAGCGCCTCGAGGCAGATACGGTCCGTTCCTATATCAAGCTCCACCCGGGCGACAGCTACACCTATGCCGATCTCGACCAGGCGCTGAAGGACCTTTATGCGTCCGAACTTTTCGCCGAAGTGTCGATTGCGGGTGCGGATACGGGCAATCTGGTGATCCAGGTGCGCGAAAATCCGGTGATCAATCGGATCGTCCTCGAGGGCAACAAGCGCATCAAGGAAGACAAGATCCGGCCCGAGATCAAACTCGCGCCTCGGCAGATATTCACGCGCTCCAAGGCGCGCGCCGACGTCAACCGCATCATCGAGTTGTACAAGCGCCAGGGCCGCTACGCTGCCACGGTCGAGCCCAAGATGGTTCTGCTCGACCAGAATCGCGTCGACGTTGTGTTTGAGATTCACGAAGGCGCCAAGTCGCGCGTCCGCCGCATCAACATCATCGGCAATAATCATTTCAAGGACAGCCGGCTGCGCGCTGAAATGGCGACGAAGACCGCGAGCCTGCTCCACATCTTCTCGCAGGGCACCAGCTACGATCCCGATCGTCTGGCCTATGACCAGCAGAAGTTGCGTCAATTCTACCTGACGCAGGGTTATGCCGACTTCCACGTTGTCTCGGCGGTAGCCGAGCTGACGCCCGACAAGCGCGACTTCATCATCACCTACGTGGTGGACGAGGGCGATCGCTACAAATTCGGTCCCCCCAAGATCGAGAGCGGTATCCGCGACCTGCGGCCCGAGGCTCTTAAATATCTGATCAAGATCAAGGCCGGCCAATGGTATAACGCCAAGACGGTCGAAGACACGATCGACGTGCTCAACGAAACCGCCGGCACCTTGGGTTACGCCTTCGCCGATACCGACCCCAAGTACGATGCCGACAAAGAAACGAAGACGATGACGATCGACTTCGTGCTCAAGGACGCGCCGCGCGTCTATGTCGAGGGCGTCAACATCAACGGCAACACCATCACCCGCGACAAGGTGGTGCGCCGGGAATTTCGTCTGGCCGAAGGCGACGCCTTCAACGGCTTCCGTGTCAAGCGCTCGCGCGACCGTATCCAGAGCCTGGGCTTTTTCCAGGACAAGCTGGAAGTCGAACAGAAACAGGGTTCCGCGCCGGACCGCGTGATCCTCGAGACCAACCTCGAAGAGAAGTCGACCGGCTCGCTCCAGGTGTCTGCGGGCTATTCGAGCCTCGAGAAGTTCATCGTCTCGGCCCAGATCGAGCAGGCGAACCTGATGGGCAAGGGCCAGGAGGTCCGCGCGGGCGCCGACTGGTCGATCTACAACAAGTCGGTCAATCTGGGTTTCACCGAGCCTTATTTGTTCGACCACAATATCGCGCTGGGCGTGGACCTGTTCCGCCGCGACTATAACTCGTTCAACTATGTGAACACGGATCGTCAGACCACCTATGACGAGACGACCACCGGCATCCAGATCCGCGCCGGCGTTCCACTGACCGAATTCTGGTCGATGGCGCTGCGCTATGGACTTAGCGTCGACAACGTCACGCTCGACAAGGCGACTTTCTACAGCGCCTACAATGCAGACGGCACGCTGGACGGCACCGGCCAGACGCATTGCGATCCCGTCCTCGCCGGCCGCTATCTATGCGACTCTCTAGGCAGCCGCCTGACCTCGTCGCTCGGCTACAGCCTGGTGTTCGACAATCTCAACGACCGTATCCACCCGACGCGCGGCGCGCGCTTCTTTGTCAGCCAGGACCTTGCCGGTCTGGGCGGTGACGTGCGCTACATCCGCTCGACGATCGAGGGGCACAAATATTGGGATTGGCACGGCATCGTCATCTCGGCCAACCTTCAGGGTGGTTATATCCAGTCGCTGGGAAGCGCGAAGGGGCCGGGCGAGGACAAGGTGCGCCTGACCGACCGTTTCTACTTGGGCGAGCCCGATTTTGCGGGCTTCGATATTCGCGGTCTCGGCCCGCGCGTGTTGCGCGCGACCTACAATAGCGACGGCTCGCTCAACCTCGATCGCAAGCAGATCGTGGACGACGCGCTCGGTGGCCGTGCGATGTATTTCGGCAAGCTCGAAGCGCAGCTGCCGCTGGGCAATGCGGTCAAGGAACTGGGTATCCGCCCGTCGGTCTTCCTCGACATCGGTTCGGTGTTCGGTACCAAGAAGCCCGCTTTGATCGACACGGGTCCGCAGGGCCAGGCGCGCGAAGTGCTCAACACCGACGGTACGCGTAACTGTATCGATGCCAATCCCAGCGACACCAACAGCTTGCCTTCGCAGAGCGTGCCAGCGGGCACGACCTGCCCGGCCGGCCTGGCGCCCTTCACCCAGAATATCGGGGCGTTCAAGGAATTGTGGCTCGGCGATACGTGGAAGCCGCGTATCTCGATCGGTATCGGCGTGAACTGGAACTCGCCCTTTGGGCCGTTCCGCATCGATATGGCCAAGGCGATCGTCAAGCGCCAGGGCGATGACACCAAGCTTTTCACTTTCAACGTAGGAACCCAATTCTGATGAAGACCATGATCAAGCTTTCGGCGGCGGCCGTGTTGCTCGCCGCCACCGCCGCGCCGGCGTTCGCTGCGGGCGACGTGCTGACCGTCGATTTCGCCAAGGTGTTCTCGGATTCGAACGCAGCCAAGAGCGGCACGCAGCAGCTCCATGCCAAGTATGACACGATGCTGCAGCAGCGCGCGAGCGCCTTCCAGACCGCGGCTCAGGCCTATGAAACGCTGCGCAACCAGCTTCAGGCGATCAAGGCTCCTGCCAAGCCGACCCCGGCACAGATGACCTCGCTGCAGCAGGCTGGCGAGCGTGCGCAGGCCGCTCAGGAGACCGCGCAGCAGCTCGATCAGGAAGTTCAGGCTATCGGCCGTTACGTCCAGTCGCAGATCGTCGATCATGTCGCACCGATCGCCGAGCAGGTTCGCGCGGAGCGCAAGGCTGATATCGTGATCCCGAAGGGCTCGGTACTGGCCTCTGATCCGGCTGGTGATGTCACCGCGCTCGTGATCCAGCGCCTCGACGCTGCCTTCCCCAACCCGAGCATCGTGCTGCCGCAGCAGACCCCGGCTGCTCCGGCGCAGGGTCCTGGCCGCTGATGAGCGAAGCAGGCGAGACGGCAGTGCTGGGCCCGTTCGACATAAGTCGGGTGATGGCCGCGCTGCCGCATCGCTATCCGATGCTGCTGGTCGATCGGGTCGA
>Ga0070658_10001385_pt1 | contig 20720 bp, 14 predicted proteins | sample KBSC13metaG_FD_64664 | JGI IMG/M metagenome (GOLD analysis project Ga0070658, IMG submission 64664) | Corn rhizosphere microbial communities from Kellogg Biological Station, Michigan, USA - KBS C1-3 metaG | ecosystem: Host-associated > Plants > Roots > Rhizosphere > Soil ...
CCGCGGGCGACGAAGCGCAGGCCATTCGGGTGTGCGGGCAGGCTTTCGTTGCGGTGAAAGAGGAGGTCCTCCTTTTCGTGAAAGTCGATCTCGTGGCAGCCATCGAGGCGCAAGCGGCTGGTCCTGCGGATGCGCTCCACGTGCCGGGCGAAGTCATCCACGTTGGTCTCCTCCGGCGTCTCCCCCTCGAGGCCGAGGAGCAGCGCCTTGTCGGTGCCGTGGCCTTTGCCGGTGAGGGCGAGCGAGGCGTAGAGGTGCACCTCCAGGCGGACGGTCTTCTCGAGGCAGCCGGCTTCACGCAGGCGGTCGAGAAAGCGGCGCGCCGCCCGCATCGGCCCGACGGTGTGCGAACTGCTCGGCCCGATGCCGATCGTGAAGATGTCGAGAACGCTGATGGCCATGGGGGAAGTGCTCAGTGCTTGGTGCTTAGTGCTTAGTCTTTTTCCTCTCAGCGCGCGCGTCCGAATCGGAAAATCTACGCACTGAGAACTTAGAACTGAGCACTTGGAAAGCTAGAAGACCTTCCAGTCCAGAATCACCTTCCCGCTCTCTCCCGATTTCATCGCGGCGAATCCTTTTTCGAATTCATCCGCGCCGTAGCGGTGGGTGATGACCGGACTGATATCGAGGCCGCTCTGGAGCATTACGCTCATCTTGTACCACGTCTCGTACATCTCGCGGCCGTAGATGCCTTTGATGGTGAGCATGTTGAAGACGACCTTGTTCCAGTCGATGGCGATTTCTTCGCTCGGGATGCCGAGCATGGCGATCTTGCCACCGTGCGCCATGGAGTCGATCATGGAGCGGAAAGCGGCGGGGCTGCCGCTCATCTCCAGGCCCACATCGAAGCCTTCCTGCATGCCGAGTTCTTTCTGCACATCGGCGACGGATTTCTTCGTGACGTTGAGCGCGATGTCCGCACCCATTTTCTTCGCGAGGCCGAGGCGGTACTCGTTCACATCCGTAATGACGACGTAGCGCGCACCCGCGTGGCGGACGATGGCGGCGGCCATGAGGCCGATCGGCCCCGCACCCGTGATCAGCACGTCCTCGCCGAGGACGTCGAAGCTCAGCGCGGTGTGCACGGCGTTGCCGAAGGGATCGAAGATGCTGGCCACGTCGAGATCGATGCCCGGGCGGTGGTGCCACACGTTGCTCATGGGCAGGGAAAGATACTGGGCGAAGGCGCCGGTGCGGTTGACGCCCACGCCGACAGTGTGCGCGCAGAGATGGCGGCGTCCGGCGAGGCAATTGCGGCAGCGCCCACAGACGACGTGGCCTTCGCCGCTCACGATTTCGCCGGGGAAGAAGTCATTCACGTTCTCGCCGACCTCGACGATCTCGCCGACGAACTCATGGCCGACGACCATCGGCACGGGGATGGTCTTTTGGGCCCAGGCGTCCCATTTGTAGATGTGCAGGTCGGTGCCGCAGATGCCGGTCCGGTCCACCTTGATGAGGACGTCATTGATGCCGCAGGTGGGCTCAGGGACGTCCTGAAGCCAGAGGCCGGGTTCGGATTTCGCTTTGACGAGGGCTTTCATGGTTGGAGATGAAAAATGGAAAAGGGCAGATGGAAAATGGGAGGGCGTTAGATGTCGTCGGAAATGATAACTTTACAATACAAAGCGTCGTTTATGACGTAGAAGCGTGACGGCACGGATGGCGGGAGCGGAGGTAATCGTCCTCGTCCTTCGTCCTCGAAAGGCTGGGGGCCATTGGAAGATGCGACGAAAGTGACGGCGCCTGCCCGGAGGGAGGTTGCCGGCGGATCGGCGACGCGTGAAGTTGGCGCGCGCCATCATCGAGGACGATGGACGAGGACGACACAGAACCGCGTGGCATGGTCCGATCCTGATGCGCGGGGTGAAACGCTGGGCGCTACTTTTTCCCCGAAACCGGCAGCGCGCCGCCTTCCTGCACGAGCTGGCGATAGGTGCGCGGAGGGATGCCGTAGGCTTTGCGGAAGGCGCGCGAAAAGGCGTAGAGCGATTCGAAGCCGCAGCGCTCGCCGATCTCGGAGACGTTGTGGTCGGATTTCTGGAGGAGCTGCGCGGCTTCGGAGAGCCGGCTTTCGCGCATGTATTTGCCGAGACTTACGCCGAGCCGGTCGCGGAAGACCGCGCGCAGATGGCTCACGCTGTAGCCGAGTTCTTCGGCGATGTTGGCGATGGTGACGGCCCGGCCGAGATTGGCGCGCACGTACTTGTTGATGCTCTCGAGGATGACGTCGCGCACGTCGTCGCTGGAGTGGATGTCGCGGCGGTCGGTGGGCAGATTCGGGCACTCGCGCAGGTGCAGCAGGAGCCGGCTCAGGAGGTAGGAGATCTCCAGGGTGTCACGCGCGCCGGCCTTCGGATGCACCACTTCGCCGACCAGCGCTTGCAGGAGATCGAACCCGGCGGTGTCGAGGACGCGCGGGGAATTGTGCAGCGAACGGATGGCCTCGGGACTCTTGATCTCGAAGGTGATGAAGAGCCAGTCGAGGCTCGTGCGCTCGACATCCATGAAGTGATGGAACTGATTGGGAAAAATCAGCGCGCACTCGCCGGGATGCAGGTCATAGGTTACGCGATCGATGCGCGCGGGTGCGGCGGTGTCGAGCACGGTGACGAGCTCGAAGCGGTGGTGAAAATTGACGCTCACCCCCTCGGGTTTGAGCAGGGTGGTATCGGTGCGCTGGAAGAAGATGATGTTCTCCGGAGCGAGCGATTGCTGGATGGTGAGGCCGGAGAAAAGGCTGACCGGCTCGGGGATCTCGCGGACGAGGCGCCGGAGGTTCTGGGTGGTTTTGCTGTCGGTTTTTTTCACGTTCCTTTTTGCGGGGTAAGCTGCCTATGCCCACGCACTTCTCAGCCGCGCGGCAGGCCCTTTGTAACGTCCACGCAAAAAATTACCACTCCTCTGTAGATCGAGCCTGCTGAGGGGGATCGGAACCGGGCCGCACTTTCTGCACTCGTCGTCCGCCAGAATCCGCGACGCTCTCAGCGAGAGCGCCGAACTCAATCTTTGTCATCCCCGCTCCGCTCGGGATGACAGGCTGGGGGAGGAGGCCGCGCGCGTTATCCGACTTCGGAGGTCGTTTGCGCTTTCCTGTTCACATAAGGTCATTTCATTCTCATCACCACCCATGATTTATCCACGTTTCCAGCGATGCTTGCAGGCCGCACTTGCGCTGCGAGTTTGGGCCGCGATTTTGGTGCTGATGGGTGCTGCCGGATGCGCGCATCATTACGTGCTGAATTCCCCGGCCGACGCCCGGACGCTTCCGGTGCGGCGGGGCTGGGAGGGGATCAATGTCGTGGCGGTCACGCCGTGGCGCTACATGGGGTCTCGCTACCTGACGCACGAATTTCGCTATTACTTCGACCGCGACGATGCGCTCAAATATCGCGACGTGTCGGTGGCCCGCGACCGGACGGAACTGCGGTTCGAGGAGAAGCCGGTGGGATACGTGAAGGGCAAGGAGTGGGTCACGCTCGCGACCGATGGGCAGACGTTCTATTTCTCGCTGCTGCCGATGCACTGACCTCCCATGAACGATCACACCGAACGCACGTATGCCCTGGCCGCGGAGCGCTATGCCGGGCTGGGCGTGGATGCCGAAGCGGCATTGCGCAGGCTGGCCGCCATTCCCATCTCGCTCCATTGCTGGCAGGGGGACGATGTGGGCGGCTTCGAAAACGCGGGCCGGGAGCTCGGGGGCGGACTCGCGGTCACGGGCAATTATCCTGGCAAGGCGCGAACGCCGGAGGAACTTCGGGTCGACCTGGACAAGGCGTTCTCCCTCATTCCCGGCCGGCACCGGCTGAACCTGCACGCCTGCTATGCGGAATTGGGCGGCAGAAAGGTGGAGCGGAGCGAGTACTCGATCGAGCATTTTCAAGGCTGGGTCGATTGGTGCCGCGCCCGCGGGCTCGGCCTCGACTTCAATCCCACCTACTTCGCCCATCCGCTGGCCGCGGACGGCTACACGCTCGCGCATCGCGATGAGCATGTGCGGCGCTATTGGATCGAACATGGCAAGGCCTGCCGGCGGATCGCGGCGCAGGCCGGGGAGCAACTGGGAAAAGCGGTGGTCACGAATGTCTGGATTCCCGATGGCAGCAAGGAGGCGCCCATCGATCGCCGGGCCCCGCGCGAACGTCTGGCCGCGTCGTTGGACGAAATCTTTGCGGAGCCGATCGACCCGCGCCTCAACCTCGACGCCGTGGAATCGAAACTCTTCGGCATCGGGAGCGAAAGCTACGTTGTCGGTTCCCACGAATTCTACCTCAGCTACGCGATGCGGCGGCAGAAGCTCTATTGCCTGGATGCCGGCCACTTTCATCCCACCGAGTCGCTGGCTGACAAGATCTCGTCGATCCTCCAGTACGTGCCGGGCTTGCTGCTCCACGTGAGCCGCGGGGTGCGCTGGGACAGCGACCACGTGGTCCTGCTCGACGACGCGACACGCGCCATCATGGAGGAACTCGTGCGCGGCGAATACCTCGACCGCACGCACATCGGCCTGGATTTCTTTGACGCGAGCATCAACCGCATCGCCGCGTGGGTCATCGGAACGCGCAACGTCCTGAAGGCCCTTCTGATCGCGCTCCTGGAGCCAGCGTCACAGCTTCGCCAGATGGAAGCCGAAGGCGACTTCACCGGCCGTCTGGCCCTGCTCGAAGAAGCAAAGTCACTCCCCTTCGGAGCGGTATGGGATGAGCACTGCCGCCGAGCCGCCGTGCCGATCGGCGCCGCCTGGCTGGAGGAGGTGCGCGGCTATGAGAGAACCGCGCTGGCGAGCCGGGCCGGCTGAGCACGGCAGGGCATCGCCGCCGGCTCTCTCGCCCAGGCTCTTTCGGATAGCCGGAATCGACCTTCGAGCCGGGGATTTTTTCCTTGCCGAGCTCCCGTTCCCATACGAACCTCCCGCCCGCTCGTTCCCGGGAATTGCCACAAAAAAGTTGCAACCGTGGGCGGACGAGGGAAAATCCACTCCCCAAAGCGCGCTTAGCTCAGTGGTAGAGCACTACCTTGACACGGTAGGGGTCACAGGTTCGAACCCTGTAGCGCGCACCATCCTTTCTCCTCTGAAAGGCTGATAAATACAGGGTTTGCGGGCGATTTGGCGTTTGATCATTCGATCTCATTCGCACGCAAAAGTGCACAAAAAAGCGTGTTTTATTGGCACTTCATTGGCACTCGATTCTACGAATCTTTGGCCTTCTCGCTCGACAGCAACGCCCGCTTGAACCGGCCTTACGGATCGTCCAGGCATGGGGATTGCGACGCCAGTGGAGCAGGGGAGCAGCGCAAAATCCACCAAAGTCACCGATGTCGGCAGCACCCAAATTTCGACCGATTTTCGCCATGTCAGCACCGCGCCCGGATCGAGAAAAGGGCGTGGCGGGCGTCGTGGCGAGGTGGGCTTTTCGACCAAGTTTCATTGAAATCGAGGAACCGAATCTCGAGCCCGTGCGGAGATCGTTTGCCAAGAGCCAATCGAGGCAGGAAGATTGCGTATTCCGTGACAGATTTACCTGATCTCAGAACGCCGGAAGATGTGCGGACTCTGGTCGATTTCTTTTACGACAAAGTAGTTCAGGATGAGCTACTCGCTCCGGTGTTCGACGACTTCGCCAAGGTGGATCGGGCCACCCATCTCCAGAGCATGTATCGCTTTTGGGAGTCGATGCTCTTCGGAGCGGGGACCTGCGAGGGCGCACCGCTCCTTGCCTCACGGCACATACTGCAAGTGTCAAGAGTCGAGCCCGATCCCACTAAACGGTCACCTGAATAAGACCGTAATTCCGCGCATGTGATCCAGCAATTTTGGCTTGCGAGAAATCACGGTTTTATTGGAAAAGGCTCGCTAATCATCGAAGCCCCATGAGAACAGCCAAATCTCCCGCGATCATAGCAATTGGACTCAGCCTCGCGGCCTTCACCGCCATCTCCCGTGCCGACGATCTGCAAGCCAGCGCGCTCGGCGGGGGCCAAAGTAACACCGGCACCACAGCCGCGAGTGTGAGCGGTGCTCAGGGCAGTGCCTCGGCCATCGTGAACTACGGCGGCGTGACCCTTGATGCGGACGCGGTCAGCACCAGCATCGCCCACCCGATATATCTCAGCAGCGGCTCCTGGTTCGATACGATCACGATCAACAACCCGGCGCTCACCGGCCAGACGGGAAGCGCGCGGTTCACCTTCAGCATCAACGGCGGCTTCAGCCTGAACAGCACCGCCTACAACACTGCCATTAATTACGCCGACGTTTACTGGGACAAAGGCCAAAACAACCTCGCCTATGACTTCACGATCAATACCGGCACGGAGTTTGTCCCGCCGATCAGCACGATCACAAGCTTCACGCACGACTACGACTTCACCTTTGGAACGCCCTTCTCCATCAACCCGGGAGCGGCAGTGCGTGCTTCAGGCGGCAACACCGGTGGATCCGCCAGCGTCAACCTGCAGATCTCTCAGGTTAACATGACCGTCTCGTCCAGCGGCAATCCCACGCCCTACAGCTCAAGCTCCAACACCGGGAGCGCGGCGGCGACGGTCGTGACCAATGGCAGTTCGTTCTCTGGCATCTCGCTCGCCAACTCCGGCAGGGGCAGCCACGGCACCCTCATGCGCATCCTTGATGGCGTTGCCTCGGCGGACCGCACTGTAAACGCCTCATTTGTCGGCGCAGGAGCCTTCGCCGGAACAAGCGGAACCGTCATCGGAGATGCCGTGAGCCTGAGTGGGCTTGGGAGCACACCGGGGACGGCGACCGACATCTTCACTCTCCAGATGTCTTATGACGAAGCCGACGCAATCGCTCAATTCGGCAGCGAGAGCAGCATGAGGCTGCTGTGGCAGAACCCGGCCACGGGGCTCTGGGAAAATACCGTGGACGGAGATTTTGGAGGCACACCATTCTTTGCCGGGGACGGTGCCTACGATCCGGCCACCGACTTCCACCTCGGATACTATGGCGTGGACACCGCGGACAACTACGTCTGGGCCGTGGTGAACCACAATAGTGAATTTGGCGCTGGCCAGATTACCGCCGCGCCAGAGTCATCTTGCAGCGTTCTGTTCGTTGTCGGCTACGCAACTTCTATCATGCGTCGCTGGCGGCGAGCCGTTAATTGAGTTCTAAAGGAGCTCACCGCGGAGCAGCCATGCCGCCCCTCCGCATTCACACGAGCTTTGGGGCGTTAGGGGGATTCATCGTCGCAGGTCTTTTCGAATCACTCGAAATTGGTGTCCGCTATGCGCGAAGCGGTGATGCTTCATTTACAGAAGCAAGCACGCGGAGCAATAGCTCGCCAAAAGATGCACAATCTTTGAAATGCGATGAGCCAGGTTGTCAGGCATCCGTCATCCAAACTGGCACAATTCTTGGAAAAGCGTCGTATCGTTGCTCTGCGGGTCATGAGTTCACCCGCTAAATACGTCTCCATTCGCGACGCGAGTTCAGCCTAGCGAGTCCAAGTGCGAATGGTGTTCCAAGTGGCCTTCAACCCTCGTCATTGGCCTCTCCGTTGTAGAGAACACTCCCATCAGACTTCCTCACGACGATCAGGCGAGAGGATCTCAGGACATATTTGCGGCGGTCCTGATCTGAAAGAATGTGCCAGCACTCACCAGCCTTCCAAGTTTGGTGGACTGAACAGTTTGGTGGAAGCTCATCGTGAACGGTAGGGTCGATTTGCGGGCTTCCCCCGTTGTGGGCGGTCGCGACCTCGAGTGCTTCTTTGGCAGTCATGGCTTCAGGGAATCCCACACCGCCTTCAGGTCTTGATCCTCCATCGCCTTCTCTCGATACCGAGGGTCAAGTTGGATCGCATGCTGGAGCCTGGCCTTCGCCACCGCTACGTCACCAAGCTGACACTCATAGCAGGCGAGGTTGTAGTGAAGAATCGCGGCAGTCGGGATTCGTTCCACGGCCTCGAGCAGGATCACTCGTGTAGCCTCAATTGAATCTGACCGTCGTGTGGCGTAGGCCCATTGGACGGACCAATGAACATTGTCCGGATCACGTTGCGCCAGGATTCTCGCGACGATGCGCATCAGCTCCCACTTCTTGAGACCCAAGTAGATCTTATCCGGAGAGCGAGAACGTCGGAGCGGTCGCGCTGCTCGGGGTCGATTTCCTCCAACTTGGCATTCGCGTCCAGGAAGATCCCCCAGCCGATCTGCCCTCTCGCACGCGAATTCTCCCCCACGATGTAGGCTCGAAGCAAAGACCACTCGGTTGGAAGCATTTCATGCGAAGACGAATAATTATAGAGGCAACTGTTCAAAAGTCTGCGACAATACGGCCATGTGTATCCCCTCCGTCAGGTCTACTCTGTGGCTCTCCTTGGTCGGTGCAGCTCTCATCATTATTGCACCCAAATGCGAGGCAAACGATCGCCAAAAGAGCTGCGCTAACTCAAACGAGATCTTAACTGTGGCATATTACGGTGAGCCGGGATTGGTCACGAAGATCGATGATGGGATTAAGGAATGGCAGGCGACGCATAAGTGGTTTCGGGAGATTAGACACTACACCGGGCGCAGTGGCCGTGAGCCGCTCGCTCATGCGAATAATGAGGTGGTTGCGATGGTCAAGATAGTGTCATATAAGCCTGGCAATGTGTCAGCCTTCATCATTCCATTCGCAGGTGCGAGGGAAGTAATCACAACTGTCGAGCTACGAGACAAAGCGGGCCGGAGGGATCTCTTCAGGGTAAAATTGGACTCAAGACCGCTGTGGGGCCTGCCTCCTCTCGCTGGCAATGTAGCCGAACGCGTCGGTCACAGGGTTGCCGAGCATGCGAAGAACTTTGCGCGTGAATAGTATAGGTGAAGGTTTGGTGAGTTCATTGGCGAACTGAGGGTATCGAGCAAGCTGCACGATGTGGTCCACCTCCACAATTTGGCCCACGTATGAACCCTTCGTGATCATCGCTGCGCCGCCACGTTTGAGCCGGTCGCAGTTTCCGGGAGTAAACAGTCCCCAGAGCTTGGCAGTGGCGAAGTTCGATTCGATCAATCCAGCTGACGGCCAGTTAAGAAGCGCGTGAGACTCCTCAGTGTGCCTGGGCAGTTCATTGAGGTTCCCTTTCTTGAGCGGTTCGGTGAATGAATTGAACAGCGACCAGACGCTCCTGGTTCCTGGCCTCGTAGGTCTCGTTCTTGGGTTCCCGCCACTCATGAAGGACCCAGGGGATGAGCCGAAGGCGTTGCGCTGGCGGCGATTCGCTCACTGCCAACGAGTTCGGCAAACGCAGACTCACCCGATAAAGCCCACCCGGCAGTCCAAGGGACCGATGCACTGGAGGGATTCGTTGGGAGCCCCAGGAAGAGATCGGAATGCTGATTGGCATTCTTCGTAGAAATCGGTAATCGCATCGCCAGCAATTTGCCGTCGAAACACCTCAACATGACCCGATACCTCATCCTATTTACCTCATATCTGCTCGCCTCGGTTTCAGTGGCCCTTGCGCAGCCTGACAAACTTCTACGGGCGTTGCTGGGCATCGAGAACATTCCCGCAAAGTTCACTCCACCGCAGGATGCCACCTGCTGCCTGATCACTTACGCGAACTTCGAGAGTGGCGAATTCATGGGATTTGGCCCTCTCAACTGGAATTCGTATATTCCCGACAAGAACGATCTTCCAGACAAGAACTACGAAATCGAATTTGGTATCCTCAAGAAAGACGACAAGTGGGGTGTTATCGCCACCTCATCTGAGGCGACATTTTCTTTTCATCCCGACGCCTTTCTTTCGTTCATGGAGGGTCTCCAGAGCCTCATTCCAGATCCGAGGACCATTGAGGCCCAATTGGCAAACACCCACGTCAATACACGTTGGTCGGCGGCAGATGGCGGACCCGCAAAGGCCCGAGCCAAGGATTTTTACGTTCTCGGCTACGCTTGCATAGGCAACAGTCACACCAAGGATGGTAAGCCTCTGAAGGGAAGTAGTGACATTCAAGAAGTCGTCAAATCGCAAAAATGCGTGACGGTATTTCTCTATTGCCCGTTTAAGACCGAAGAGGAGCGAGCCGAGTTTTGTCGCAGGCTGACTCCCGACTATTGGAAATGATGCGTCCCCCCAATGTGACTGAGCGGGTATTGCCCAAAAAGTCGCAAGGCTGAAGATGGCGTCATCCCAGACTGCTACAACCTGACCGAGACACTATCCAAAGACTACCTAAAGCGGACCGAGTAAATGCGAAGGAGTCAGACGGCACTGTGATTTTCACCCTCGGCCCCAAGCTCAAAGGCGGATCGAAAAGGACGGGCGAGTTCGCTAAAAATCACGTGAAACCCTGTCTGCGTGTTTGGCCTGAGCTGCCCGCTGAAGTCGCCACCTGGTCGTTGCGCACGTTCATCGAGGAACACCGCATCAGTGTCCTCAATGTCGCAGGTTTCAGAGGCTCCAAAGAGCCGGAGGTCCTTCGAGGATGTTGAACATCTTCGGGATATTGTAGAGCAGTGAGTCGTTGTTTCCAAGATAGCGTTCACGGCCGGTAATAATTCGTTTGCTCTTAGACCGTAATCTCCCGTAATCCTGCCATTCAGGAGAGGTTTCGGGGCAGTTTTTGGGCGCTCGGAGTCTTCGCCCAACTTTCAACCCTTTATATTAACAGATGTTTCCATTCCGTAAGGCACTCGTGTTCTCCTGTTTTCTGAAATGCCTCACGGCAGCTTCCTCAGCCGCTACGGGAGACCTAGTAACGACTTTTAATTTCGGCGTGAACGACATGGTCGTCGACCCCACCCGCAACCTCATTTACGCGACGGTCCCCAGCACCAACAGCGTCGAGGTGATTAATGCCAGCACCTTGAGTGTGGTGGCGGCCATCCCCATTGGTTCCAACCCGATGGGCTTGGCTTTGTCGTCCGATGACAACACGCTCTACGTGGCGAATTCCGGTTCGACGGCGATTGGCGTTGTGAACTTGAACACCTTGACCGCGCTGCCGAGCATCAGCACCCCGGCGAATCCCTATTATCTCGCCGTCGGCACCGGCGGCCGGCTCTATGCGAGCACTGGAAATGGGATCATGCAGTTCAACCTTGGGACAGGGAGCTACACCTCGAGTTTCTCGGCTTATCCCTACTACTACGCGCAGTTGGCCACCTCCCCGGATGGCAAAACCCTTTTCCAGGCCACGGAAGGGATTTCGCCGGCCTCCCTCTTTAAGTACGACATCTCCACAGCCACGGCCACGCAGGTGCAGAGTATCATGACCAGCGAGGGAGGTTCGGCCTCGCCGGTGGTCACGGCCGACGGATCGGCGATCATCATGTCCAACGGCTACACGTTGGAAAAGCTCTCCACCAGCAACCTCAACACGGTGCTCGGGACATTCAATGTGGGGGCCTATACCGGTCCGGCGGCACTCAGCCCGGACAATCACTGGCTCTACACCACCAACTATAATACGCTGGAGATGTGGAATGCGAACACCTTCGTGGAAAAGACTTCGTTCTCGGTTCCATCCAATGTCACCAACTCCATCCAGATCGATAATTCCGGTCGCCTTATTTTTGTGGGTGAAGACAACCAGCTTCAGGTGTTTTCCACGGGCGTAAACGACAATACGGCGACACTCACCCTAGGCACTCTCGCCATTACCCAGGGAAGCAGCACGAACGTCATTAGTACTACAACCTCCGGCTCGGGGATCCAGGTGACCCCGGCCAACGGCCTGGCTGCCGCACTTTTCTCCAGCGTCTCGAAGATCAATGTCAATTTCACTGACGACAACGAGACGGCCACTTTTGATTCGACCCATTTTTCATTTTCTCCGTTGGTCACGATCGGCGGAGGCACGAGCACGGATAGCGTGGTGATCCAAGGGAGCCAGGTGGTGACCTTCACCGGCGCCGGCACCTACGGCGGAGGCACGAAGATCAACAGCGGTGTGCTCGCCATCAATAGCGGCGCGGCTCTCGGCACGGGGGCGGTGACGCTGAGCACCGGCGCGGAACTGCGTGGCATTGGAACGGTGACGCTGAACAACACGGTCAATTTCGCCAGCGGCACGACCAACGCGATCGTTTCGGCAGGTGCGGGCGGTCTGTTCACGTTGAATAATCTCGATGCCAGCAATGCCAGCGCGGTGACGTTTGGCAGCGCCGGCAACACCGGGACCATCATTCTCGGCCCTGGGCTGACGCTCGGCTCCAATATTTCGAATGTCACCGTGGCTTTCGGCACCTTGGCGAACGGCGGAGGCTTGGGCCCGTTGGTCAGCTCAGGACAGGTCAGCACCACGGTCAATGCCGGCGCTATCCTGGCTCTCAATGACATCAACACCACGATCCACTCCCTCGGCGGCGCCGGGGCCGTGACGCTCGGCACCAAAGCAACGACCGTCCTCACTCTCGATACCACCACATTCGGCGGCGTGATGAGCGGCGCGGGCTCCGTCAACGCGGCCGGTTCATTGATTTTCACCGGCGCCAATACCTACACGGGTGGAACAACCATCGCCTCCGGCCAGTCCATAACGCTGGGCCAGGGCGGCACCACGGGATCGATCGCCGGGAACGTCTCCGTCGGCTCCGGTGGGCTCCTTGCCTTCGCCCGCGGCGATGCCTACTCCTTCGCCGGCATCATTTCCGGCGCGGGCGGTGTGCAGCAGAAAGGCCCTGGAGTGCTGACGCTCACCGGCAGCAACACCTACACCGGGGGGACGCAGATCACCTCCGGGGCGCTGGCGTTCAGCAATGCCAATGCTTTCGGCGCCGGCCAGGTGACGCTAAGCACCGGAGCCGAACTGCGGGGAAGTGGGGTGGTGACGCTCCTCAATACGGTGAATTTCGCCAGTGGGACGACTCAGGCGACGATCTCGGCGGCAGCAGGTGCGACTTTCACCCTGAACAATCTCGATGCCACCAACACCGGCGCGGTGACCTTCGGCAGTGCCGGCAATACGGGAACCATCGCCCTCGGGCCCGGGATGCTAAACAACGGCAATGCCATTACCGTCGCGTTTGGGACCCTCCGGAATGCGGGCGGCCTCACGAATTTGGCCAGCGGCGATACGATGACGGTCAATGCGGGCGCGACGATTGCCCTCAATGACCTCTCGGCCGAAATTGATACCCTGAAGGGCGCCGGTTCGGTGATTCTTGGAACCAATGCAACAACGGTTCTGACTCTCAACGGCGCCGTTTTTGGCGGCGTGATCAGTGGCGCTGGCTCGGTCAATATTCAAGGATCTGCGATCCTCACGGGCGCCAACACCTATACCGGCGGGACCACCATCGGCACCTTGGGGACGGCGCAATTGGGCAATGGCGGGACCACCGGCTCGATCATGGGCAACGTCTCTCTCAGCACGGGAGGGCTTCTCCTCTTCGACCGTAGCGACGCCTATACCTTCGCCGGCGTGATTTCCGGCGCCGGCAGCGTACAGCAGGGGGGCACCGGCGTGCTCACGCTCACCGGTAGCAACACCTACACCGGGGGGACGCAGATCACCTCCGGGGTGCTGGCGTTCAGCAAGGCCACCGCCCTCGGCACGGCGGCGGTCACGCTGGGCACCGGTGCGGAATTGCGCGGGACGGCCACGGTGACGCTGAATAACACGGTCGGCTTCGCCAGTGGAACCACCAAGGCCACGTTATCCGCCAACCGCGGGGCGACATTGACCGTGAAAAATCTTGATGCCACGAACACGGGCGCGCTCACCTTTGGCAGTGCTGGTTTTACCGGCACGGTCGCCATCGGATCCGGCGTGACGCTTGGCTCCAATATGAGCGCCTTGACCGTTGCCTTCGGCACTTTGACGAACGGCGGAGGCTTGGGCCAGTTGCTCAGTTCGGCGCAGGTCACCACGACCGTCAATGCCGGCGCCACGCTTGCCCTCGGCGATCTCAGCACCGAGGTCAGTTCTCTTCAGGGATCCGGGACCGTGACTTTTGGGACCAAAGCGGCGACGGCCCTGACGCTGGATAGCGCCACCTTTGGGGGCGTCCTGAAAGGCGCGGGCTCGGTCAACGTCAACGGGACAGCGATTTTCACCGGCGCCAGCACCTATACTGGTGGCACCAGGATTGCCGCCAATCAACATTTGCAATTGGGCAACGGCACGACAACCGGCTCGATCACCGGCAATGTGTCCTTGGGCGCCGGAGCGGAGCTCCTCTTCGATCGGAGCAATGCCTACTCCTTCGGCGGCGTGATTTCGGGCGCCGGCGACCTCAGGCAGGCCGGCGCCGGGGTGCTCACGCTCACCGGTAGCAACACCTATTCGGGCGGAACGCTGATCGACTCCGGAGTGGTCGCGTTCAGCAGCGCCGCTGCCCTGGGCAGCGGTTTGGTCACCCTGAGCGACGGCGCGGAACTACGCGGCAGCGGCACGATCACGCTGAACGATGCGATCAGCTACGTTGGCACGGATAGCACGCATGGCGCGACCATCTCCACAAAAGGAACGCTGACCTTGCCCAACCTCTCGATTGCCAACGCGGCCAAGCTGAACTTCGGGAGCACCGGATACGCGGGAACCGTGGTGATTCCGAGCGGAGGAAGCCTCTCCGTCAATACGGATGCCCGGATCGAGGTCGCCTTTGGCACACTGCGCAACGGCGGCGGACTGGGTGGGCTCACCGCCAACTCCCAGGACACCCGGGTCGACACGGGCGCCACGATTGCCGTGAACGATTTCAGCCTCACGGTGCAAAACCTGGATGGCACGGGCACGGTAAACCTGGGCAGCAAAGCCACCACGGTCCTCACCCTCGCGGGCGCTAATTTTGCAGGGACGATCACCGGGGCCGGCCAGTTGAGCGTGCCGGGCGGGAACGGCGGCAGCGGAACCGGGGCCGTAGTGCTGGCCAAGGCGAACACATACAAGGGCGGGACTACGGTGAGCGGTCACGGTGTCCTGGTGGCGAACAATCCCACCGGTTCGGCCACGGGCACCGGTGCGGTGGTGATCAACAGCGGAGCCACCATCGGTGGCAGAGGCTCAGTGAGCGGCGCCATGACCTTGAACAGCGGCGGGACGGTGATGCCCGGAACGAACTCCATCGGCACGGCTGGGACGGCGTTTCATGGTTCTTCTCTGCTCTGGAACGGGGATGCCAAGCTGGAATTACAGATCGGGTCGACTGCGGATGAACTGCTCCTCAGCGGCGCTTTGACCAAGGGCGCCGCGGGAACGTTCACGATTGAAATCGACGATGCCGGCATCGTCGCGGGGAATTACACGCTGGCCACGTTCGCCTCGACGACGTTCTCGCTCTCGGATTTCAACCTTGTTCTCCCGGCGAATTACACCGGAACGCTGGTGGAGACCCGCACGAGTCTGTCGATCCAGAATCTGCAAGATTCCGTCGTGGGAGGCGCCGCGATGCTGGCGGACAATAGCGAGGGCGGCACGGTAATGACTCCCGCACTGTTCCAGAGCGTGGTGGCTCCGGAGACCGTACCCGAACCTGGTTCGGGATTGCTGCTGGCCCTCGGAGGCACCGCGCTGCTGGGCTGGCGGAGACGGCGGATTTCGGAGTAGGGGATGCCATGAGTGCGGTTTGAGGATTGAAAAAAATGGGCTTGGCCGCCTCCCGCGCGGCCCGTTATCCTCACTTCCTATGATTCAGGGGTTCGACAATATCGAGCACGTGGTGGTGGTGATGATGGAGAATCGCTCCTTTGACAATCTCCTGGGCTGGCTCTACGCCGACGTGGACAACCATCCTCCGGTGAATATCCCGGAGCAGAATCCCACGACCTTCGACGGATTGACGAAGGACGGCTTCTTCAATCAAGCCGCTGACGGCACCAAAGTTTTCGTCAGTCATCCTCCTACCGGATGGCCGCCCCAGAACAACCCGACGGTCGTGCCGACACCTGATCCCAACGAGGAGTTCGTGAACATCACGGAGCAGATCTTCGGCACGAAGACCCCGGCGCCCGATGCGAAGGCCGACATGAGCGGTTTCCTGAAGAACTATGGGAGCATTGCCGGTGCTGCGAATTCGGCGGGACAGATCATGCAGACCTTCGGGCCTGGCCAGGCAAACGTCATTAACGCCCTGGCCCGTAGTTTCGCCGTCTGCGACGCGTGGTTCGCTTCCTGCCCGTGCCAGACCTGGCCCAACCGGGGCTTCGTCCACACCGGCTCGTCAGATGGGCACGTTAACAATGACAACTACGAGCTCTACGACATCAGGACCATCTTCAATGTGCTTGAGGATAAAGGCGTCACTTGGGGTGTGTTTCACAACACCACGCTGGTACCTTCGCTCACCTGGGGCCAGTTCCTGCCGCAGATCGCCGGATACGTGGACCACTTCGCGAATTTCTCCAGCTTCCTACGGCGGTGCTCGGCGACGAACGATCAAAAGCTGCCGGCGTATTCATTCGTCGAGCCACGATTCACTCCTGAGCTGGGTCTCTTCAAGGTCGATTACCCGAACGACTATCATCCGCCGCACAACATCTGCCGGGGCGAGCAGTTCCTGGCGCAGGTCTACGGAGCGATTCGCAGCAGCCCTTACCGGGACAACATTCTGCTGGTGATAACCTTCGATGAACACGGCGGCTGTTACGATCATGTACCGCCACCGACCGGCGCGGCAGCTCCGGAACCGGGAGCGACCTCGCGCGATGGCAGTTTCCACTTTGACCGATACGGAGTGCGAGTGCCCGCCCTTGTCGTTTCCTCTTACGTCGAGCCTGGCACCGTGTTTCGGGCGAACGCAGGTGAAGCCCCCTACGACCATACTTCGATTCTGGCCACGTTGCGTGACTGGCAGGGCCTGGATCGAAATCCTCACGCGCCATTTTTGCCGAGTCCCCGAATCAAAGCGGCTCCCACCCTTCAGCGCGTCCTGAAGCTCTCCAACGCCGGACCCATAAACCCCTGGCCTGATATTCAAGCGAAGTGCAGCATCGATGGTCGCGATGAGAGCCTGGATACCCCGCTGAACAGCGTGCAGAAGAGCCTGCTGGCCACGGCCAAGCGTGACGAGAGCTCAGGCGCGGTGGAGCAGCAAGTGACGGCGGTCGAGGCGAAGACCAAAGTGACGTATGCGGATGGGCTTGCGCACCTCTACCCTGCGGTTCAATAGGCTTAGCTCCCTTTTTCCCTCCTGGGAAGGCGTTGTTGCCGGCCAGCAAAGTGTCGACAAAAGCTTCCTAAGAGGTGGCGGGGATGCAGTATGATCAGATACTCCCGTGAGAAGCAGCTCTCCCATTCTGTTTTGTGTCATGCTCTCGATGGCCGGCCCTCTGGGCAGGGCCGCCGAGGCGGCGAAGCCGGCTGACGCGGCGAAGGGTGTCGAGTTTTTCGAGAGCAAGATTCGGCCGCTGCTGGTGGATGTCTGCGTGGATTGTCATGGGCCGAAAAAGCAGAAGGGAGAATTACGGCTCGATTCGAAGCTTGGCTGGATGAAGGGAGGGGCGTCCGGGCAGGTCATCGTTCCGGGCAAGCCGGATGACAGCCTGCTCATCACCGCGGTGCGCTATTGGGACAAGGAGTTGCAGATGCCGCCGAAACACGCGCTCGAGGCGGCGGAGGTAAACGACCTGGTGGAATGGGTGAAGCTCGGTGCGCCGGACCCGCGCGAAACGGCTCCGCTGGCGACCGGGGAGCCGGATGCGCCGAAGAAAGCCCCGCCTTCCATCGATTTCGAGAAGGGGAAGAAGCATTGGGCTTTCCAGGCGGTGCATGCGCCCGAGGCGCCGGTGGTGCAGGACCAGGCGTGGGTGCGCAATGCGATCGATGCCTTCACGCTCAGCCGCATGGAACAGGCGGGAGTGAAGCCGGCGCCCGATGCCGGCCGCCAGGCGCTGCTGCGCCGCGTGACGTACGATCTCACCGGACTGCCGCCGACGCCGGAGGAGATCGAGACTTTTCTCAAGGACACGGCGCCCGATGCCTACCCCCGTCTGGTGGACCGGCTGCTGGCGTCGCCGCGCTACGGCGAGGCGTGGGGGCGCCACTGGCTCGATGTCGTGCGCTATGCGGATACCTGCGGGAACGCTTCGGATTACCCCGTGCCGCAGGCTTACAAGTACCGGAACTATGTGCTCCAGGCGTTCAATGACGATCTGCCTTTCGATCAGTTCGTGCGCGAGCAGATCGCGGGCGATCTGCTGCCGGCGGGCGGCGAGGAGGAGCGGCAGCGGCACATCGTGGCCACGGGTTACCTCGCGGCGTCGCGGCACTTTGCCGGCGGGGAAGGCGAGCCGCATCTCACGATGGATGACGCGATCGACAACATGGGCAAAGCTTTCCTGGGGCTCTCGGTCGGGTGCGCGCGCTGCCACGATCACAAATTCGACCCGATCTCGAGCAACGATTACTATGCGATCTATGGCATCCTGAGTTCGACGACGTTCCCGCATCCCGGTGGCGAAGGAAAGAGCCGGCCGGAGCGCTTCGTCCCGCTGGCGCTGAAGCCGGAGGTCGAAGCCGCCGACAAGCAGCGCGCGGAGGAACTGGCGGTGATCGATGCCGAACTGAAAGCGGCCAACCAGGCCAAGGCGGCGATCGCCAAGGAGCCGGACGATGCTCCGGAGAAGAAGGAGCGCTCGGAGGCGGCAGCGAAGGTGGTGACGGAGGTCACCGCCCGGCGCAAGAAGCTCGCCGACTCCCCGCCGGCCTATCCAATCGCCTACTCGGTGAGTGAAGGCCGCGCGCCCGGCGATGCGCGGCTGCACGTGCGCGGCGATCCCAAGCGCCTCGGTGAACCGGTGCCGCGCGGCTTTCTCACCGTGCTGGGCGGCCAGACCCTGCCGGCGGAGGAGAAGGGGAGCGGCCGCCGCGAACTCGCGGAATGGATTGCGAGCAAGGACAACCCGCTCACGGCCCGCGTGATCGTCAACCGCGTCTGGCAATATCATTTTGGCCGCGGGCTGGTGCCGACGCCCAATGACTTCGGGCGGCGCGGCCAGGCGCCGACGCACCCGGAGCTGCTCGATTTCCTGGCGCAGCGTTTCATCGAGAGCGGGTGGTCGATCAAGAGCCTGCACCGGCTCATTCTGCTCTCGCACACGTGGCAGGAGTCGAGCGCGGGCGGCGACACGGAACACGATCCGGTGAATGCGCTCTGGTCGCGCGCGGACCGGCGCCGGCTCGATGCCGAGGCGATCCGCGACACGATGCTTTTTGTCGGCGGCGACCTGGATTTCACGCCCGGCGGCGAGCATCCGTTTCCGCCGGTCGCGGGCTGGAACTTCACCCAGCACCGCCAGTTCTTCGCGCTCTACGACACGAAGCAGCGCGCCGTTTACCAGATGCAGCAGCGGCTGCGGAAACACCCTTTCTTCGCGCTCTTCGACGGGGCCGATACGAACTCCACCACCGCCGCCCGATCCACGAGCGTGACCGCGCTCCAGGCCCTCTTTGCCATGAACGATCCGTTCACCCACGAGCGGGCGGATCGCCTCGCCGCGCGCCTCCTCACGCTGGCGCCGGATGACGACAGCCGGCGGATCGAGCTCGCCTTCCTGACGCTCTACGGCCGCCCACCGGAGCCGGACGAAGCCGCGCTCTTCCTCCCGTACCTCACCGATCTCCGCTCCGCGCACAAGAGCATGTCCGTCGCGCAATCCTGGGAAAGCCTTGCGCGCGTGCTGATGAGCGCCAATGAGTTTCTCTACATCGACTAGGTGAATTTATGATAACTCGCCGCCACGCTCTTCGCACCCTGATCGGCAGTTCGCTGGTGATGCCGGGCATCCTTTCCGAGCTGCTGGCCGCCGGCGATGTGGCAGGCGCGCCCGAGGATCCGCTCGCGCCCAAGCCGCCGCATTTCGCGCCGAAGGCGAAGCGCGTGATCTATTGCCACCTGAGCGGCGGCGCGTCGCACGTCGATTCCTTCGACTACAAACCGAAGCTCTTCACCGATCACAACGCGCCCTACCAGGTGCCGAAGAAGATGCTCGATGCCTTCGCGCAAAACAACCGCAGCGAGGTGAAGTATTTCAAGCGGCCGAACTGGGAGTTCAAGCAGCGCGGCCAGTCCGGCCTGTGGATCAGCGAACTCTTTCCGAAGATGGCCGAACGCGCGGATGACCTCTGCCTGATCCGCTCGATGTATACGGACAATGCGGATCACGCGCAGGCCACGCTCGGCATCCACACTGGCTCCGTCTCGTTTACCCGGCCGAGCATGGGCTCGTGGGTTTCGTATGGGCTGGGGACGGAGAATGCGAACCTGCCGGGATTCATGGTGATCGCGCCCGCGCTGCCGTATGCCGGCGCGCAAGTCTGGTCCAATGACTTCCTGCCGGGGTGCCACGGCGGCACGCTCGTCACGCCCGGGACCGATCCCGTGCCGGACATGAAGCGCCGGTTGCCCGATCCGGAATTGCAGCAGATGGAACTCGGCCTCGCGGCCCAGCTCAACCAGCGCCATCTCGCCGGGCGCGGCGCCGATCCGCAACTGGCCGCGCGCATCCGCTCTTTCGAGACCGCCTTCGGCATGCAAGCCGCCGGGCCGGAAGCCTTCGATCTGGCGAAGGAGACTGATGCCACGCACGCGCTCTACGGGCTGGCGCGCGGCGGCACGAAAGGTTTCGCCTGGCAATGCCTCATCGCGCGGCGCCTCGCCGAGCGCGGCGTGCGTTTCATCGAGCTCATCGATACCGGCGCCTCGGGAAACTGGGACGCGCACGGCAATATGCAGGATCACGAGCCGCTGGCGAAAAACGTCGACCAGCCCATCGCGGCCCTGCTCATGGATCTCCGGCAGCGCGGGATGCTGGAGGATACGCT
>Ga0070658_10001388_pt1 | contig 20694 bp, 25 predicted proteins | sample KBSC13metaG_FD_64664 | JGI IMG/M metagenome (GOLD analysis project Ga0070658, IMG submission 64664) | Corn rhizosphere microbial communities from Kellogg Biological Station, Michigan, USA - KBS C1-3 metaG | ecosystem: Host-associated > Plants > Roots > Rhizosphere > Soil ...
GCGATAAACATAAAAACTGTTCCAACCACAAAAAGACCGATGGCATACATCCAATACGCCTCTTCTTCGGCGCGCCCAACAGCACCCCCTGAGGACGCCCCTATGCCAATAACCCATCCAAGGGTATAAAGACACCCGGACCCTACATACAACCGTAGCGGTAGCGATAGCATCATCCCGAGCATTGTGTATTCAGTCTACCACAGAGGTTAGCTAAGATCACGCCCGCACGTCATTAAGCTCCTTCGGGGATCTGGGCCATTGGGTTATCGTCGTCTTTGTCGGGCTTCAAAAGACGCTTTTTGATAATTTCGTAGCGCTCGCCGGTCACCGGGCTTTCCATATAGTCGTCGTTCATCAGATTAATGATTTTGGACATATCTTTATCGTCTATGACGATAATCGCCCCGCTGTCGTCCGGCATCACACCCAGGTCCAGGTCCTCGGACTGCTGCAAAATCTGGTCCTGGGTAATTTTGCCTACTTCCAGCTTCTGCAGCTTTTTGACCAGCGCCTTTTTGTCCTTAACGAGCGACTGGATTCCCTGCCCTTCGCTGAAGCTGAGCCGGTAAGTCTCCTCGATTTCGCGGATTTTGCTTTCGGCAATGGCCTGCTCTTTGGCATCGTAGCCGAACAATGTCTTAAGCTTGGGCTGGCTGAACACATACAAATCCTGGTCGAGCACCAGCAGCTGCGGGTCGGTCGGCAGGCGCAGCGCCGCATCAGCATCAAACGGGATGAACTTATCACCGCGCAGCATCCAGCCCACCTTGCCCTTCATGACCTGGCTCTTGGGCAGCACTTTGGCGACGTAAAACGGCTTGTCCATTTCGGGGTGACGGATACGGGCCAGCACGCCCTTCATGTGGTTGATGTCGTGCTCATCCTCTTTGAACAGCACGATTTCGTGCTCCTGCGTCTTGAGCCAGCCAAGTGTTTCGCGCAGCTTATCCACCTTGTATACCTGGGTGCGCTGCAGCACCAATTCCTCGGCCTCGGCCTGTTCGAAACCACGGACGATCAGGCCCTTGTCGACGCCTTCCAGGATAAATTCGAGCATTTCATCGATAAAGATCGGCTCCAGCTGCTTCTTGAGTCCTTCGGCCAGCGCCGTTTTATACAGCACATAGTTTTTGCTGATAAAAAACAGTTCGACCTTGAGCTCGTCTTTGTACTGCACCAGATTGTTGGCCCACGCAAAAACGTCGGTTTCCTGGTAGTTGTCCGGCCGGTAGCCATCATCCGGCACGATGTCGGCCGGGACCGAAGGAGCCGGGGCCGGCGTGACCGGTTCCGGAGTTGAAGTTGTCGCCGCGTCCGGGGCGGCAGGAGTGTTAGCGTCTGTATCCATCAGGAAAATATTGTACCGTAAAGTTTTTATTAGCGCCTGCTGTAAAATTTGCCTACCCCGTACCTAACGCACCTGGGCAGCTGAGGGATACGTAAGCTACCAATTAGTACAGTTGCAGCAGATCCTGTGGTAAATCACCTATAGCCGTAGGCTGCAAGCTCCCGACAAGTGCCCTCATATCGTTGTCCGGCATACTGCCGCCTTGAGTGGTCGCCAGTATCGCAGTGCCGCCAACCTGTATATAGTACCCATACTCGTCCGGGTACACATAGGATGCAAAATAAGAATAAACGGCCGTGTCATTCACCGTTAGAAGCAGCGTACAAGGTACCGGTTCGCCCCCATATGGGAACGTGGTGGCATCATACGGACCGCAGTCGCCCAGCTCGGGCTTAAAGTTCGGGGGCACAGGCAGTTCATAAATAATTAAGGTTGGTGCGTTACCGGGTGCGGTCGTGTTGAATGTCAGGTAGTGCGGGGTATCCTCCACCGACCCGTCCGACGGGACAATAGAGTCGAGCTTATAGCCCCTGGGCAAAACCTTAGGGCTATAAACCGTAAACCCAAGCTTTGACAGTCTTGTATGCAGCGTACGCAAATCATCAGCCCGTGCCTGGGCTGCGGCACGTCGGTTGGCGGGCGCCTCTACCGCGGTAAGTATCGTTACCAATAACTTTCCACCGCCGAGCGTGCAGACGCCCACCAGAACGACTGCGGCGACGAAAGCCGCAGGTGCCGTCAGCCTTGCTCGCGCCGACTGATAAACCACCAAAGTAAACACCGCCAACGCCCCCGCACCCACGGCAACCAGAAGATAAGCATACGGGACTGCCACGTTTATAGTCTCGCCAAGCGGCTGCGAGTACAGCCACACTGCCCCGGACAGGACTGCTACTGTGATTGTGCCGACCACCGGCCAGTCCGGCGTACGGGAGAGCTTTAAACACAGCAGCATGGTTATAAGCAGACATGGTCCCACCATGTAGAAAGCTACTATGGCCGCACCCAGACCTGCCCAGGGATCGCCGCTATCCGCCGCTGCTACTATGCCAGCCGTAGCCCATACCAGGCCCAGCGTTAGCAATACCGCGAGCGCAGCGGCAGCAAACGCTGTAAGGTAGATTCGCCTTTTGGACTTTTGGGACTTTTTGGGCTTTTTTGCAGAAACTTGCGCCATGTAGCAGCAGTGTAGCATAACCGTATCGAGGCATTGTAGGCAAACCGCTTAAACTAAAGTCGGGTGCCTTGGCGGGCCTTGTTGGCCCATTCGTCAGCCAGCTCGTTGCCAGGGTCGTTATTGTGGCCGCGCACCCAGTTCAGTTTGGCCCTGCTGGATTTATATAACGGGTATAGCTCCTGTACGATATCGAGATTTTTGATGGGCCCGCCGGATTTCTTCCAGCCCTTGGCCGCCCAGCCCGGTGCCCATTTGGTCAGCACGTTTATCCAGAATTCGCTGTCGGTGTAGATTTCGCACGGCTCCCCCGCCGAGTGCAGGATAGCGCTCATAAGCGCATAGCCTTCCATGCGGATGTTGGTCGTCTGCCGCGAGCTGACGACCGAACCTTCGGGCTCGGTACCGAGCACCACGGGCTTGCCGTCCAGAATTACGGCGTAGCCGCCCGGCCCTGGGTTGGGGCTGGCACTGCCATCGGTGTAATACGTAAGCATGGCTTTAAATTATACCTATTGATTCGGGTTTTCCGGTACTAAAATCCACAAAATAATGTAAGCTAGCAAACCGCCGCCGGTACAAACAAACACCAGCGTCAAAAGACGGACAATCACCGGATCGATACCGAAGTATTCTGCCAAACCGCCGCAAACTCCGGCAACCATACGGTCTTTGCGCGATCGATAGAGTCGTTTATTCATACTATTATGATAGCAAGTACCTCTATTTGTCGTACAGTTTCCAGCTGCCGGCCGAGACTACACTCACCTGTCCGTCAACCACCTGAATTGCCGTCATGTCATCGATGGCGTAGACCGGGTTCGGCGAAGTATCCGCGTATGTTTTTATGGCCTCGATCCGGGCCATGTCGCAGTGCGGCTCAATTTCGAACTCCACGTAACCAAGTCCTGTCAAATCAGTGAGCCCCGGCAGATTCTCGTCGCTCGGTTCCAGCCCCGCCACTGCTATCGTCGACGTCATCAAAATGCTGCTGGCGCTGCCGCCCACGTATACTTTGCGGTCAATGTTATCTTTCAGCCATTTATCAAAGCCGGTTTTGCGCACCTGGTCGAGCAAGTGGAAGGTGTTGCCGCCGCTCAGGTACAGCACGTCCGCCGCGTCCAGCCGCGCCTGCCAGTCCACGCCCGCCGCGCTTGGGTCAACCACGTCAATCCACTGGAAGCCGTATTGCCACAGGTCAACGAACTGCCGGATCATCCAGTGGTGGTTGCCCAACTCCACGTTCGCCGCTGTAGGGATAAACGCCACCTTGGTTTCAGAAGCCGGCTTCTCCACCAATGACTGCAGTGCCCGCCCGATTACCTTATGGCTTAAGCCCGCAGAGGTAAGGAGTAGTTTCATGCTTCCAGCATAGCACGCCTAAGTGATCTTGCCGTGTGCACGAAGCCAGGCGGCGATGGTCTGGACGTCCAGATGCTCTACCGCGACCTGCACTGCGAAATCTTCGAGCTCTTTGGGCGTGGCAGTCTGCTTAACGCCGTTGCGAAGCAAAAATACACCAGCCACGGTCACACCGGAACGTTTATTACTATCAGCAAATGCATGGTCGCCAATGATATTACGCATATATACAGCTGCCTTCTCGAATATATCCGGATATTGTTCTCTGCCGAATACCTCCTGCTGCGGTGCCAGCGCAACAGATTTCAGCCGTTCCTCGTCGCGCACGCCGTGGCTGCCGCCGTAATCTTCAATGACCTGAAAATGCAGGCGCAGAATTTCTTCCAGCGTCAGATATTTGATCATTATCGACTTGCTAGGTTTTTGAGTGTCTCGCCATATTGTTTCTTGAACGCGGCATACTCTTTGAGCGCCTCATCCTGTGCAGGTGCGTCAGGCTCGAACGATACACGCAGTTTATCCCCCGCCTTAACACCAAGCCGCTTCAGTTCTTTGGCGGGCAATGTAACCCCTAGACTGTCACCGATTTTAATTGCAGTTTGTGTAGTGGTCGTCATGTTTCTACATTAGCACACATAGGAGAACATTACAATCTTATTATAATACCTTACAGAGGTGGACACCAACAGGCTACGGGTACAGTCAGCCGAGAATGAGCGTCATGACCAACCAGGCCACGGTCACGCCGCCCTACACCCAAGCCATGCTTGCAGGGTCTTTAGAGTCGCGCATTTTGTCCATATTCACACCGGTCAGCTTCATCCGCTGCTTCCCGAATGTCGCCGGGAGCGGCCTGCAATCAGGAAAACCTCTGCTAGATTTGCCAGCACCAGGTACACCGGGAACAGCAGCACGCTGTAACTGAACCTGTCTGAGGCGGCTATATTAAGCGCCGGTGCGACTGTGCCGATTATATAGAATGTCCGTGTCTCGGTGTGCGGACGACGCCAAGTTTTTACAAGCGTCGGGGTGAACGCCACTAGATCTGCAAGTGCGCTCAAGTGCAGCGCCAGCAAGGCGCTGCCAGTGTTGACCCACAGTAGTATATCGGCGGCCAACATCAAATAGCACAGCTTATCAAGGCGGGCCATGCCGCCCTCGCCATGCCGCAGCGATAAGATCAGGATGCCGCAGGACCCCACCAGTTCCCCTGCAGTGACCATTACGAGCAGCCCGCTGTGCACGGCGTTTTGCTGAAGCGTCGTAAGCAATAGTAGCAGAACAAACATTATTCGGCTGGACCGTGCTGTCTGTACACGGCCTTTCAGGATATCGGCTGCGTACGGCAGATACGCGCCGAGAGCGATAAGACCAGCCAAGATTGATAACGCTTGTTGCATAGTGTCCAAAACTGTAGACAAACCGCCCTCATGCGTCAAAGAGTTGTCCAGATTTGCGGACAACCTATGCTACACTCATTGATATGCAAGGTTCTGAGAGCGTAGAGGCATACCTGACCAAATTGGGTTTGACGCCTGAAGCCACAAAGACGTACACGGAGCTGGCCAAGTTAGGCCCGTCCACCGCCCTACAGTTATCTAAAACTACCGGCACTGCACGCACGCAGACATACCGATGTCTGGAAACCCTGCAGACGATGGGCCTGGCTAGCGCCGAAAAGCTGTCGTATGGCAGGCTATACCGGTCATTGCCGCTCGAGAATATAGAGGCGCTGCTGGCCGACCGCGACGCCCAGACACAGGCTCTGCGCGCTGATCTACGGACCATGAGCGACGTTATGCAGCAGCTCGCCGGAAGCGCCGGGCCCAAAGCTACGGCGCAGCATTACTACGGGCTGGCGGGGCTTAAACAGGTCAACTGGAACCTTACGAAGGCCGAGGGTGAATACCGCGTGTTTGAAGCAGCGCACCTATCGCAACATCTGGACCGAGCATTTGCGAAGCGCTACCGTGAGCGCTGCATAGAACGGGAATTAACTAGCTATGACCTAACTAACGCGGATGCTGTGAGCGCCAGCGAGCTGGAGCCGTTTGAGCCGTCGCGCACGTTTTTGCGGCATATCAACCCGGAAGTACTGACCATCAACTTTGAAGTTTATATCTATAACGACGTGGTGACACTGCTGGATTACAGCGCCGAACAGCAGCTGGCGCTCGAAATCCGCCACCCTACCTTGCACGCCATGATGCATCAGCTTTTTGACGCCATGTGGGCCAGCAGCAAACCGTTGACCATTGAGCGCTGAAACCGAGATACGCTTCTCAATCCGCGCCCTAAGCCACAGGCGACCCATATCATTTATTTGCCAAAATATGCTTGCATCTGGCGGCGCTCGTCTTCGGAAACAAATTTGTAACCGGCCGTAGCTAGAACGGCCGGGTCCACCCACTCGGAGCGCGCGTGTTCATCGGACAGAGCGATTTGACCGCTTTCGTATTCGGCCTTGAAATAAATTGCCGCGACATAATGCGCCTTGCCGCTAAACGTATAGGCGCGTTTGGTCACGAACACTGTTTCGCCCACTTTGATGTGCAGGTCTGCGCCCAGTTCTTCGGCCACCTCGCGCTCCAGCGATTCCTCCCAGGTAAGGTCGCGCTCACTCTCGTCTACCCTGCCGCCCGGGAAATCAAGGTAGCCATTCGGTGTGATGAGAGTGAGCAGCTTACCATCCTTAAAGAGCAACGCTTTTACTGTCACCTGGTATAGCATGTGGTTGGCGGGCACCGCAGTTCTCCGTACGTGATATCGCCTTATGATACCACGTACGATATAGCGCTACACGTCGTTATGAATGCACAAAATGTTGCCGTCCGGGTCCTTGAACCAGGCGGCCTTTTCGTCGCCCGAGACGTGTATGTCGCCCTGCATCTGCACGCCGGGCAGATCCGGATAGTGCTCGAACTCTATGCCTTTGCCCTGCAGCTCCGCCACCTCGTCTTCTACGTCATCCACCACCCAAAAGGCGGCCGTAGCTTGATTGGTGCCGGCATAATCCGAAACATACACCTGCAGCGTCGTGTTGCCGCTGCGGTAGGTCCACTCCTGCCTCTGTTCGTCCTCTTTGATGACCCGCAGACCCAGCTTACCGCCATAAAATCCGGTCGCCGTTTCCATGTCACTAACCGCCAGCGACGGTCCCATATCGTATTGTCCCAGCATACTCCGCCCCCTTTCATTAGTTTATAGGCGTAGTATGGGCGCACCGGCGACGGTTTTGCAGCCTGTTTTCTTACAACAGATCACTTCCCTATCACCTCTTAAATTGTTATGATACTGCGTATGAACAGACGGGTTGCGGTACGAGGGGTTATTGTGCGTGACGGCAAATTGTTTGCAGTGCGGCAGAAACAATACGATGGCAAGGCCGTGGCAACCAACGACTACTGGTGTACACCAGGTGGCGGCGTGGACGTGGGCGAGCCGCTCGTACCCGCACTGGAGCGCGAGCTCGTCGAGGAAGTGGGCATAAAACCGGTTGTCGGGCCACTGCTGTATGTGCAGCAATTTGTGCATAACGACACCGAACACATGGAGTTTTTCTTTGCCGTTTTAAACGCCGAAGATTACGCCGATATTGATCTATCAGCCACTACGCATGGCGCCATCGAGATTGATCAGTTTGGTTTCATCGACCCTGCCAAGGAGCACATGCTGCCCGAGTTCCTGACCACCGAACCTGTGGCCGAAGATATTGCCAAGCCTGACGGACCGAAGTTTTTCAACTATCTTTAGCGGGTTACGACAGCGCTAGATAAAAATCTCTTTGGCCGCCGGAAAGGCGTTATAGCCTTTGGTGCTCATGCTGGCGCAGTACGCGCCGGTATCGTAGATGGCCAGCAGATCGGCGATGTTCGCCCGCCGGAGTTTGCGCGGCAGAATGCCCTCCGGGTCGTGCGGCGCGGGCGTTAAAATATCGCTGGTTTCGCAGTTGTGGCCAACCACGACGTATCCGGCCTGTTCGCTCGCATCGTTCAGCACCTCAATGTGGTGCTGCGCGCCGTACATAGCCGCGCGGAGAAAATCGTTCATGCCGGTGTTGGTGCGCAGGAAGATATAACCATCCTTGCCGGTGTCAACAATATCTACCACCTCTGTTATAAGCACACCGCCGTGCGCCACCAGCCAGCGGCCCGGTTCGATTTCCAGGCGCAGCTGGCGGCCGGTTTTTTCCGCAAATCCAGAGAGTTTTTGGGCGAAAAGTTGCGTGATGTGCGGCATGTCAGCCTCAACGTCGTTATCGGTGTACGCGATTTTGAAACCACCGCCGATATCCAGGCTGGCGACGTCCGGCATCTGTTCGGCAACGTTCAGGCCCGCGTCCAGCACGTCACCCCACTTGCTCGGGTCGCCGCCGGTGCCGACGTGCACGTGCAGCCGGTCGATTTTAATCCCCTGCTCCTCGGCAAACTGCAGCGCCTGCGGCAGATATTCGTGCCACAGTCCAAAACTCGCGCCCACGCCGCCGGTAGTGAAGCGGTTATTATGACCGTTGCCCATGCCGGGATTTACACGCAGGCCCACCGCACCGGGGCGATTTTCGGCAGCCGCAAACAATTCCAACTGGTGCTGACTGGTGGCCACAAATTGCACGCCCGCCCGGAGTAATTCCGGCAGATTATGCGCCGGCTGCTGGCTGCTCAGACTGATTTGTTCGCCCGCGATTCCCTGCCGCAAAAGCTCCGCCGCCTCGTAGCTACTGCTGGCATCAAAGTGTAGACCCTCTTCGGCAAACATTTTTACGATTTCCGGGTGCGGGTTGGCCTTCACGGCATAGCGGATGGTGAGCCCGTACGGCAGTTGCAAGCATGCGAGCTCTTTTACCCGCCCGCGGATTCCCGCGGTGTCATATACGTATAACGGCGTACCGTACTGAGCCGCCAAATCGTGCGCCACAGCCGTGCTGAGAGTGATCTTTTTATCTGTCATTTACCTTTTATACTACCACGTTTACAGAGATGGTTTGATGATTTCCCAAAGTTCGGGGAGCTCACGTACGCCGCTGAAATGTTCGGCGTCCGGAATGATGGTGATCGGTGCGTCGAGCTGCTTTGCCAGTTGCTCAGTTGCGGCGACCGGGCAATAGGGGTCGCGCGCGCCGTGCAGGAAGGCCAGCCGGTCGGCCTTGGCTTTAATGGTCGCGAAATCGAAGCCTTCCGGCGGGAATAGCTTGTCGAACTCGCCGGGGTCCCACTCGAACGTGCCGTCCGTTTTGGGGTAACCGCCCGGCCAGGCGCTTACCATGACGCCCAGACGGATGCACGGGCAGCGCGGGTTCATCAGCAGGTTCAGGACCTCCACCGCGCCGGATGAATGCCCTACCATGATGGTGTCGGCCATGTCGCGGCTGCCGAGAATACGGTTGTCATATAGTTCCCGGTTCGGCGTGTGGTTTTCCGGCAGTTCCGGCACCCACACATCGTAACCTTCGGCCTCCAGCTTGGTTTTTAGCCATGGGAACCAGTTGCCTTCGGGGCTGCCGTCTGTACCGTGTAGGATTAGGGCGCGTTTCATACTTTTGCGATGTTGATTCTACCCCGAGCAACACTCCTGCGTATCGCTTTCATCTCCTGGGAATGTGGTTCGCTCGGGTTAAACTCTCCTGCCTTAATTTTCTCTTTGAGTATATCAACAACCTCGACGGTATATTTAGGGATTCGTTGCTTTCCGTAAGTGAATTCATGCATGTAGGAGTCGGTGCGTAGCCCATAATATCTGATGAGAGCTGTGGCGTTCTGAGCGCTGCCACCGCTTGAGAATCCAAGGCGTTCACCCACTTCTTTTGCTATTAGGCGATACTTTAGCTCGGGATCAACTTTCTTTTCGATTACGCGGCCCGTGCCCGTAAGTTCACCTACGATTCGTATGGCCGGCGCACCACGTCTTTCATCAAATTCACCTTCTTTTATAAACTGAATGGCTTTCACAAGGTTTTCGTCTATTATTACCGCACCGCCTGAGCCACTCACCACACCATCCTGTAAATTGAGTAACGCGGCATTTTCAACACCGATAGAGGCTGTCTGTCTGAATAGCTGAAACCAACGCTCCTGTTCCTTTTTTCTCTGCTCATCTATAAGCCTTACTAGTTCAGATGAAGAAATAACATCCGTACGCGCCGGATAGCGGAAGAATATCGCTCCATCCTTCAAGCACCTATTACCAGTTTTCGTACAAATTATCGGCTTTTGGTCAGTCGGATGAACGTAAATCCATCCCACATTCTTACCATCAACCGTAGCAGTCTCAAGTTCAAAGTTTGGAACATTCGAAAATGCAGATTTAATGAATTGCGTGATTTTCTCGGGATCAACTTGGTCAAAATTATCGTTCTGTAAGCCGACAATCTGCCGTGGCCTATCCTTCACGCCAAAGATAAGATAACCGCCTTGATTATTAGCAAAGCCAACCATAGTACGGCTATACTCCTCGGCGTCATTCCAGTTGAAGGCAAGCTTAAATTCTAGCTTTGTGGACTCGCGCGACTTTACATACCCTCTTTCGTTCAGGGTTAGCAATGACGGTACAAAATCTCGAATATACTCAAACGAATTACTCATCAGCCCTCAGCTCAAGCCTCTCGATATCGGCGCATCAGCTACAATTTTGGTGACTATTATTATGCCACAAACGAGGCATTACATATACAGCTCTTTGTAAGCGGCGTGCAGTACATCCAGCGCGGCGGCGTAGCGCTCGCGGCTGCCGCTTACCAGCATGTGGCGCATGGGCGCGTACAGGTACACGACGCTATCGACCACCTCGATGTTGAATGGCAGTTTGCGGTCATACAGGTCGGCCATGAATTTGGGGTCAGCAACTCAAAGCTCGTCACCTTGTCCATGTCGGTCGCGAACACGGCGTAGCGCTTATTGAAATCGGGCCATTCCATGGAAACCTTTTGGTAGCCGCGCGGCGCGAACAAATTACTCCACCGCCCGCTGCTCCGTTTGATGATAATGCCGCCGTAGCTTTTGGGCAGTACGATCTGCGCAACCAGATAATTTTCGGCATTGCCACGAGCCGGTGCAAATGTATACAGCTGCACGATGCGACCGTTCCACTCGCCGATCACATGGTTGTTGACATCAGAATTCTTGAAGCTGGCCTTGCCAAACAGTTGCCCGCGCTGCGGCAACAGCAGCCAGCCCCAGTCCAGGCTGTAGAACATACCGTTGCTGGCGGCAAAACGCTCCAGCGCGACGTCGCGCAACTGGCCGTTGGCGGTCGCCTGGTCGATGCGCATCAGGTCCCAGGTGTGGCCGTTGCGGTCAAACCACCACAGCTCCTCAAACTTGCTGCCATCGATATACAGTACCTTGCCGGTGACCACATCGATAAGCTGGTCATCGGCCACGGCCTGGATATCCATACTTAAGCTGTCCTGGTCGTCGATGGCTGAATCGATCACGTCGACCGGGTTGGCCGAAATCAACCGGGGGACTCTGACCACGTTCTGACGACCCATCTCCTGCAGCGCCGCCATCATCAGCTGGGCATGCTGGTAGTAGCGTGGCTCCAGATACGACTGCATGTGCTGCACATTGCCCGCGCTCCAGTCCTGCTGGTACGCGTAGAACACGTCGCTCACACGCTGCCGTACCGCATCCTCACGCCAGGCTGGATCCTTGCTGGCGGCAAAGTCCAGCATCTTTTTGCCTGTTGCGAACTTCCGCTTGAGTTTTCCCAGCCAGTCATTGAGCCCGCTGTGCACGCCAACAACCGCGCCGATGGACACTAGCATCCCAAACAAAAGCCCCACCCAGAACGTTGGCACGCTCACGATGAGTGCCACCGCCCCGCCGACGATGATAGCAACCCGCCGGGAAGTGTGCTGCATGCACCACCGGGTCACAAAGTGCGCGGGTACATAGCCAATGGCGGCGATAATGCCGCCGCCTCCGCCTCCTCCACCACTGCCGGAACCGCCTCCACCGGCGCGCGCCATTATATGGACGTATGGTCCGGCCAGGTGGAGGAGGGTTTGCATATGGCTAGTATTGCAACTGTTTGGCTAGGTCAGCAATAGCAACGCGGCTTTGTTCGGTGGTGTCCCGATGCCGCACAGTTACTGTGTCTTTCGTGTCGCCTTCCAGCGTGTCGAAATCAACCGTCACACAGTACGGCACACCGATTTCGTCCATTTTGCGGTAGTTTTTGCCTATGTTGCCGGTGTCCACCCACATCACATTGCCGAGCTCTTTCTTGAGCATAGCGTAGACTTCGCGGGCTTTGGCGACCAACTCCGGCTTGTTTTTGGCAAGCGGCAGCACGGCAACCTTGACTGGCGCGAGGTGCACGGGCAGCTTCAGAAAGATGCGCTTTTCGCCGTTTACTTCGTCTTCGGTGTAGGCGTGGCACAGCACAGCCATTACATTGCGGTCGAGGCCAAATGTCGGCTCAATCACGTGCGGCAGGAACGCCTGGCCGCCGTCTTTGGGCCGGTATTCCAGATTCTTGCCTGACTTTTCCTGGTGGTTTTTCAGGTCAAAATCGGTGCGATACGCCAACCCGGCGACTTCTTGGAAACCGAGCGACGGAAAGTCGTAGTAGCAGTCCGTGGTGCGCTTGCTGTAGTGGGCACGATCCGTCTCGGGCACTTCGTGCTCTTTTATGCGGTCGTCCACGCCAAGCAGCTTGAACCATTCGTGCTGCAACGCCAGCCATTCTTCAAACAGCCGTTCCCAATCTTTGGGATCGATGAAGTATTCAAACTCCATGAGCTCAAGCTCGCGCAGGCGGAAAATGAAGTTGCCCGGGCTGATTTCATTACGGAAACTGCGGCCGATTTGCGCCAGTCCAAACGGCAGGTCCGGGTAAAAGCTATCGACAACGTTTTTGAAGTTCGTGAACATGCCTTGCGCGGTTTCGGGCCGCAAGTACGCCACCGATTCGTCGTCTTCTACCGGTCCGACATGCGTCTTGAACATCATGTTGAACTGCGCGGGCGCGCCAAGCTCATTGCCATCCGGGCTCTTGATGCCCTTCTCTTTGACGACTTGCGCCATCTGTTCCAGTGTCATGGCATCAACATTTTCAATTCCCTGGTCTTCCAGCAAGTGGTCGAGCCGGTAGCGCTTCTTGGTCTTGGTGTCCTCGATAAGCGGGTCGTTGAACGTGTCTACGTGGCCACTCGCCTTCCAGACGTCCGGGTTCATTATGATAGTGCTATCAATGCCATACATGTCGTCACGGTCATCCACGAACATCTTCCACCACAAATTTGTGATATTGCGTTTAAGCGCAGTACCTAATGGACCGTAATCATACGTCCCGGCCAGCCCGCCATAGATCTCGCTGCCAGGGTAAATAAACCCGCGCCGCTTAGCCAGCGAAACAATATCTTCCAGTTTTACATTATTACTCATACTAAAAGTCTCTCTTACGGTTGTTGATTTGGATGCATACAAATTTAGTACAGGCCGAAGCCGGTACCGCGTACAGATCCAACGCAAGCGAACCGATAAGTCATTACGCTGTAAATTATACCTGTTTTTTACCCATTATCCTAGTGAAGACCGCCCTGCGATGCCTGCGGAGCCCTGGATGGAGCAAGCGCAAATGGGTGAAGCCGTTCAAGCGCTATATCCCTTTCCACACCTTCTATGACATGCACCAGGGCGTACACGGCATTCCGGTCGCCGAACGAGCCCACCATTGGAACCGCGTCAATCCTAGTCACCAACTGCCGCTCATCCTCATCCAAGGGCAACGATACCACGGGAATCCGAGCTGCTGCGCCGGAGGACTTATCAACGGGTTGTATGAACCCGACTCCATCGCTTCCGATTACCAGGCGGTCCGGATCTATGTCCCTGCGGGCGTGAAAACGATTACTACCATCACCAGGCGTCCATATATGGCGGCCTACTACCTCCCGGCGGCCGGTGTTTGCCTCGGTGACTGCTCCGTCTTCGTGTTTCGCACACGGACAAGACCGCAGTATTGCGACAGCACCCATTACTTTTGGCAGGCTCCCGTTGTAATACGTCCTGAGCAGCCGCAAGACGCTCAGCGGATCAGACTCGTCAGACGCTGCAAAGGCCCCGGCAACCTCTGTGGCGCGACTGCCGACCAGTCTTACTTGGTCAGCCCGAGGAGCAGCGGCAATGCCTACTTTGCCTACATAGTATATGGAGGCCGTGTTCGACCCTGTATACCGATCCGGCGCTCTGCGGCACCAAACTGCACTATCCGCTCTTGCTACCTCGCTCACTACACATTAATATACTGCCGTTGCATAAACGTGACAAGTTGTAAAACTCGTTTTGCCAGTTCAGCTGAACCCGTTATCTTGGTAAGTGTCTGCGGAGCGTTGCCGCTGAATACCAGACGCAAAAATTTTATGGTGTCGGCATCGTACGGACCGTTTGGACGGTTGATGAACGCGCTGTCATCGAAGCTGAATTCGTACGTCTGGCCGGCAACGAGTTTGGTGCCGTCCGGCTCGGTTTGCAGATTGGGCGTGTGGCCGCCAAGGCGCAGCAGCTGAGCGCCAAACCAAAGCTTTATCAAATCAAGGCTGATAGCCGGATCATTGAGCGCCGCAAATGCTTGCTGCAACAAATGAAAATAGTCGGGCTCCGGCTCGTCTTCGGTCGCTTTGTGCAGCTGTTTTATCAGCTCGTACCCCAGCATGGTGCGATTGATATCCTGCACGATGTGCCCGTAGTGCGTCTGCAACCGCGCTGATATCAGCGTGCCGATGTCGCTGCGGCCTTTTATAAACGTAATATTCGTAACGCTAAATAGTTCGATACCGCCCGCCAGTTTGCTTTTGACCCGGCGCACGCCTTTGGCCATCAGGCGCAATTTGCCGTGGTCCGGCGTGAGCAGCGTGACGATGCGGTCGGCCTCGCCGTAATCAGTGCGCGTGAGCACGATAGCATCGGTGACCTGCTGCAGCCTCATATGGCAGTCCCTGGACGGCCCGGATATGTTCCACCGCGGCTACTCAACCGAAGCGGATCCGGGTCAGTAGGCTGCGGAAATGCGATACTATCAGCGCAGTTCAGGCAGCCTACTGTCCGCGTGTGAGCGGTAGCCGCGATGGAACATATCCGGGCCATTATCGCACACCTTTGGCCGGCGCCAGTTCCAGCACCGCCGCGCATAAATCAGCCAACTTGGTGGCTGATTTATAGAGAATGCGCCGTACACCCAGCTCGCTCTTTAGTGTCGCCGCGAACGCCAATTCATCCGGCGGCACAAAGGTATGCAGTATGACCGGCACATGCAGCCACTCCGGATAGCTGCGGAATTCATACAAAAACTCCACGCCGTTATGGCCGGATAGCTGCAACTCCAACACCGCCGCGTCAGGTGCCTGCTCATCGGCCGCATGCACCGCGGACTGGGCGCCGGCAGCGCGGGCTACCGTATGGCCAGCCTGCTCGAGCGCCGCCGCGTAGGCGCGAGCCTGTAGTGCGTCCGGTTCGATAAGTAATATGTGCATCAGATTAGCTGCAGCTGGTGACTCGGCCGCAATGTGGCGGCCAGTCCGTTCAAGTGATGATACCTCGCCACGTGCAGATGAGCTTCTAGCGTACGCAGTAAATTATCGGCCACAAAAACACCCGCCGCCGGCCCGCTGACAAATTGCTGGAACGGCTGCCGCGCGCGGCCCCGGACCAAATGCGCACGGCGCAAACTGTCCGCGCCAAGTCGTGCCGTGTCGCCATACAGTCCGGCCACCACGCCGTAGCGGCTGCGGTGAGCCATCAGCCGGACCGATCCGGGCGTTTCGGCCTCAGCCTGAGCCGCTACAAAGACCTGCCCCAAGCTCTCGAATGCCGCCTGCAGCACCGCACGGTCGGCCAGCACCGGCAATGTGCGCGGCCCCGTATCAATCTCAAGTTCTACCCCGTACTGCCGGGCAAGCGGTTTGAGCTGCTCGGCCGTGTCGTACAGCAATGACGAAACCGTGACCGGCTCCAATGCCAGCGGCATCACCTTGCCCTGCACACGCAGGCCCAGGGCGTAGCTCTCCACCAGCTGTAACGACGATTCAGCCAGCGTGTGCACAACCGGCCACTGTTCAGCGGCCAGTGCCGGATCGCCGGCGGCCAGTTCGCCCAGGCGTGAGAGTGCCAGAAGAGGCCGGCTTAACTGCTCTGCCACGCTCAAAAACAACTGTTCCTGTGCGTTTAAGCTTCCCCCATCGCCGACCCGTTGCATACCCTTCGCCGCTGTTCCCCCACTCGTTAGTGCTGGCTATAAGTATACACTGGCAGGGCACGTTGCCGCTATGGAGAGAATGTTAGATTCTGCAAAATGTACGTGTTGAAATCGGCCATATAGCTATTCGACTCCGTCCAGATTTCCAGCGTCGTATTCCTGAGCGGTACCAGTACCATTGTCCCTGAACCGCCGTCTGGCTGGTTCTGCACAATCGCACCGGTCAGCATAGTGCCGACAATGCCCGGCACTTTGGGCAGTGTGTATGGCGCGGATGTCACCTTGCCGGCTTGAACCTGCCCGCTATAGCTCGACAGGACGTTGCTATACGACTGCGAACTGACCTGCACGCGCAGGTTATAGCTCTGCCGCGAATTGGTGGACGGCACATAGCCGGAGTGGAAATAGGCGTTCAGCGGCGTACCGCTGTCGGTCGTATCCACGTAGGCGCTCCAGGTTTTGGGATAGCTGATTTTAACGCTGCCGTAGGCATCCGGCCCGGTGTATGTGGTGAGCGGATTTTTGGCCGCTTCGGCATAGTGCGCGGCGTCCTCGGCCTGTACGGTTTGCTTGTTCGCATCCACGGCAGAGCTTATCTTGGCATCGACGTTGTTTTTGTAGTCTTGCCGGCCGCTATACGCCCACACCGCAAAGCTGCCAACGCCCACAAATAAAACAGCCAGGACGATAACCGGTATCAGCAGCACATTAGGTCCGTCGTGCTGCCCGAGTTGTGGTTCCATACTGCTCATGGTAACGGAACCTGAGCTTTTTTGCTAGACCTGCCCGTCAAAATCGGTACAGGAACACGCCGGATTTTTCGGCGCTGATTTTGCGACCGGGGATTTTGAAGGCGACGCTGGCCACCGGCTTTTTGACAACCCGCATCCGCGCTTCCAGTTTGGGCATAAACCGGTCGAGCAAAAACACGAACACCCCGTCGCACGGCGGCCAGGATACGCGCCAGAAATCACCCCAAATAATACGTACCTGCTTACGGTAGCGGCGTGTCCGCAGCCAGCTTACCGCCACTAGAAACGGGTTGAGTTCTATGCCGACCACGTTCAGACCGGCCCGGGCGGCCAACACCAGCATCTTGCCGTCACCGCTGCCAAGTTCCAGCAGCGTTTGCCCCGGTTTAAGATCGAGTAACTCCAACGCCACCCTGCCCTGTGTGTCCAGCGTGGGCAGATACGGCGCTCCGCGCAGCAGCACGCCGCCAAACGCCAACACCACCACAAAAAAGGCGGCAAAAGCCCAGGTCATTCGCTGCTCGAAACGTGCTTTTTTACGATAATTTCGGCCTGGTTGAGGTATGTTTCCAGCTCTTCGACCAGTTTGAGCCCGGCAGCATGCAGTTTGGTCGCCTCGTCTATCTGAATATCGGGGTTTTGCAGTTCCGCCACAATGCGCTCCAGCTCTTCAGCTTTAGCACGGTAGTCAAAATCGTCAGTTTTCTTTGCCATCATTCGTCTCCGTATCTGTTATTGTAGCCTGCGCCGTGCCATCGCTCAATTGTAATGTCACCACCGCACCGACCTGCAGGTCGCTAGCGTGGCGGATAATTTTGCCCCCTGCCCGCACCAGTGCATAGCCGCGCTGCAATGCCGCGACCGGATCGTACGCCTCAAGCAATCGCTTTTGCACCTGCACCTGCGTTTGGGCGGCCCGGAAAACCGCTTGCAGCCCGCGGTCCAGTTCAACCCGCTGGCGCGTCGTCCACTCCCGACGCTGCCGTAGGGACGCCAGCAGCGTCTCACTTAGTTCGGCGCGCACCTCTCCCAGCTGTCGCAGCACCACGGCGCGGTCCGGCGTGAGCAGTTCCGCCGCATTGCTCGGCGTGCTGGCCCGCTGGTCGGCTGCCAGCTCCGCCAAACTTATATCTACTTCGTGGCCGATTGCCACCAGCGTCGGCACGCGACTGGCCGCCACTGCCCGCACCACCCGCTCGTCACTGAACGCAGCAAGATCGTCGGCACTGCCGCCGCCGCGCGTCAGCACCAGCACATCGGGCACTTCCGGTAGCGCATTCACTGCCGCAATTGCCGACACGATTTGCCCCGGCGCCGGTTCGCCCTGCACCTGCACGTCAAAAAACTCAACAGTCACCCCGCGCCAGCGCGCGTTCAATATCTTGAGAAAATCTACGTACGCGGCAGATTTATCAGCCGTGATTAACGCAATCCGCCGCGGCGGATATGGCAGCGGCCGTTTGCGTTCCAGCGCAAATAAACCTTCGGCCTGCAGTTTGGCCGCCAGCAAGTCGGCCGCCCGCCGCAAAGCCCCCTCGCCCACCGGCGTAATCGACTGCACGTTTACACTAAAACCGAACTGCGGATGCAGCCGCGGGTTGCCGCTCACGCGCAGCACCATGCCGTCCTCAAGCGGCCCCGGCAGTGCGTACACCGTGCCAAAAAACCGCACGCTCGCCTCAGTGTCCTTCAGGTCAAAGTACACCCACCGGTTCCGGCTCACCCGGAAGTTCGTGAGCTCACCCTCGATAGTCACATACGGATACGCCGTTTCGAGCGTCTGGTTCACATACGCTACAAAATCGCTGACGCTTAAGATAAGCGGCTCGCTCACGCCTTGTCCAACTCGGTCGGCTTTTTAGCCGTGTGCAGTGTTTTGTGGTAGTAATAATACCCCGGCGGCAGCTGTATCAGCGTGTTTAGCACCCGGTACATGACCGTCACCGGCAGGCTCAGGCTCGACGGCACGCCGGTCGCGGAAAGCACCAGGGTCATGAGTCCTTCGTAAATTCCCACGCCGCCCGGCAGTACGCTCACCAGCCCCGCAAAGTTCGCCACCGCATACGCCAGAATCACCGCGCCAAAATTCACAAACTTTCCGAACGCAATATACACCACGTACACCGCCATCACTTCCCAAAAGTTCGCCATCAGCGCCCAGAAGAATGGCCGCTTGAGCTTTTGCTTGTCCCGGCGAATAAGCATGTAATTGGCGTGCAGATCCTCGAACAACGCCCGCGCGCGCTCCACATTTATCGTATCACTGCGTCCGCGCCGGAATGGCGCCAGTGCCCGGTTGAGCGCCCGCGTCGCCCATGTAAAAAATCCGGCGATCCGCTTCTCACTGCCGATGATGAATGCAAACCCGCCGGTACCGATCACCAGTACAGTCGTAAGCATGCCCGCCACCAGCAGGATTATGCTGTTCATACGACCCTGAATCGCCAGGCAGAACAGCCCGAACACTATCAGCACCTCAAAGCTCAGCACCAGCAGTACCAGCTTGAGCAAATGTACGACCGTCGCCTTGGCCGCCGTGATGTCTTGCCCGCGCATGCGCACGCCGAAGTAGCTGATGCCCGTCACGCCGCCGCTCGGGAACACACCGTTAACAAAATTCAGCTCCAGGCTGGCTTTGAACATCCGCCAGTACCCCAAACGATTCCCGGTAATGCTAAATAACCCCTGATACAACCGCGCCTGCGCGTCGTAGTTCAAAAACTCCGCCGGGAGTATCAGCAGCAGCGCCCAGGCATGCACTTTGAATAAATTACGAAACGTGTCCTCCAGTTGCCCCCGGATGGCTACAATCAGTACCACCAGCGCCACAATCGTTATGATGTTGACAATAAGTTTCCAGCGCCGCCGGACAAATGAAGTTTCAGCCATTTCTTTATTTTACCCTATTGCCTTCTGAGTTCAGCGCGGGAGCCCGGCCAACATACCGTTTGCAGAGACTGTGAAATCGGTCCCTAGACCGATTTCAGCGGAACGCGTGATTTGAACTGCCGGCGGCAGTTCAAGCATAGTGTGCTCTGCAAACGGTATGTTGGCCGGGCAGCAAAAGTCGGAAATCGCAAAAGTACGCTAAAATAACCTCATGCAATCCGTGTGTATATTGGGCCGCCAGCCGGCATTAGGCTTGGCCGAGCTGGAAAGCCTGTACGGCGCCGGCGTAGTTTCGGCTGTCAGCCCGCAGACAGCCGGGCTTAGTCTGCCGGCCAGCGAAGTTGATTTTGACCGCCTGGGCGGCAGCACCCGGCTGGGCCAAGTCGTGGCCGTTTTGCCAGGCACCGACTGGAAAGCCGTCGAGCGCCAGCTACCGCGGCTGGTGGCCGAGCTTGCGCTTACCTTGCCCGAAGGCAAAATCCAGCTGGGCCTGAGTGCTTTTGGCCTAAAAATTTCACCGGCCAAACTGAACGCCGCCGGCCTCACCCTCAAAAAAACATTGCGCACCCAAACGGGCCGCTCAGTGCGTGTCACCCCCAACCCCGAACTCGAACTCAACACCGCCCAGGTCCTACACAACCACCTCACCGGCCCGACCGGCATCGAATTATTGCTCATTGCAGTTAGTAGTGGCGAAACGCTCGTCGCCCGCACACATAAAGTACAGGATATCGATAGCTACACACTGCGCGACCGTAGCCGTCCCAAACGCGACGCCCGTGTCGGCATGCTGCCGCCCAAGCTGGCACAGATTATTATTAACCTCGCCGTTAGCAGCACTAAACCAGATGGTCAGATTCTACTCGACCCATTTTGCGGCACCGGCGTTGTCTTACAGGAGGCCATGCTCATGGGTTATACGCCATATGGCACCGACCTTGAGCCTCGCATGATCGACTACAGCCAAGCCA
>Ga0070658_10001389_pt1 | contig 20691 bp, 31 predicted proteins | sample KBSC13metaG_FD_64664 | JGI IMG/M metagenome (GOLD analysis project Ga0070658, IMG submission 64664) | Corn rhizosphere microbial communities from Kellogg Biological Station, Michigan, USA - KBS C1-3 metaG | ecosystem: Host-associated > Plants > Roots > Rhizosphere > Soil ...
CCATTTCGGCCGAACAACAGTCGAAATGATGACTGTTCTACAGGGTTCCCGTATGGACGATATTCGAACGACTGCAATGGAATATCACCAATATTTTCCACTAATCTGATTTGGCTGAGGGTTTGTTTACCATTGATGTTTCAATGGACATATTGTCAAATATCATCTCTGAAGTGTGTTTGAGTAACAATATGCTGTAGAGCCGAATCTATTCCTACAGGAAGTGCGTAAAAGTGCCCGATTTATGCTTGTGTTGTAGGAAAGCCGTGAACGATATTGATCGTTCTTTGGGCATAATGCGACAATTCACTTTCCATAACTTCAAATTCTCCTGACCTTCCCACATCATGGTGAAATGGCACCACATAGCCATTGATTTCCTCTATGTGGCTCAGCAGATCGATTACAGCGCGTAAGCAATCTCCAGTCTGAGCGTTTCGGATCTCTGCAATCATCTCACCGAGAGTGGCATCTTCACGGAATCTGGCAGGAAAACGGGACCTCAAGTTTCCTTCGAGCAAGGGTCTTATACAGCGGACTATGTCGATCAATTCTTCCCTTGGCCCGCTCCCAATATAATCAACGAGGCGAGTATAATTCTTCGAGTAATGGTCTGCGCCCTCTACTACCAGGTCGCATGGCTCAATAACGCTAAAGTCACCATGCCTGCGTATCTTGAGCGAGCATAATTCCGGCAGCTTGAACTCCTGCGAAAGGGACTTTGCGAACACGGCATCGTGCGTAAGAACTATGACCTGGGCACACTTGCCGAAAACCTGCGAAATTGTCCGAATGCAAAGATTCCTCCGATGAGCATCGAAGCTGACGATAGGATCGTCAAACACAATGATCTTTTCCGCTATGTCTGCTCCGTCATTAAGCCGAGCCACGAAGAACGCGAACGCCAACGTCCGCTTGTCACCATCGCTAAGGGCCGTACGGAAGCTTGGGGAACTCTGGCTACCAGTTCCTTTCTCCGATGTACCGACGTGTAAAGCCCGCACGTTGATCTTGAAATCTGAGCGAGCGGTTCCGCCCCCATAAGCCGGCTTGACTTCTTCAATCCTGAATCCGGTACCGGACCGCTGAAGGTACCGGTTGATGTGCTCCTGATAGGTTACGAGTTCAGTCTTAGTGTATTGGTTGAGTTCATCCTTCGCACGCGCTTTCTCTGCCTCGACCTCAAGTTTCCTTTTTCGAAGCCCTAATAGGCACTGACATGCGGCATCCCCTTCGATCGTCCAGCGCGCCTTTCTGTTCTGGGATATGGTTAAGGCGTTCTTCGCCTCCTCAGCGTCTTGTGCGCTAAGCTTATCTTTAAAAGCCGCTATGATGGCGTTGATCGCGCTTATTGCAAGGTTGCAGGTGAGAATTTCCTCCATAACCTGCTCAAAGCCGGCAAAGGCCTCTCTCACGCCTGAAAGCATTCCAGTATCTTCAAGCGGGGAGGCAACCTTTTTGCTCAGTGCCTGGTCCAATACGTAATGCAGCGATTCCCACGCAGTTTTCAGGGATAAAATAGGTGACAGGTCAAGGTCAGCGGTAATATATGAGCGCCAGAACCCAAGGTCATCACTGTTCTTCTCCGCCAAATGAGTGAGTTCTAAGAGAGATCCTTCTGACAGGAGGCGCGAGCATTCAGTGCGATATTCCTCGGTACGCTTCTTCAGAACAGCGTACTCCCTGCTAAAGAAGCCGCTATACGCCTTGACTAAATCTATGTCAGAAACATCCTGACCACAGTATGGGCATTGGTCGCCTGCCTGGTATTCTAGCCCTTTTTTGAGCCACTGCTCCCCCTTGGAATGTAGCATTTGGTCGTTATGCTGCCGAACAGCCGCCTCGGTGGAAGCTGACAAGCTGGCGAGCGATGCCAGCAGAACCCCTTCTGCCTGCTCCTGTGAAGGACGCTTTACATCGAGCAGGCGCGGCAATGGTCGCTCGATTATGCTTTGAGACTGCCGTACAGATTCCCACAACTTTTGAGCTTCTTCTATTTCATGATCCACGTCCTGTCGGTTTTCTAGCGTTAAGAAATGTTCCAGGGGAATGTTGCCGACATAGAGCAATGCAACGTCTCGTTCTGCTGCAGATATCTGCTCGCTCAGCTTCCTGCCCTCCGAATTCAAGGCGTCGATATCTTGCGCCAACTTCACGCCTGCCTCACCCAAAGCAAACTCCAGAAGGTTCTTGCGCTGATCAGGGCCGATACTCATTCCTGAATATACGTTTGACTCGACAAACTGCGTATCGAATACAACAACATCGGGGCGCCCGCTCCCCCAGTGCCCTTCAGAAAAGGCAATGGGTTTGTTCTTTACAAGAAAACTAACATGTGGATGATGCTTGCCTCCAATGGTCGCCCGCTCTTCGATGGTAGAGGTTTCACCTGTGGAAAACGACCGTAGGATCGCTGCAAGCGTTGACTTGCCACGGCCGTTTTCACCATAGATTACAGTGAACTTTCCTAGAGGAAGAGCCTTGTTGTTAAGCGTGGAATCGAGGGCGTCATGCAACAATCCGATGCCCTGCAACTTAAGGACCTTAGCAATCACGTATCATTCTCCGTTAGCCGTGAACAGTTTCATTCGTACATGATAGCACTTTTGGGTTATTCAGCGAGCGAAAGTTTTCCGGTTGAATCTTCCCTTCCGCTTTCCACCGATCTATGGTAGTGACGCAGTAGAGACAATCGGATGGAGGAATGAAATGTCATCGCTAGTAAGGTTGCATACGCTTACGCCGGCGCAGGCCGCTCAGACGCTCTTCTTTGAGTCATCAATAGCTCACAGAGAGGAGGCGTATTGGCGCGCGGCTCATGGAAAATGGACAGCGCATCTTGAGCAGGCGGTAAGATTGGGGAGATTGGCGCATATACCTGCCATGAAGCGATGCATGTCCCAATCTATAAAACGCGCCGATTGGTGGAGAGCCGTCGCTGCTGAATGTGAGAGGCAACGTGGCGATAACAATCAACTTGCATTAACGATAGTTGCCAAGGCTGCGTGAACGAGTACATCACCTGATTTTTGTTGGCAGGGAATCGGAAACCCTAACCGACCTGTTCAGGCGAGTCTTGGGCAGATACTTCAGGCCGTACGTCTGATAAAGCGTTTCAAGCATCAATCGAACAATGAAAGAGGGCATCCGTATCTCTAAATTAGATGGCTTTGCATCCTATACAGGACGTTATCAGGTATAACTTGATTGCTTATGCGACCGATGAGAACGTCCTTCGGAACACCGGGCTATTCGCTCCGGAAAGGGTACTTTCCCGCGTACATCTGAAAGACTGGCTTCAATGTCAGGATACGGGCCTCTATGGCTTCCTGAAGTTCATCCAGATATACAACCGATTTGGGTTCTTTATTGGTAATTTCAAAAGTATAGCGCATGTCCACAAATACGTTGTCTATCACGGCTAACACCTCGTCAATGTTAGCAAACTTCGGCGTCGCAACCGGTTCCGGTTCGTCGTCGCAGCAGATGCCGGATAGAACTTCGTCGGCAGTAGGAAACTGCGGCAACTTTACATTATTCTCTATTACTATAAACCCACCTTTGCTTGGCCCCGCCTCGATGGCTGCGTTGACGGCACTCGTTATCTCGGTCTTGCTTTCTCCCGATAGCTCGTCAAACAGCAACTTGATAAAGTGACCTCCTAACGCATAGCCCTTGTTTTCGAGGTCTTCTTTCGCAACCGGCTTTCCTTTGAACCACTCGTCCGTTGCATTTGCCGGATGCTCAATAGCGTGCAGGCATTTCAGATAGACTTCGACAGCAAACGCTTTATTAACCAGATCAGCATTGATATATTGAGGCTTCTGTGCGTCCACAGAAGCAAGGGTATTGAATTCCACAGCTACTATGAATGCTTGCTCGGCATCGATCAGTTTTAGAAGGTTGGGGTTTTTAGACAAGTACGTTGGTTTCCTTTTCGCGGCGCTGCTCAAACAGGGATAGATCTTCAGCGTTGTACTTCTAATCCTCTAAAAGTTTGGGAAAGACATCGGGATAGCCATAGTTGACTCTGCCCCGATTACCCGGATTGCCCGGACTACCCGGATTGCCTGGATTACCAGGATTGCCGATGTTACCAGGATTGCCCACGTTCTTACCGACTACCATGTCTTTGTGCAATTCCCCGACATAGGATCCGGAAAGCTTATGTACATGTTTCCCATTAAGTTGACCTATGGGCTTTCCGCTGAGAGCGTATATATAACCGCTCCGCCAAAAACCAACCGCACTGCCTCTCTGATCATAGATATAGAGAGTACTCGGCGCACGACGTACCTCAATAGCCCCATCCATCCCATCGACCTCCAAAAAATATTTGGAGCCATCTTGCAAGATTTTGGCCACAGGGCGATACATGTATTTGTACTGATACTTATAATGCACCTGCTGCCAATTTTGACCATTGACGAACTCATAAATGTTGTCGCCGTCCCAACCAGTGAACTTGCCTTCAAGTCTGCTTTCAAGGATGACTTGCATAATGATCCTCCGTTCATCAATCATAATCGGTCTATAGACGTACGTAATGGTTGTCGGGTAGGTTCCAGGGCAGGCTGCCATAGTAGCCCTACCAACTACAGATGCGGTTCGCAGTTCTTCGCTCTGATCTTGCCGCTATCGGCATTCTCTCGTATGAAACCTTGGTCGGCTGCGCCTTCTGTCATCTTCCATTCCAATCCTCGCAGACAAACGGCGCTGCGCGTGAAAATTATTTCTGGCTTAATTTGTTTAATCTCCAAACAGCCGAACATAATCTCAGTTATGTTCGAGTACTTTTCATGAGCGAGCGGTAAGTTATGCGTGCTCATTCGGATCGGCGAAATACGGTTTAACAATAGCATGCACTTCCGGCCCCGTTATGAAGTCCCGGTTCCGGATCTCAGAGGCTAAGCACTCAATAGTTGCTTGAACATGTGGAGATTTGAAGAGACGGTATACAACCCTTTTATGACACTCAATATCGCTGTTCTTCCGGCCGCCGTACCGCCACATTTCTCTAACGGCTGCACCCGACGTTTGAAAATCTTCGGCGGCTCCTTCACTATCCTGCCCAAAGAACACATACTCTGCGCCCCATCCTCCAATGGCCTTAAGCGAAACCCTGCGAAAGTAATCGGCACGTTCTCTGTCTGTGGCGCGGTTCCTTGCAGAAGGATCTTCCAGGCGAAACCGACATCTGCATTCATGCTTTCCGGCCATCTGAATTCCTTCTACTTGACCGCCCAGGAGAATGCCGACAACCGCATGGCCTGCCTCATGAATACTAATCACATGCCTTTTCTGTTCATTATCGCTCATTATTGCCTCTTGGATCCACTGATTCCGCGCCATTCAGCCCCATGCTTTAATGCGGAGCAGTGGACAGTTTTCGCAACGCATCGTCCTGAGACTGACGAATTGCGGGGAGCATACTCTGCCCTATCGCCTGGATTCGAGCCTGTTCCTGTTTGATAAACCAGTTTGTTAAAGCCGGGACCGCCGCCATACAAACCAGTAAGCCGACGCCCATTACTGCTGCCCACTTCTTACTGAAGACCTTGACGATCCCTAGCGCATCAGAGATACTCACTATCTTTCCTCTTTTACTGGAAACTCTGATCTGGGCATGTCCTCTCCGGACAAAGCCGTTCAATCATAAATGCATTAGATGTGCAGGCGGTGTCGTATCCTACCAACGAGACGAGTAGCGACACATACTTGGTGATACCAGGCAAGCATGTCTGAGTCATATGCTTTATAATCTCCATACTTTTCGGAGAACTTTAACGATATCTGCCCTGCCCATTCGCTCTAGTTGCTTGATCAGAATAGCTCGTGGAGGCCAATTGCTGCGATAAGGTCGATCACACGGCCCTGTGTACAACCCACCGCCGGGGCCAGTAGAGAGACCACCCCCAGGACCAGTTGAAAGACCGCCTCCGGGTCCCGTATATAATCCACCTCCTGGACCAGTATAGAGACCACCTTTGGGACCTGTGTAAAGACCGCCTCCCGGCCCCGTATAAGCTCCACCGCCGGGTCCTGTATACGCTCCTCCTCCCGGTCCCGTATACGCTCCGCCACCGGGTCCGGTGTACATTCCTCCATCCGGTCCCGTGTAAAGACCGCCATCTGGCCCTGTATAGGAATCTCTAGCCCACATATGGTTCCTCTATCTTCTCGAAATATAAAAATAACGTTATCGCAGGTTTTACAGACTGGATTTGACCTGCGGGGAAATGTATCCTGGATTTCTAACAGTCGTCCCCGCGCTGTACGCATCGACTTGATCGATGCTTCGCAAGTTGCCTGCTATCGTGTCGAAAAGCGATCCGCCATCCATTGCACGGGCAACACCGGCCAAGACGAGACAGGACACAGCAATCCCCACAAACGGTACCCCGACAACAACATCTGCCGCCCAGTGCATTCCACATTGATCGTGGCCAAGACTGTCGTAACCGGATTGGTTGTTAGCAACTCGCTCGTCACGTGTTTGGATACGAGTGGGGTTTGGAAACGCATTGGCAGCGCGACCAGTGTTCGTGAATGCTTGAACGAAAAACCCATCGTAATCTGCCGCGCTAGCTCCCAAGCCAGCATCAATCACGAAGGAAAAGCCGGGCCGCTCAAGTAGACGGCGCGTAGGTAGGTTATCGACGCCGCAAAGCAGAATATGCGGGTCTGCAGATTCTCGCCGCAGTTCTTCCGTGAAACGACGTTCGATAAGTCTGGTCGTGAAGCCTCTTGCTTCCAGCCATCGAGCGACAAAGCGCGTCTTTAGCCGATCAACATGCCGAGTATGCGTGAGAACGCTCGTGCTAAGGTTCGCAGGTGTCGCAACATCGTCATCCTGCAGATAGACAAGAGGCTTTTGCTTCGCCGGGTAGGGAAGTGCACCCAATGTCCATGCGTAAGCCTGGCCTAGATGTCCTAATCCTAGGAGCCACAGAGCGTCCGGGAGGTAGAGCGGATGGGCACTCTGGTCACTACGCCAGTCGGTTCCCGGCTCGTATAAAGATAATCCCATAGAGCGGTAACCGGCAAGAACCTCGCCTCCCACCAAATACGCAAAGCACTCAGATACAGCAAGCGCGCCGGCAAAAATAGCAGCAGGTGCAAAGCTTGAATCCTCAGAAAGCCGGAAGCTCTCGTCCGATACTATTCCGCCTGACCAACCGCCATAGGTTGCACGTAATGTCGGTTCACCAGACGGCGGTAAATCGCAATCACCAATGAGGATGAGAGGGGTATCGCCGGGAGCTTCCGAACAAATCAGACCGCCTAAACGTCGGATGGATTGCCCAAGGGTCATCCCCGATCCAAGAGCTGTCAAAAGGGATTCACTCCCGTCAATGCCGACTATATATACTCCACCGACACAAGTTCTCGCTGCCGTGTTCACGATGGTCAAGAGACATGCCTGCCCGGACTCGGTGTGAGCTGCATCCTTGCCAACCGCGACGGTCAGGCGATAGCGGTTCAATATGGCAGTGGCTTCGTCAATGGTGTGGGCGCGCTTGAGGTCAATCAACAAGAGAGCCGCCCTGTGCAGATTGTCACGGTTGTGCATATCGGTTAACTCCAAAATCCGACGTAAAACTTTTTCGCGGAACCGCCGGGCTGGTACGCTGTCCATTGCTGGTTGCCCTCAAAAACATAGAGAGCGGCATCCTGCGGGGCAGGCTGTCCCTGGGCATAGTTCGGTAGGATGAACCCCATGTGTCCCGCACTTGGCATCATCGGGTTGTCGCGGTCAGTGGAACTCTGGCCAGGACCGCGCGGATGGGTGTGGATGTCGGCAACGACTTCTAGCTGACACTCTTTCAGAACTTTCCAGAGCTTCCGGTAGCCTGCCGCAGTAAAGTTGATATATCCGTCGTCCAGGCAACCAGGTTCGAGTTCGTCATACGGCACATACTGGCTGACCTCCCGGCGTCCTCGGTGAACCTCGCCTAACAAGAAAGCCCCGCTTTCCCGGACGCCATCGCCGCGACGTACAAGATCGGCAACTAGATTGTCCCAAAGCGAGCGCGACATGGAGATTTTATGCTCAGGGGCCACGAGGCCCCGTATACTCCTGCGAATCGAGCAAACGAGTGACTTCATCAAGGTAATAAATGATTCCTTTTTCCGGAGTCCAGATGGTGCCAGGGTATTTTGCTTCCGTCCAATCTGAATCGTGTGATTCTAGGCCGATACGATCACAGAGCATATAGAGAGCACTGCCAGGGTCGCCATATGGTGGGTTCGGCCAATTGATGCGAAATACCAACTCCACTTCGCCCACTCCCCAAGGGCGGAGTGCGTTTTCCAGTTGAACATCGCGCTCCATATTCCAAAATGTACCGGTCGGAGCATGCTTTGGATACCCGGCACAATTTAGGCGCAGCCAATACCGGTCAACCTTCTCTGGTATGAAACGTGCTTTGACCCACAAGTAAAGGTAGGGCCAGTGAATCGTCGGGTTGCCCCAACGCTGGCCTTCCTGACTCTGGAAAGGCGCTGCTTCGAGATCGGCGCGCAACGCACGCTCGTCGGGCGTTAATTCGTTACCCATTAGCCTTGCGGTCGCTCCCGAATAGCCAGCTCAAAGGTGACGTTGCAATCGCCTTTCGGGGCGTAGGTGCCGATGCGCCGTGTGCCGGGAAGCGCATCTTTAGAGTCGTCGGGCAGAAAAAGGGCGAACTTCGGGCGTTCTGCCGGGTCGATGGATGGTTCCCAGTTTTCAGCAACCGCCCAATCCCGCACCGCCTTGACCGTCGCGCTGGGCGAAAAGCGGTGCTTCCGAGATTTGGCGGCATACTCGACAGTGACCTCAAGGTGACGGCAACGGGCCGCATGGAGATGACCATGCTTTTCGATCCCGAGATCGCCTATGATGATGTCAAGCTCTAAAGGCTCCTCAGAGTCCCCTAGAAAGAGATGCCCCTCGTCTCCGTCAAGAAGAACGAGTATTACTTCGCGCACCCTGGTCTCTCGGCCAAAATGATGTACTTTCTCGTCGTCCACGAAGAACTGTACTGTTTCCTGCTCAGACATGGTATTAGAGTCTCCTCTCGCTGCCGTCGCCGGTAGCGGATCGTGCCGAATTACTGCGATATCCGGCTGTAGTGTTCTGTCTTGATAGTGGCCGGTCGCTGCCTTGCTTCCTGCGGTTTGACGAACGGGCCAGTCTTTGAATCGTGGAAGCAGCACTTCCGTTCGCACATCTGTTGGACTGCTCAAGAATCCCCGAAAAGGATTCTACGTACCGCGTGTGGTACAGTATAAGCACGTCACTTCTGCAACGTCGTTGCAGAAGCGGTCATCCATATTATACCACAAATGCAACGCCGTTGCACTAATGCAACAGAATGGAGAGGGCATGGCTCGGCTTACGCTTGAGCAACTAGGTCCGCTCATTAAAGAGCGGCGTGGGAGTCGAGGGCTCCGGCAGGTCGCTGCGGAGATGGATATTAGTGCTGCAACGCTATCACGCGTCGAAGCGGGCAAACAGCCTGACCTGGATTCGTTTAGGAAGATCTGCGCCTGGCTCTGTATCGATCCCGGCGAAATACTTGGCTACAAAGGACCTGCAAAACCCAGCGCGGATTCGGGGACACAGCAGCACGTCATGCTTGCGCATTTCAAGGCAGGTAAGACTATGAGTCCGAAAACTGCCCAACATCTAGGAGCGCTGATACTTGCAATCCATCAGGCCGCTATCACGAAGGATGAGGAATGATCAGTCCGGTTACCAAATCTGACGAAGCCACGTTCGTTCGCGGATTCAAGTCGCGGTGTGAAAACATCGCGATCCAAATCCGCCAGCATTTAGGACTTCAGGATTCGGAGCCGGTCTCTGCGACAGAGTTGGCAGAATACCTAGACGTTTGGATTTGGAACTTGGCGGAGGTTCCGGGTTTGCCGCGTGAGGCATTACGCCACTTGAGTTCGAGTGAGGGGGACGAATGGTCTGCGGTCGCTGTACGGTCGCAAAAACAGGATATCATCGTCCTTAACCCTACACATTCGCCCGCACGCCAGGCAAATGACCTGATGCACGAGCTGGCACATATCATTCTTGACCACGAACCTTGCCAGGTCATCGTGTCCGACAGTACTGGCGTCGGCTTCCGAACATTCGATAAGCGCCAAGAAGCAGAAGCAGATTGGCTTGCCGCATGTATCTTGCTGCCGCGCGCCGCCGTTGCGCTCACCCATGGGCGCGCAATGTCCGTCAATGACGCTGCTGATCACTTCGGCGTCAGCAAGGATCTCTATCGCTATCGGCTCCGCATGACAGGAGTCGAGAAGCAGCAAGCCTATCGGCGTGGACAATAGTTCATTCGGCAGCCAATTATTTCCGCAACTGGGGCGGCAGTGTGCTGAGAACGCGGTTTGTCGTGAACGAGCAATAAGACCTTACTCTCGTAGCTCGGGCGCTCCAAAAGGGATGCATAGCGGAACATGACCCTCTGCTCCATGCAGCCCTCCGATCTCGACAATACGACCGTGCTTCTGGTTCACGGCCTGCACCGCTTGAGCCAACTGCTCCTGCTCTTCATCCTCCTCAAACAGAGATAGGGTTCTGTCTTTCTCCAGCAGCAGTTTCCCGAAAATGATCCCGACATAAAAATGCTCCGCGCCCGGCGCCAGATCGGGTATGGCATTGAAGATCGGCCGCAGGATCTGCATCCACACTCTTTCATCGTTGGTATGGAGATGCTTGGTACTCTGCTGCGTCCAGATGCAGTCTCGCTTTATCCCCCGCAATCCTCGGAACTTTACCGTCACATGGCCTGCACTCGCCGGTCGTCAGGGCATTAATCTCCAGCGAGAACGGAACCCATCCTCATCTGCGGCGCCAGCCGCAGGAGCGACCCAGCGACATGAGCAAGGCCCGCACTAACGCCGTTGCGCCGCCGCAACCGCCCTCGCGGCCCCCGATCCTACTGCTATACTCCCCTGGAAGAGCGCTACGCCCCACCTGATTTGGGGGAGCACGTCCAACTCTTCGGGCGGCTGCCCGATCGGCAGCCGGAGAGGAGAACACATCCATGGTTCGAACGGTAAAGGGCGTCACCCTGACGCCCGAGGAGCGCAGGCAGGCAGGCTATGAGAAGGAGGGGACATCGGCGCATACCTGTTCCGTCGCGCTGCCGAACGGCGCTTCCTGCGAGGTTTCCTACACGCGCACCAGCGCGCGCGTCCACGCGTTCGCGTTCGGCGGTCCGCTCTGCCGGACGCAGTACGCGTACGAGCCGCTGCGGGGCGGAGTCCCTGGCATTGAGGCTAAAGCGGCGGAGCTGGCGGAGTCCCTGTTCCAGCAGGCGCAGAAACAGGAGCAGGCGGCCATGCGCCAGAAAGCGCCGGGAGCACGCGCAACACGGCACGGCGACGGCGGGCCGCAGATCAGCGCCCACCACGCGGAGCAACTGGCGGGGCTCTATGCCCCGTGCGTGAAATGCGCCAGCGGCACACTGATCCGTGTCGGCGGCACCTATGGCGCGCCGGACGGAGCGCTCAAGGAGATCGAGGGCGGACGGCACGACGCCATCCGCCTCGTCAACGGGCAACGTCTCGTCGTCGGCATCTGCAGCCGGGCGGCACAGCAATGGGAGGAGCCGGCGTTCCTGGGCGCAACGCGAGAGCAGGCTTCATGTGCCGCAGGCGCGGATACGCCCGCCTGCGCGGCAGGTGAGCCGGAAGACGACGAGGAGGAGCCCGAGATCGCCCTGGGAAGCCAGGAAGGCGATCCGGTCTGCGAAGGGGGATCGTACAATGAGTAAGCCATTCTCCGCCTGCTACGATATTCAACTGTCCCTGTCTGGCCTACCGGCAGGCAGGGCCGCGCTGGTGCAGGAGCGCCTGGAGGCGGCGCTGGCCCTGAGCATATCCGAAGGGACGGTCACGGTGTCGAGCGTCACGGAGCGCCGTCCCGCCTCCATACGGTGCCCGACCGAGCAGAGGGTCGTTCCCCTCAGCGCCCTCTACACGGCGCTGCCCGCCGAGTTCCAGCGCGCCGAGATCCTGGACGCCCTGGCCGAGCGGTACCACCACGAGCTAGCCTGCCTCTGGCGGACGGTGCGGGACGACCGCTGCGTCGAGGGCGTGGTCGAGCTGCGCGAATGGCGAAGGTCAGGAACTCAATGGATCTGCGAGTTCCTGAGCTACGACCGGAACATACCAGCGGGCAACTCGTTCAACTTCCACTTGCAGGAGACGAGCCAGTGGCATGACCGGGAGACAGGGTGGACCGGGCACCAGGGTGCCATCGTCCTGGACACCCTGGACGGGGAGGTCACCTCCCACCACTGACCTGCCAACCCAGTTCCTTTCTTCTCGCCCCCGGACTGAAGTTTGTCCGGGGGCCGCTTTTTTGTCCGTGCGTTGCGTGCGCGCAACGCTGCTCGAATCCCCCTGCCCTCCTGCGATATGCTGGCAGACGAAAGAGTGCTGCCCCGACGCACGCGGGGCAAGACCACCGCTCTTTGACAATCCCCGACACGGGGAAAAGGAGATACGACCATGAGACAAGGCAGAACGCTGCCCGACCTGGCGGCCGAGCTGGAGCGCCAGGCGAACGCCAAGCGGGACTTCCTCGCCCCGGCCCAGACGATCCGCCTGCGCAGCAACGGCCATACCGAGCTCTACCTGAACGAGCCGTTCGCCGTCGGGGAGATCGCCCACGGCCAGATTGCCGAGTACGCCGGGGTGCCCAAAGGACTCTACGACCGGCTCCGGAACGCGGCGTCCGACCTGCGGGTGCCTGTCGCCCAGCTTGCCGACTGCCCTCAGGCACTTCCGGACGAGGGGCAGCTCGCCTTCTGCAAGGACGAGCCGCTCTTCGACGTGATGCTCAACCGCCTGCTCCGGCAGGGCGGCGGCGAGAAGCGCCTGGTGAGGACGCTCGACGGGAAGGCAAGGGCGTTCCTCTCGTCGAGTTACAATCCTGATTTGGACAACTGGGACGTGCTGCGGGTGGCGGCGAAAGCATTGGAAGAGAGCGGGCTGGGACCGGAGAACGTCGTCTCCTGCGAGGTGACCGAGCGGCGGCTCTACCTGAAGGTCGTCAGCCCGAAGCTGGAAGCGACGATCGATCCGTCCAACCTGGTCCGCCCACACGGCGGGCACCACATGCTGCGGGAGCCGCAGGTCGTGCAGGCGGGCTTCGTCCTCTCCAACTCGGAGACCGGGCTCGGCAGCCTCTCCGTCCAGCAGACGGTCTACAAGCTGCAGTGCACGAACCTGTGGACCATCGAGGAAGGTTACCGCCAGAGGCACCTCGGGAAGGCGCTGGAAGCCGGGGACGACGGGGCGCTCTATAGGAGCGACACCCGCCAGGCAGACGCGAAAGCCCGTCTCCTCAAGATCCGCGACCACGTTTCCGCGGCGCTTGACGAGACGAAGTTCAGGGCGCTGGTCAGCAGGATGCAGGAGACGACCGAAGTACGGCTGGAAGGGAGCGTCGAGAAGATCGTGGAGGTGACCGCCCGCAAGTTCGGGCTGGCGCAAGGCGAGAAGGAGGACGTGCTCAGGAACCTGATCGAGGGGGCGGACCTCAGCCTCTGGGGCCTCACCAACGCGATCACCGCCACGGCGCAGGCGAGCCCGAGCTACGACCGGGGCAGCGAACTGGAGGCGATCGGCGGGCGATTCTTCGCCCTGCCTGCCGCCGACATCCGTGAGATCGCGAGGGCGGCATGACGGGACAGGCGGGAAGCGTCACGCTCTTCGGGGCGAGGGACAGGGAGGGGAGGACCTACCTGGTGGACGACCGCGCCCACCTGCCCGAGGGGGCGGTGGAAGTCCGGGAGTTCGCCGTGGCACCCGACCGGGTGCAGGCGTCGGTCCTGGCGGTCGAGATGGAGGAGATCCGGGGCATCCCCGTCACGGTCCAGGTCGGCGGCTACCGCTATGCCACAGCATCCCCATCGGGGAGGCAGGAGCCATGAGGCGACGGAAGGAGCGACGTCATGGATAGGGAGCGAGACGGCCCAGGAAGGGATGCCGCAGGGGCCGTGGGATACAGGCTGTTCCTCGACGGCTATACCGCCGAGCGCCTGGACAGGGAGACGGTTGTCGTCCGGCATCCGGAAGGTGCCAGGTACCGGGTGGACACACTGTTCGCGACCTGCACATGCGGGGAGGCAGCGGAGCACCGGCCCTGCGGGCACCTGCTCGGGTACTCCGCCCTGCTCTGCGAGCAGCAGGCGTACGAGGAGGCGCAGGTCGCGGCGCTGGAGGCGCGGCACGACGAATGGGAGATGACCCTGGAGAACGACCGGGCAGAAAGGATACTGAGGGAAATGGGAGTATGCGAGTTCTGAAACGGACAAAGGATTAGGAAAGCGCTTACGACGCTCGCCTAACCCTCCGCCCAAATGGAGCAGACAAACCTTGATCCGTTGTCTGCTCCCATTATACCCCAACCTGGGGAGAAAGAGAGCGAAAAGGATGCGAATCGGACAAAAAGAACGCGGGAAGCCGCAGATAACGCTGACGCAGGCCGGGAGGGAGAGCGTCGTCCTGCGCACGCTGATCCGCAGGGCGGTCCCGATGCTCGCCAACCCCGAGCGCTACCCGGCGCATGAGCGCAGGGAACTCGCCCAGAACCTGTGCGCCGTCCTGGAGATATCGCCTGCGGAGAACGCCGGGGAGGCGGATCCCGATCCCTGCGACGGGGACGCCCCGCAGGAGGAGGAGCCGTACGAGCCAGGCTGCCTGCTGGAGATGCCGGTCACATGACATACCAGAGATACAAGCGGCGCTTCTGGGCCGTACTGGACGATGACGGGAGCCTCATCGCCGTCATCGTCTACAAGAAGGGGGCGGAGGAGGTCGTGCGCCGGCTGGCCGCGCTTCCCAAGCCCACCGAATCCGTGGAGGCTGCCTGACAGCCCGGAGGATACAGTCAATTCCGCCCTGCTGAGGACATCACGCTCCCCGGCAGGGCTCTTTTTTCCCATAGGAGAGACGATGGATGACACGACAACCAGACCTGACTGGGGCGATACGGGCCGCCGAGGGCGCGCTGATGTGCGCGGATACCGTTCAAGTGAGAGCCGTCCGCCTAAGAAACGCCGGGAACGGCATGCTGGTGGAGGCGCGCACCGCCCTCGGCCTCGGCTACCCGGACCTTGCCCTGGCGTACGTCCGCAAGGCGGAGGCGCTGTTCCAGGCATTGGACCGCTCCGCGTTCTGCGCCCCGGACACGCAGTTCCCGCCCACAATCAGGGCACTGCGGGATGCTAGGCGCCTCCTCATGGAAGCGCACCCCGGCCTGCCGGCGGTCCCGCATGTCACCGGGGACGCCGTGCTGGAACGGCTACTATCGGAGGCGGCCGCTGCCAGCCTCCAGCAGGGCGGGCAGGCGTTTCGTGGCGGGAGAGCCGAGGGATGACAGAGCCGCCTGCCCTACGCCTCCCCGGTACCGGGGACTGCCGCCCCTCCGCCGTGGAGGAGGCGATCGAGAGCATGGACCTGGAGCCAGTCCGCCGCCAGACAGGCGCGGGACGGAGCGAGGAACAGTGGAGCCGGTCGCATGCCAACTGCCGCTACGTCCACTGCTATACCCGCTTCCCCAGCCCCTACGCGAGGCTGGCGGGCCTAGACGACGGCATCAAGGAACACTTCACAGTCTATACCGGCAGCCTCTGCCGGGACGACGTGCCGTACGCCGAGGCACACCCTGACCTTGAGGATGGCGGCGCCTTCTTCCTGCAGTTCCCGACGCTGGAAGGCGTGGTCGCGTTCTGCCTGTACGACGCGTCCGCGCCGATGGAGATCGAACTCTACCGAAAAATACAATCCGGTTCCGCCCCGTAAGGCGGCGGGCCATGACCTGGCGCCGTGCCGGAAGGGCGACGCCTACCAGGAAAGCGAGGAGCATATGGAAGAGAGAGTGCCGCTCTTTGTCGGCTACGTCACATTGGAGGCATGGCTGGAAGCGCTGCTCCCGGAAAGGCCGGTGCTGGCGATGCCGCTGGTCGAGCCGGGGACGGAGCAGTCCGGGATGCGGACGGACACCCTGGTCGTGACCTGCCAGCAGGTCGATACGGAAGGCCACGTCCACTACTGCCGCCTGCGCGCCGCCAGCCTGACCCGCTGCTTCGGCGAGCCGTTCAGCGAGGATTGGCGAGAGCGGGAAGCAGCATGGTGCTCGCTATGGGACGCCGTCCAGGAGATACTCCGGGAGCGCGGCCTGACGTACCGAAGCGCGACCGTGGCATCGCCAGCGCACCTGCGATTCCTGGAGGCACGGTCGGAAGGCATCGCCTTCGACCGCGCCGTGGGACGGTTCACGCGCATGGGCGCGGAGACATGAAGACCATGATCTCGGAAAGGAGAACTGGAACGATGGACAATCTGATGGAGCAGTACGACAAGGCGTGCGCCGAGTTCCCGCAGGCGATCGTGCTGATGCGGTTCGGGGACTTCTTCGAGGCCTACGGCGACACGGCGAGCCTGCTTGCGGAGACGCTCGGACTGACGCTGACCCAGCGTGAGGGAATCCCGATGGCCAGAATTCCCCACCACATGGCGGAAAAGCGGGTGGCGCAACTCGTTGCTGGCGGCAGGCAGGTCATTCTTATGGACCAGTCCGAAGACCCACACGGAAAAGCTCCCGGCGATACCGCACGAGAACAGGTGCGGTTCACCCTATAGCCTTCTGCTTCCTGACCGCTTCCCGGGGGCCGCGCCTCTCCTCGCGGCCCAATACATCACCTCGCCCGTATGCCGGACCTCGACATACGGGCTTTTTCCTGCCGTCTGGGGCGACATGTGGTACCTCAATCTAACTTTGTGCCTGGGCGACGCTCTCTTGTTCCCTAACGTCTTCTCGACATGAAACTAACGGCTTTTCACCCTGTTGGGATGCGTCATAACCTTGCTCGATACAGCCCGGCAAGCCCAGCCTTCAAGAGACGCTGGTAGTCTCCACGAGTGATTCGGGATCCTACTCGTAAGCGATGCGCGCCCCGAGCACCCCGACCTCTAGACGCGTTATGCGGCGCACATCACGCTCCGAGAAATCTGCATCGGGGTGGAGCAATGAGGATACGTTGATCACCGTGGGAAGGAGGTCGCACGCACGAGTCGAAACGCTCTGTAACGCACTCGAGGCACCATCCGAATTGCAGAAGTGTTGCCTCAATATCTGAGAGGGAGGTGTCGGTGATCTATTGGAGGCTGGCGACTGTTTTCTTTTTCCTTATGGTTGCCTGACCTCGCTCCCTTTCATAACGCCCCATTGCCTGGAGCAGGCAACTATTTACAAATCCGACCATAATGTGGTTTTGTAATAACGTTCGGCAATAATATCTGGAAAGACACGCATCATGTAAATGCGTCTCTGTTATGCTGTGGCACAGCAAGCATGGATAGCCGAGAAAGGAAGTGAGTACATGTCGCCCCTGACAGAGGAGGCTGGAACTGCGGGTAAAATTGCCTCGTCCAGTCAATCGGCACCAACTGATTCCCACCCCCCAAACACCAGGCACCAGGAAATGTGGATGCTGGTTGAAGAGTTCGTCAAAGCATGGAGATGTGGAACGTTTCGTCAGGTTGAGGAGGTAGTCACGAAAGCAGAAAGAGCTATTACAAGCGACAATACCGATGTTCGCTAGGCCTACCGTACATCTCTCTCCAGGCACCTAGGTGATTACCTAGGTGCCTTTCACATCAGGCGGCAGATCCTAATCCTTGCCTGCCGCGTAAGGTATGACCTTGGTCACCTCAGACAGCCAGGTGGGGATTTGCTGGCCCTTTGCCAATACGACATAATCCGGAGCGAGATTTTCCAAGAATCGCAAGTGCGACGGAACTATTTCTGCGTCCGATGGCTTGAGTTCCATTTCCTGAAGTTGCCACGATTGCTTGTCTTCGCGGATATAATAAATGTGTAATTCCCTTTTAACCTCGTCACGGTCACGGAGAATATTCCTTAATTCATCTTCACTCGGCAAGGGGGCAGTCGGTACATCAACCACTATAATGGCAGGAATAGCCTTGCGTTTTCGATTACTGCCCCCGCTGCGGGTAGTAACATGACGAGTAGGTACCCGCTGCGATGGTATCGCTGGCCCACCAAGGGTAGCATGAATGTGTCTTTCAATCTGATTTGTTAGATCGGCTAACAATCGGTTTTCTTCGTCCATCATTTTCTCCTATCCGACAGAATATTTATCGTTCAGAAGGGACTCTACAGTAGCCCCTCTTTCGTATATGGGCAATGTTTGCCCAAATTCCAGCGAGCCGTGCTGGAATTTCTCGCGCCATCGATCAAGGATAGCCAAGACCTTGGCTGCTCCTCTAGGGGTGAACATGTCAGCAGAAGTCGGCACCTGATCGTAAGCGAGCTGATCGATCAAGAGTGGCGCCCATTGCTCATAAAGGGCTGCGATTGGCGTCGGAGGACCATCTAGCGGGATATACCGCACTTGGCCAAGGTCGAATTGTATCTCCACCGTCCCGTGAGGACCGTATATCCTCAGGTACTTCTCCGGTTTTGCTCCGATATCTTTTCCAATAATGACCTTTCCCTTAATTCTAGACGTGCCCGGTTTCCTGCCAAATGGGACAGTAACGCATTCGAACTCTGCAGCACTAAACGTTTCTGCACCACTGTGCATAATATCCTCAAGATCAGCACTTCTGCCTGCCCAAACCCTATGGGGCGTACCTATGGTGGAAATATCTACAAACGGAAGAAGGCAAGGAAACGCATGTGTTGCCATATCTAATACCATGCCTGCTTGGACAGACATTTTCCGCTCTTGAAGTGATTTGCGGGAATCATTCTCGGTCATTCGGAATTCAAATCCGGTAATGTCCTTTTGAAGGTTCCAGTCTGGCCCGACAGGCAACAAGCGACTTAGAAAGGACGCAGTATCACTGGCTACTTGGTTGCAACGGACGAAGTAATGGTCGATTGCGTATACCTCTGCGCCTGGTTTTCCCTCCCGCCAACCAATGAACCGGTTTGCGCGCTCTGAACTCTCAGCAAACGGCTTTTCCACGAAGATCCGTTCGGTTCGCGGATGCCAGTATTCCGCGATATCACAGTGGGTCACGTCAGGGGTGACAATGATCACCGCATCGGCATGTGGAAACATGGCCTTTCGGCCCTCGTGCCGTCTGTTTTTGAGCGAATACAGTGTGTCCTTGGAGTCATAACATGCGAACCCAGCTCGCTCAACTTGCTCTACATTTGCAAGGGTCTGTTGGAGACCATCGATCCTTTCCTTTGCAGGCCTATTGGGATCAGCCAAACCGAACGTACTATCGTAAACGAATACGGCATTTATTTTGCTCTTGGCTGTTTGAAGTGCTGGCAGGTACTTCTGCCTTGCCCACTGTCCAATTCCCTCCACGACAATACGCATTCCATCCTCCTGGTTTCGCCCTGCTAATGCAGCTATCTCCCTAGCACATTGCGCGCGAAATTCCTGGCTTCCTCCTCGTTCAGCATTTTTCCTTCCTGGATATAAGACTCGTATACATCTATGCCGCACTGACTCTGTAGGTTGTGAAGGTGTTCCTTGTACCGTGAGTGATCGGCAAGGGAGCGCTCTAACGTAATCCGTTCCCGCATGGCCGTTGCATAACCGAAAAGCACAACTGCGTCATGACTCCGACCCTCTCCTTGGCATACTTCCATCAACCCTTCGTAGCAATATATTTCAAAGCGTGTTTCCTGTAAATTGATAGCCTGTTCAAATGTTTCACTGTAGTGCTTTTTGGCAATGTCAAGATTCCCCATGGCGCATTCCAGCATGCTGAGATTCAATCGGGCTGACACACTTCGCGAGAGATGGCCCTGCTCTACTGATATACGCAAGGCCTCCTCAAAGCAGATTCGCGCATTACGGTGTTCGTGCAACAAAAAATGTCCGTACCCCTTACCGATGAGGCAACCACTTTTCGCTGCGTCATCCTCAACCTCACTCAAGATTTGTTCGAATTGTCGAACGGCCTCTGTAGCTGCTTGTTTGCTTGCGACGTGCTGAACTAATATGAGGCAGCGATTAGACAATACGGAGAGCCTCAGTACTTTATCCGGATGGGCATCAAGCATTTTCAAACTGCCCTTATAGTGTAAGAGGCAGTAAGTCACCTGGCGCGCACCGGATAATTGCCCTGAAAATTGACCCCATACTCCCAATATGTTATGCCCAGAAGCAATAGCACGCGTTGCCTCGGTCAATTCAGGATTGTCCGGTAAGATGTCTGCTTGCGAGCTTAATTTTCGGTAAATCTTGCACCAGAGTCTCAAACTCTGCCGAAGGTAGCGGCGCGTCACCTTGTAGTCAGTAAGGCGCCATGACAATACTGCTGCGGTATGATATGCGTGGGCAGCGGTTTGATCGCTGTCCTGGCGTATCTGCGAAAGAAATGGTTGCAATAGACGCATTCCTTCTGCCGCACGTCCACGCAGTTCGAATAAGGCTCCGAGTGAAGAGGCGATTTTCAGACCCGTATTGATGTCACCTGTTTCCTTAGCCAATTGGATCGCTTGACTAAAATTGTCGAATTCCGTTTCAAGCCGATCCAAAATGGACTTGTCGGCGGTTTCACGGAGTTCGATTGCTGCGCTACGCGCATAGTGCATAAACCAGGTTTGGTGCGCCTTGCGAAGACATGTAGTTAGGTCTGTAGAACTCTTGGGCGTGACACGGTCCAAGTATTGCCGTACCAATGGAT
>Ga0070658_10001392_pt1 | contig 20630 bp, 13 predicted proteins | sample KBSC13metaG_FD_64664 | JGI IMG/M metagenome (GOLD analysis project Ga0070658, IMG submission 64664) | Corn rhizosphere microbial communities from Kellogg Biological Station, Michigan, USA - KBS C1-3 metaG | ecosystem: Host-associated > Plants > Roots > Rhizosphere > Soil ...
CGACACGATGATCGACCGCATCAAGACGTCGATCACCCAGCTTGAACAGCTTCAAGACGACCGTCGCGGCGCATTGCTGCCGGTGCAGCAGGCGCGTGACGAGGCCATGCAAAAGATCACGCACATCGCCGGCGACGTCATCCTGGGCCTGATCGCGACGGCCAAGCGCCGGGAGATCGACGAGCAGAAGGACGTGTTTCTCAACGCCGCGCGCCGGTACGATGGCGACGTTCTCGACATCCGCGTTGCGGAGGCGTCGATCATGCTCTACCGGCATCTGCAGGAGACGATCGCGTCGATCAAGTCCGACATGGACCGCTACGTCGAGCGCATGGATTCCCTGCGCGCCATCTTCGCCCGGGCCGAGCGGCACGCCGTGCAAGAGCCGGTGGATGTCAATGGCGAAGTCCTGTTCAACCAGGGCCGTCGCGAGGGGGATCCGGTGGCGGGCACGGAGCGGTATGTCGGCGGCGATATCGACGACCGGTATGCGCACTATGTCGGCAATGCGATGGACCCGTCGAACGCCGTGGTCAACAACTTGATGACCGATATCCTCGACGTTCTCGGCACCCGCGCCGACAACTGGGGCCTGCGCGACAGCGATCTCAACCGGGCCGCTCAGGTCATTCGCGAGCACGCCCGCGCGGTCTTCAAGCCCGTGGAGGAGGAGAGCGTCCTCGACAAGTTCTACAGCAAGTACGGCACGGAATCGGACCGCGCCATCCAAACGCTCCGCCGCGTCATTAGTCTGTCGCAGCCGTTCCTGCACGTCCAGGAGAATGCGCCCAACTACACGCACAACATCAACAAGGAACAGACCATCGTCGGCGTGCTACACGGTTCGGTGCCGCGCACGGAGGCGGAGCAGCGGTTCCAAAGCATGATGATGGACACGGTGCAGGGCGTCAAGGATCAGCAGATCTCGAACTCTAACGAGCCGCATCAGGTCCTCTTCCTCCGCGAGCGAGCCGCCTTCCCGCTACGGCTCTTGCAGGGCATGGAATCCTACCGCTACGCGTACGACCAGGTGAAAAGCCTGGGCGCGGCGGCGAACCCAATCCACACCCGCACCGACGTCAAGGAGTGGATCCGGATCTCGCCGCCGTCGGCGGAGGATCAGAAGACCGCGTGGCGGACATTTGTGGTCGGGTGGGCGTCGGGGGTTATCGACGAGGAGCATGAGGCCCGCTACACGAGCATCGGCACCCGCGACAGCATCACGTTCACTGCCCACTATATCGACAAGTTCGGCATGCCCAAAAGCGACGCGCTCGGCGGCTTCACCACGATCGAGTCGGTGGTCGCCGGCTACAAACCCGAATCCACCTCCGCCGGCCGCCCGCCCGCCGAATCCCGCGACATCATCCAGCGCCTCTGCGATGACCGCCGAATGGCCGCCCAGATCAACGCCGCCATCGACGAACGGCTGCGTGCGGAGGGATCGTCGGTGCTCGGAAGTCGACTGGTGCAGCACGCGAATGCCCACAAGTCGACCATGGAGACGGCCTTCTACGACTCATACTATGCGGTGCTGACCGACTACCTCGAAGAAATCAACTACAACGGCGACGCCCCCGTCGCCGCCCGCCCCGCCGCCAACGGGGCCTCGACTGCGACATCGAGTGCCGGTGCGTCGACCCAAAGCGTCGCCACCGCCGCCCCGCCCGCTACGCAGGCGTCGACGCGGTCGAGGAAGGAGCGGCTGGCGGAGCTCAAGGAGCTGCTCGACGAGGGGTTAGTTACGCAAGAGGAGCATGACGTTCGGAAACGCGAGATATTGGCGGAAGTGTGAGGAACCTACCCCGGCTCGCTGGGGCTCGCCACCCCTCCCTAAAGGGAGGGGTTGAGGAATCTGCGCTCGCTGCCTGAGCTAACGCATACTTGACGATGTGACTCCCCTTCCCTTTAGGGAGGGGGTTGGGGGAGCGGGATCGAATACTTGGCCTTCGCGGTATTCGAGTATTGCGGGTCAAGAACGACGACATTTTCAACAATATGTCTGCTGTGCTAGACCGCATCCGAGCTATGATTCGAGAGTAATGCCATCCATTGATCTATAAGGGCGGATCCAACGCAAGCAAGGTAATGTCGCCGCAGTCGATGAAGAAAGTAAGGGTGGCAAGAAGAAACAGTTGGACCATGACTGACTTGAGATCTTGGCCGACATGTAGGAGTTACGGATGTCGACTGCCCGAAAACGAACAATCATCCTCGTCGGCATTTCGCTGCTGATCGGAGTCGCACTCGTGCTCTGTCTCTTCCCACAAGCCCGCGGTGTCCTAAATGATGTCTCGACTGGCTTAAGGTCGGGCGGCGAATTGAACCAAGCCGCTCTCCATCCACAGTACGACAAAACAGAGCGCGCGACGCACGCTCTCGGCATCCCGACGACACTCAAAGACATCTTCAGTGCCCCAGGGCCACTGAACCAAAACGCTTTTGCACTGTATCTGAAAGTGGCCGACGACAAGCGATATCCAACATCGCCGGACGAATTGACGGCCATCAAGCTTATCTCAGCAACGTCTCCAAAAACGGCATCTGGTTGGGCTGCCGCCAGTCGGTTTTTGTCCCAGCAAAAGGAACTTGTCGCCTTCGCGGATGCGGCCGCACGGCGCCCTTTTTGCAACCCCCCACTCCCCAACGAAAATGCCGATCCACTGGGGCTGAAGTTTCCCGAATATGCGGGCGTTCGTCGAGCGACGCGCATAATCACAATCCGAAGTTTGGTTTTAGCCCACGGCGGTAGGTTTAAGGAAGCCGTTGCCGAGCAATCGCTTGGATTCCGTGCAGCCGAGCATGCTAAAAAGGACCGCGGGCTCTTGATCTCAAGCCTGGTTGGAATAGCCTGTGAAGCAATCACTCTGTCGGGCATAGAGAATATCCTACGTGAAGCGCACGGCAATCCTTTAGTCGCAAACATGCTGAATCGTTCCATCGCAACTGACTGCCAGATCACCAATCCGGCAGTGGCTGTTGCGCGGGAAACGGCATTGGGGAACGCAGAAATCCGTTATATCCAAAAACACGGCCCTGCCGCGCTCACTTCCACATTGGATACGCCGTCGGATCCGCTCCCTACCGTAGTAACCTCGCGTTGGGAACCGTTTATCGACCTTGATGGTACTTTCTACCTCGAACTCATGCAGCAATCCGTAAGCGCAGCACAACTCCCGTATCCGCAATCAAAGAACCAACTTGCTGCGATTGAAGGTCGCATTTCAACAAGAGAACCCGTCAAGGGCCTGCTGGCAGCTATTCTCTATCCGGTCGCCAGCAACTATTGTACGAAATGCGTGCAAATGTCTTCGAAAGCCGCCATCACCCGCACCGCCTGCGCGATATTCCTTTACAAATCCAAGCACGGCGCCTACCCATCGACCATCGCCGACGCCACGTCGACGGCAATCGATCCGTTCGACGGTAAGCTCCTCGGGTATCGACGCACGGCGAGCGGCTTCGTCGTCTACAGCGTCGGGCCAACCGGGAAATATGACGGTGGCGACTTCGACAGCAAGAAGGGGCACGAAGAAGTGTTCAGGTATCAAGACAATGGGTAGACGACAGATTGCCCGCCGTTGCGCTCTAGCGGCCTGCGTCGTGCTCTGCGCACTGTCCCTCGGCCGGGCCAATGCCCAAGAGCCGCGCCACTATACCGACCAGGACCAACGCATCCTCCTCAAGTCTTACCGGCATCCCCAATTCGAACTCACCGTCAAAGCGGCGGCCGCGGCTGGCGTTCAGGACTTCTGGGAGAAATACGGCGTACAGATCCCGGACGCCCTCAACGCCGCGACGTATTTCCGAAAGCTCCAAAATGCGCCGTTCGTGCCCATATCGGCCGACGAGACCGCATCTTACGACTTTTGCAATGATCCGCTGAGCCTCGGACCCGATTGGCAGGCAGCCCAGCGCACTCTCACTCAGCCGGGGATCCTTCAATTAGCCCACTCGGCGGCGAGGTGCGAGAAGCTATCGCCCAAGCTTCCTCAGGGGCAGGACCCGCTCACCATCATCTATCCAGAACTAGGTGGGTGTCGAAGATCTGCGAGGCTGATCACGGTCGAGAGCATCGTTATGGCCCGACAAGGCAAGACGGTCGCAGCCGTTCGTAATATGTCGTATGTCATGCACTGCGCCGATAACGCAAACGATGACGTTGGGATGATGGGTTACCTCGTGGCGTGTGCCTGTCATCAGCACGCCTTCGACGGGCTCCAAGACATCCTTAGCATTTCACACGGCGCCCCTGCCGTCTGCCGAGCCGTCAGCGCGGTCATTCGGACGGACTACCACGAACGCCATCTCAGCGATGTCCTCCGTGCCGACTGCGCTCAGAACATTGCCCAGATCCGTTTCTGGTCGCGAGGTGGGCCGCAGGCGTTTAGCGATCTCTCAAACGGCGTCGTCGATCAGAAGGCGCTCGGCCGACCCGATCTCTACAAGGCAATTGTCGATATGAACGGCGCGAGGGTGATACGTGATTCCCTCGCTAACATCCATGCCGCCGATCAGCCCTACCCGATTGCCCATCGGCGTCTCCTTGAGCTGCAGAATCGATTCGACAACTATAACGGTATCGACGTCACATTTGCCCGCGTGATGCTGCCGGAGCCATCCATAACGATCAACGTAACCACTCGCATCAGAGCTGCGACCGCCATCACCGGTGCCGCCTGCGCAATCTTCCTCTACAAATCCAAGCACAACGCCTATCCGTTGACCCTGGCCGACGCCACATCGACCGCAATCGATCCGTTCGACGGGAAGCTCCTCGGGTATCGACGGACGGCGAAGGGCTTCGTCGTCTACAGCGTGGGGCCAACCGGGAAGTATGACGGCGGCGACTTCGACAAGAAGAAGCAACACGAAGAGGTATTTCGCTATTCAATCAATGGATAATAGACAGATCATCGGCAGGTGTATTCTAGCGGCATGCGTGGTGCTCGGGATCGTGGCCGTCGCGTCCAGGGTGAGGCACTCGGCCCGTACGCCGGCGGCGGGGACGCCCCAGGAGAAACAGCTTGTGGACGCGGCTGAGCATCCGCGGTATGCGGCGAAGGAGGGAGAGCTGAGGTCGGAGGGCATTCCCGTCAGCCTTTCCGAGCTTGCGACGCCGGATCTGCCGTCGACGATCAACGCCGGGCCGCTCTACTTGCAAATGATCGACGCCCACGCATATCCCGAAACACCACTGGAGGACGAGGCCGTTCGTGTGACTGGGGCCGCACCTTCCGCGGAGGCGTGGGCAAGCGCGCGCAAGTTGATCGAAGCACAGCCGAAACTCATCCAAACTTCTAACCGCGCGGGTCTCCTACCCGCGTGTCAGGTCAGCCGGTCGCTGACGGGCGATCCTCAGGCTGTACTCTTTCCCGAAGTCGCCCAAATGGGCAGGGCCACGCGCATCATTACGGTCGAGAGCCTACTGAAAGCGCGGGAAGGTAAGCCCGTGGAAGCGGTCGCGTTGCAAAGCAAGGGCTTTACGGTCGCCAATCATGCGCGCTCGGATGTCGGATTGTTGTTCTCAAGCTTTGTCGCGCTCGAATGCGATGCCACCACGCTGGGTGGAATGCAGGCCATCTTGACAGGTGCGAACGGATCTCCGGCAACTGCAACGGCGGTCGACGCGGCCGTGGCGAAGAAGTGGCGACAGACCCCGCCTGCGGTGGCACTGGAACATCAGACGGCTTTTGGAAACTCTGAGATCCGGTACTTGCAGTCCAAAGGCGCGGGCGCGCTGCCGGCCGATGCGCCATTGGGACAAGCACTGTCGCGAGATCAACGCTACTGGGACGGATTTATCGACATTAACGGTACCTTCTACCTCGACTTGATGCGACAGAGCGTCGCGGCGGCGCAGCTTCCCTATCCTCGGATGATGCAACAACTGTCGGCAATCAACCGGCAACGCGGCGAAGCCCCCAACGTCAAGGGGATGCTTGCCGGCCTCCTCTATCCTCAGGCCGGCGGGTATTGCACGCGGTGCTTTCAAATATCGGCGGAAGCCGCAATCACCCGCGCCGCCTGCGCAATCTTCCTCTACAAGTCAAAACAGGGCCATTACCCTTCGACTCTCACCGACGCCACATCGACCGCGGTCGACCCGTTCGACGATATGCCCCTCGGCTATCGACGTGAGGGCAAAGGCTTCGTCGTCTACAGTGTCGGACCAACTGGCATGTACGACGGCCGACCTTACGACGACAACAAACGGCACGAGGAAGTGTTTCGGTATACGGACAAGTAACATGGCGATCGAAGAGATTAAAAACTACATAGCAGTCAACGAGCGTCTGGGCACCGGTGGGCAGCCGACCGAGGACTAGTTGCGCGACATCGCGGCCGCTCAGTACGAGTCGGTGATCAATCTCGGGCTTGTCGGACAGCCATACTCACTGGCGGACGAAGCGGGGCTTGTCGCCTCGCTTGGCCTCGACTATCGACATATCCCCGTCGACTTCAAGGCGCCGACTCAGGAGAACTTCGTCGATTTCTTGTCGGCGATGGACGATGTCCAGAATAAGCGCGTGTTTGTGCACTGCGCGGCCAATTACCGAGTGGCCTCCTTCATCGGCCTGTATGGCGAGGCGCGTCTGTGCTGGTCGCGCGGGCAGGCAAACGACCACATTGCAAAGATCTGGCAGCCGGATGAAGTATGGTCAGCGTTCCTCACCGATGTCCGCAGCTCTCTTATCAACTCCTAATCTCCACACTGCGTAATCGCTTAACTCCTCCATAAAGTCTTCTCCCCTACCTGCCGATAATACCGGTATAACTTCCCGTCGACCCCCTGCACCTCTTCGACGGCCCGTGCGCGGCACGGTCGTCCGCGCGGAAGAATAATTCTTATTGTCGACACGGTGTCGAATTGCGTCTCATCTCCTACCGTCAGCTCATAACTGTCACCGCGATCTGTTTGTTCCTCGCGTCCACGGCACTCGCCGATGGTGGAGGCAAGACTCGGATATTGATCGTCAAGACGCGCGATATCCCCTTCTATCAACCGGCGGTCGATGGATTCGTGCATGGCCTCAAGAACCAGGGATTCGACGGCGGCGCGGTCGATTTCGTCACAATCGCCCTTTCCGGCGACGCGGGCAAGGATGGCGATCTGATCCGCGACAAGATGCGGGCCTGCAAGCTGGTCTACGCTGTGGGCACGGATGCCGCCCGCGATCTGTCGGAGAGTCAGCCGTCGATACCGGTACTGTTCAGTATGGTAGTTGACCCGGTCCGACTGCATCTGGCTGCATCCCTCGACGTCCCCGGGGGAGATTTCACCGGGTCGACCTTGGTGGTCAACGCGGGCAAACAGCTCGACGCGCTGACGCAGATAGACCCGGCCGTCCACAAGATCGGCGTGCTCTACTCCGACGGCGACCCCACGTCAATGGCCTTTCTCGACGATGCCAAGCAGGACGCAAACCGCCTTGGCATACAGATCGCCTCGACACCGATGGCCCACGGCGCAGTGCCGAAGGACGCGCTTGACACAATGGTCGACCAGGTCGACGCCTTCTGGCTGATCCTCGACCCGGCGTCGGCTGGGGCGCAGGCCACCACGGACACTATCGCCTGCGCGAACACCCATCACAAGCCCGTCCTTGGGGTCTCCGGCGCGAGCGTGCATGCGGGGGCGCTACTTGCTCTCTCGGCCGATCCCGCCGACCTTGGCGAGGTGACCGCACAGATGGCGATCCCACTGCTTCAGGGCACTGCGGTGCCATCGACAATGCGCATTCGTGGGCCGCGTCAAACAAAGCTTTCGGTCAACCTGGTCAGCGCGGCGTCGCTGGGTTTGACCGTGCCGGATTCGGTTCTGCACTTGGCGGATGAGGTAGTCGATAAGTAGGCGGGGCGGTAAGATTGCCCGATCAGTTTGGATAGATCGTTATGTCTGATAACCACAACATCGAAAAAGTGCGTATCTGGAACAGCAAGCTTGCACGGCGGATTGTGCCGGTGGCAATGGCGCTCGTGGCGGTGCCGATCGTATTGACGGTCCTCGTCTTGGGCAAGGTGGGGCGCGACCAGATCGTGCGGACGACGCACGACTTGCAGACAATCAACAGCGACGCCATCTCCGACGCCGGCACCGAATTCCAGCGCCTCGGACGAAACACGCTGCGCAACTCGACCCGGCAGACATCTGACATCTCCGCCGCGGCTGTACACGGCTTCTCCGATCGACAGCAGGCATGGCAGTCTCAGTACCTGAAGTCGACGGCCGACGACTTCAACAAGCTCACACGCGCGACCCTCGCGGACTCGACGAAGCAATCGCTCGACACGCATCGACAGATTCTCAAGCAAGTCGGCGACACCATGGGGTCGATCTATGTTCGCAGCACCCGGGATTCGCAACAGCGGGCGGTCGACCGGTTCCAGGCGGCGCTGATGACGCAGATCGAACAGGTAATGCAAGGGCGAGCCGACGAGCTTGCGGAGCAGGTGACCCAGAACATCCGCAGTCACCGAAACTATCTCGCACTGACGGCGCAGATGCCTGATTTCCTGGCGGGGCATGTCGACGGTCAGAAGGCGATTCTGGATTCCCTCGTTCGACGCTACCCGATGCTGACGGTGGTCAGCGCGCTTGACGCCGGCGGGAACGAGACGGCGATGTCGGCGTCCGACCACATTGTGACGGCAACCGACCTTGGAAATCGCGCAAACACCGCCTACTTTAAGACGGCCATGCGCGACGATCCCTATGTCGGCCTCGAAGAGCAGCCGGGTGACGGTGCGCCGATACTACGCATTGCCACTCCAATCGAGCGATACCGTGGTCGTGCGGTCGGAGTGCTGAGCGCGCGAATGTCGCTGGGCGATGCGTGGGATCTCGTGCAGGCGGCTCGCATCGGCGAAAGCGGCTTTGCGTACGTCGTCGACGATCACGCCTCCTATCGACTCAAGCCCCGTCATGCCGTAGGCCCGGACGTGCTTAGCAAGTCCGCTGAAATCGAGGACCTTCACTGGCGCATCTTCGTCGCCGAACCGCGGGCCGAAGTCACCCGGCCTATCCTCGATCTCCAGCACGATATCGACAAGAACGGCTTGGTGGTCCTGGGACGTCTGCGGGCGAATCTTGAGACCGCGTCGCGCACGGCGGAGGTGCGGATGCAGCAGGGCGAGGCGGGATTGCAGCGATCGGCGGAGGCCAAAGTCGAAAGCCATACCCGCCTTATCTTCGACCGCTTCCGTCACGGAACCGCCCAACAGACCCAAGCGGAGCTGGTCAAGATGCAGGCAGCGATGGGCACACAGGCGTCCATGGCGGAAAGACAGAACGACTCCGCAATGGACACTGCCACGAAATCGTCGCTCGCGATCATGAAGCATCGAGCCGCGCCGTTGACGATGGTGGCCCTCAACGAGGCCAATCGGCGTCTGTCGATGTCGGGCTTCTGGATCATGATCGGCTCATGTCTCTTCGGTCTGATCGTGGCGCTCGTGCTGACCGCGGCGATCGTGCGGCCTGTGATCCTCCTTGCTCAAGGCACCCGCGCCATTGCGACGGGCGACCTGACCAAGCGTGTCGACGAGCGTGCGCCAGGTGAAATCAAGGACCTCGCCAGTGCCTTCAACACCATGGCTGCCTCGCTGCTGTCGAGTCGTGGTGAGCTGCAGCAAGCCGAAACGCAACTGGTACATTCCGCCAAGCTTGCGTCGCTCGGCACACTATCAGCGGGCGTCGCTCATGAATTGAACCAGCCGATCGCAATCATTCGCGGCATCGTGCAGCAGATGCAGGATGAAGAGGGAATCACCGACTTCATGCGGGACGACCTGGTCGTCATCGAGGGCCAAACGAGCCGCATGATGAAGATCGTCAAGCATCTGCGCACCTTCTCCCGCGCCGGCAGCTACGAGAAGTCGACGATCGATGTCAACCAGACCATCAGCGACTGCTTCATCCTGATCGGGGCGCAGCTCAAGGCGCATAACGTCGAGGTGGAGCTCGACCTGTCGGAGCAGAAGCCGTTCGTCGTCGGGGACACCAACGAACTCGAACAGGTCTTCTTGAACCTGATCACTAATGCGCGGGATGCGCTGGACGAACGCGACGATGCCAAGCTGACGATTCGGACACGCATCGACGGACAGCAGATATCGATAGAATTTGCCGACAATGGTACTGGAGTGCCCGAGGACATTGCGGCGCACATTTTCGATCCGTTCTTTACCACCAAAGAGCCAGGCAAGGGAACGGGCCTGGGGCTGTCGATTAGCCACGGCATCATCGACAAGCACCAGGGCATGATCAGCCTGCGTAACGAAGGCGGGGCCGTGTTCCAAATCACGCTGCCACGTGCCGAAGAAGAGACCGAAGAGCCCACTATTTCCAAAGCAGCGTAGGCGCTTCCGCCAACATCAAAACTCAATTGATAGATTACGCGCCGGCCGGGCGCTCAGGAATAGGATCATGGCAAGAGTACTTTTAGCCGACGATGAGGAAGCGCTGCGCCTACTCATGGCCCGACAGCTTAAACGAAGCGGGCACAATGTAACCGAGGCCGAGGATGGCCTGAAGGCGCTCGGATTTCTGGAGCAGGAAACCTTCGACATCGTGGTCTCCGATATGAAGATGCCGCGGCTCGACGGTATGGGGCTCCTGGCGCGCGCCAATGAGATTGCGCCGGACACGGAGTTCATTATTCTCACCGGGCATGGGTCGATGGAGAACGCCGTCGAGGCGTTCAAAACCGGGCGCGTCTTCGACTACCTGCTCAAGCCGCTGGAAGACATCCGCGAGCTCGACGCCGTCGTGAGCCGTGCCGCCGAGCGTCGGATGCTACGGTCCGAAAACCTTCGCCTCGTGGGTGAGCTTCAAGCACGCATCGACGACCTCGAGGTGGCGAAGACCCAGCTGGCGTATCAGGCCGATCACGATGGTCTTACGGGTCTGATGAACCATCGCGCAATTCATAGGACTGTGCAGGAGGTCATCGCTTGCGATGTTCCCGGCGACGTGTCCGTAATCATGCTCGACATGGACGGATTCAAGTTGATCAACGACACCTACGGTCACCCCGCGGGCGACGAAGTGCTGCGGCACATCGCGACGGCGCTTCGCGCGACCTGCGGCGGTGACGCGATGATCGGACGGTGCGGCGGTGATGAGTTCATGGTCGTCCTGCCCGGCCTTACCAGCGACAACGCCTGCGCCATTGTCGAAGGGATCAAGGCGTACATCGCCGCGAATCCATTCATCACCAAGGACGAGAGCCGCATTCCGCTTCCCCTCTGCTTCGGCATTGCGGACACGGTAACAGCTGGCCCGGCCTATGCGGGTCTGGTGGCTGCCGCGGACGCCGCTCTGTACGACGGTAAACGCTCGGGGGGCGACAAGATCACTCTTCATATGAGCGTACCGGCGGGCGACGGCAATCGTCGAATCATGGAGGGCCAGATCGGCAAGTTCGACGTTCTCGACGGCCTGGTCGCCGCCATCGACAGCAAGGACCAGTACACGCGCCGTCATTCGGAGGACGTCACCGAGTACGCCGGCGAGCTTGTGCGGGCTCTTGGGTTATCCAGCGAGACTCAAAATGCTATCCGCGTGGCCGGCTTGCTGCACGATGTGGGCAAGATCGGAATCCCGGCGTCCATCTTGAAGAAACCGGGCAAGCTCACGGATGAAGAGTATGAGGTAATGAAGGGGCATGCGACCCTCTCAACTCTGATCATCAACGGACTTCCGCGACTGTCCGACATCCTCGACGCAGTGGCGAACCATCACGAACGATGGGACGGCGGCGGCTACCCGAACGGCGTTCGGGGCGAGGACATCCCGCTTCTTGGCCGCGTTATGGCGATCGCCGACGCCTACTCGGCAATGACTACCGACCGCCCCTATCGCTCGCGGATGCCTGAGGAAGAGGCGCTCATCGAGATCGAGCGCCATGCCGGCACGCAATTCGACCCAGAACTGGCGAAATTGTTCGTCGACTGCCGTCGACGAGTATTGATGGCGAGGCGTAACGCGGCATAGATGGACATGCCACCACAGGCTGTCGCTACAGCGGCCGGGAGCATGGTCTTGGAGGACAGATGCGAAGACTGATTAATGTTGTGGCGACCTCGACGCTGCTACTGATGATAGCGACCGCTTCGGCGCTTGGTCAGACGACGTCAGCGGGCGACACAAGCCGTGAGAGCTCGGATGAGAATGAGCTGCTCATGATGGGCAATCCCGTCGTCATCACCGCTGCTCAGACAAGGCAGCGTGTCAGCGATTCGCCGATGGCCATCTCGGTCATCACTGAAGAAGATATCCGCAAGTCCGGCCTGTTGTCAGTGCCCGATCTTCTGCGCTCGATCCCCGGCGTCGATGTCATCGAGAACAATCGCGGCCAGCAGAATGTCGCCATTCGTGGCTTCAACGCTTCATTCGCCCCAAGCCTGCTCGTGATGATCGATGGACATTCCATTTACCAGGACAGCTTTGGCGGTGTCTTCTGGCCGCAGGAACCGTTGCTGATCAGTCAGATCAAACAGATCGAGGTGGTTCGCGGTCCGGGCTCCGTGTTGTACGGCGCCAATGCGTTCGGCGGCGTCGTCAACATCATCACCAAAACGCCGGCGGACATGGCTAAGGAGGGTAAGGTCTCCGTCCTTGCCGCCTATGGCGATGAGCACAGCAGCGTTCTTGAAACGTCGGTCACCGGCAGCACGCGACCAAACGGACGAGGCCTTGCCTATACGGTGGGCGCGGGTTTCCATGGCACAAGGGGTATCGGGGATCTGCAACCGGGGAAGATTCGGGATAGCGTGTGGACGCCGATGCTGACGTTCCGCGGCATCCAGCCGGTTCGAAACGGACACGTGGACATCGCCGCGTCGACCGACTACGGCAAGGTCGACATCACAACCCCGTTCACCGAGTATGTCGACGCGACGTCGCGGACGAATCGTATCTCCGCGGAGTATACCGACGACCAGAGTCACGTTGCCGTGGGAGGTCGATCGTACGCGACCGCCGTCACCGAGTCGGATGGCAGCGTTAGCGAGGAGACGAGCGCGAACGAATTCACGATCCAGCAGCAGCGCGATCCTTCCCATCGACACCATGTCATCATCGGAGGCAGCTACCGCGCCGTGTCGGTGAAGTCGACATTGATGGGCGGAGCGTCCAAATCGGACACGCTCGCGGCTATCTACGCCCAGGATGAGTTCGAGATGTCGGCCAAGACGCATCTCTTCACAGGTGTCCGTGTCGACGATCACTCGATCTACGGCGTCAACGTCTCGCCGCGTGTCAGCGTAGTCCACCATGTGGATCGACAGCAGACGGTTCGGCTGTCATATTCGTCGGCTTTCGAGGACCCAACTCTGTTCTCGTCCTACTACAATGTCACCCTACCGATAGCGGGACTGCCACTCCATCTGACTGGCAATACCAGCATCGATCCGCAGGAGGTCAACAGTGTCGAGGTAGGCTATCGACGTGACCTTGGGTCGGGATATGTCGAAGCGAGCGTCTTCCATAACAGTATCACCAAACTCCTGAATAGCGTGCCGGGCGGTTTCGTTCAGCCTCCAGGCTTCCCGTTCCCGATTCCCACGACGGCCACTGAACTCAACCAGGGGTCAGCCACCGCCGACGGATTCGAGATCGACAGTCGTTTTAAGATCGGAAAGCATGTCGATGCACGGGTCAATTACTCGTACCTGAATGCGCTCAAGGATGGGCGCCGGGTGGAACTCAGCCCGCGCAACCATGTCAACGCATCGCTTGGCTCACCACTCACGAAGCGATTGTCGGGGTATTTCGCCATGCACTTTGTGGATTCGGATTTTGGGCAGACCTTCACGCCAACTCGCGTCAACATCCCATCATACGTCGACTTCGACGCGAAGCTCGGCTACAAGGTAGGAAGCTCAACCAAGCCGTGGGAGGTAGCCGTGGCGGCCACCAACCTGTTCAATCAGCCGCACATCGAGATGCCGAACGTGCCGGTCAACGGTCAGCCAACGTCGGCGGCGGTCCCGCGCCGAGCCTGGCTGCAGCTCTCCGGCGGCTGGTGATATTGAAGAGTTCGACGGTTACATAGGTCATAGGGACACTGAAGCATACCGCGGAGGTGTCCTTATGTTGTTACATAGCAAGCTCAGGTTTCTGTTCGTTCTTTCGGCAATTGCCGGATTGGCGCATCCTGGAGCCGCAGCGAAGACCCTGCCTATTCGAGAGGTAACGGTTTTCAAAGACGGTCATGCGTTCCTGCTGCGCGAAGGGTCGATGCCGACGAATGCGGCGGGAAGTGTGGTGATGCCTGAGTTGCCGGCTCCAGAACTCGGCACCTTCTTCCCCTATTCCGACGAAACCGACGCCCCATTGACGTCTGTCGTTGCGTCCCGCGACACTATCGACAGCACGAAGCCCGCATCGACGATGTCCGAGATGCTGCAAGCGAACAAGGGCCAGTCGGCAACAATCACCGGTACGAACGGCGAGACGCTGATCGGAACAATCGTCGATGTGCGCGGCAGCGATTCGGCCAGCTTCGTGCTGATCAAGACATCCACAGGCGCGCAGGTGTTCCCGCTCAACAACGTGCGATCGGTCGTCTTTGGCGACCAATACCGTGGCGACATCCCGCAGTCCGAGCAGCGTTCGCAATTGACGCTCTCGCTAGGTTGGAAGGGCCAACCGCGGGACACAGCGAAAGTCGGCATGATGTACTTGCAGAAGGGCCTGCGGTGGCTGCCGAGCTATAAAGTCACCATCGACGGCGCAGGCAACGCGCACATCCTTCTGCAGGCGACGCTGGTCAACGAACTCGCCGACCTCGACGACGTCACCGCCAATCTGGTCATCGGCGTTCCCACCTTCGACTTCGCCGGAACCCCTGATCCGATCTCCCTTCAGCAAACCATGGGCCAACTGTCTTCCTATTTCCAGCGAGATAGCCGGACCATGAACGCTTACGCCAATTCGGTGGCGACGCAAGTCGCCGGTTATGGTACGCTGACCGCAGCATCTGCGCCTCAGCCAGAGGTTGGGGGCGGTGATAGGAACGAGGACCTCTTCGTTTTCACCGTCCATCATGTCACCCTGAAGCAGGGTCAGACGATGGTCCTTCCGGTCACACAATGCGACGTCAAGTACACAGACCTCTACACTCTGGATCTTCCAGCGATTCCACCACACGATGCCGTGCAGTACTTCGACTACAACGCGCAGCAGGACATCCGTGCAGCCACTGACAAGGCGAGCGTCTATCATAAGATTCGCATCGTGAACAGCGCGGCCGTTCCCCTGACGACTGCCCCCGCACTGCTTCTCAAGGGCGACCGGGTGATTTCGCAGGACACAATGACCTACACACCCGTCGGCGCATCGACCGATCTTACGATTGCTTCGGCGCTCAATGTCCGAACGACTCACAAAGACGTCGAGGCCAAGAACACCCCCAACGCGGTCAACTGGAACAATCAGAACTACGGTCGCGTCGACCTCATCGGAAGCGTTGATGTCGACAACTGCGAAGACAAACCGATCGACATCGAGATCACCCGGCACGTGCTTGGTCATGTCGACTCCGCCAGCGAAAAGGCCATGTTCGAGGCGCTCAACTCGTTCGATGGCGATGGCTACACCGTCAACTCAAGCTATGCGGCCTGGTGGGACCATCTCAACGGATACGGCAAGATCGTCTGGAAGGCACATCTGACACCAAAGAAACTGACCCATTTCACTTACACGTGGCATTACCACTACCGTTAACCGCTTTGCGGTTGTGAAGCAATAGGACATAAAATATGCTTCATCCGAGCTTGCAGGCATGGCGTCCGAGCTCCAAATAACGATGAATATTCATGCAAATAATCAATATCTAGCGTGAAAAAATAGGTACTATACAAAATCCAGGGAATGTGCTAATATTGAGGCCGGACAATGGGGCGCCACAATGGGCGCCCTTTTTCCGTCTGTGCCCGGTAGCCGTGAAGGGTCGACCCCCTCGCGATTGCCTGGGCTCCGAGGAGAGGAGTGGGGTATGCCCGTGGTTCAAAATGTGGGTGCATTGGACTCTAAAACGGAATATTCGCCGGCCCGCGACAACGTCGCGGCCATCACTCGAGCAGCGCTGCTCCTGGGATTATCAGTACGGCAAGTTACTTCACAAGGCGAGGCCACGATCATCGCGTTTCGATCTGGCCGTCAATGCGCCGATGTAGAATGTTTTGACGATGGCGACGCTCTCGCCGTCACATACAACCAGAATGGTGAGCCTCGCTGCTGGGACGTCAGTCTTGATGACGACGGCATTAAGGACACGCTGCGGAAAATCCAGCGCTATATCTCACAATCGTGAGCACAGCGAGTTAAGGCCGCCTGCAATCCGCAGGCGGCCTTATTGATTCTCAGAACCCTCAGACGTTACAGACCGGCGCGTTTGAGGACGTCGGTAAGGAAGATCTCTTCATCCTCCACCTGCATGGCGATTCGCAGAGCATAGATCGGAATCTCACCGTCGACCTTATCCGCCGGCCACTTGACGGCGTCCTTCTCGGTCATGACGATGGCAGTCGCCCCGGTTTCCCGCGCGGCGTCGACAGCAGCGGCGACGTCGGCCTCGGTGAATCGATGGTGGTCAGTAAAGCTCAGCTTCTTTGCAATAGTGCAGTCCGTAAAATCGGTCAGCGTCCGATAAAACGACTCAGGCTGTGCGATCGCGGACAGCGCTACGATGGTCGTCTTCGAATTCCACGTTCCACAATCCACAGTCCACACTTCCTTCCCCTGACCGACCCCCACCAGTCCGACCGGCGAGTGGCTGGCGAAGTGGACGGGCATCTCCGGTGCGTAGCCGTGGACTTGGTCGACGAGTGCGCTGCGGGAGGCGGCGTCGAGACGGTCGGCGCGGGTGACGACGGCCATTTGGGCGCGGCCGATGTGGCGAGCGGGCTCCCGCAGGAGGCCGCGGGGCAGCGGGTAGCCGTTGTCGAACGGGAGCTTGGAGTCGAGGAGGATGATGTCGAGGTCGCGGGCGAGCTGCCAGAATTGAAAGCCGTCGTCGAGCACGAAGACATCGACGGGCCAGTTGCGGAGCGCTTCGCGGCCCGACAGGCGACGGTCTTTCCCAACGACGACGGGTACGCTGGGGCAAAGCCGCGCAAGGAGAATGGGCTCGTCGCCGGCGTCGATGGAGGTCATGACGATAGCGCCGTCAGGGGTCGAAACAACGCGGGCATCGTTGGAGGTGCCGCCATGGCCCCGGCTAAGGATCGTGACACGGAGGCCGCGGTCTGCAAGTCGATTGCAGAGCATGGCCGTCATCGGCGTCTTGCCGGTGCCGCCGACGGTCAGATTACCAACGCTGATGACAGGAGATGGGAGCCGGCCGCGTCGACGAAGGCCGGCGCGTTCGGCGGCGAGATACGCTTCAAGCCCCACGTCGTACAGCCCGGCGCATCCGCCCAGGAAGCCGCGCAGGGCACTTGGGAGCGGGCCAGCTTTGGGAGCGGTGGCGTCTATGACGGAAAGGAGATATTGCTCGGCGCGCATGCTCACCGAGCCTGGCTCGCGGGCTGAGCGACGGGATCGGGCTGGCCGGGGTCCGGGCCGGCGCCGGATCGGCGTTCCGCTTCACGCTCGGCGGCGTCGATGACTGCGCCAAGTTTGTCAGCCCAGAGGCGCTGGTCTTCGTCGCTCTTAACGTCGGAGGGCACGTACATCGGCTCGCCAAAAACAATGACCGCTCGAGAAAATGGCATCGGCACCATATAGCGATCCCACGTCGGAACGAGTCGGCGAGGGTAGGCGCTACTGCCTACCGGAACCAATGGGCACCCGGACCGCATAGCAAGGAAGATGACGCCAGGCTGGGCACAGCCGCTTGGGCCACGGGGTCCGTCCGGTGTCATCGCAAGCACGTCACCGGCCTTGACGTGTTTGAGAAGAGTAACCGTTGCTTGCACGGCGCCGCGCGCCGAGGACGATCCACGCACGGTGTTGAAACCGAATCGCTTGAAGATGCGATCCTGATATTCCCCATCGCGTGAGGTGGAAATCATCGACCAATAACCGCGTTTTCGTAGATAAGTAACCGGCAGGAAGGTACGCCCGTGCCATCCGACAAGGATAACGCCCTTGCCGTTCTGGCGAATAAGCTCCTCGATCTGTTCTTCACCGGCTATCTTCCACCGTAGCGTGGACGCCAACAAACGCCCAAGCACGTAGACGATGACGGATGCCGCGGCCGGACTGGGTTTGATGAACCCTCGCATAGTTAAAATCGGACCTAATGGACACTAGCCCCGTGCCATCGACAAGGTCGAGGCTACTGGGGCACGACGGCCTACTTCGCGGATGCGGGCGCTGCTTCTTCCCAGCGGAACTGGGTTTCGTAAAGCTGGGCGTAGATGCCGCCGGGTACTTTGATGAGATCGGAGTGCGTACCCTGCTCCATCACGCGCCCGCCCTGCATCACGAGGATCTTGTGGGCGTTGATGATGGTCGACAGGCGATGGGCGATCACGAGTGTCGTCCGCCCCTGCATCAATTCGTCGAGCGCTTCCTGCACAAGGATTTCCGACGTCGCGTCTAGTGAGGACGTGGCTTCGTCGAGGATCAGGATCCGCGGGTTCTTGAGCAGTGCGCGCGCAATGGCGATCCGTTGCCGCTGCCCCCCACTGAGCTGCTTGCCGCGTTCGCCGACAATGGTATTGAAGCCATCGGGAAGCGTCCGCGGGTCCATGATGAACTCATGCGCGTTTGCGGCGCGAGCGGCGGCCTCGACCATGGCATCGCTTGCGCCCTGGTCGCCGTAGACGATGTTGTCTCGGATAGTGCCGCCGAACAGCACGGTCTCTTGCGGCACGATTGCGATATGCTTGCGCAGCGACTTGAGGCTCACAGACCGAAGGTCGTGGCCATCGACGAAGATCGCGCCGGCGTTAGGATCGTAGAACCGCGGAATAAGGTCGGCGAGCGTGCTCTTACCGGCCCCGGAAGCGCCGACAACGGCAACCACCTCGCCAGGGTTCATGGTAAAGTCGACGTCTCGCAGAACGGGCGCCTCCTCAGTATAAGAGAAGCTAACGTTCTTGAACTCAATTCTACCTTGGACGTGGTCGAGTTGGGTGGCATTGGGCCGATCACAGATCTCGGATTCCACGCTCAGCACGTTTTTGATGACCCGCTCTCCCGCGCCCTGAGCCTGCTCCCATGTAGACTTGGCCGCGCCGATGCCACTTAGGCCAACAGCCACATTGTTCATCGCGTAGACGAACTTTACCAGGGCTGCAATTGAGAAAGCCCCGCTGATGATTAGCGAGCCGCCGTACCAGAGCGCCAGCGAAACACCGACGATACCGATGACGTCGATGGTGGGCTTCAGCATCGCTTGCTGCCGGACCGACTTCATGAACAGGTCTTTGACCTTGATATTCTCGCGCTCGAACCTGTCGATCTCGTGGTTCTCCGCGGAGAACGACTGGATCACACGCATGCCGCTGAGAGTCTCCTCCATGATCACGTTGACGTCGGAGACTTTGTCCTGTGTGTCCGCGGTTATGCGCTTGATCGTACGGTTGAGATGGTTGATTGCATAGGCCATCAACGGCAGGGTGACGAGTGCGGCAACGGTGAGCTGCGGGGAGGTGTTCCAGGCGATAACGATTGCGCCAATCGCGGTGAAAGGCGCCGGCGCGACATCCTTCAGACCGGTTACGGCCGCCTGCAGAATCGGCACGTCATTCGTCATTGTAGACATAAGCGCGCCCGTACGCTGTCGATTGAAGAACCCCATCGGCAGACTTTGCAGATGGCGATAGATTGTCGAACGCAGCTGGAGATTGATCCGCTGCCCCGCCTCGGCAAATGCCACCATCTGACCGTAGACGAACAACCAGCGGATCGTGTACAGGCCCACCAGCGCGAGGATCGCCATATTCAGCGCGGCGTGGTTTCGCGTCGTCATCGCCTGAACGAGATAGTAGCCCGCAATGGCGGGCCCAAGCGATGTGGCGGAAACGAGTATGGAACACAGAATGCCGAGTCCGAAGAGCTTTCGCTGCGACAAGACTTGCTGCTTTAGCAATTCAAATACGGCGTTTGACTTACTCATCTTAGTGCGTTCTTAAGCATTTCTAGAAGCAATTTTAAAGTAGACTGCGCGGCTGTGGACCGGACTCAAGGTCGAGGGACCTGTGCGCATCACCCCTCAACGCCAGTGCTTTCCAAAGAAAAAACAAGGCCATCTTTCAGAAGAGAGCCAGAAACCCAGCACGCGCGGCGACCGTCGTGCCAAAAGCGAGCGCTCCCCTAGCGCTGGACGCCCCAACGATAGTTGGTTAGTGCGGATGTCCTACATAGCGGCAGAGCGTCAGGATTATAACGAATACTACGGCAAACAGGGCCGAGATATGTTCCCGATTCTCAAACGCTTTGCTCCAGGCAAACGAGCCTTCGCCTCGAGTGCGTGGCCAGGGCGACGGAATCAGCCGTGGAACGCGGGCGAGATAGTCCGTGTAGGGTGCGCCGAATTTCCCCGTTAGAAACTTTTCCTCGTACGAAATTGCCGCCAGGTGGAAGATGAGAAACAGGACGAGCAGCACGGCGACCACCGGCCATCCCAATCCTGAGATCAACCCGTAACCGATGCACAGCAGAAGCGAGC
>Ga0070658_10001394_pt1 | contig 20621 bp, 19 predicted proteins | sample KBSC13metaG_FD_64664 | JGI IMG/M metagenome (GOLD analysis project Ga0070658, IMG submission 64664) | Corn rhizosphere microbial communities from Kellogg Biological Station, Michigan, USA - KBS C1-3 metaG | ecosystem: Host-associated > Plants > Roots > Rhizosphere > Soil ...
GCGATCATCGTGTCGCCGCGCGAGCCGCTGCCGGCGGCGAAGGAGTTCGTGCTCGTGCAGAGCGAGCTCTATCTCGACGACGCGAAGGGGGACACGCACGCGGCGAACTACCAGAAGATGCTCAGCACGCTGCCGGACCTCGTCGTGTTCAACGGCCGGCCCAACCAGTACATCAAGGATCCGATCCGGGTGAAGGTCGGCGACCGCGTGCGCTTCTGGGTCGTGAGTGCGGGCCCGCAGTATCAGTGCGCATTCCACGTCGTCGGCGAGCAGTTCGACACGGTGTACCTCGGCGCCCCTCCCAACTCATCCATTCGCGGCGTGCAGACGTTCGCCGTGCCGCCCGGCGGCGGCATGGTGTTCGAGCTGATCTGCGACATCGCGGGCGAATTTCCATTCGTGAACCATGGATTCGGTCACGGACAGAAGGGTGCGATAGGGATTCTGCTGGTGGAATGACCGCTTGGCCCGCCAGATGCATTGAGCATCCATACATCGTGACGTAGGTCACGACATGCCATTCATCCACGCCGCTGGTGCGGGCGTGGTCATGTGATGCGTGCTCGGCGCTGCCGGTCCGGTGGCGCCGGAAGGATGTGCTCATGCCGTCTCGCTGGATCGCAATCATCGTCGCGCCCTGCTTCGTCGCACAGCTGTGCGGCGCGCAGGGCATCCGCCACCGCCGCCGCGAGCGGCAGCCGGCGCAGCCGCGTCCCTGTCGCGTGCTCTGCGCACCGAGCATCGCGCTCATGCCCAGCGTGATCCGGACGCACCTGTTCGGCGGACCACGCGTGCGCTCGGTCGCGACCGGTGTCGAGAAGCGCCTGCCGAGCACGTCCGACTTCGAGTTGATCATCGTGGCGGCGGCGCGCACGGCGGTGCCGAGGCTCAGCCTGTTCGGGAGCGTGCAGTGGCTGCCCAACGCGAGTGAGCAACGCAACCCGTTCACGCTCTACACCGCGAACGAGCTGGGCGAGCCGATCCGCGCCAACGCGCCGACGGTGACGATGGGCGGCTCGGTTGCCCTGGTGGCGGCGCCGGAGACGCATGGCTGGCTCGACCTCGCGGCGAACGTGGGTGATCTGTACAGCCAGGCGGCGCGTCCGACCGACAAGAGCGCGTACACGCACAAGCTCGACCTCGATCTCGTGGCGCACCTGCACGCCTTCGCGTGGACGCCGCGTGCCACGTGGCTGCACCGCGTGACGGTGTTCTCCATCCTCGATTACGTCGCCACGGGGCTGCCGAAGGCGGGAGACGAGGTGCCGGTCGGCCGCGTGTTCGAGACCGATGCGCGGCCGACGTCGCTGATCGCCGGGCTCTCGCTCCCCATCACTCCTCCAGCGCGATGAACATGTCATCTGCGTCCGTTCTCCATCGGCCGCTGGCGGTCGCAGCGGCGTTGCTGTGCGCCGCATGCACCGCGTCGGCGACCGCGTGCTACCACCCGTCCGGTGCGCCGACTCCCAGCTCGACGAGCGTCCGAACGATCGCCAATGCGGGGTTCGACGAGCCGGAGAATCTCGTCTACGATCCTGCCGCCGACGTCTACCTCGTGAGCAACATCGTCGGCGGTCCGGCGACGCGCGACGACAACGGCTTCATCAGCCGAGTGTCACCGGATGGGCAGGTGCTCGCGCTGAAGTGGATCGCTGGCGGCGTCAACGGAGCCGTGCTCGATGCGCCGAAGGGCCTCGCGATCCGTGGCGATACGCTCGCCGTGGCCGACGTGGGCGGGGTGCACCTGTTCGATCGACGCACGGGCGCGCCGATCGCGACCCACGCCCTGCCGGGCATCGTGATGAACGACGTGGCGTGGGGCGCGGACGGCACGCTGTGGATCACCGATACCGGACCCGATCGCACCACCACTCCCGTGGACACGTCGAAGGACCTCGATGCCGTGTGGCAGATACTTCCCGGCGGCGAGGTGCGCGCGGCGGCGCGTGGCCTGGCGCTCGACCGACCCGACGGACTGCTGCTCGACGACGATGGCGCGCTGGTCTCCACCTTCGGCGCGAACCGCATCGAGCACGTGGATGCGCGCGGCGAGCGCGGACAGCGCACCGTGCTGACGCTGCCGGGGGGGCGGGTGGACGGACTTCGACGACTGCCGGACGGCGCGATGGCCGTGACGAGCTGGGACACGAAATCCGTGTACCGCGCGCGCCCGGGTGATTCGCTGCGCGTGCTGCTGCGCGACGTCACGTCGCCGGCCGGCGTGGCAGTGGATACCCGGCGCGGTCGGCTGGCCGTGACGTCCATGCAGGGAAACGCCTTGTACCTTCTTCCCCTACCGCGATGAACGTGACGAGGACAACGCTCGCCGTCGTGGCGCTGCTGGCCGCAGCCGCCTGCGGCACGCGCGAGACGCCGGGGCGCGGTGCCGACTCGACGACCGCGCGCACCACGACGACCACGAGCTCATCGGGCGACGTGGCGCTGCCGGCCATGGCATCGCGAAGCTCGGCATGGTTGCCGCCCGGCGCCGGCAACGGCGACTGGCTGATGCCGTCGCGCGACTATGCCGGCACACGCTACTCGCCGCTCACCGAGATCGACACGGCGAACGTGACGCAGCTGCAACTGGCGTGGACGTTCGACGACGGCGAGTCGCACTACGGGCACGAGATGACGCCGCTCGTAGCGAACAACACGATGTACATCGTGTCGCCATTTCCCGACCGCGCCTTTGCGCTGGACCTGACGAAGCCGGGCGCTCCCGTGAAGTGGAAGTACGAACCGAATCCGAGCCCGATCGCCATCGGGAAGGCCTGCTGCGACGCGGTGACGCGCGGTGCGGCGCTGTACGACGGGAAGCTGATCTACAACCTGCTCGACGACCACACGGTGGCAGTGGACGCGAACACGGGGAAGGAGCTGTGGCGCACCAAGCTGACGAACGTCGAGGACGGCACGACGATGACGATGGCGCCACTCGTGGTGGACGGCAAAGTCTACGTCGGCAACTCTGGCGGCGAGATGGGCGTGGCGGGCTGGCTCGCCGCCCTGGACGTGAACACGGGAAAGGAGCTGTGGCGTGCGTACAGTGTGGGGCCGGACAGCCTCGTGCGCATCGGCCCCGACTTCAAGCCGTTCTACTCGTGGATGCGTGGCAAGGATCTCGGCGTCAGCACCTGGCCGGCTGACAAGTGGAAGCACGGCGCGGGCGCTGTATGGGGATGGGTGACGTACGATCCCGACCTGAAGCAGATCTTCTACGGCACCAGCAACACGGGTCCGTGGAACGCCGCGCAGCGGCCCGGCCTGAACCTGTGGACGAGCAGCGTGTTTGCGCGGAAGGCCGACAACGGTATGGCGACGTGGGCGTATGCGATGACGCCGCACAACGAATGGGACTACGACGCGGTGAACGAGAACATCCTCGTCGATCTCCCGATCAACGGCCAGACGCGCAAGGTGATGGTGCAGTTCAACCGCAACGGCTACGCATACACCATCGACCGCACGACGGGCGAGGTGCTGGTGGCCAAGCCGTTCGGTCACGAGAACTGGTCATCGGGCGTCGACCCGAAGACGGCGATGCCGATCGTGAACGCCGACAAGCAGACCGTGCCGCCGGGCCGTTGGATCCGCGACATCTGTCCCGCCGACATCGGCGTAAAGGACTTCGAGCCGTCGGCGTTCTCGCCGAGGACGGGGCTGTTCTACGTCTCGGTGCAGAACATCTGCATGGACTACAAGGGCCGCGAGGTGAGCTACATCGCCGGCACGCCGTACTGGGGCGCGGACATGACGCGGCATGTGGGACCGGGTGGCAACTACGGCGAGTTCATCGCCTTCGACGCCGCAACGGGCACGAAGGTGTGGGGGATCCCGGAACCGTTCCTGACTTACAGTGGAGCGATGGCGACGGCGGGTGACCTGGCCTTCTACGGCACGGTGGACGGCTGGTTCCGCGCCGTGAACGCGCGCACGGGGAAGGTGCTCTGGTCGCGCAAGCTCGGCTCCGGCATCATCTCCGCGCCGATGGCGTACACGGCGCCGGACGGTCACGAGTACATCGCCATCGCGGCGGGAGTGGGCGGCGGCGCGATGACGACGGCGAGCCAGCCCGGGTTCCCGGCGCGCGGCAGCAGCTACTACGTGTTCACGCTTGGGCAGAACATTCCAGCCACCGCTCCGTCCTCGCGGGGCAGTGAAGGCGGTGCGGGAAAGAAGCAGGGAGGGAAGCCGTGATGACTCTCACTGAGCGGCGTGCTCGACTCACGGCACTGGTTGCAGCAGGCGGCATGGTGATCGCGCTCGGCGCCTGCCGACAGGACACGCAGGACGTGCGCGGCGGTTCGCAGGGCAACGTCACGCTCCCGCAGGATCAGGCGAAAGTGGCGAAGGCCACCGACACGACGGGGCTGCCAGCCGAGGGAGCGCTGGCGCGCGTGGCGATCGGCGACCTCGCTGGTGTTGGCAACAATACCCTCGACGCGGACGTGGCGAATCCGTACGCGAACGATCGTGCAGGGGTGGAAGTGGGCCACGACTACTTCATCAAGATGAACTGCGCGTCGTGCCACGGATACGATCTCAAGGGCGGCATGGGACCGGATCTCACCGACACGTACTGGCGTTACGGCGGCTCGCCGGCGGACATCTACAAGTCGATCTACGAGGGGCGTCCGCAGGGGATGCCGGCGTGGGGGCGTGCGCTGCCGGAGGCGGTGATCTGGAAGCTGGTGTCGTTCATCCAGTCCAAGGGTGGCGCGTATCCGGGGAATCTCGCCGATCGCGGGCGCCAGGGCGATCTGGGGGACAACACCGATACGACGTCGTTCAGCACCCTCAAGGGCAGGAACAATGTGCACTGACGGCGTCGCGCCGCGCCGCTCGCGTGTCGGCGCGCGGTGCGCGACGCCGCTCGTCGCCGCGCTGCTGCTCGCGGCGTGCAACGGCACGACGTCGTACATGGATGCCACCGGCGACGCGGGCCATCGCGAGGCCACGCTCGGCTGGTGGCTCACTGCCGTGGCGTGCGCCGTGGTGGCGTTCGTGATCGTCGCGGTCCTCCTCGGCATCGCGCGACACCGGAACGACCCGCATCGCGGTGAAGAGGGCGTGATGGAGCGCCGCGACGTGAAGTCCGGGTTGTCGTGGATCTATGTCGGTGTCGCGGTGTCGGTGGTCATCCTCGCCATCAGCTTTGCCGGTACGCTGGTGACGTTGAACGCCGCGAGCCGGCCGTCGATCACGCCATCGATGACGATCGACGTGACCGGTCACCAATGGTGGTGGGAAGTCACCTACTCGCAGGCGAACGATCCGGCGCTGGGCTTCACGACGGCCAACGAGATACACCTGCCGGTGGGAGAACCGGTGCGCGTGCGACTCCACTCGGCCGACGTAATCCACAGCTTCTGGCTGCCGCAGATCGCCGGGAAGATGGATGTCATTCCCGGGCAGGTGAACGAGACCTGGCTCGAAGCGCGGAAGGCGGGCAATTCACGCGGGATGTGCGGCGAGTACTGCGGGATGCAGCACGCGGCGATGGCACTCGACGTGACGGCCGAATCGCCGGAGGCGTTCAAGCAGTGGGCGGACGAGCGCCGCTCGGGCGCCGCGACGCCGACCACCGCGTCGGCGAGCGCCGGCCGCGTCGTGTTCGTACGCTCGTGCGGGGCCTGTCACTCCGTGATGGGCAGCGATGCCCTTGGCCGAGTGGGGCCGGACCTCACGCACGTGGCGAGTCGCACGACGATCGGCGCGGGTGCGCTGAGCAACACGCCAGCGCACCTGGCGCAGTGGATCCAGGATGCGCCCGGCGTGAAGGAAGGGGCGCGGATGCCGGCCATCCCGCTCAGCGATGCCGAGCTGCGCGACGTGATCGCGTACATCCAGACGCTGCACTGACCGAAGGCCGGCGCACCGACACCACTCGAGGAACCAGACCGTGGCAGCTACCGCCGTCGATCGCGTAGATACAGTCCAACTCCGGGAGACGTGGGAAACCCCGCGCGGATGGCGTGGCACGCTCTCGAGCGTCGATCACAAGACCATCGGCCTGCGCTACCTCGTCACGTCCATCGTCTTTCTCGTCATCGGCGGCATCGAAGCGCTGATGATGCGGTCGCAGCTGGCCGTGAGCAACGAGCACATGCTCTCGGCGAACCTGTACGACCAGATGTTCAGCATGCACGGCGTGACGATGATCTTCCTCTACGCCGCACCGGTGCTGTCGGGGTTCAGCAACTACCTGTGGCCGCTGATGCTCGGCTCGCGCGACATGGCGTATCCGCGGCTGAACGCGCTGTCGTACTGGGTCTATCTCGTGGCGGGGATCTTCCTGTACACGAGCCTGCCGCTGGGCGCGATGCCGAACGCGGGGTGGTTCGACTACGTGCCGTACGCGTCGCGGGCGTACAATCCCGGGCTGAACATCGACTTCTATGCGCTCACGGTCCTGCTGCTGGCGGTGTCCACCACAGTGGGCTCGATCAACTTCGTGACGACGCTGTTCAAGACGCGCGCGCCGGGCATGTCGCTCAACCGGCTGCCGATCATCGTGTGGGGCACGCTGACCGCATCGATCGCCAACATCTTCGCGCTGCCGGCGCTGAGCGCAGCGGCCATCATGCTGTTCCTCGACCGGCGGTATGGCGCGCACTTCTTCGACGCCGCGGCGGGCGGGCATCCGATGCTGTGGCAGCACCTGTTCTGGATCTTCGGCCACCCGTGGGTCTACATCATCGTGCTGCCGGCGATGGGCATCGTGTCGGATGCGCTGCCGACGTTCTGCCGGCGTCCGCTGGTCGGCTACACCTTCGTGGCGCTGGCCACCGTGACCACCGGACTGCTCGGCTTCGGCGTGTGGATCCACCACATGTTCGCCACCGGCATTCCGCCAATGGCGCTCGCCTTCTTCGGCGCGGTCTCGATCTTCATCACCATCCCGAGCGCGGTGGCGGTGTTCTCGTGGCTGGCCACGATCTGGTACGGACGACCGTGGTATCCGGCGGCGATGAAGTTCATGGTCGGGTTCATCGTGCTGTTCGTCATCGGCGGCGTGAGTGGCGTGATGACGGCGGCGGTGCCGTTCGATTTCCAGCTCACCGACACGTACTTCGTGGTCGCGCACCTCCACTACGTGCTGGTGGGGATCAACGTCTTCCCCGTGCTGGCCGGCGTCTACTACTGGTTCCCCAAGTTCACGGGCCGGCTGATGGACGAAAAGCTGGGCACGTGGAACTTCTGGACGATGTTCATCGGCGCGAACCTCGTGTTCTTCCCGATGCACATCCTGGGCATGCTCGGCATGCCGCGGCGCGTCTATACGTATCCCGCGGGGTTGGGTTGGGACGTCTACAACCTGATCGAGACCGTCGGCGCCTACCTGTTCGCGATCGGCGTGCTGATGTTCGCGTGGAACGTGTGGAAGAGCCGCCGCGGCGGCGCGCCGGCCGGTCCGAACCCGTGGGATGCCGGCACGCTCGAGTGGAGCATGCCGTCACCGCCGCCCGCGTACAACTTTGCCGTGATCCCGACCATCGGCAGTCGTCACCCGCTGTGGGAAGACCGCCTTGGTGAGGGGTCGGCGTCGTCCACCCTGGCGCGCGGTCCGGTGCTCGACAGTGGACGTGAGACGTTCGCCACCTCGCCGCTGGATGCCGAGCCGCGCGCCGTGATGCGGATGCCCGAAGACAGCTACGCACCGCTGTCGGTGGCCATCTCGTGCGGGCTGATCGCGTACGGGCTGCTGTTCGGCCTGTTGTGGCTGTCGGCGATCGGTGTCGTGGCGCTGGCGGCGAGCGCGATCGCCTGGCTGTGGCCAGATGCGGCGACGCAGTTCCTCGGCACGATGAACACGGAGTTCGGCGAGCTCCCGGTGGGCGCGAGCGGGAAGCACAGCGTGGGATGGTGGGGAATGGTGGGCGTGGTGACCACGGAAGCGTGCTTCTTCGCCTACCTGCTGTTCAGCTACTTCTACCTCGCGTCGATGTCGACCAATCCCTGGCCGGCCGATGCGCCCAAGCTCGGGCTGCCGATCATCAACACCGGCATCCTGCTGCTGAGCAGCGTGGTGGCGCTGTGGGGGACGCGGGGCATCGAGCGCGGGAACACGCGGCGCCTGCGGCTCGGCATCGGCGGTGCGCTCGTGCTCGGCATCCTGTTCCTCGTGCTGCAGGGCGTGGAGTACTCACGCGAGAAGCTCTCGTTCACGCACGATGCATATGGATCGCTGTTCTACACGATCACCGGCTTCCACGGCGCTCACGTATTCGTCGGCCTCATCATGCTGGCGGTGGTGCTGGTACGCGCCCTGCGCGGACACTTTGCACAGGCGCGGTACGAAGCGGTCACGAACGCCACGCTGTACTGGCACTTCGTCGACGCCGTCTGGCTGGCCGTGTTCACGACGATCTACATCACGCCGCACCTGAGGTAGCGATGGCACACGCCGAAGCGCCCGACCGGCTCGACATGGCGAGAACGGAGGCTGGCCATCCGGCGCCCGCGCGTGGGAACGTCGCGCTGTGGACGCTGTGGTTCGGATTCCTCGGCGCGCCGCTCGGCTGGACGCTGCAGACGCTGGCGAACACGGCCGTCGCATCGCACGGCTGCTATCCGCAGCTCTTCCCGCTCGACAAGCCGCTCACGGGCGGCATGCGCGGCATCCTGTTCGTGATCAGCATCGTCGCCATCGCCGCTGGCGTGGCCGCGCTGGCCGTGTCGTTCTCGACCTGGCGACGCACGAACAGCGAGCATCAGGAGAAGTCGGGCAATGCTGCTCGCGGACACGGCCAGAGCACGGCCGCCCTCGAGACGGGAGAAGGGCGCACGCGGTTCATGGCGATGTCCGGCGTGTTGACGAGCATCGTCTTTCTCGTCGTGATCCTCGCGCATACCGCCGCAATATTCGTCGTGATTCCATGCGGCGGCTGACGCGCCTTCCGGCCAGCGGCCGCTCTCCCCACCAGCCGAGACCGACATGAGCCCAGTCAAGCACGCCGTATCAGGCCCCGCCCTCACCTTCTCCCTGACCGAGGAGATGGCGTCGTTGAAGAGCGAGCTGCGCAATGCGCCGGCACGCGCAGCGAAGACGCTCATCAAGGAAGGACCGGTGACAGTGACGCTGATCGGCGTGAATGCCGGCGGCTCGCTGCACGCGCACAAGGCCGACGGCCCGATCACGGTGCAGGTGCTGGAGGGCGAGGTGGAATTCGCCATCGGCGAGACGACTCGGTCCCTCCCTGCAGGGACGCTGCTCGCGCTGGATGGCGGCATCACGCACGCCGTGCATTCGGCGCACGGCGGGGTGTTCCTGCTGACGGTGGTGAACGCCGGGTAGCGCTACCGGATGGCCAGCACGTGGATGAGCGTGAGGCTCAGCGTGAGCAGCACGAGCAGTGAGCCACTCACGGTCAGCATCACCGGTCGCCCGACGTGCGCGATGGCGCGCAGGTCCACGCCGAGGCCGAGGCCGGCCATGGCGAGCACGGTGAGCCAGGTGGAGAGTGTCTTCATCGGGTCGGCAACGTGTGCGGGGATCACGCCGCCGGAGCGCAGTGCGGCGAACAGCATGAAGCCGATGATGAACCAGGGCACGAAGCGGGTCAGCTGCGGGCGGCGCGCCGCCGGGCGATCCGTAGCGACCGTCTCGCGCCGTGCCGGATTGCGCAGCGCAAAGAACAGCACCACCGGGCCGAGCATGAGCACGCGCATCAGCTTCACCAGCGTGCCCACCTGACCGGAGAGCACACTGACCGGGAATGCCGCCGCGAGCACCTGCGGCACGGCGTAGACGGTGAGGCCCGCCATCACGCCGTACTGATAGTCGCTCAGCGCCAGCGGGTGCACGAGCAGCGGCAGCCCGACGACGACGACCACGCCGAGGATGGCGGTGAAGGCGATGGACGACGCGACGTGCTCCTGGTCGGCGCCGATCACCGGCGCGACGGCGGCGATGGCAGAGTTGCCGCAGATGGAATTACCGCAGGCGACGAGCACGGCGAGGTTGCGCGGCAGGCCGAGCAGGCGACCGATGGTGTAGCTCGCGGCGAGTCCGAGCAAGACGAGCAGCACGATGCCGAGCGCGAGCGACGGCCCCGAGCGGAGCAGCAGGGGCAGGTCGACGGAGGCGCCGAGGAGCACGATGGCGACCTCGAGCACCTCCTTGGCGGCGAAGCGCACGCCGGCGCCGGCGTGCGCCGGTGGCGACCAGGCGGTGCGGACGAGCATGCCGATCAGGATGGCCACGACGAGCCCTTCGATCACGGGATGTCCGAACAGGCGCGTCTCGACGTCAGCGATGGCGAGAGAGGCGACGCTCACCGCGCCGGCGAGGGCGAGACCGGGGAGCAGCCGGGGGACGGAGTATCGGGCGTCGTTGGACATGACCGCACGCTAGCCGTGGCGGCGGCATGAATCAAAGACAGTGTTTTCATGATTCCATTACCTTGATGCATGACTCTCAACCTTCATCACCTGCGGGTCTTCGCGCGGGTGGCGCAGGAGGGCGGCTTCACGCGCGCCGCGCAGTCGCTGCGCCTGAGCCAGCCGGCGGTGTCGAAGGCGGTGCGCGAGCTGGAGCGACAGACGGGCGTTCCGCTGCTCGAGCGGGCCGGCCGCGCAACGCGACTCACCGCGGCGGGCGAGGCGCTCTACGCGCGGGCGCGTGAGCTGTTCGCCGTGGAGCAGTCGGCGGAGGAGGAGCTACGCGCGCTTCGCGGATTGAGCGGCGGCGTGCTGCGCGTCGGAGCGAGCACCACGGTCGCGACGTACCTGCTGTTTCCCTACCTGGCGCGCTTCCGCCAGGCGAACCCGCGCGTCGAGCTGCAGGTATCGAGTGCGAACACACGGGCGATCGCCCGCGCGCTGCTCGAGCGACGGCTGGACATCGCGCTCGTGGAAGGACCGGTGCGGCATCCCCAGATCGACGTCGTACCGTGGCGCGAGGACGAACTGGTGGTGATCTCCTCGCCGTCGCATCGCTTCGCATCGAAGCGCAGCATCAGGCTGGACGAGCTGGCGGCCGAGCCGCTCATCGTCCGCGAGCCCGGTTCCGGTACGCGGAAGGTGGCCGAACGCGCACTCGCCGCGCGCGGCGTGGCGCCGACGGTCGCGCTGCAGCTCGGCAGCACGGAGGCGATCAAGCAGGCCGTCGCCGCGGGCCTCGGCGTCGCATTCGTGTCGCGCTTCGCCGTGGAGGAGCAGGTGACGCTTGGCCGGATCGCTGCCGTGCGCGTCCGCGAGGAGGCGGTCGGGCGGACGCTCACCGAACTGCGGCTCCGTGGCCGGTCGCCGGGGCCAGCAACGGTGGCGTTCCGTGAACTGCTCGCGCCTGGCTGAGCGCTCGCGGCTATACCTCGCGTTCCATCGCGATCTCCACGCGCAGGCTCTCGTCGTCGCGGAAGATCGTCGCGAGGGCGAGCGTCCTGCCGCCCTGCTGGTAGCGCACAGCGGCGTCGCGCTTTGCAGGGTCGCCGTCCACCACGATGCGATCCCACTTCTCGGCGTGGCCCACGTAGTTGATGCTGACGTCGTAGTGCGCACTCCAGAAGAAGGGAACCTGGTCGTAGCGCTCGCCGTCGCCGAGAATGTTGCGCGCCGCGGTCTGCCCCATGCGCTGCGCGACGACCCAGTGTTCGACGCGGATGTCCTGGCCGGTGTGCGGATCGGGCCAGCGGGCGATGTCACCGACGGCGTACACGTCGGGCGCGCTGGTGAGAAGCAGCTCGTTGACCTTGACGCCACGGTCCATTGCGAGGCCGGCCTGCTCGGCGAGCGAGAGGCGCGGGCGCACGCCGACGCCCATCACCACGAGATCGGCGTCGAGTGACGTGCCGTCGTCCAGCACCACGGCAGTCTTCTCGACGCGCGCCGGCTTGCGTCCGAGGTGGAAGACGACGCCCTTCTCCTCGTGCAGCGACTTGATGAAGCTGCCAAGCTGCGGGCCGAGCACTCGCTCGAGCGGCAGCTGCTCCGGAGCGACGACGTGCACGTCGAGCCCACGCGTGCGCAGCGAAGCGGCGGTCTCGAGGCCGATGAAGCTCGCGCCGACGACGACGGCAGGTTTAGCGTTCTTCGCCGCGGCGATGATGGCATCGCTGTCGGCGAGCGAGCGCAGGTAGTGCACGCGCGGGTCGTCCTCGCCGGGCAGACCGAGGTGGATCGGGTCGGCGCCGGTGGCGAGGACCAACGCGTCGTAGCGGATGGGATCGTGACCCTCCACCTCGAGCCGCCTGGCGGAGGTGTCGAGGCGAGTGGCGCGCGCACGGACGATGGTGATGTCGTGCTGCTGGTAGAAGTCGTCGGGGCGCAGCGGGATCCACTCCGGCGGCGCGTTGCCGGCGAGATAATCCTTGGACAGGTTCGGGCGGTCGTAGGGTGACCGTCGTTCCTCGTCGACAATGGTGATGCTCCCCGTGTAGCCGCAGCGGCGCAGCATCTCGGCGGCGGCCGAACCCGCGGCGCCCGCGCCGACGATGACGACGTCGCGCGGCGTGACGCGTGGCGGATTCGCAGCGGGGTACGTAGGTGCGAGCGGATCGCGCTCTTCCTTCTTCGTGACGACCACGCGTTCGCCACGACGTTCGACGCGGTAGCAGGCCACGGGCGACAGCGCGGGTGCGCGCAGTGCTTCGCCGTTGCGCAGGCTGAAGCAGGCGTGGTGCCAGGGGCAGCGCACGGTGTCGCCGTCGATCACGCCTTCGGCGAGCGGGCCGCCGTAGTGCGTGCAGGTCGCGCCGATGGCGAAGTAGTCGTCGGCGACGCGTGCAAGCAGCACTGGATCGCCGTGGGCGTGGCCGAGCAGCGATGCGCCGGGTGCGAGCTCGTCGGCCACGACGCCGGCGGCGAGGTCGGGACCGGTGAGATTCCCTTCTTGCCCTGCCATCCACGCCTCCGGTGAGAAGAGTGGTGGCGAAGCTACTGATCGGGCGCGGCTGGCAACAGCAGGGTGAAAGTCGCGCCGCCGCCAGGTGTCTCGCTCAGACGGAGATCGCCGCCCAGCATGCGCGAGACTCGCCGGGCGATGGCGAGTCCGACGCCGGCGCCGTCGGCTCCGCTCGTCGTCGGCACGCGAAAGAATTCGTCGAATACGTGCTCGCGCATCTTTTCCGGGATCCCTGGTCCGTCGTCCACGATGCTGAGCGCGACGGAGTGACCGAGCGCCTGATCGGTGACGACGGACGCCTTCACCTGCACGCAGCCGCCCGCCGGCGTGTACTTCACGGCATTGGACAGCAGGTTGCCGAGCACCTGTCGCACGCGAACCGGATCCGTCTCCACCTTGTCGACGTTGGCCGGGGCCTCCATCTCGAGTTGGAGGCCGGCGCTGTTCGCCATCGCGCGATAGTCGTCCGCGACCTCGCGCGCGATGGCGATGACATCGGTTTCGTTGCGATCGATGCGCAGGCCGCCTTCCGAGGCGCGCGACAGCTCGACGAGGTCGTTCACCGTCTCGAGAGTGGTGGAGAGCAGGTGGCGGAGCCGCCACACGACCTGGATCTGCGACTCGGGCACCGGTCCGAGCACGCCATCCGAGAGGAGGTCGGCGTAGCCGAGCGCAGCGCCGATGGGATTCTTGAGGTCGTGTGTCACGCCCCGCATCAGCGCCGACTTGGACGCCATGGCGGACTCGGCATCGAGGCGGCCCTGCCGAGCTTCATGCGAGAGCAGGAGCGTGCGGCGCGCGAGATACGCAACGGCCACGAGGGCCAGCAGGGCGAGTGGCACGAGCGCGGTGGGTACGAGCACGTTGATGCGCTCGAGTCGCGTGATCTCGGCGCGCTCGGCCATCGTGCCAGCGGTGAGCACGTCCTCGAGTCGCTGCGTGGCGGCGAGCGCCGCCTCGACGGCCTCCCAGCGCTTGTTGCGCATCGCCACCGATGCCGCGCTGTTGACGGGCGCGGTGCCGTCGAGCAGCTCGTTGCGCAGCCGGTCGTCTTCCGCCTGCCAGATGCGAATCGCCGCCCAGGCACTCTCGGCGTGGGCCACGGCCTCCGGACTGATCTGGCGGACGAGCGAATCGAGCAGGTGCTCGTCGACCATCGTGGTGGCGCGCGCCGAGATCGCCGCGGACTCGGCGGCCGTCGACTGGATGCCGCCGCGCGCCTGCTCGCTGCGCGCCGCCGTCTCGATGGCGAGCGCCGCCTGGAGGTCGTTCACCCGCACCAGCGCGGGCGACGTGTACTCCGTGGCGTGCCGGCGAACCGCGGTGAGACGATTGCTGGTGACGAGTGGTGCAGCGAAGAGCAGCACGAGCGCGGCAGCGATGAGCACCAGGGGGAGCCACCACCACCTGGACAACCCAGCGAATGCGTCGGTGTGGCCGTATCTTGGGTCCGGTCGCTTCATTCAAGTCACCAGCTCTTACTATTGCCGTGCCCACTGCCCGCAAATCCTACGGTACCCGGCAGCGCTTCGTTGGCAAAGTGGTGTGTCGCTCCCTGCGGATGTACGCCGTACTGCTGGCTGTAGTTCCGCTCGCCTGTGGCGGAGGTGCGGAGCGTGCGGGTCCGCGCGTGGTGGGGGTCTCCAAGCAGATCAACGAGTTCCTGTACGAGATCGGCGCCGAGAGCGTGCTCGTGGCTCGCGACCTCACGTCCATCTACCCGCCAGCGATCCGCAGCCTGCCGTCGGTGGGATATCACCGGGCGTTGAGCGCGGAAGGGATCATCTCGATGCGCCCGACGATGCTGCTCACCGACGGCAATCTCGGTCCCGACGCCGTGGTGGAGCAGGTGAAGAAGGTGGGCATTCCCGTGTTGATCATGACACCGGGGAGCACGGTGGACAGCGCGCAGGCGCTGATGGCGCAGCTCGGCGAGCGGTTCGGGCGCAAGGCGGCCGCCGACAGCGTGATCGCAGCGTGGAAGCTGGACATGTCCCGCGCGCTCGCGGACTCGACACGGTGGATGGGTGCGCCGAAGCCACGCGTGCTCGTGATGCACTTCGGGCAGCTCAACAACAGCTATCTCGCCCTCAAGCGGGGCTCGCCGGCGGACCGGATCATCGAATGGGCGGGCGGCGTGAACGCGGTGGATTCGGTGGGCGGAATGATGCGACTCACGCCGGAGCTGATCGCCCGCGCCGCGCCCGACGTGATCATCGCCACCGACGTCGGCTTCGATCGAACGGGCAGCGCGCAGAAGTTCGCCGAGCTGCCCGGGGTGTCGCTCACGCCGGCGGCGAAGTCAGGGCGCATCTACCGGGTGGACGAAACCGAAGTGATGTACTTCAGTCCGCGGACGCCGGCGAGCATTCGCAAGGTCGCGGGTTGGCTGCATCCCGCGGCGACGAGCGCTGGTGCCCGGTGACGCCGCGCGGGTGACGTCATCGGCCCGACACAGCGACGCGAGCGCGCTGCTGCTGCTCGCCGCGCTGCTGGTGGTGGCGCTCGTGGTGTCGTGTGCCGTCGGTGCGTTCACCTTCTCGCCGGCGCGGATGGCGAGCTATCTCGCGCAGGCGATGGGGCTGACGTCGCCGAGCGAGACCGATGCGCTGGGGCGGAACGTGTTCCTCCAGCTGCGACTGCCGCGCGTGCTGCTCTCGGCGCTCACCGGCGCCGTGCTGGGTGTGTCGGGCACGATCATGCAGGGGCTGTTTCGCAATCCGATCGTCGAGCCCGGGCTGGCGGGAACGTCGGCCGGTGCCGCGCTCGGTGCGTCGCTGGTGTTCGTGCTCGGCGGTGGAACGTCGGCGCTCTCGGCGCCACTCGGATCGCTCGCCGTGCCGCTGATGGCGTTCGCCGGCGCATTCGGCGCCACGATGCTCGTGTACCGCGTGTCGTCGACGTTCGGCAAGGTGAACGTGTTCACGCTGCTGCTCGCCGGCATCGCGGTGAACGCGGTGTGCGGCGCGGGCACCGGCTTCCTGTCGTACATCGCGCGCGACCCGCAGGCGCGCAACATCACCTTCTGGAACCTCGGCACGTTCACCACCGCCGACTGGCGCGGCGTGCTGGTGGTGGCGGTGAGCTTCGTCGTCTGCTTCGTGCTCACGCTGCGCGATGCCAAGGCGCTCAACGCGCTGATGCTCGGCGAGGACGAGGCGGCGCTGCTCGGCATGAACCCGCAGCGGCTGATCATCCGACTGCTGGTGCTGAACACCATCATGGTGGCCACCGCGACGGCGATGGTGGGCGTGATCGCGTTCGTCGGACTGGTGGTGCCGCACGTGCTGCGGATGGTGAAGTCGTCCGACTACGGATTCCTGCTGCCGGGATCGGCGCTCCTTGGCGCGCTGATGATGGTGGTGGTGGACGTGGTGGCGCGCCTGATCATTCCGCCGGCGGAGCTGCCGGTGGGGATCATCACGGCGGTGGTTGGCGCGCCAGTGTTCCTCTGGATCCTGCTGCGACAGCAGCGGCGTGGCAGTGCCGGCTACTATGGATGAGTGCGCGCCCGTGAATGCGGCCGGCGTCCTCCTCCGCGACGTGAGCTACGTGGTGGGCGAGACCCGCATCCTGGACGACGTGAGCGTCCACTTCCGGCCCGGCCGGTTCAACGTGGTGCTCGGTCCGAATGGCGCGGGCAAGTCGACACTGCTGCGCGTCGCGACCGGACTCGCGTCGCCGACGAATGGTGCGGTGACCTACGACGGCGAGCCGCTCGCCGCCTTCGGCGCGCAGCGCCTGGCGCGCACGCGGGCCGTGCTGTCGCAGCACGTGGAGCTCGCCTTTCCGCTGCCGGTGGCCGACGTGGCGATGATGGGACGCTATCCGCACTACGCTCGCGTGCCCACGTCACGTGACCGCGAGATCGTGGACGCCGCGCTGGCGCTGGTGGGGATGACGGAGCGCGCGGCGCAGCCGTACTCCACCCTATCCGGCGGCGAGCAGCAGAAGGTGCAGCTGGCGCGCGTGCTGTCGCAGATCTGGACGGACGACCTGGATGCGGCAGGCCAGAGCTCGCGCTTCCTCTTTCTCGACGAGCCGACGAGCAGCCTCGACGTGCATTACCAGCTCCACCTGCTGGATGTGGCGCGCGGGCTCCTGGAAGGACGGTGCACGGTGGTCGCCATCCTCCACGACCTCAACGTGGCGTTCCGCTACGGGGATCAGTTCGTGATTCTCGAGAGTGGACGCGTGGCGTGGAACGGCGAGCGCGCCGACGAGATCCCTCTCCCTGTACTCGAGCGTGTGTTCCGCGTGAAGGCGCGGCGAGTGGGCAGCGCGGACGACGACGGCCCGCTGCTGCAGTTCACGCTCTGACGTCGTCACGGCCGGAGGACCGGAGGTCGGATTGCCCTCGCTTGACAAATCAAAATAATTTGTTTGATTAGGATCATGGCCGTCGCTACCACTCCCGATCTCGATCGCGCTGTCGCGCTCTTTCATGCGCTGTCGGATGCCACGCGTCTCGCGGCGCTGGACATGCTGCGTGATGGCGAGCGGTGTGTCTGCGAGCTGCAGGACGAGCTCGACGTGGCGCAGTCGCGGCTGTCGTTCCACCTGAAGGTGCTGAAGGACGCGGGGCTGGTGGAGGATCGGCGCGAAGGGCGGTGGTCGTACTACACCATCGTGCCCGGTGCGCTGGAGGAGGCGCACGATCTCGTCGTGCAGTTCGTCCCGAAGCCGGCCTTCGGCGGCCGAAAGCTGCAGGTCCTCAGTTCCAGGAACAGGTCCGGGGCTTCGGGGCGCTGCTGCGGTTGATCGATGAATCGAGGACTACGGAACGCGTGAGCGGCCGTTCGAATCATCAACATTTCTTGATCGAGGAGCGGAGCATGACTACCAACGTTGGCAGTGACATCACGGCGGCCGTACGCGAGAAGTACGGCGAGGCGGCGCGCCGCGTCCTGGGTGGTGAGAGCATCCCCGCCGACTGCTGCGGCAAGACGGGCTGCTGCAGCGGCGCTGCGGCGCCGTCGTGTGATCCCATCACCTCCAACCTCTACGCCACCGGCCAGACGGACGAGCTGCCATCGGCAGCGGTGCTCGCGTCGCTCGGCTGCGGAAACCCAACAGCGCTCGCCGAGCTGCACGAAGGGGAAGTCGTGCTCGACCTCGGTTCCGGCGGCGGAATCGACGTGCTGCTGTCGGCGCGCCGAGTGGGACCCACCGGCAAGGCGTATGGCCTGGACATGACGGCCGACATGCTCGAGCTGGCGCGGCGCAATGCCGAAGAGGCGGGAGTGAGCAACGTCGAGTTCCTGCGCGGGCAGATCGAACAGATCCCGCTGCCGGGCAACAGCGTGGACGTGATCATCTCCAACTGCGTGATCAACCTCTCGGGCGACAAGCGTGCCGTGCTCGCCGAGGCGTTCCGCGTCCTCAAGCCGGGCGGCCGGTTTGCCGTGAGCGACGTCGTGGTGCGCGGCGAGACGCCGGCCGACGTGCGAAAGAACATGGAGCTGTGGATCGGATGCGTGGCAGGCGCGCTCGAGGAGCAGGAGTTCCTCACCATGCTGCGCGACGTCGGCTTCGAGAATCCGAGCATCGAGCCGACGCGGATCTACCAGGCTGAGGACGCCGCCGCCTTTCTCGCGGGATCGGGGCTCGACGTCGACAGGTTCGCGCGGGAGATCGACGGAAAGTTCATGAGCGGCTTCGTGCGCGCCACCAAGCCCGGATCTTCGTCGAAGCCGCGCCGCGCCCTGCATGCGCTCGGCAAGAACGAAGACGATGCTTGCTGCGCACCCGGCTGCTGCGATTGAAGGGGCACTGCGATGATCACCGAAGGGCATGACGTCGCCGCTATCCGGCACGCTGCGCCGGAGGACCTGGCGGCCATCGAACGGCTTCTCGTCGCGAATCACCTGCCCACGGACGGCGTAGCCGACGCGCTGAATGGCTTCTTCGTCGCCGAGCACGGTGGCGAGCTGGTTGGTGTGGCGGGCGTGGAGGAATGCGAGGAGTTCGGGTTGCTCCGTTCCACTGCAGTGTCGCCCGAGTGGCGCGGTCGTGGTCTCGGGCGGCAGCTCGTGCAACGTGCCATCGCCGAGTCGGACACGAAGGGCGTGCAGGCGTTGTACCTGCTGACGACGACGGCCGAGCAGTACTTTCCCAGCTTCGGCTTCGCGAGAACGACGCGTGACGACGTGCCGGACGCGATACGTCGCACGGGCGAATTCACCGGTGCCTGTCCCGCATCGGCCACCGTGATGGTGTACGAGCTCGGGCGTCGGAACTCCGCTTCCTGATATCCGGTATTACGGGACGCGCTGCACCTCGCAACATCCAGCGCAGGGGGGTGACATGGAGGCGAGCATCACCTGGGCGCCGCTCCCGGCGACCTACGACCAGAACGACAACGGCAAGCTCGACCCGCGCGAACGTCGCGCGCTGCCGGACACGGCGTTCGCGTTTCGACGCCAGCGTGAGCTGCCACTGGTGGACGAGGAGTTCGTCCGCCAGGCGATCGAGGAGTTCGGCCCGGTGCTGGATGCCACGCCGGTGGAGCTGCGCACGGCGGCGGCGAACATCCGTGCGGCGGCCGCGCACTTCGGGGTGAACATCCCGTATGGCGCGCTGCGCCTGCCGGACGGCCTCGAGTAGACGCGCGGAAGGCGGGAGCGCAGAGGTACTTCCAGCTCGCGACAGCTCACCGGCCGAAACCCGTTCGGCCGGCTGGGCGTATGGTCCGCTGATATTTCAACACTTTCAGCGTTCGTCGTGTCCAAGGGGAGACGCCAGGTCTCCGCCCTTACCCGACCCACTCCATGCGCCTTCGTCCCACCATCACTCTCCCGCTGCTCGGCGTGCTTCTCGCCGCGCACCCCGTCGCCGCACAGCAGGCGACGACCGATTCCACGCCGAGTACGCGTGCGGTGCGCGCCGAGCGGCCGCCGGTGATCGATGGACGGGAGGACGATCCGGTGTGGCGCACGGTGCCGGCGACGTCGGATTTCCTGGAGTTCCAGCCCGCGGAGGGGAAGGCGCCCCGGTTCAAGACGGAGTTCAAGGCGGCGTACGACGACCACAACCTGTACGTGTTCGTCCGCGCGTACGATCCGCACCCCGACAGCATCATGACGGCGCTCACGCGGCGCGACGTACGCGGGCCGTCCGATCAGCTGAAGGTGATGATCGACTCGTACCACGATCGCCGCTCGGGATTCGAGTTTGCCGTGAACCCGGTCGGAGTGAAGCGCGACTACGCGATGTACAACGACCAGGACGAGGATCAGTCGTGGGATGGGATCTGGGACGTCGCGACGCGCATCGATTCGCTCGGCTGGACGGCGGAGTTCAGGATTCCGTTCTCGCAGCTGCGCTACGCGAACATGCCGTCGCACGTCTTCGGCTTTTCCGTGTGGCGCGACATCGAGCGATTCAAGGAGCGCACGAGCTGGCCTCTTTTCCGGGGTTCCAAGGGCGGCGTGTCGTCGCAGCTGGGACTGCTCACCGGCATCGACGACATCACGCGCTTCCACCGCCTGGAGGTGACGCCGTACGCGCTGGCGCGGAGCACGAACGTTCCGGTGACCGCAGCGCCGGCTGGCACCACGCCGTGGGCGCAGTCGCAGCGGGCGTCGGCCGGCGTCGACGTGAAGTACGGCGTGACACCAAACCTCACGCTCGACGCGACGGTGAACCCGGACTTCGGCCAAGTGGAAGCGGATCCGTCGGTGGTGAACCTGAGCGCGTTCGAGACGTTCTTCCAGGAGAAGCGCCCGTTCTTCATCGAGGGAACGGGACTGTACAACTTCGAGCTCAACTGCAG
>Ga0070658_10001395_pt1 | contig 20620 bp, 19 predicted proteins | sample KBSC13metaG_FD_64664 | JGI IMG/M metagenome (GOLD analysis project Ga0070658, IMG submission 64664) | Corn rhizosphere microbial communities from Kellogg Biological Station, Michigan, USA - KBS C1-3 metaG | ecosystem: Host-associated > Plants > Roots > Rhizosphere > Soil ...
TGGGCAAGAAGTGGGCGGTGTTCGTGCTGGTGTGCGACGCCCTGAAGGGCTTTCTGCCGGTGACGGCCGCCAAGGCGTTCTGCCCGGGCCAGCCGGTGGTGGTGGCGCTGGCTGGCCTGGCCACCATCGTGGGCCACATGTTCACGATCTTCCTGCGCGGTCGGGGCGGCAAGGGTGTGGCCACGTCACTGGGCGTGTCGCTGGGCCTGTCGCCCGTGATCGGTCTGGCCTGCCTGGGCGTCTACGCGCTGACCTACGCGCTGACGCGGCTGTCGTCGCTGGGATCGCTGCTGGGGATCTGGTCGTTCCCTGTCATCGCAACCGTTCACGGCGGCATCGCCCGTCCCTATGTGGCGCTGTCCGTGGTGGTGGCGCTGCTGGTCACCCTGCGCCACCGCGCGAACATCCGCCGGCTGTTGCGGCGCGAGGAGAAGCGCGCCTGATCGCGCATGATCATTTCGGCCCCATCCGGTTGAGAATGAAAGGCGGGGTCAGATGGGGCGCGGCCGGCGATTGAGCCGGGCCCGGCCGAGCCACCTCGCCCATCGTTCGCACCGAGCGGGCGTCGGACCGACGGCCCATGATCCCCATCAGCCGGGGCTCCGGTGCCGGTAGCGGGTGGCGGTTGGAGATCAGCGGTGACGGCCCGCGGGTGACGCCCTTCAACCCGGCCAGCCCGACCACGATCGCGAAGACCTGCGCCACGCCGACGAATGCCAGCAGGGCGACGAACGCCAGCACGCCCTTGCGACGCGCCGCCCGCAGGCGGGCCCAGCAGTCCGCCGTGACCACCGTGCCGTCGGGGCGGCGGTGAAACCGCACGCACAGGCGGCCTTCCCGCGCCGCGATCAGCCGGACGACCTCGGCCCGGGCCAGCGCCTCGATGTTGTAGACGTTTTGCCGGCACTGGCCACAGAAGCGGACCCGGCTGTCGCCCGACATCGTGTCCCACGGGACGTCACAGGGGGTCTGGACATCCAGGTCGTCCAGCTCGGCGTCACAGGCCGCGGGCGAAGGAGAACGACGAGACCCATCGGAAGACAGGACGGGGAGGTGCCGCATGGTCCCCTCAACGCACGACGGCGCGGGAAGATCTGAAAGAATCGGCGGTGGTCATCCCGCTTCGACAACGGATCTTCTCGCCGGTTCCCCGGTGCGGGACTCCGAACGAGCCCGGGACACACTCCCGGGACATTGCATCCCACGGTCCGGCGGGGCAGTCTCTGCACCCACATCCATGATTGAGCTCGCCGGCGCGCCCGCGTTCACTGCTTCCCGCCTCGAAAAACGCCTGGCTGCCGTGCGCGCCACCAACCCCGCCGTCACGGCGCTGGGGGCCACGTTCGTGCACTTCGTCGACGAGGCGGCCCCCTTGGGTCCCGAGGATTCGGCCGTGCTGCAGCGCCTGCTGCGCTACGGGCCGCGGGTCGCGTCCACGCCGATCGCGGCGCCGGCGAAGCGGCTGCTGGTCGTCCCGCGCCTGGGGACCATCTCGCCCTGGTCGTCGAAGGCGACCGACATCGCGCGGGGCTGCGGCCTGACGGGCGTCCGCCGCATCGAGCGCGGCATCTGGTACGACGTGGCCGGGGCGATCGGCGACGAGAAAGCGCTGCGTGCCGCCCTGCACGACCGCATGACCGAGTCGGTGCTGGACAGCGCCGGCGCGGCCCAGGCGCTGTTCACGCGCGCCGAGCCGCGGCCCGTGGCGCGGGTGCTGGTCATCAACGAAGGCCGGGCGGCCCTGGAAGAGGCGAACACGCGCCTGGGCCTTGCCCTGGCCCCTGACGAGATCGATTACCTGCATGACGCCTATCGCAACGTCCTGCAGCGCGATCCCACCGACGTCGAGCTGATGATGTTCGCCCAGGCGAACAGCGAGCACTGCCGCCACAAGATCTTCAACGCCGACTTCGTCATCGACGGCCAGCGCGCGCCCCGGTCGCTGTTCAAGATGATCCGCCGCAGCACCGAGGCGTCGCCCGGCGGCGTGCTGTCCGCTTACAGCGACAACGCCTCGGTCATCGAGGGCTCGCCGGCCAGCCGCTTCTTCCCCGATCCGGACACGCACGTCTACGGCGCGCACAGCGAGCCCGTGCACATCCTGATGAAGGTCGAGACGCACAACCATCCCACGGCCATCTCGCCGTACCCGGGCGCGGCTACCGGCTCGGGCGGCGAGATCCGCGATGAGGGGGCCACCGGCCGCGGCGCCAAGCCCAAGGCGGGGCTGGTCGGCTTCGCCGTGTCGAACCTGCGCCTGCCCGGGGCGGTCCGCCCCTGGGAGAAGGACCACGGCAAGCCCGAGCGCATCGCCTCGGCCCTGGACATCATGCTGGAGGGACCGCTGGGCGGCGCGGCCTTCAACAACGAGTTCGGCCGGCCCAACATCTGCGGCATGTTCCGCACCTTCGAGCTGGAGGTCGGCGTGCCGGGCCAGCCCGACGCGCGCGAGGTGCGCGGCTACCACAAGCCCATCATGATCGCCGGTGGCCTGGGCAACATCCGCCCCGATCACGTGAAGAAGCACGAGATCCCGCCCGGCGCCGCCGTCATCGTGCTGGGCGGCCCGGCGCTGCTGATCGGCCTGGGCGGCGGCGCGGCCTCGTCGGTGGCCTCGGGCGCTTCGGCGGAGGATCTCGACTTCGCGTCGGTGCAGCGGGACAACGCCGAGATGGAGCGCCGCTGCCAGGAGGTGATCGATCGCTGCGTGGCGATGGGCGACGCCAACCCCATCGTGTCCATTCACGACGTGGGCGCCGGCGGCCTGTCGAACGCGCTGCCCGAGCTGGTGAACGACAGCGGCCGGGGCGCCCGCTTCGATCTGCGCAAGATCCCGAATGACGAGCCGGGCATGTCCCCGCTGGAGATCTGGTGCAACGAGGCGCAGGAGCGCTACGTGCTGGCGGTGTCGCCGCAGCACCTGGACGCCTTCGCGGCGCTGTGCGCGCGCGAGCGCTGTCCCCATGCGGTGCTGGGTCACGCCACCGACGACGGGCGGCTGGTGGTCGACGATTCCCACTTCGGAGACCGCCCCATCGAGCTGCCGCTGTCGGTGCTGCTCGGCAAGCCGCCCCGCATGACCCGCGACGTGCGGCACGCCGCCATCGCCACCCGGCCCTTCGCCACGGCGGGCGTCGACGTCCGGGACGCGGCGCTGCGCCTGCTGCGGCTGCCTACCATCGCCGACAAGACGTTCCTGGTCACCATCGGCGACCGCACGGTCGGAGGCCTGATCGCCCGCGACCAGATGGTGGGTCCCTGGCAAGTGCCGGTGGCCGACGCGGGCGTCACCTGCGCCGGCTTCGACACCTTCGCGGGCGAGGCGATGGCGATGGGCGAGCGCCCCCCGCTGGCGCTGCTGGACGCGGCCGCCTCGGCGCGCATGGCCGTGGGCGAGGCGCTCACCAACCTGGCCTCGGCGCCGGTGGCGAAGCTTTCGGACGTGAAGCTGTCGGCGAACTGGATGGCCCCGGCCGGTCACCCCGGCGAGGACGCGCGCCTCTACGACGCCGTCCGCGCGGTCGGCGCCGAGCTGTGCCCCGCGCTGGGCATCGCCATCCCGGTGGGCAAGGACTCGCTGTCGATGCGCACCGTCTGGCAGCAGAACGGCGAGACGCGCGCCGTGACCGCGCCGCTGTCGCTGATCATCAGCGCGTTCGCGCCCGTCACCGACGTCCGCCGCGCCTTGACGCCCGAGCTGCTGCGCGACGTGGAGGAGACGGTGCTGCTGCTGATCGATCTCGGCCGCGGCAAGAACCGCCTGGGCGCCTCGTGCCTGGCCCAGGTTTACGAGCAGCTGGGGGACGTGCCGCCCGACCTGGACGATCCCCGCGCCCTGGCGGCGTTCTTCGCGGCCATCCGCGAGCTGGCCGACGCGGGCGAGCTGCTGGCCTATCACGATCGCTCGGACGGGGGCCTGTTCGTCACGGCGGCGGAGATGGCGTTCGCGGGGCGCATCGGTGTCGAGCTGGATCTCGGGGCCCTGGTGGGCGGCGGCGGCGACGCGGTGGCCGCGCTGTTCAACGAGGAGCTGGGCGCGCTGGTCCAGGTGCGGGCCATCGACGTGCCCCGCGTGAACGCCGTGTTCGCGCGCCATGGTCTGTCCGACGCCGTGCACGCGATCGGCCGGGTGATGACCGACGATCGCATCGTCGTCCGCCGCGGTGCCCAGGTGCTGCTGGACGAGCCGCGCGGCTTCTTGCGCGGCGTGTGGTCCGAGACCACCCACGCCATGCAGCGGCTGCGCGACGACGCCGCCTGCGCGGACGAGGAGCAGACGGCGCGCCTGGACGCCACCGACCCCGGCCTGTCGGCGCGCCTGACGTTCGAGCCCAGCGCCGACCTGGCGGCGCGCTTCGGGTCGCCCGGCCCGCGCCCGCGCGTCGCCATCCTGCGCGAGCAGGGGGTGAACGGTCAGATCGAGATGGCGGCGGCCTTCGATCGCGCCGGCTTCGAGGCGGTCGACGTGCACATGAGCGACGTGCTCGCCGGCCGCGTCGACCTGGACCGCTTCCGGGGCCTGGCGGCCTGCGGCGGCTTCTCGTACGGCGACGTGCTGGGCGCCGGTGAGGGCTGGGCCAAGTCGATCCTGTTCCACGCCCGCACGCGCGAGGCGTTCAGCCGCTTCTTCGCCCGCCCCGACACGTTCACGCTGGGCGTCTGCAACGGCTGCCAGATGCTGGCGGCGCTGAAGGAGATCATCCCGGGCGCCGCCGACTGGCCGCGCTTCGTGCGCAACCGCAGCGAGCAGTTCGAGGCCCGCCTGTCGCGGGTGCGCATCGAGCCCGGCCCTTCGATCCTGTTCGCCGGCATGGCGGGCACCATGGCGCCCATCGCCGTCGCGCACGGAGAAGGCCGGGCGGAGTTCGGTTCGGACCAGCAGCGCGAGGCCTTTCATGCCGCCGGGCTGGTGTCGGCGCGCTTCGTCGACAACCACGGGCGCCTTGCCACCACCTATCCCGCGAACCCGAACGGCTCGCCCGACGCGATCACCGCCGTCACCACGCCCGACGGCCGCGTCACGGCGCTGATGCCGCACCCCGAGCGGGTCTTCCGCGCCGTGCAGCTGTCCTGGAACCCGTTCGTGGGACCGGACAGCGCCTGGTTGCGGCTGTTCAGGAACGCCCGGGCCTGGGTCGGCTGACGCTACAGGCGGGCCGGGGATCGCCCGCCAGCGCCAGGCGCACCAGCGCCACGATCAACAGCAGCGCGCCCGCCGGCCAGGTCGTCCCCCAATACCTGACAGAAGGCTGTCAGTGCGTCGTCCTATCAGTGGTCCACGCCCGATCGGGGCGCCACTAACAAAAAGGACGACATCATGACGACGAATCATCCGGTGGTCTGGTTCGAGGTGCTGGGGCAAGACGGCGAGAAGCTGCAGCGGTACTACGCCGAGCTGTTCGGCTGGAACATCGAGGTGGGCGGCCCCGGCAAGTACGGCGAGGTGAAGCCAGGGGCGAAGGGCATCGGGGGCGGCACCGCCGCGCAGTACCCGGGCACGCGCCCCTGGGTGACCTTCTACGTGGCGGCGAATGACGTCAGCGGCACGCTGGAGAAGGCGCAGCGGCTGGGCGGCAAGGTGGTCATGCCGACGCGCCGGATCCCCGATGGCCCCGAGGTGGCGGCGTTCGAGGACCCGGAGGGTCACGTCATCGGTCTGGTGAACGACAGCCCGGCTGCCGCACCGGCCTGAGCGCCGTCAGGCGATCACCAGCGCGACCGCGAACCCGTCGTAGCCCTTGCTGCCCACGGTCTGCACGGCGGTCGCGCTGACCCGCGGCGAGCGCGCCATCGCCTCGTTGGCGCGCCGCACACCCTGGACGGCCGGGTCCTGGCTATTCGGGTTCGCCACCTCGCCGTCGCGGATCACGTTGTCGAGCACGATCACGCTCCCCACGCGCGTCAGCTTCAGCGCCCACGACCAGTACTCGGCCTGGTTCTGCTTGTCGGCGTCGATGAACACGAAGTCGAACGGCCCGCGCTGCTCGGCCAGCAGGCGCGGCAGACTGTCCAGGGCCTTGCCCTCGACGATCTCGACCTGGACATCGCTGGCGCCGTCGAAGCCGGCGCGATTCAGGTTCTGGCGTGCCACCGCGGCGTGCTTCGGCACCGCTTCCAGCGTCACCACGCGCCCGCCGGCGGGCAGCGCGCGGGCCAGCCAGATCGTGCTGTACCCGCCCAGCGTGCCGATCTCCAGCACGCTGCGCGCGCCCTGCAGGCGCGCCATCAGGTGCAGCAACTTGCCCTGGTTGGGCGCCACCTGGATGGCCGGCAATCCCGCCGCCGCGCTGGCGCGCACCGCTTCGTCCAGGGCGGCGTCGGGCGGCACCATCAGGTCCGTCAGATACTGGTCGACCGCGGTCCACTGTTCGGCGCTCATGCGCGTAATTGAGCACGCCGTCCCGGCCGATGCACGTCGGCGGCGCTACAAGCGGCTGGCGTAGTCCATCTTCATCTGGTCGTACAGCGCCACGTCAGGCTGGGCGGTGTACGTGTTGCCCGAACGGCGCCACAGGTCATGCCCGGTGTTCCAGTCGCCCTGCGTGGTGGGCTCCCAGTTGAAGGTGCCCAGTCCCTGCTGGCCCGCCAGCCCGTAGACCACGTCGTTGATCTCGCGCTGCATGGGGCCGTACTCGGCCGCGAAGAACTTGAGGGCGGGGAACTTGGTGGCCAGACCGCTGAACGTGTTCGTCCACCCGGTCTTCGTGTTGGCGGCGCTGCTGGGATCGCCCTGGTAACGCTGGTAGCACGACTCGCCGAAGGCATCGAAGGCCACGCCCTGCTTCATGGCGTTCGTGATCCAGGTGGTGCTGGTGGCCAGCGCCGCCCCCTGGCTGTCGGTCGGCTTGTCACCGCCGCGGTCGATGTGCAGCGAGATCAGGATGGTCGGATCCACGTCCTTCACGCCCTGCACGCCGGCCTTCAACAGCATCCCCAGGTTGGTCCAGTTCGACGTGCTGCCGGTGATGGGGTTGTTGCCCGTCGGTTGACCGCCGCTGTCGCAGCGATGCAGCAGCATCCCCGGCGTCGTCTCGTTCCCGATCTGCACCATGTCCGGCCGGGCACCGCCGGCGACCAGCTGCATGATGGCGTCCCTGGTGTAGTCGTGCACCGCCGCCGCCAGGTCGGCGATCGTGGTCAGGCTTTGCCAGGCCACCGGGACGCACTGCTTGCCGGGATCCGCCCAGTTGTCGCTGTAATGAAAGTCCACCAGCAGCCCCATGCCGGCGGCCTTGATCGTCTTGCCGAACGCGACCGTGTGCGTGATGTCGTCGTAGCCGTTCGTCTTGTCGTAACCGTCGGCCGCCTTCGGATCGACGAACGTCCGCAGGCGAATGAAGTTGAAGCCGTGCGCCTTCATCTGGCCCAGCAGATCGGCCCTGGCCGCATCACTGGCCGGTTCCTGATCGGTGATGTCCGCGCCGACGAAGTAGCTGGCGCGAAACGCGCTGCCGCCCCCCGCGCCGGGCGCGCCACCGCTGGGGCTGCCGCCGCCGGTCGCGGCGCCACCCGTCGCTCCCGGACGCCCCGCCGTGCCCCCCGCAGCGCCGCGGCCACCACCACCGACGGCGCCGCCCGACCCGACCGTGCCGCCGCTTCCGATGGTGCCGCCGCTGGAGGCGCCCCCGCTGGCCGGAGCGCCTCCTCCCGATGCCGAGACCCCGCCGCTGCCGCTGGTTCCTCCCGAGCTGGCGCGCGCGCCGCCGGTGGCAGTCGCGAAACCGCCGCTGCCGCCGACGCCACCGCTGGCAGCCCCGCCGCTGCCGCTTGTCATCGCGCCCTGACCGCCCGAGCCGGCGGAAGCGCCACCGCTGGCGCTGGTCCCGCCGGTGGAGGCGCCGCACCCCGCGAGCGCGGCGCCGAGCAACACGCGCGCCGCCCGCCGCGCCATGCCGGACCAGGGGGAGATGCTGGATTTTCGGGAAGTCATGGGCAGGACCAGGAGTGTAGATCCTCGGGAGAGGCCGAAGACAGTGCCGCCGCTGGCCCCGATCGGTCCAGGTCCCCCGCCGGTCCATCGCGACAGCTGCCGGCGACGTGGCACGCGGCCACCCTGGTGGCGCGACGGAATCGGGGGTGCAGTTGCGCGTCGCGCTTCGACGCCACCGCCCGCGCGAATGTTCAAGACGCCCGGCGTTCCCGACAGCCGAGACTTCGGCGTGGAGCTTCGCGCGTGGAAACTTGCCCACGGATCTTCCGTTCGCCTCCGTGGTGCCGTCCGTTCACGCCCGTGCCGTGACGGGCGCGCCACACCACATTTGCGCGCAGGCCGCCCCGATACGATCTGGAGACGTTCACCGGGACGAAGGCCGGCCGGTCCGTTCCCTGCGCGCAACGTGCGTCGTGAACATCACATGTCGCCGCTGGCGCACGTCTTGCGAGTCCCTGCGCGCAAGGAGTACCCCATGACGAAGTATGTTTTTCCACTGATCGCGATCGCCCTGACTGTCTCGCTGTCGGCTTGTCGCATCGAACGAGACGAGCACGACCACGATTACTGCGCCCATCATCCGTCCGACTGTGGTGGATATCCGCCAGGGATAGACACCTGCTACAGCGACTACAACTGCGACTCGGGCCGCTACTGCGACCAGTCGTCGTTCACCTGCACGATCTCGATTGTCTGTGACTCGTCGCAGGCTTGCCCCGCCGGCTTTCAGTGCGACCCGCGCGCCACCTGCGTCCCCAGCGGCGGGACGGCGACGGGCGGCGTGACCGGTAACGGCGGTCATCGCGGCGTGGGTGGCGCCGGCGGCCGCGGCGGGCAGGCGGGAGCCGGCGCGGTCACGTCCGGGTCGGGCGGCATCCCGGGCTCGGGCGGTGTGACCGCCTCGGGAGGCGCCGCCGGCGGCGTCACCGGTAGCGCGGGCAGCAGCGCAACCGGCGGAGCCAGCGGCCTGGGCGGTGGCCTGGGGACGCTGGGCGAAGGCGGCGCCACGGCCGGTTCGTGCACCAGCAACACGGAGTGCCCCTCCGCCGACTGCTGCGTCTCGGGCATCTGCCAGCCCAAGCCCACCGGCGCGGCGCCGACCTGTCGCTTCAACACCGAGTGCGGCGCGGATGGCCGCTGCCGGAACGGCGCCTGCGAGTATCCCTGCACCACGGCCGCGCAATGTGGCAGCGGTGACGCGTGCACGGGCGGCTTCTGCGTGGAGAACGCCGCCTCGGCAGGTCAGTGCGTCTACAACGGCAACTGCGCCGCCGGCCAGGTCTGCGTGAACGGAAGCTGCCGCGCGGGGTGCACCAGCGACAACCAGTGCGGCCCCCTGGACGTCTGCGCGGCTGGCTACTGCCAGGCCAACCAGCGCCCGCGGCCCCAGTGCCGCACCAACGGCGACTGCGCGGCGGATCAGCTGTGCATCAACGCCGTCTGCCGCACCGAGTGCGCCAGCAGCGCCGATTGCTGCGCGTGCAACGACGGCGAGACCACCTGCCAGGCAGGGCTTTGCGTGACGCCGGGCGAGGCGGCGCCCATGTGCCACGTCGCCAGCGACTGCGGAACCTCGCAGTCGTGCACCGACGCGCGTTGCCTGTGACCTGAGGGGGAGCCCCCGCCTCCACAACGAACAGCGGGCTGCAGGGGCCCCGACCGTCGCCGGCGGTCGGGGCCCCGTCCTTTTTCGCCAGTCGATGCCGGGCTCGCCGCCCGCCCGTCGTCTCTGTTTCGTCACCACCTTCGGCGAACCTGCTCCCGCCTCGCGGGCGGCCTGCTAGATTGGCCGTGAGGAGAGCAGAGGACATGAGAGTTCTGGGAACGACGACGTCGCCCTATACCCGCAAGGTGCGCGTCCTGCTGAACGCCATCGGACGCCCCTACGAGTTTCTCGACATCCGCAGCGAGCCGGGCGCAGCCGCCCTGAAGTCAGCCGCGCCGCTGGGGAAGATCCCCGTGCTGGTGGACGTCGACGGCACCACGGTGCCCGACTCGTCACTCATCGTCGCCTGGCTGTGGGCGAAGGAAGCGCCCGCGCTACGCGAGGCGGGCTGGGACCTGGACCCGCACGCCTTTGCCGATCGCGCGCTGCAGACCGTGGTCGAGGGCGCGCTGGACGCCGCCATCAATCACCGTTACCTGCGCCTGGACGGCTTCGTCGAGACCGGCTACATCGCCAAGCAGCGGCAGCGGGTCGAGCGCGTGATGACCTGGCTGGACGAGCGGGTCGTGTTCAAGCAGCCGCTCGGTGCGTCCGCGCTGTCGCTCGGGTGCGCGCTCGACTGGATCGCGTTCCGGGACGTGCTGGAGCTGGAGCGGTGGCCGGCGCTGTCGGGGTTCCGGCAGAGCTGGAAGGACGCAGGGGTGGGCGCCGGCACCGAGCCCCACGAATAGCGCCGGCGCGCGCCCGAGGCCCGACGCGCATGAGCTTCGAAAAGATCAGCCTGACCGCGAAGCTGACCGCGTACATGCGCCAGTTCTCGGACGTCCCGTTCGCCAAGGACGTCGCCCAGGCCGTGGGCGCGCAGCAGGCCTTCGACGAGCTGCTGCGCGCCCACCGGCTGGGCGCAGACGACCTGATGTGGTACGCGCCCATCTTCGAGGCGCGCTACCAGAGCATCGTCGCCCGGCTGCGCGCCTCGGGAATCGATCAGGTCCTCGAGCTGGCGAGCGGCCTGTCGCTGCGCGGCCTGGCGATGACCGAGGCGAATCCCGCCCTGACCTACGTGGAAACGGATCTGCCGGCGCTGACCGCGGAGAAGCAACAGCTGGTGAACCGCTTGCGGCGCCAGCATCACCTGGCCGATCACGGGAGGTACCTGTTGCAGCCAGCGAATGCGCTCGAGCGCGACGAGCTGTGGGAGGCGACGGCCAGCTTTCATCGGGCTCGCCCGCTGGCGATCGTCACGGAAGGCCTGCTGCAGTACCTGTCGCCGGCCGAGCTGGACGGCGTCGCCGCCAACGTTCGCGCCCTGCTGCTGACCTTCGGGCCTGGTAGCCTGTGGCTCACGTCAGACTTCTCTTTCAGGGACGAGGATGCGCCGCTGTCCGACCGGCAGCGCCGCTTTCGCGCGGCGGTGACCGCAGCGACCGACCGGCCGATGTACGACAGCGCGTTCGCCGACCACGCCGCGTTCGACGCGTTCCTGGCCCGGTTCGGGTTCCGCGCCCAGCAGTCGTTCCAGCTGGACCAGGTCGCTTCCCTGACGTCCCCGGCCACGCTCTGCCTGACGCCCGCCACGGTGGAACGGCTGCGACCCCGGCTCCGCCTCTGGCAGGTCAGCCTGGCGGCCTGACCGGCGCCGCGTCTCCGGCCGTTTTCGACCGTATTTCCCGCTGCGGGCGTGGTCGTTACAGTCCACTGCGTAGCACCTAACTTCTTTCCCGAGAGGGGCCTGATCAGAATGCCTGCGAGGACGAGTGGCCGCCGGGGCTCCGGGGGGCGCGGCCTGCGCGTCCGCTCCCGGAGCGGGGGCGCGCCGGCGCCTGGTCTGCGCGCGCGCCTGGCGAAGCTCCGGGCCCAGAGCGCCGCATGAGCACCCGCGAACCGCCGCCCGGGGCGGGACCAAGGCGTCCCCCGCCCCCCGGCCCCGATGACGGTGACGATGATCTGCCCAAGCTTATCGCGCGGCTGGCCGAGGTCGAGGCGGCGCTGGAAGGCGCCGTGGGAAAGCAGTTCGACGCGGTCGTTCAGGGCACCGACTACTCGTACCTGCTGCACGAGGCGCAGATGGCGCTGGTGCTCAGCGAGGCGCGGGCCCGGGACGACGCCGCCCTGCTGGAGGCCGTCATCCGCAGCGCGCCCGACCTGGTCGTTTACGTCGCGGCAGACGGCATCATCCACTGGCTCAACCAGGCGCTGCCGGCGCTGCCGGCGGACAAGGTCGTGGGAAAGCACTGGCTGGCGCACGTCGCCCCGGACCAGCGGCCGCCGCTGGAGCAGGTGTTCCGGCACGTGCTGGAGACGGGCGAACCGGGGAGCCTGGACGGGCCGGGGCAGATCGAGAACCACGCGGTCGGCTGGCGTTCCCGTCGCTTCGGTCCGGTGAAGCGCGGTGGTCGCGTGGTGGGGGTCGTGATCGCCAGCCGCGATCTCACCGAGGCGAAGAACGCCGAGATGCAGCTGATGGTGTCCGACCGCATGGCATCGCTGGGGACCCTGGCTGCCGGCATGGCCCACGAGATCAACAACCCGCTGGCCGCCGTGATGGGCAACCTCGAGGTGATGCTGGAGACCATCAAGGGCACGGCGCGCAACCCTGCCTCGAAGGAGGACCTGATCGACATCCTGCAGGACGCCTTGACCGCGGCGGGGCGCATCCGGTTCGTGGTGCGAGATCTGAAGATGTTCTCGCGATCACCGGGCGAGGTCGCCCCGGACGTGGCGGTGAACGTCGAGCGCGTGATCGACTCCGCGCTGCGCATCGCGAAGAACGAGACCCGCCACCGGGCCCAGATCGAGCTGGTCTACGAGCACGTGGCGCCCGTGGTGGGAAACGAGGCGCGCCTGGGTCAGGTGTTCCTGAACCTGATCGTCAACGCCGCGCAGGCCCTGCCCACGGGCAACGTCGAGGGGAATACCATCCGCATCGCGACGTTCGACGCCAGCCCCGACCGCGTGGTGGTGAAGATCTCCGACACCGGCCCCGGCATCCCGCCCGAGATCCAGAAGCGGCTCTTCGCGCCGTTCTTCACCACCAAGCCGGTCGGGGTCGGTACCGGCCTGGGGCTGTCCATCTGCCGGCGCATCATCGCCTCCATGGGCGGAGACATCTGGTTCGAGAGCGAGGTCGGTCGCGGCACGGACTTCTTCGTCTCGCTGCCCGTCGCCGCGGTGGTGGCCCGCGACGAGGAGCGGCCCCCCCTGCCCGCGGCGCCGGCACGGCGCGGGCGCGTGCTGGTGATCGACGACGACGAACTGGTGGGCGACGCCACCGCGAAGATCCTGGCCGGCGACCACCACGTGGTGACCATGACCAGCGCCGGTCGGGCCCTGCGCGCGCTCGAGGACGGGGAGCGCTTCGACGTGATCCTGTGCGACCTGATGATGCCGCAGATGACGGGCATGGACTTCCACGCCGCCGTCCTGAAGATGTCCCCGCTCGCGGCCGCTTCCATCGTCTTCATGACGGGCGGAGCGTTCACGCCGCAGGCCAGCGGCTTCCTGGCCGGCACCGCCAACCGCCACCTCGAGAAGCCGTTCGAGCTTGCCCAGCTACGCGCGCTGGTCAACGAGCTGGTGCGGTAGCGCGGCGGGCGCGAGCAGCGGGCGTCACGACAGCAGCTCGACGGCGGCGGCGGTGGCCTCGGCGCTGCCGGCGACGACCAGCGTATCGTTCACGCGCAGGGGCTCATCACCGGTGGGCAGCAGGTTCTGCGCGCCCTTCGGTCCGCTGTCGCGGTTGATTGCCAGCACGGTGGCGCCGGTGACACCGCGCAGGTTCAGCGACTTCAAGGTGCGGCCGACGGCCCTGGCGCCTTCTTTCAACCTGATGGCGCGGGGGGCGCCCAGGCCGGGCAGCATGCGCGCTGCCGCGTCCAGCGGCGCCGTGGGCTCCTTGCCGGCCGAGCTTGCGTCTGCCGAACGCGCCTCGGCGGCCAGGGCCTCGGTGATCACCTCGACCCCCGCGCGCACGTGGCCGTGCAGGTTGCCGGCGCTCTGCCAGATCAGCACGCCCAGCGCCAGCACCAGCGGCGCCAGCACCAGCGGGCCCGGAACCGACGGCAGGAACGGCTGCGTCAGCGCCACCAGCGGCGTGCCCGCCCCCAGCAGGATGGCCAGCTGCAGGCCCAGGAGCAGCGCGCGGCGGGGCGCCTCGCCCAGATCGACCGCCCCGCCTCCCGGGCCGGGGGGCAGGGCCCGCCGGGCCAGGCCCACCGCCAGCGCGCGCGACGTGCGGATGGTGCCCACGATGAACGGCAGCGCCAGCGCGCACATCGCGATCAGAATGGCCACCCTGATCATTCCAGGGCCCACGGTCAGGCCCCAGCGGGCCGCGATGTCGGCGGCGCGGTGCGACCCCAGCGAGCCCCCCACCACCAGCGCCCCGATGACGGCCACGTCCACCAGCAGCAGGATGATGCCGCGGCGAACGCGCGCGCCCGCCGAACGGGCGGGCGGCGCGTTGCGCAGGTCGTCCACCCACGATCCGTAAAGCGCAGCGTAGGTCTGGAACGCGCGCGGCAGGCGGCGATCGATGCCCTCGGCCAGGGGCCCGGCGGCGCGGATCAGCCAGGGCGCCGTCAGGGTGGTCAGGGCGGAGACCGCCACCGCCACCGGGTACAGGAAGCTGCGCACCACGCCCAGCGACGTGCCCACGCCCACGATGATGAAAGAGAACTCGCCGATCTGCGCCAGGCTGAGCCCGGCGCGGATCGAGGTCTTCAGGCCATTGCCGGCCAGGAAGCTGCCCACCGACACGCCCAGCAGCTTCCCCACCAGCACCACGCCCACCAGGGTCGCGACGGCGCCCGCGTGGTGGAAGACCTCGCGCGGCTCGATCAGCATGCCCACCGACACGAAGAAGATGGCCGCGAACATGTCGCGCACCGGCTCGACCAGGCGCTGGATCTCGTGGCCCTCGCCGGACTCGGACACCAGCGCGCCGGCCAGAAAGGCGCCCATCGCCACCGAGTAACCCATGTAGCGCGCCAGCAGCGCCAGGCCGAAGCACAACCCGATGCTGGCGACCAGCGTGGTCTCCACGCGCCCCAACCGCACCACGGCCCGCATCACGCGCGGCACCACCATCAGCCCTCCCGCGACGAACGCGATCAGGAAGCCGAACAGGCGCGCGATCGTCTTCACCAGCGCACCGGCCGACAGTCCGGCACCGGACGCGGCGGCGGTCAGGATGGCCAGCAGCAGCACCGCCACCAGATCCTCGACGATGACGATGCCGAACACGATCTCGGTGATGCGCCCCTTGATGCCGATCTCGGCGAACGCCTTCACCAGGATGGTCGTGCTCGAGATGGCGATCAGCGCGCCCGTGAACACGCTCTCGAAGCTGGTCCAGCCGAACGCGCGTCCGGCCAGGTAGCCCAGCCAGACCATCAGGCTGCACTCGATCAGCGCGATCAGGCCCGCGGTCGGCGCCACGCGCACCAGCTTGCGCAGGCTGAACTCCAGCCCCAGCGCGAACATCAGCAAGATGACGCCCAGCTCGGACAGCGTGTGCACCAGCGCCTCGTTGGCGGACACCGGCACCGGCAGGTGCGGGCCGACGATCAGCCCCGCCAGCAAGTAGCCCAGCACCACCGGCTGGCGCAGGCGCTGGAAGACGATCGTCGTCACGGCGGCCACACCCAGGACGACGGCGAGGTTGGCGAGGAAGTCAGGCATCGATAGGGCCCTCTGGGGGGAAGTCTAATGACAGGGCCGGGCCCCGAAGCGAACCCTCATACGCTTCGGAGTCCCGGCCTTGCCTGATTCTCGGGGAGGCCCCCGCCTACTTCATGTTCAGCGCCACCAGCAGCGCCAGGGCGGCGATGAAGCTGAAGAAGACCAGGAGGGACTTCTTGTCATGCTTGCGGCGCGCGGGTTTCTCTTCCGGATCTCGGAACACGGGACGGTTGACGACGTCGGACTCGAGCTCGTTCATGACGCAACTCCGATGAAAATGCGGGCAGGCGCCCGCGACCTGGCGGCCGCGGCACCCAAACGGTTCGGGTTACAGGGTCACGAACGGGACGGAGGACCGCGGGACGTACGCGAGGCGAGGAGCGGCGTCGCGGGCGCGCGCCAAGGCGCTGGCGCCAGCGCGCCGGCCAGCGCCGCCGCGGGCGTCGGGAACGGCGGCGCCGCCGTCAACCACAGCGGGTGGAACAGGCTGAAGGGGCCAGCGCCGCGACCAGGGGCGCGGCCGTCGATCTCGGGCGCCGGGCCCGACGCGCGGGTACGCCGCGCCGACGCGGCCACCAGCGCCGTGTCCAGGCCACCGGCGCTGGCCGCGGCACCGTCGCGGCGCGTCCCGGACTGCGCGGGCGCGGCCACGCCCATCGCCACGACGGCGATCAGCGCACAAGCAGCCGCTATCCGGCGGTACCACGACATGACCGTGACAAACGTAGCAGACGCCGCCACATCGGCCCGCGGCGATTCAGCCTGGCCGCGCGCGCAGGGGGCCGGGGGCGTGGCACAGCGGGCAGCTGGAGGTGCGCGCCGCGATGGTCCCGCAGTACCGGCAATCGACGCGGTAACCATGAAATCCAGGCTCGTGCGGCTCGACGCGAGACAGGGCCTTGCCGGCCCGCCCATCGTGATAGGCCACCTCCGCCGGCAAGAAGGCAAAGTAGCTGACCTCATCCTCGTCGCACGACGGGCAAAGCGCGGGCACGGGATAGTCGTTCGTCGCTTCCAGGGCCTGCTTCAGGCCGCCGGCCGCGTGACAGCGCGGACAGGCGTCCGACTGCGCCTGGAACATCACCTGGCCGCAGTCGCCGCACGCCACGTGAAAAACGCCGTCCACGAACTTCTCGCCGTCGTAGATCCAGGTCACACGGCCGACGGGCTCGCCGCCCATGAAGGGCATGCGACCGTCGACGTAGGTCCGGAAGTTCAGCTTGTGGCCGCCGCACGCCGGGCAGCCGCCGTCGATCAAACGGTTCAGCCCCGGCTCGTCGAGCTGTCCCATACCGGGTGGCTCAGTTGGGGGCGAAGGCGCGCCGCACCAGCTCGCCGGACAGATCCAGCTGGGTCAGCTCGGCCAGGCCGCCCACGGGCGCGCCCCCGATGACGACGATGGGGAACTCGTTCGTCTTGGCGGCGGTGGTGACCCACGACCGCTCTGCCTCGTCGTCGCCCACGTCCAGGACCTGGAAGGTGATGTCGCGCCCGCGCAGCAGCTCCTCGACCTTGGTCTTGGTGCGGTGATCCTTGCCGTCGAAGTAGAGCAGCACGGGCGCTTGCCTCACGGCCTGCGGGCCTGACGACGTGACCGCCGGGGCCCCGGAGGCTGGCGCCGCCGCCGACGAGGCGGCCGACTCGGCGGGGCGGATGGGCTGGCCCAGCAGCTCGTTGACGATGCTGACCAGGTTGCGGGCGTGCTGCACGACGGGATGCTTCTTGCGCAGATCGGCGTCCAGCCCTCGGTACGCGAAGGCGCGCAGCTTCTCGGTCAGATCGTTCAGCATCGGGTCGCCAGCAAGCCTCAGGAAGCCCCGCTTGTCAATGCCGCGCCGCCGCCGCTACGACGACCAACCCAGCGACAGCACGAACAGGCTGTCGGTGACCGCCTCGATGTCGTGCAGGACCGTCTGCTCCAGGGCCAGCAGCGAGCCGCCCTTCAGCTCGAGGTTGCCGTCCGGGAGCTGCAAGCGCAGCTGGCCTTCCAGGGCATGGATGGTCACGCAGTGGTCGGTCTTGTGCTCGGACATGCGGGCGCCGGCGCGCAGCGCGATCAGCACGACCCGAAAGTCGGGGTGCTTCACCAGCGTCTTGGCGTTATGCCCATGCGCCTGCCAGGTCGGCTCGCGGCGGAGCTTGTCGGCCTCGGCGGCCAGGTCGAACGACAGCGACGTGCCGCTGACGGGGTGGGGCGCCCGGGCGGGACGCGTGACAGGGGCGGTCTCGTTGGGCATGGGCAGCACTCCTTCTGGACAGCGCGTCTGCGGGCGCGAAGCGGTCGAACCAAGAAGAACGACGGCCCCCAGACGGTAGCACTTTTTGCCACGCCCCGTTACGGGCGCGCGGCTGGCCCCTGGGACTGGTCGACGCGCCCCGGCCTCTACTGGATGGTGAAGATGTAGGGCAGCACCACGCCGTCGCAGGCCGTGATCCCGTACGCCGGACCCTGGCCCGGCGAGCTGGACAGCTGCGAGCCGTCGGGCCCCACCAGGGTCGCCGCCGTCACGTACGTTCCAGCAGGGAGACCATCCGCCGTGTCGGCGGACATGTTGCACGGCGAGCCGTCCGGACAGTAGTCGCCGTCATGGCAGTAGATGTTGTACGAGGGGATCAACGTGGCCGGCGAGGGCCCGGTGGTCAACTCGACGTGCGACGCCATCTGCCTGATGTCGGCGCAGGTGAGCGGAGCGGTCCCGGGGCCGTGATCGATGCCCCACTGCACGCTGAAATACTGGTAGTCGCCGCAGGCGGCGCCACCGCCCCCGTGGTCATGGCCGTGAACCGTCTCGATGCACCCGGCGGCCGGCGCCACCGCTGCGGCCATGAAGCCGATCAGCCACAGTGTGCCCAATTGCTTCGTCATGTTCGTCCTCCGTGGTCGAAACGCATCACTGGATAGTCTAGGACGCGCCTGCAATTCCGCACCATTTCGCGGCGACGGCCCCTTTTCCGAGCCATCCGCTGTCCGGCTGCTGTCCATCTGGCCAGCTACAAGCGAAAATCGGACCAATCGCCGGGCGCAGGCCACCCGAAGCCCCGCCGCTGTGTCCAAGCCGGCGTCCGTCTGGTATTTCTTGCGGGGGGGTCCCGGTGCGCGTCGTCGGGCGGCGGCGTGGGACCTCCGCCGACGCCCCACCTGGACCTGCACCGACCCGCAACCTCGTAACGACAGGAGCCTCGAACACCGCATGTCGACGCTACCGCTATTGCTGCAAGCCGGGGGCGGGGATCGCCTCGATATCATCGCCCTGATCCTGAACGCCTCCCCTGTCGTGAAAGGGGTGATGGGGTTGCTGATCGGGATGTCGGTGGCGTCGTGGTTCGTGATCGGCTCGAAGTCGATCTACCTGTCGAACGCGGTCAGCCGTTCGATGCGCTTCCAGGAGATGTTCTGGAAGACGGGGCGCCTCGACGACATCTGGCGCGCCACCGAGGCGTCGAAGCCGTCGCCGGTCAGCGAGGTGTTCCGCGCCGGATACACCGAGCTGGCCAAGCTGCAGCGGCGCCGCCAGGAGCAATCCAGCGACCCCAACGCCGGGGGCGACGATCTGATGGGCGACATCGAGAGCATCGAGCGCGCCCTGACGCGGGCCCGCACCACGGCCATCACCGAGATGGAGAGCCGGGTGCCGTTGCTGGGCACCACCGCCAGCGCGGGACCGTTCATCGGCCTCTTCGGCACGGTGTGGGGCATCATGAACTCGTTCCGCAACATCGGCGCGAAGGGCGCCGCCAACCTGGCCACCGTGGCGCCCGGCATCGCCGAGGCGCTGGTGGCCACCGCCATCGGCCTGATGGCGGCCATCCCGGCCGTCATGGCGTACAACTACTTCTCGCGGAAGATCCGCGTCATCTCGTCCGAGATGGAGACGTTCTCCAGCGACTTCCTGAACATCGTCCGGCGGAGATTCTTCTAGCCATGGCCATGAGCACCGGCGGCCCCCAAGGGGGATCCGGGTCGATCACCGAGATCAACGTGACCCCGTTGGTCGACGTCATGCTGGTGTTGCTGATCATCTTCATGGTCACCGCGCCCATGCTGCAGACGGGCGTCGACGTGAACCTGCCCCAGGCCAAGGCCCAGACCATCCCCGACGACGAGGGCAAGCTGATCCTGACCGTCACCAAGGACAAGCGGGTGTTCCTGGGCAAGCTGCAGATCCCCTGGGACGACGTCGAGAAGATGCTGAAGAACAACGCCAAGCTGAACGAGGACAAGGAGCTGTACCTGCACGCCGACAAGGACCTGCTGTATGGCGACGTCGTGAAGATCATGGCGGCCGTGAAGCAGGCCGGCGTGGACAAGCTGGGGATGGTCACCGACCCGCTGGAATGAGCGCGGACGTGGAACGGTTCGAGATTCGCCGCGGACGCCGGGGCAACAGCGCCGGCATCCTGGCCACCATCGCGCTCCACGGAGGGGTGCTGGCGGCGGTGGCGCTGGCGCACGGCAAGGAGCAGCCGCCGCTGGTGGTGCAGCACGACTACGTCAGCGCCGAGATGGTGAAGCTGGGCAAGCCGCGCGACAAGTTCTGGCTGCCGCGCATCACCCAGCCGCCGCCGCCGAAGGCGCCGCCCGACACGCTGAAGGTGGCCGACGATCCCAACGCCAAGGCAGCGCCCAAGGAGGCGCCCAAGCCCGAGGACAAGAACATCAAGAAGGATCTGCGCAACGCGCTGGACCGCGCGCGCAAGCTGGCGGCCCTGGCCGAGCCGGAGGATCCGGACGAAGGCTCGCTGACCGGCTCGGCGCTGGGGACGTCGAACCAGGCCATCGGCGATCAGTACCTGGCCGCGATCAAGGGCCTGCTGCTGCAGAACTACAACCTGCCCGCCGGCATGGCGCCCGACTCGATCTCCACGCCGCCCGAGATCCGCTTTCGCTTCGGCGATGACGGGACCATCTTCGACGTGAAGCTGACGAAGCCGTCGGGCAACCCGCTGGTGGACGACGCGTGCGTCGACGCTGCCAAGCTGGCGCGCAAGGTCCCTCCCCCACCCTCGACTTTCAAGAAGCGTGGGATTAGCGTCGCGTGCGACAAATGATGCGACGACGATTCTGCGCGACGGTGGTGGCGGGTGGTCTGGCGCTCGCCTGCGCGGCGGCCCGGGCCCAGGCCCCGAGCGGCGACGAAGATCTGCCGGCCATCCGCATCTCGGGCGCGGGCGCCGAGTTGCTGCGCCTGGCGGTGCCGCGCGCCGAGGGCGACGGCGAGTCGGCGCGCACGGCGACCGACACCCTGTCGAAGGACGCCGACGTGAGCGGACTGTTCCAGGTGCTCGATTCCGGCTCGTTTCCACAGCAGCTGGTCAGCGAGGGGCTGGGGTTCTCGTCGGCG
>Ga0070658_10001397_pt1 | contig 20608 bp, 19 predicted proteins | sample KBSC13metaG_FD_64664 | JGI IMG/M metagenome (GOLD analysis project Ga0070658, IMG submission 64664) | Corn rhizosphere microbial communities from Kellogg Biological Station, Michigan, USA - KBS C1-3 metaG | ecosystem: Host-associated > Plants > Roots > Rhizosphere > Soil ...
CGCGCAGGCGTCCGGCCCGCTCGTCATCGGGCACCACTGCGACCTCACGGGAGCAATCTCCTCGTGGGGTGTCTGGCACGACAAGGCGGCCAAGGCCGCCGTCGACATCATCAATGCCGGTGGCGGCATTGCCGGCCGCAAGGTCGAGCTGGCGACGGAGGACACCGAGTCGAATCCGGCAAGCGGCGCGCGCAAGCTGCGCAACCTGGTGCAACGACTGAACGCCGAATTCATCGTCGGCTCGGTGCACTCCGGCGTCATGCTGGCGGCGATCCCCGTCGCCTCCGAGTTGAAGACAATCTACTTCTCGACGGGCGAAGCCACCGAGGCCACCGGCTCGAAGGGCACGCGGTACTCCTTCCGGACCGGCACCGACACCTACTCGATCGCGGCCGCCAGCCTGCCCTGGTGTGTCGAGAACTTCGGCAAGAAGTGGACAATCATCTACGCCGACTATGCCTGGGGCCAGAGCACGAACCAGGAGTCGAAGCACTACATCGAAAAGTCCGGCGGCAAGGTGCTCAACAGCATCCCGGTCCCGCTCGATGCGAAGGATTTCGTGCCGTATCTTTCGCAGATCCCCGGCGACACCGAGGTGCTTCTGCCCGCCTTCATCGGCGCGCTGTCGGTCGCCTTCTATCCGCAGGCCAAGAACATGGGCCTCGACAAGAAGGTTAAGATGTATTCGTCGTCGGCCAGCATTGAATCGATCGCGCCGGACGACCTCAAGGGCGCGGCGGAGGGCGTCTACTTCTTCGAGAATTTCCCGCGCATGCTGAAGGCCAAGAACGACGAGTTCCACAAGGAATTCCTCAAGCGCGTCGGCATTGACGAGGAGAACGCGCGGGAGATCGGCGGCACCCGCGTCATGGACAAGAGCCACGGCTGGCAGGCCTGGGAAGACATCTTCGCCATCAAGCAGGCCGTCGAGACGTCCGGCTACAAGACGCGCAAGGACGTCGAGGGCGTGATCAAGGCGCTCGAAGGCATGCAGATGAAGAACTCCCTCGCGCACCCGCAAGGGGACAAGTTCATCCGCAAGGAAGACCACGTCGGCATCATCGACTGCTACATCAGCCGCGTGGAGAATGGGAAGCTCGAGGTCAAGAAGCGCATCCCGAAGGAAGAGCTCGCCAAGAACATGCCGCTGCGTCACAACCTGTCGCAGATGCCGGTCTAGGCAGGCAAGGCGGCGGCGCGCATCGCGCCGCCGCTTAAGATCAGTCCGATCGGCGGACCGGCACCAGAGAAATTCACGCCTCGGCAATTCGATAGCCAATGCCGGGTTCCGTGAGGATGATCCGCGGTTCGTCCGCCTTCGCCTCGATCTTTTGCCGGAGCTGACCGATGTAGACCCGCAGGTATTGCGTGTCCTCGGTGTGCGCGGGGCCCCAGACCGCGGCAAGGATTTGCCGGTGCGTGACGACACGACCTGCGTGCCGCGCCAGGAATGACAACAGCTCGAACTCCTTCGGCGTCAGCTTCAACTCGCTGCCGGCGCGGGCCACGCGATGGCGCACGGCATCGATTTCGAGGTCGCCAATACGGAGAACCGGCACCTCGGCCTTGCGCTGCATGCGATGCCGTAACGCGGTTCGCATCCGTGCCATCAGCTCGCCGATGTTGAAAGGCTTATTGACGTAATCGTCGGCACCGAGATCGAGCGACTCGATTTTCTCCGCCTCGCGCTCGCGCGCCGACAGGACGATGATCGGTACGTCCGACCACTCGCGCGCGCGGCGGATGACGTCCTTGCCGTCGCCGTCCGGCAGACCGAGATCGAGAAGGACAATATCGGGCGAGTCGGCGGCGACACGTTTGATCGCCTCGGCCGCCGTGCCGGCACTGATGATCTCGAAATCGTTCGCTTCAAGCGCCGGCCGCAGGAAACGGACGATGGCCGCCTCATCGTCGACCAGGAGGACGCGCCGGTTGCTGCTCATGGGATGGAAGCCTCGCGCGGGAAGACAAGGATGAAGCGTGCGCCACGCCCGTTCGCAATCGGGCTCTCGACTCGGATCGCGCCGCCATGCGCCTCCATGATCCCCTTTGCGATGGCAAGCCCCAGGCCCGTGCTCTCGCCGCCATCGGCCGGGCCGAGGGGGGCCTTTGCAAACTTGTCGAAGATATGCGGCTGCGCCTCCTTGGCCACGCCCGGCCCATCGTCGGTCACGCGCAGGGTGATATCGCTATCGCCGATGATGGCGTCAACAGCGATGCGTGTTTCTTTCGGCGTATGGACGATCGCATTGGCGACGACGTTGCCGATCGCCTGCTCCACGAGGGTGGCGTCGGCACGGATCAGTGGCAGAGCGTCGGGGAGGTGCGCCACGATCGGCTGCGCCGCACCGCGCCGCCGGGCAGCGCCAACAACGCGATCCACGATCTCGCGCAACTCGATCCAGTCGCGCCGCACTTCGAGCGCGCCCGCGTCGATCCGTGTGATGGCAAGCAGATTGCGCACCATCTCGTCCAGCCCTTCGGCCTCGGTCTTGATCTGACCGAGCAGGTCCTTCTGCGCCGCTTCTGGGAGCTTGTCGCGGTAATCGATGAGGCTGGTCGCCGCGCCGAGGATTGACGACAAAGGCGTCCGAAAGTCGTGCGAGATCGAGGCGAGCAGCGTGTTGCGCACCCGCTCGGTCTCGGTCGCCGTCTTCGCCGTCACCATGTCGCGCGACAGCAGCGCGCGGTCCAGTGCCGCGGCGGTCTGTTCGGCGAGCGTATCGAGCAGCGCGCGCGCTTCCGAATCGAGGACACTGTCACCGCGCGCGACGCCGATCACACCTAATGTCCTCGACGCCAGGCGCAACGGAATGAAATACCACGGGATCGTCGGCAGTGTGCCAGTGTCGGCGCCGGCGGGTTCGCCATGGCCATAGGCCCAACGCGCCGCGGTCGTCGCCGCGGCGTCGAGCGCATCCTCCGGCGGCCAGGCAGCCGTCAGCGCTATGTCGCCGTCCTGGGCAAGGAGCACGACAACGCCGCGGCCGAGGCTGGCGTGGATTTCCCCCGCCGCGCCCTCCGCCACCGCATCGAGGGTGGCGAGGCCGGAGAGCCGCCGGGTGAACTCGTAGAGCCTCCGGGTCGCGCGCATGCGGGCGGCGGCGACCGTCGCCTGCTGGCGCACGCGGCCGGCCAGCGCCGACGAGATGATGGCGACGATGAGGAAGATGACGAGCGCGAGCAATTCGAACGGCTCGGCAATGGTGAAGGTATAGAGCGGCGGGATAAAGAAGAAGTTGTAGACGAGAAACGACAGGAACGATGCGAACACCGCGGGCCAGACGCCGAAGCTGACGGCGATGAGCAATACCGACAGCATGAACACCATGGATAAGTTCGGGATCGGCGTCAGCGCGGTGAGGCCCTTACCGACCGCCAGCGCCGCCGCGACCGCAAGCGCGGCATAAAGGAACGGTAACGGCGCGATCTCGCCCTTCCGCGGCGCGCTGGCGGGCTGGGGCAGCGCCTCCGCCTCGCGGGTGACGACGTGAATGGCGATGTCCTGCGTGCGGCGCACGAGCTCGTGCGGCAGCGAGCGGCGTAGGACCTCGCTCAGATAGCCGCCGCGCGAGCGGCCGATCACGATCTGCGTCACGTTCTCGAACTTCGCGAAGCGCAGCAGCTCCGCCGGCACATCGGCACCGGTCAAGGTCTGCGCTTCGCCTCCCAGGCTTTGCGCCAGCGCCATCGCTTCGTCGATTCGCTGGCGGGCCCCATGGTCGAGGTTCGCGCCCGGACGCTCGACTGTGACCGCCATCCACGGCGCGTCCATGAGATCCGCGAGGCGCTTTGCCGTGCGTATCACCGCCGGCGAGACTAAATCCGGACCTATGCAGGCCAGGATGCGCTCGCCGGCGGCCCAGGGGCCCTCAATCGCCTGCGCCTGCATACGCTCGATCAGCGAGGCATCGACGCGCTCGGCCGCGCGCCGCAAAGCGAGTTCACGCAGCGCGGTGAGGTTCTGTGGCTTGAAAAAGTGCTCGACGGCGCGTGCGGCCGTGTCCTGCACGTAGACCTTGCCCTCGGCGAGCCGCTTCAACAGTTCGTCCGGCGGGAAGTCGACCAGCACGATCTCACCCGCCTTGTCGAAGACGCTGTCCGGCACGGTTTCGCGCACCCGGATCTTGCTGATCTTCTGGACGACGTCGTTGAGACTTTCGAGGTGTTGGATATTGAGCGTGGTCCAGACGTCGATGCCGGCGTCGAGCAGCTCATCGACGTCCTGCCAGCGCTTCGGGTGCCGGCTGCCGGGCACGTTGGTGTGGGCGTATTCGTCGACCAGCAGCAGGCTCGGCCGGCGCGCCAGCGCGCCGTCGAGATCGAACTCGCGGACCATCTGGTTGCGATAGACGATCGGCTTACGTTCCAGCAGCGGGAAGCCTTCGACCAGTGCTTCCGTCTCACGGCGGCCGTGCGTCTCGATCAGGCCGGCCACGACGTCGCGGCCGCCCTGCATTTCGCTGCGGGCGGCCGTGAGCATGGCGTAAGTCTTGCCGACGCCGGGCGCAGCGCCGAGAAAAATCTTCAGGTGCCCCCGCCCTTCTTTCTTCGCCAGGGCAAGCAGGGCGTCAGGCGACGCGCGGGGCGTTTCAACACTGGCCATGCCGTTTCCTCCCGCCGATCATACACGGAAAACCCGTCCCGGATTTGCGTCCGGGACGGGCAGCGGAGAACGACCACCGATCAAGACTTCAAGGCATCGAGCGCGAGGTTCAACTCAAGAACGTTGACCCGCGGCTCCCCGAGCAGGCCCAAGGTGCGGCCCGCGACGTGGGCCGCGACTAGGTCACGGACCTGCGCCTCGCCGAGGCCCCTCGCCTTCGCCACGCGCGGCGCCTGGAAATAGGCCGCATCCGGCGAGATGTCGGGATCGAGGCCGCTGGCCGACGTCGTGACGAGATCGACGGGTACGGCGGCCTTCGGGTTCTCCGCCTTGAGCTTGTCGACGTCGGTCTTTACGCGCTCGGCGAGCGCCTTGCTGGTCGGTCCCAAGTTCGAGCCGCCGGAGTTCGCCGCGTTGTAGGTCGCCTCGACGGATTTGCTCGGGTCCTTCGGATCGGGCGCCGTGGTCGCCGAAAGGCGGCCGTGGAAATACTTGTCGCTCGTGAACTGCTGGCCGATCAGCTCCGAGCCGATCACCTTGCCGTCCTTCTCGATCAGGCTGCCCTGCGCCTGGCGCGGGAAGGTCACCTGGGCGATTCCCGTGATCGCCAACGGATAAACGAGACCCGTGATGACCGTCAACGCGACGATGAACACGATGGCGGGGCGGATTTCCCTGAGCATGGTCTTGCTCCTTATGCGAGATGCAGCGCGGTGACGATCAGATCGATCGCCTTGATGCCGATGAACGGCAGGACGAGGCCGCCGACGCCGTAGACAAGGAGATTCTGCCGAAGTAACGCCGCGGCGCCGATCGGCCGATATTTGACACCCCTCAACGCCAGCGGAATGAGCGCGATGATGATCAGCGCATTGAAGATGATGGCCGACAGGATGGCGCTCTGCGGCGTCGACAGGCCCATGATGTTGAGGATGCCGAGCTGCGGGTAGAACGCCGCGAACATGGCCGGGATGATGGCGAAGTATTTCGCCACGTCATTCGCGATCGAGAACGTCGTAAGCGAGCCGCGCGTCATCAAAAGCTGCTTGCCGATCTCGACCACCTCGATGAGCTTGGTCGGATCGGAGTCGAGGTCGACCATATTGCCGGCCTCGCGCGCCGCCTGCGTGCCGCTTTGCATCGCGACGCCGACGTCCGCCTGCGCCAGCGCCGGGGCGTCGTTAGTGCCGTCGCCGCACATGGCGATCAGCCGGCCGTTTGCCTGCTCGTTGCGAATATACCGCAGCTTGTCCTCGGGCGTCGCCTCGGCGATGAAATCGTCCACGCCCGCTTCCGACGCGATCGAGGCCGCGGTCACGGGGTTGTCGCCGGTGATCATCACTGTCTTGATGCCCATGCGGCGAAGCGCCGCGAAGCGATCCTTCACGTCAGGCTTCACCACATCCTTGAGATGGATGACGCCGAGGATTCGGCCGCCGTCGACGAGACCGAGCGGCGTACCACCTGAACGCGCGATCTTGTCCACCGCGGCGCGGAATGCCTGCGGCTCCTGCACGTCATGGCCCGCCTGCTCACGCGCGAACTTGAGGATCGAATCGACGGCCCCCTTGCGCAGCTTACGGCCGCCCACATCGACGCCGGAGAGGCGCGTCGTCGCCGAGAACGCGATGAACCTGGCGTCCGGCGCCGTTGCCTGACGCCGCACGTTATATTTATCCTGAACGAGCGTGATGATCGAGCGGCCTTCCGCGGTCTCGTCGGCGTCGCTCGCCAACAGCGCGGCTTCCGCCGCCTCGCGCTCGGTCACACCCGGGACGGGAATGATCTCGGTCGCAAGGCGGTTGCCGAATGTGATGGTGCCGGTCTTGTCGAGCAGCAGCGTGTCGACGTCGCCCGCCGCTTCCACCGCGCGGCCGGACATCGCCAATACGTTGAAGCGCACCAGGCGGTCCATGCCGGCGATGCCGATCGCCGACAGCAGCGCGCCGATGGTGGTGGGGATCAAGGTGACGAACAGCGCCACCAGTACCACCACCGAGATGGCGCCTCCCGCATAGGCCGCATAGCTCGGGATCGTCGCAGTGGCGAACACGAAGATGATGGTCAAACCGACCAGCAGAATAGTGAGCGCGATCTCGTTGGGAGTCTTCTGCCGCTCTGCGCCCTCGACCAGCTTGATCATGCGGTCGAGGAAGGAGGAGCCGGCCGACGCAGTAATGCGCACGACGATGCGATCGGAGATGACGGTGGTGCCACCTGTAACTGCCGAGCGGTCGCCGCCGGACTCGCGAATGACCGGCGCGGATTCACCCGTGATCGCGGCCTCGTTGACCGAGGCGATGCCCTCGATCACCTCGCCGTCGCCCGGGATCACGTCGCCAGCAACGCAGACCACGAGGTCGCCGGCCTCGAGCTCGGTCGCCGGCACTCCCTCGTAGACCTCGCGGTTGTCGGGCATAACGAGCCGCTTGGCGACGGTCTCGGTGCGCGTCTTGCGCAACGTGTCGGCCTGCGCCTTCCCTCGGCCCTCCGCTACCGCCTCGGCGAAGTTGGCGAACAGCACCGTGAACCACAGCCAGACGACAATCTGGAACTCGAAGGCAATCGACTGGCCCCCGCTCAGGAGATCGCGCACGAGAAGCACGCTCGTCAGCAGCGTGACGATTTCAAGCACGAACATCACCGGGTTCTTCACCAGCGTGCGCGGGTCAAGCTTGACGAACGATTCGAGGATCGCGGGGAGCACGATCTTCGGGTCGAGCAGCGTCGAGACCGGCATCCGTTTTCGAAGCTTGGAGGTATCCATTGTATTGAACTCCGAGGGGTCCGCTCACTGCTCTTCTTTAGAAGACCTGGCCGGCCTGCATCGCGAGATGTTCGACGATCGGGCCGAGCGCGAGCGCGGGGAAGAAGGTGAGACCGCCGACGATGAGGATGACGCCGACGAGCAGGCCTACGAACAGACCGCCGGTGGTCGGGAACGTACCGAGCGACGGCGGCACCGACTTCTTGGCGGCGAGCGCGCCGGCAATCGCCATGGCCGGAACGATCATCCAAAAGCGGCCGATAAACATCGCAACCGCGCCGGAGAGGTTATAGAAGAAGGTATTGCCGGTGAGGCCCGCAAAGGCCGAACCGTTGTTCGCCGTCTGCGAGGTATATGCGTAAAGCACTTCCGAGAAACCGTGCGGGCCAGCATTCGCCATCGAAGCGACTGCCGGCGGATAGACGACCGCGATCGCTGTCCAGCCGAGCATCATCAGAGGCAGGATCAGGATGGCGAGCATCGCCATCTTCACCTCGCGCGCTTCGATTTTCTTGCCGACATATTCCGGCGTGCGCCCAACCATGAGACCCGCGACAAACACGGTAACGATGACGAACAGCAGCATGCCGTAGAGGCCGGCTCCGACGCCGCCGACCACGATCTCGCCCAGTTCCATGTTGATGAGCGGGATCATGCCGCCGAGTGCCGTGAACGAATCATGCATGGCGTTGACGGCACCGCAGGAAGCTGCGGTGGTGACGACCGCAAACAGCGCGGAGGCAACGATGCCGAAGCGAACCTCTTTGCCCTCCATGTTGCCGCCGGAAAGGCCCATGGCGTTGAGGACGTCGTTGCCGTGCGCCTCGGCCCAGTAGCAGACGGCGACGCCGGCGACGAACAAGACGCCCATGGCGGCGAGGATCGCCCAACCCTGGCGCTGATTGCCGACCATGCGGCCAAACACGTTGGTGAGTGCCGCGCCGAGCACGAAAATTGACAGCATCTGCACGAAATTCGACAGCGCCGTCGGGTTCTCGAATGGATGTGCGGCGTTGGCGTTGAAGAAGCCGCCACCGTTGGTGCCGAGCATCTTGATTGCAACCTGCGACGCGACCGGCCCGACGGCGATGGTCTGCCTGGCGCCTTCAAGTGTCGTCGCGTCCACATAGGCGCCGAGCGTCTGCGGCATACCCTGCCAGACCAGGAATAACGCATAGGGAATGCAGATCGGCAGCAAGACGTAGAGCGTGCAACGGGTGATATCGACCCAAAAGTTGCCGACAGTGCGAGCCGAGGCGCGCGCGAAGCCGCGGATGAGCGCGACTGCCAGCACGATACCGGTTGCAGCCGACAGGAAGTTCTGGTGCGTCAGGCCGAGCATCTGCACGAGGTAGGACAGCGTGCTTTCACCGCCATAGTTCTGCCAGTTCGTGTTGGTGATGAACGACACCGCCGTGTTGAACGACAGGTCGGGCGCGACGGCGCTCTGCTCCGCCGGATTGAACGGCAGGCCGGCTTGCAGCCGCATGAGTGCATAAAGAATGATGAAGCCGCCGACGTGGAACAGCAGCATGGCGATCGTGTAGGCGAGCCAGCCCTGCTCGGACTTTTCGTTGACGCCGCCGGCGCGATACAGCACGAGTTCGACCGGCCTCAGAACCGGCGCGAGGAACGTGCGTTCGCCACTGAAGACGCGCGTCATATAGCCGCCGAAAACCGGCGTGAGCGCGACGATGATCGCGCAATAGAGGACGATTTGGACCCAGCCGATCGCGGTCATGGCACGATCCCTAGAATTGTTCGGGGCGCAGCAGCGCGTAGGTGAGGTAGATCAGCAGTCCCGCGGTCACGAGGGCGGCGAGCGAATAGTCGATGGGCATGGCGCACCTTTAAAGGCGGTCGCAGGCGTAGGCGTAGGCGATGGTGATGGCGAAGAGTCCGGCGCCGATCACCAGCACGAGGATGTCGAGCATCGCTTCCTCCCTTTCGGGACGGTTCTGGTTCGGGCTTGCAAATAGAACTCCGAACATAAGGAAGCGATGCGGATTACCGTTGCGGTATATCAAGAACGCATAAAGAGACGCCGCCCGCGGCTGCCTTTATGCCGCGCTTATGCTCCGTCGCTGCTTTCCCAATCGAATTCCTATGAGCGGCCGCGCACATTCAGCGCACCGGGGGACGAGAGCCTCCGCAACAAGAATGAGGAGAATTCCCATGACCATGCTCATGTTGAACGGCTCCGCCGCCCTGCCCCCGTTGGCACTCGGCCTGCGGATCTGGCTCAGCCGCCTTGCCGGCCTGATCGACCGCGCGGTCAGCGCCCGCGCCGCGCGCGCGGTGCCGGAATGGCAGATGGAACAGATTCAGTCGGAGATTCGCCGGCACGTTGGGGCGGCACGACTGCCGCGCGGCCGCGAACATCGGTGACGTATTCAGGTCGCGTTCTGGTCAATTCCCGACATCATTCCGAGCCTGTGCTAGCGGTGGATCAGATCGACCACACCATCGCCGCCGGGCAGGCCCGCTCTGACGCCATCATCGATGCGACGGCCAAACGTGCACGTCCGCTGATGCTGACGGCTCCCGCGGAGATCGCGGTGACAGATCGAAACCGAACCAAAACTGCAAACGGTGGCGTAAACCACCGCTTCCAACGGTCTGGCGATCTGACCTAAGAACTTCGGAAGATTGGTGGGCGCACAAGGATTCGAACCTTGGACCCGCTGATTAAGAGTCAGCTGCTCTACCAACTGAGCTATGCGCCCGGAGCTTGAGGCCCCGATGTCCGAAAAAACGCAGGGCGCCGTTCGGACGCGGCTCGTGTAGCAAAGGTGGGTGGCCGTGTCCAGCACGGCAAGCCCCCTCGTCTCTCCTCTAAGTACCCGTGAACACAAGAAAAGCCGCCGGGATGACCCGGCGGCTTCTTAGGCGCGCGGAAGACTTGGCCGGGGACGCCGCACCCGCCGCTGCCTGCTGTTCCGAAGCTCTTACTGCGGACGCGGGGCGTTGTCGGGACCCATCGGGCCTGCGCCGGGGCCGCGATCGTGCTGCCAGCCCTCACCGCGCGGACCGTGGTGATGGCCGTGGCCGTGTCCATGGCGCTGCCAGCCGCCGCCGAACACGTGCTCGGTCCGCGCCAGCACCATGAAGCGATGCTTCTGCGCGTCGTCGAGGCCCTTGTAGAGCGGTGCGGCGGCATCGGCGAGCTTCTTCAGCGCCGCGCCGCGGGTCTCCATCGCGTCGGCGCGCGTCGCCAGCCGCTCGATCGGATCCTTCGGCTTCTCGGCGCTGGCGCGCGCCGCAAGCCGCTCCGACCGTACCTTGGCGAGATCGCGTAGCGCGGTCTCGACCGCCGGCCAGTTCTTCTCCTGGTCGGCGTTGAGCTTGAGGCCCGCATGCAGCGCGGCGACGCGGGCGTCGGTGAACGCGCCCATGTCGGCCGCGCTCGCGCGCCAGTGCGGGCCGCGCGGCCCAAATCCCGGACCTTGGCCGGGACCCTGTGCGTAGGCGAGCGTGCCGCCGGCGATCGCAAGCGCGGTTGTGCCGGCAAGAACAGTTTTCCACATAAGCCACCTCCAATGGCGAATTGAACGTGGCTCAAGCAGAGGGCCGCGGCCCTGCCTTATCAAGTTAAAGTTTGGACAGAGATTACGGGCTTGCAATGTAGATGTACCGGCGTTCATCGAACGCCGGTACATGAACTCTTAACTTTTGCGGCTGGCCTGCGGCCTTTTTATCAATTCACATGCCGAGCAGACGCGGCAGGAAGGTCGACAGGCCTTCCCAATAGGTGACGATGCCGAGGAACACCAGCATCGTCAGCAACCACGGCCACACGGCTATGGTGAGCTCCGTAATTCCCATCTTGGCGATGCCGGAGGCGACGTAGAGGTTCAGGCCGACCGGCGGATGGCACAGGCCGACCTCCATGTTCACCGTCATCAGGATGCCGAAGTGCACCGGATCGATGCCGAGCTTTATCGCCACCGGGAACAGGATCGGCGCCATGATCAGGATGATCGATGACGGCTCCATCACGTTGCCGGCGAGCAGCAGCAGGACGTTGACGATGAGCAGGAACCCGACCCAGCCGAAGCCCTGATCGATCATCCACTGCGCCAACTCGGTCGGGATGTTCTCGTAAGTCATCAGGAACGAGAACAGCACGGCGTTGGTGATGATGTAGAGGATCATCGCGGAAAGGTTCGCCGACGACAGGAGCACCCGCGGCACGTCGCGCAGCCGCAGATCCTTGTAGACGTAGACCGCGACCACGAATGCATAGACGGCACTCACTGCCGCGGCCTCGGTCGGCGTGAACAGACCCGAATAGATGCCGCCAATCACAATCACGATCAGCGCCAGGCCCCAGATCGAATCGCGGAATGCCTTTACGCGCTCGCGGAAGGTCGCCTTCGGCATGCGCGGATAGTCGTTGCGCCATGCGCGATACCAGGTCGTGGCCCCGAGCATGGTCGCGAGCGCAATGCCCGGCACGATGCCGGCGATGAACAGCTTGCCGACCGACGAGTTGGTCGAGACCGCGAACAACACCATCGGGATCGACGGCGGAATCAGAATGCCGAGCGAACCGGAGGTGGTGATGACGCCGGCGCCGAAGCGCTTCGGAAAGCCCTGCGCCACCATGGCCGGCAGGATCACAGAGCCGATCGCCACGACCGTCGCCGGCGAAGAACCGGAAATCGCGGCGAACAGGGCGCAGGCGAGCACCGCGGCGAGCGCCAGGCCGCCGTACCAATGGCCGACCATCGTCGTCGCGAAATGAATCATGCGCCGGGCGACGCCGCCATGGGTCAGGAAATTGCCCGCGAGGATGAAGAACGGGATCGCCATGATCTCGAAGCTTTCGAGACCGGTGAACAGCTTCAACGCGACCGATTCCGTGCGCACGTCGGTCAACGTGAACATGAAGGTGAGCACGGTGAGGCCGAGCGCGATCGACACCGGCATGCCGGTCACCATCAGTGCCAGCAACAGGCCGAACACGATGACGACGCGCATGAACTGCGGCAGCACGATCAGGTGCCCGGCGTGTGCGAAGCAGATGCCGGCGATGAGGATCGGCAGCAGGATCAGGATCAGGCTGAGCGGGCTGAAGCCCTCGTGGCGCACCGCCGGCGCGGGCGCATCGGCCGGATGCAGGCCATCGGCCAGCACGCCTTCGGCGACCTCGATGCCTTCGACCTGCGCCGCGTCGTGGTGCGGCAACTCACCCGTCCAGTAATAGACCCAGGCGACTTGCAAAAAGCGGAAGCACATCAGCGCCGAGCCGAGCGGAATCGCCAGATAGACGATCCACATCGGCGCTTCGAGATCGTTCGATTGCTGCCCGGTCAGCCACATCTGGGCGACGAACGAGGCGCCGAAGGCGGCGACGATCGCCGTGAACAGCGCACCGCATAGCAGGCTGAAGGTAATGACGCGGCGGCGCGAGCCGGCCGGCAGCATGTTCACCAGGACGTCGACGCCGACGTGGATGCCCGTGCGCACGCCGTAGGCGGCGCCGAACTTGGCCATCCAGATGAACATGTAGATGCAGAGTTCCTGCGCCCAGGACAGGTCACGTGCGGCGAGCCACTGGAAGATCGCAGTCAGAATCGCGGCGAGGGTCGTCAGGCCGTGCGCGGTCGACCACTTCGCCCAGTCGATGGACAGACCGGTGCCGTAACGGTGCAGCACGGCGACGAAGATCAGCAAGGTCGCAGCGGTGATAAGAGCGGCGATCAGCCACTCTTCGAGATGATCGAGTGCGCGAGACAGCACTTTCCCCACAGGACGTTCCCCCCACAAGAACGTTGGGACCGGGAGTGCATGCACTCCCGGTCCGATCGGCGCGACGGCGGCTGAACGCCGCCTGATTTACATCTGGACGTGCAGTTCCTTGGCGATCAGGTCGAGCACTTCCTGACCGACACGGCCCTTGGCCCATGTATAGGTCGGCCGCATCGCCTTCTGCCACTCGGCCTTCTGCGCATCGGTGAGGTAGTGAAGCGTGGTCTTGCCCGACTTCTTGATGGTTTCGAGCGCGTCCTTGTTCTCCTGCGCGGCGATCGAGTTGGTGTAATCGGTCGCCTCGGCCATCGCCTTGTCGAGTTCCTTGCGGATATCCGGCGGCAGGCCGTTCCAGAACTTGGAGTTGACGATCACAGCGTACTGCAGGTGCGCATGATAGGACACCGTGATGTCCTTCTGCACTTCGTGGAACTTCTGCGTCAGGTAGTTCGACGGCGTGTTCTCGCAGCTGTCGACGACACCGGTCTGAAGCGCCTGATAGACTTCCGAGAACGCCATGATCTGCGGAATCGCGCCCATGTCGCGGAAGTAGCGGTCGGCGATCTTGGAGCCCGAGATGCGGACCTTCAGGCCCTGGAAGTCGGCCGGATGGATCAGCGGCCGGTTGGCCGAGACCATGTGGAAGCCGTTATCCCAGTAAGCGAGGCCGCTGATGCCCTTCGCCTCGAGCTTCTTGAAGAGCCATTTCCCGACCGGGCCCTTCATGGCCGCGTCGTAGGTCGCGTCATCCTTGAACAGCCACGGGAGGTCGAGCGCCTCGAACTCCTTCACGCCGAGCGGCGCGAACTTGGCGGTCGACGGCGCCAGCATCTGCACCGAGCCGAGCTGCAGGGCCTCGATCTCTTCCTTGTCCTTGTAGAGCGTCGAGTTCGGGTAGACTTCGACCTTGACCTTGCCGTTGGTGTACTTCTCGGCGAGTTCCTTGAATTTCAGCGCGCCCTTGCCCTTCGGGGTGTCGTTCGCGACCACGTGGCTGAACTTGATGATGATCGGGCTCTGGGCCATGGCCGAGCCGGACGCCAAAACGGCAGCCGCCATTGCAGCCGCAACTATCAGTTTGCGCATTCTCGATTTCCTCCCGCTATACCCCCCGAATGAGGGGGCTTTATAAGGCTTTGTGCCCGCAAAGTGGCACTAAACCGGTATCCCGGCAAGCGGGGCAATTGCCCATAAATGTCGGGGAGGTTCAAGACGAAAAGGACGGTAGCGGTGCTACCGTCCTGATCATTTCAATGCTCGGACAACCGGTTACCGCAATGCGGCGACGACCGGGCCCAATCCCATTTCGTTAGCGAGGCCGGAGGCGGCCTGCATCTGCTCCTGATCGAGCACGGCAGCGAGCGGACGCGCTGCCGCGGCGACGCGCGCGATCGCGGCATTGTCGAGGACGACCGAGACGACGCGGTTGCTGATGCGACGCACGAGACCCGCCTGCTCGTTCGAGGCCTGCTGGCGCCTGGCGACCGCGTGCAGCGCCGCCTCGACCGCCGGCCAGTAACGCTCCTGGTCCGGACGCAGATGCAGCGCGCTCTTGATGCGGCCGATGTTGATCGTGGCCGCCACGCCCTGCGCGGCGTAGTTTCCATATTCGCTTGCGGTGGCCGGGAGCGTCGGCAACAGACCGGTCATCGCGAGCGCGATGGCGCCCGCGCAGAGTACATTCTTCATCCTGGTGAGTTCCCCGTGTTCCGAACTAAGGAGCGCAGCCGGCTCACTCGCCCTGGCCGCGGCTATGGAAGTACCGTGACAATCGGCCCTCAAGACGTGCGAAATGCGGGCAAAATATGATTTTTGGGTTCCGCAGGAACAAAATTGACGGTGGCGAAGCCATTCGCACCGGTTAGGGCTTTAAAGTTACTCAAAAGTTAAAGAAGCGGCCGCGTATTCACGCGGCCGCTGCGTCAATTGCACTGCCCGATAAGCCGGCTCAGCCGGCCTCCTGCGAGTGGATGCGCCGTTCGACCGCCGGCGTCCTGTTGCGCTTGCTCGTCATCTTGTTGAGCGCGCCGAGATAGGCCTTCGCCGAGGCGACCAAAGTGTCCGGATCGGCGCCGCGCGAGGTGAAGGAGCGGCCGTCATGCGAGAGCCGCACCGAGACCTCGGCCTGCGCGTCGGTGCCCTCGGTCACGGCATGCACCTGATAGAGCTCGAGCTTGGCCTCGTGCGGCACCAGCGCGTGGATCGCGTTGAAGATCGCATCCACAGGACCGTTGCCGGTCGCCTGCGTCGTCTCTTGCTTGCCGTCGATGTCGAGCGTCAAGGTCGCGGTCTGCGGCCCCATCGTTCCGGCGATCACCGTCATGGACACGATCTTGACGCGGTCGTGCGCGGTGGCGATCTCCTCGTCGACCAGCGCCTCGATATCCTCGTCGTAGATTTGCTTCTTCTTGTCGGCCAGCGCCTTGAAGCGCACGAAGGCGTCCTCGAGCTGGTTGGCGGCGAGCTGATAGCCCAACTCCTCCAATTTGTGCACGAAGGCGTGGCGGCCCGAATGCTTGCCCATGACCAGCGAGGTCTGCTTCACGCCGACCGATTCCGGCGTCATGATCTCGTAGGTCTGCGCGTTCTTGAGCATGCCGTCCTGATGGATGCCGCTCTCGTGCGCGAAGGCGTTGCGGCCGACGATGGCCTTGTTGTACTGCACCGGAAACGAGGTCGCCGCCGACACGAGCTTCGAGGCGCGCGTCAGCATGGCCGCGTCGATGTTGGTCCAGTACGGCAACACGTCGTTCCTGACCTTCATCGCCATCACGACCTCTTCGAGCGCGGCGTTGCCCGCACGCTCGCCGATGCCGTTGATGGTGCATTCGATCTGCCGCGCGCCGGCCTTCACGCCGGCGAGCGAGTTGGCGACCGCCATGCCGAGATCGTTGTGGCAGTGCGTCGAGAACCGCGCGAGGTCGGAGTTCGGCACGCGCTCGCGCACCGTCTTGAACAGCTCGAAATATTCCTCCGGCACGGTGTAGCCGACCGTGTCGGGGATGTTGATCGTGGTGGCGCCGGCCTTGATCGCCGCCTCGACGCAGCGGCAGAGGAAATCGAGTTCGGTGCGGGTGCCGTCCTCGCTCGACCACTCGACGTCGTCGGTGTGGCTTCTCGCGCGCGTCACCTGCGCGATCACCATCTCGTAGACCTCGTGCGGCTCCTTCTGGAGCTTGTATTTCATGTGCACGGGCGAGGTGGAGAGGAACGTGTGGATGCGCTTGCGCTTGGCCGGCTTGATCGCCTCGGCGCAGCGGTCGATGTCCTTGAAGGCGGCGCGCGACAGGCCGCAGATGACCGCGTTCTTCGCGCGCTTGGCGATCTCGTTGACGGCGGCGAAGTCGCCTTCCGAGGCGATCGGGAAGCCGGCCTCGATGATGTCGACGCCCATCGTGTCGAGGAGCTCAGCGACCTCGATTTTCTCTTCGTGGGTCATGGTCGCGCCGGGGCACTGCTCGCCGTCGCGCAAGGTGGTGTCGAAGATGACGACGCGGTCCTTGTCGGACTTGGCGGTCGTACTCATGGTGGTGGTCCTTCTCTAAAGCTCACGCGCCGCTATGGGCGCTCCTAAGGGGTGTCTCCGTCAGTCCCCCGAGTGCCCAGGCGCAAAGCCCTGCCGGCCCTCAGGGGCTGATAAGGAGAAGGAGCGAGCCCAGAATGAGGGTGGCCGCGGCGCCGGCTTTGGGAGCCGTCCGCTCGATCGCGCAGATATCGTGGCGCGTCGACATGGCCTAACGAAAACCCTCTGCTGCTTCGGCGGTTATGATGACGTGCGCCGGTGAAGCGCGCGTTAACCGCTGGCGAGCCCCGGTTCTAGGGATGCTCCGGGGCTGAATCAAGGGATAATTAGGACAGCATTGCTGTCGGTTCAGGAAGCCTGATGGACCAGCGAACCGCCGCCCTCTTCCGCAAGGCCTGGCCGCGCCAGATCGCCTTCCTCGTCGTCATGGCGCTGCTCGTGTTCGGGCCGGGCGGCACGGTTCGCTATTGGCAGGCGTGGCTCTTCCTCGCCGTCTTCGTCGCCCTGACGGTCACGATGGGCCTCTATTTCGTCGTCCACGATCCGGCGCTGGTCGAACGGCGGATGGAGGTTGGCCCGCGCGCCGAGAACGAGCCGGCGCAGCGGATCGCCATCGGCATCCTCTCGATCGTGCTCCTCGCAATGCTGGTGCTGCCGGGCCTCGACCGCCGTTTCCATTGGTCGGACGTACCGGCCTGGCTGACGATCCTGGCCGATCTCGCGATCGTCGCCGGCTTCGTCATTTTCTTTCTCGTGATGAGAGAGAACAGCTACGCAGCCGCGACCATACGCGTCGAACACGGGCAGAAAGTGATCTCGACCGGCCTCTACGGCGTGGTGCGTCATCCAATGTACATGGGCGCACTGCCGCTGATGATCGCGATGCCGCTTGCGCTTGGCTCATACTGGGCGCTGCTGCTCGTGATCCCCGCCTTCGCGGCGCTCGTCTGGCGTCTCATCGATGAGGAGCGCGTCCTGCGGCGCGACCTGCCCGGCTACACCGAGTACTGCGCGCGCGTCCGCTATCGATTGCTTCCCGGTATTTGGTAAGAGCGCTTCCCCACATTGGGTCGGTCGCGCGACTTTATTTTTGCCGGCGCCACCTGTGCGTCTTTAAAACTGGTGCATCGTTAAAGAGCGAGAAATAGCGGCGGGAGGACATAGCAATGCTCATGGACACCGGCACTTTCGCGACGGTGCTTGCGGCGGCAGTCGTGGTGCTTGGTTTGTTTATCTGGTTCAAATTTCGCTCGTCCAACAAGAAGACGCCCTAGACAATCGGCGGCGCCGATGGCGCGGCGACCGGCCGAAGCGCCCTTTTGAGCGCGTCTGAAGGCTCTCTGGCAGCCTCTTCATTTGATGCATAGAATGGCCTGTCGTCATTCAGGAGGGGTCATGTCTGCGTCAGAGCACGACGGCGTCGCAATCATAAAACCGGGCCAGACCTACGTCGGCAAGCAAGGCTTCCAGTACGGTGCGGGAGCGTCCGCCGAAACGGTCGGCGCGCAGAAAATCTGCATGAACGTTCTGCCGATGCCGCCCGGCATCGTCGCCAAGGCCCATTATCACAACGGAATCGAGACCATTGCCTTCATGCTCGAGGGCGAATGTGCCGTCTACTACGGCGACAGCCTGGAGAAGCGCGTCCTGGTGCGCCAGGGCGAGCAATGCTTCGTTGCCGCCGACATGCCGCACGCACCCAGCAACGAAAGCGGAAAGCCCTGTACCTGGATCGTCGTGCATTCATCCGGCAGCGATCAGGACGGCATCGTTCTCTTGCCCGATCTCGACCGGAAACTGGCGCAACGCATGGGCCGCTAGCGCGCGCCGAAGCGAGGCCTCCTGAGAGAAAGTGCCTTCGAGCCCACGCCCTCGCTCGGGTCCGTCAGTCCTTCTCTGCCGTCAAAGCCTTGCGCGCCTTGTCGAGATCCTTGAGCGCGACGCCCGCCACCTTCGGATATTCGAGCTTCAATTTTTCAAGCGCCGCGACTACGGCGGCGGCGACGACGAGGCGCGTGAACCACTTGTTGTCGGCCGGGACGACGTACCAGGGCGCGTCGTCACGGCTCGTCTCGCGGATCGCCTCCTCGTAGGCCGCCATGTATTTCGGCCAGAGCTTGCGCTCCTCGATGTCGCCCATCGAGAACTTCCAGCGCTTGTCCGGCTCGTCGAGCCGCTCGAGGAAGCGCTTGCGCTGCTCTTCCTGCGACACGTTGAGAAAGAACTTGAGTACCACCGTGCCGTTGCGCGCGAGATGCTGCTCGAAGGCGCGGATGTCGTCGAAGCGGTGCTTCCAGACCTTCTTCTCAGCGAGACTGTCCGGGAGGTTCTGCCGCTCGAGCAGCTCGCGATGCACGCGCACCGCCAGCACTTCCTCGTAGTGCGAGCGGTTGAAGATGCCGATGCGGCCGCGTGACGGCAGGGCCTTGCCGATCCGCCACAGGAAATCGTGGTCGAGCTCTTCCGCGCTCGGCTGCTTGAACGAACGCACGTCGACGCCCTGCGGATTGACGCCGCTCATGACGTGCTTGATCAGCGAGTCCTTGCCGGCGGCGTCCATCGCTTGAAGCACGATCAGTACAGACCAGCGATTGTCGGCATAGAGCCGCTGCTGCAAATCGGTCAGCCGCTCGATGCCGGCGGCGAGCATCGCTTTCGCCTCCGATTTGTCCGTGGTCAGCCCGGCGCAGTCCGCCGGGTCGTGGTCGGCGATGCGGAAGTGCTTCGGCTTGTCGATCCGGAACTGTTTGGCGAGCTTCTCGAGCATGGGCGCCAGTTCACGCCGAAGCGGGCCGGCTGGCAAGGCCGTCGGCGAAGAACCGCGCGAGGTAAGCGGTGACGAAAGCCGGCATTGCCGCATCGAAATCGGCCGGGCCGCGCACGACGCGGATGTCGGCGAGTTCCGGCTGCGCCTCACGGGCGAGATGCGCAAGGATGCGCGCACGCAGCGCCTCGGCGGCGGCGCGGCTGCGTAAGGCCCGGATCATGACGATCAACTGTCCGTCCGCGATCGCGGTCCAGCCGGGCGCGACCGCGAGCTCGGACAGCTCAATGCCGGTCTCCTCCTTGAGCTCGCGCTCCACGCTCAAGGCGAGATCGACCTTGCCACCGACGATGTCGCTCAGATCGGGCGTACCGGCCGGGAAGTAGATGTGCCCCGCATTGGCGGTGTGCTCGCCCATGACGCCGAGCAGCACGGCGCCGTCCGCCGAGACGAGCGCGGCGGCGCCAAAACAGTCGTGCATGCCGTCGTTCGGCGGCGCCCAGGAGCGCCACGCCAGGAAACTTGCATAGTCGGTCTCGAGATAGTCCCCCTGGAATGCGCCGCCGCTCAGCCCGTGGCGGTGCATGAGCAGCACGCGGCCGTTCCACAGCGCCGGTTTCTCGCGCTGGCGCGCGGCGAAAAACGCGTCGATTTCGGCGCGGCGCTCCGTCGCGAAGGGCCACGGCTTAGGCGTGAAACGCAGGTCCAGGCGATCGACGTCGAAAATGGTGGGCTCGCTCATCGCCGGCAATCGACGCGACGATTACAGCGGCGTCAAGCCTCGATCGCGCCCTCGGCCACTATGACGGCATTGCCGCCGACCGTGACCGCGGTGAACTGCCCGGCGACTCGTGTCATGCCGAGGCGGATCAGGCTCGGCCGGCCCATCTCGTAGCCCTGCTCGATCGCGACCGCATGATCGCCGTCGCCATAGCCGCCGAAGCGGCCGAGCAGGCCGGCGAAGGCCGCCACCGCGGAGCCGGTCGCCGGATCCTCCATGATGCCCATTGCCGGCGCGAACATGCGGGCATGGAAATCGTTGCCCTTCTCTGCCGTCTCGCGCGAGAACACGAACAGGCCCGGAAAGCTCGGCGCCAGCGCCCGGAACGCGGCGAGGTCGGGTGACGCGCGGCGCACCGCGTCGATCGAGCCGAGCGGCACGAACAGGAACGGGTTGCCGGCGCTCCAGCAGCT